>Ga0193743_1002632_pt1 | contig 12469 bp, 14 predicted proteins | sample L2c2metaG_FD_143038 | JGI IMG/M metagenome (GOLD analysis project Ga0193743, IMG submission 143038) | Soil microbial communities from a riparian zone of the East river system, Colorado, United States - L2c2 | ecosystem: Environmental > Terrestrial > Soil > Riparian zone | place: USA: East River... | reverse complement strand
TATTCGGAAGCCCCGTATCGGGTGCTGCGATATTCATAACTCCTCTTTCCCGGCCGGTGAATTGGCCAGAAAAAGCATACATCTTCATGCGCTTCGCAGTTGTCTTCGCGCAGTCACTGGCTCACGACTCCGCCGCGTCCCGACCGGCCACAGAGACCTCCTTCGCCATCGACCACTCTTCTCCGCGCGCCTCTCGGCCCAGGCCGGTAACGATCGCAATCGCAAGAGCGCCGACTACAACGGTGCAGGACATCACCATGTTGAGCGCGCCTCCGGAGAAGTGTTGCGCCAGCTTCGCCTGAAAGACGCCGTTCCGCGAGGAGACAAGGTTGCCCAGCTGGTAGGTGAACCCGGGAAAGACCGCGCGCACCGGGGCAGGAGCAAGTTCGTTGAGGTGAGCCGGAATCACGCCGAAGGCTCCCTGCACGGCAAACTGCATCAGAAATCCGCCCAGGGCCAGCATGGGAACGGTATGCGACCACGCCCACAGCGGAATCATCGGAATCGCCGCTAGAGCCGAGATGATAATCATTCGCTTCCGCCCAAGCCGTTCGGAGAGCCCACCGCAGGTGATCCCCCCCAGCATCGCTCCAATGTTGCTGATCACAACCACAAAACCCACCCTGCTGGGATCAAGACCATGATCTTTCTCCAGCAGGGTTGGGTAGAGATCCTGCGTTCCATGGCTGAAGGAGTTGAAGGCCGTCATCAGCAGCACAAGAAAGAGGAACGTCGGCAGGTACTGTAGAAGCTGGCGGAAGTTTGCGCGAGATCTCTGCCTACCCTCGGCGTGCCTTCTCTGTTCCGCTTCCAGCCAGGTCGGAGATTCCTCCACCTTGAATTGCATGTAGAAGGCAAGCACCGCTGGCAGCGCTCCGATCATGAACATCACGCGCCATCCCGTCAGCATGCCTGTGCCATGCAGATGCGGGAACAGCGTTCCATAGAGAGCCGCGGCAAGCAGGTTCCCTACCACGTACCCCTCCTGCAGAAGTCCGGAGAAGAGCCCCCGTCCGCGCGCGGGCAAAGACTCCAGCGCCAGAGCGGCTCCTACTCCCCACTCGCCTCCCATCGCGATTCCGAACAGCGCCCGGCACACAAGAAAGACTCCCAGGGTTGGAGCGAATGCCGAAGCCAGCTCGAAGATCGAGAACGCGATGATATTGGCGATCAGCGTTGGCCTGCGACCATATCTCTCCGCCAGCGTGCCGAAGATGAGCGCTCCCAGAGGACGCATCACCAGCGTCCAGAAGATCGCCTCCGCGATCTGCGGTATCCCCACATGGAAGTCCGCCGCAATCGCCTTGAGGCAGACCGTAAGCAGGAAAAAGTCGAAGGCATCGAGTGTCCAGCCAAGGAAACAGGCGGCAAAGGTGCTCCGCTGGGCAGAGGTGAGAGACCTGAGTTCACTGCGAAGGGCCATATCGCGAGATGCTAGCATCCTGATTAGCTGATGTCTCGAAATTGTCAAAAATCGGAGCGGCAAAAGATTTTGATGGCGTTGGCGTCACCTCCTCGTTAGAGTCAAAACATCGATTTGCATGAACTACCCCCGCATCACACAGTTTGCGAAAATACTTCATCGAGTCGTAAGAGTTCTATCTATTCCAAAGAGGACAACCCTGTATGCGCAATCGATCTCTGATGGCCGTGACTCTGGCCTTTGCCTCTGTAGTTTGTGCGAGCGTCAAGGCTCAAACCACCACCTGGAGCATCGACCCTGGCCACTCGAGCATTAACTTCGAGATTCGTCACATGGGAGTCTCCAACGTTCACGGCTCCCTTAGCGAAGTCAAAGGCACCGTCCTCTATGACGAGAAGGACGTCACCAAATCCTCTGTCCAGGCCACTGCGACTACTTCGAGCGTCAACACCAACAATGAGAAGCGAGATCAGGATCTGAAGTCGGCAAACTTCTTTGACGTGGAGAAGAATCCGCAGCTCAGTTTCAAATCGACGTCGCTTTCCAAAGCGGACGGGAAGCTTACGCTGACCGGAGATCTAACGATGAATGGAGTGACAAAGACCGTCACTCTGGATGTCGATGGCCCTGCTCCTCCGCAGACCGATAAGAACGGCAAGACCCGTAGCGGCTTCTCGGCATCAGGCAAATTGAAGCGGACCGACTTCAACATCGGCTCAAAGTATCCAAGCGCGGTCATTGGCGAAGACGTAAAGTTCTCGATCGATGTTGAGATCGACAAGCAGTAAAGCACGACAAATCAAAAAGGGGAGCCTTTGGGCTCCCCTTTTTGATTTTTATCGTACGTAATTCGCCGCGAACTACATCTTCGCGCGTAGCGGCTGCATCGGCTCGGTCTGCGTCAGCATCACGCCTTCGAGCTCCTGGGTGTACTTCTTCAGCAGCTCATGATGCAGACAGTAGAGAGCAAGCTCCAGCCGGTCAGAGACTCCCAGCTTGTCGTATACCTTGCGAAGGTAGTTCTTGATCACCTGCTCGGTGGTTCCGATCTGGTAGGCAATCTCTTTATTCCGCATGCCACGCGTGATGCAGCTGATGATCGCCAGTTCCTTCCTTGAGAGCTTCGGCTGAACCTTCGGATCGGTCAGGCTCGTCGCCTGGGCGCGATAAGCTTCGATCACCCAGTTGATGGACCGGTTGTCGATCCATGTCTCTCCCTCGGCGATCTTGCGAACGCACTTGATCAGAAGATCGGGAGAGATGGAACGGGGAACCACCCCACGCACACCTCGCCGGTAGAGCTCGACCGTGTTCGATTCGTCGGTCTCCATAACTTGAACAATCAGTTTTGCGTCCGGAGCCCGCCGCACCAGCTCCGGAATGGCATCGACAGTCCCGGAGATGAGTTGTCCTTCCAGCAGAACCACATCCGTGGGATAACGCTGAAGTGCGGCATACAGATTCCCAAGGGACTCCACCTGCGCGACCACGCGGATATCGTCTTCGAGCGCGAAGACCTTCCGCATGCCGACGCGATAAATTGCCTGAGAGTCCGCGAGAATCACCCGGATCCCTGTCGGCGATCCATTCTCCTCGACACTGTCATCGGCATCCCTAGAAGGGTCAAAATGAACAACAGTCATAAGATCAAGCCTTTAAAAAATATTCGTCGATTACCGCCGCAGCCTTCTTCTCTCCATCTTGCTGAAAACTCCGGACAACGCGACCCACACAATGAATCTTCACGTCCGTAGCCGATCCCATCACTGCGGAAGGCATCGCAATGGTGAATTCGATCCTGCTGTTTACCTCTGGGAGATAATCACATACAAACAAAAGGCCGTTCGCCGAGATGTTCTCCGTTACCGCATGGAACTCCCCTTCGTCGGTCTGAATCTCTAAAGGGAGCTTCATGGGAAACCGGACCGCAGTACGGACCGGATTTTCCTCTTTCAGCCTCATCCAGTGGCCCATGAATCCTCCATTCCACCTGGCTCTTGGTAACGATTTAGATACCTAACACACAGGAGTCTACAGCACAAAGTAACCTATGCCGAGCTTTTTCCAAGGTAAAATTATGCGCTAAAGCAACCACTCCGCGCTGTGGAAACCTCAAAGATCGCGCGACATATTGCGAAAATCGTCCATTTCCGCCATACTTAGGTGTTGGGTTCTTCGCCTCCGCTAAGGGCTGGAGGCTCGACGGCTTTGCCGTTCCACCCAAATTAACTTACTGAGAGGCTTTTCTCGTGTTGATGATCCGTTTGGCGCGCGTTGGAGCGCGCAAGCAGCCCCACTACCGCATTGTTGTTATCGAGAAGGATCGCGCCCGCAACGGCCGCTCGATCGAGGTGGTCGGCACCTATAATCCCCGCACCAACCCGGCCAGCGTTGAGCTCAAGCGCGACCGTATCGAGTACTGGACCGGAAAGGGAGCTCAACTCTCCGACCGCGTCGAGAAGCTCGTTGCCAACGCCCCCGCAGCGCAGGCAGCCACAGCAGCCTAGTTACCATTTGCAATCTTTGGGAATCCCTCTGGTGTTCCCAAAGATTTGATAATGCCGGAGGTTCCTCGTGTCCCATGAGGGTATACATCACGTAGACTTCAGGTATTGCGACTCCGATACGCTCGGGTTTCTCCCACAGGGAAACTCTTCTCTCTGGATGCCACCCGGGCATATCGACTAATTGTGGCTACGCTCGTGAAGTACACCCCTGAGATCTCGCAATAGACGAGGCAAACGGAAGAGCAAGCCCGCATTTGTGACCCCAGGAGGTGTTTAATGACCCAATCCACGCATACGGCGGGTGAAGAGAATTACGCGAGCGCGAGCGCAAGCATGACTGGACTTGTTACTGAGATTGCGCGAGCCTTGGTCGACTATCCCGAGAGCGTCTTTGTCGAAGCCTTCGCGGAGGACGAGGCAACGGTGATCCGTCTCCGGGTAGCTCCGAACGACATCGGAAAAGTTATTGGAAAGCAAGGGAGAACAGCGCGCTCGATGCGGACGATCCTTGCCGCAGCCAGCATGAAGCTGAAGCACCGTTTCTCGCTCGATATCGTGGAAGAGCAACCCCCGCAGTCCTGAATTCCCATACTCCGCACCTCCATTCCGGAGACTATCCTCCAATCATGCAATCCGATTCGTCCACATGGGTAGTTCTGGCTCGTCTGCTGCGTCCACAGGGCCGCAGAGGTGAGCTGCTGGCCGAGCTATTGACCGATTTCCCGGAGCGGCTCGCGGGCCGTCAGGATCTCTTCCTCACCGCGCCCGGCTCTACAGAAGATCTATCTGCCGCAAGACGCATCGAAATCACCTCCTCCTGGCTTCCCGTCGGAAAGAACAAGGGCCGGGTGGTCCTGCACCTCGCCGGGATCGACACCATCTCTCAGGCCGAGCAGGTCGCCGGACTCGACGTTGTCGTCTCCGATGACCGCCGTACTCCCCTGGAGGACGACGACTCTGTCTACATCAGCGACCTGGTCGGCTGCACGCTGTTCGATGGCGCAGATGCGGTTGGACAGGTCTCGGAGGTGCAGTTCCCTTCCGCGCTCGACGGCATCCGCGTCCCCGACGCTGCACCCCTGCTGGTCGTGACCACAGGCGACGGAGAAGAGGTTCTGATCCCCTTCGCCAAAGCCTTCGTGAAGAGCCTGGACCTTCCGGACAGGCGTATCGTCATGAGCCTGCCGGTCGGGTTAGTTGATATAAACCGCCCGAACTAGAAACGGTATCCGAACCCTATCGAGAGAACGGGATAGACCGGAATATTGCTTAAAGTGTCATTGATATCCCGGATCTCGTCCTTCAGACTCTGCTGGGCCTCTGCGTTGTCGGCGAAGTTGAAGCACCCATCTGTCTGGCAGGCGGTTCCGGAGAGTGTGACATTCATCTTTGGAGCTCCGGTGTATGCGACTCCAAATTCAATGGGAACCGAGATGTGCTCATGCCTGCCAGGAAGTACGTTACGGAAACCGACCGTAAGCATGGGCGCCACGCGACGAGGATACTTCAGACTGGCGTCTCCATGGACCGGGTCGCCGACACTGTTGATAAAAGTCTCGTCTCCCAGGGTGAAGCGGGCTCCCGCAGGCACATGAGAGGGCGCGGTAACGTAGTTATTGAAGTACAGAAAGCCGGGGCTGATATGGAAGTTTCTTCGCCGCGGAAACCAGTCCAGGCGCACGTTCCCCGAGCCAAGCTGAAGCTGCGCGTCATAGTGAAGGCCATCCACATCGAACTCATGGCTGAAGATCAGAAAATTGCCTCCACCACGCAGATCAAGGCGCGGAAGAAGAGGCGTGGAGACATCAACGCCCGCTCCAAGCGTGTTCATCATCAGGTCCACACGCCACGAGCTGAAGGGCCCGATCTCCCGGCTTGGCGCCGCCCCTCCGGCTGGTTGATCTTTTATCTCTCTGCTGGAAGGAGCTGGATCCAGGCTACTGGAAGGGGCTGAATCCAGGCTGGAAGAGACTTTCCACAACGCATACTGCTCCTGGGGTCTTTGTAGTGTCTGGGCGCTGGCTGCCGGGCGGATGACCAGCGAGGAAAATAAGAACAGCGATCCAAAGAGCGCCTGGATGCAGAACAGGAGCGAGCCCTTTTTGACTCGCTTCGTGCATGTTCCGGCTGTTGTGTTTACTCTAAAGTTCAGACCTGAAAATTTGCGAACCGTGCAGGCTGTTCGCGCAGAGACAGTGCCTTCGATCGCCATGCGTTTTGACCTCATTTCTATCTTTCCGATTTTTTTTACGAGCGTCTTCGATTACGGGATTCTCAAGCGTGCTCGAACAGTTGGTCTGGTCGATATCACGACCCACGACCTGCGCGCCTTTACACACGACCGGCATCGTACGGTTGACGACAGGCCTTTCGGCGGCGGAGAGGGCATGGTCCTTAAGCTGGAGCCAATCTACGATGCCATCTCGTCGCTGAACATCACCCATAAGCAGGAGCGCGATCCGAAAAAAGAGACCGTTATCCTGCTCTCGGCCCAAGGCCAACCCTTTACTCAAAAGATAGCGCAGGAGCTTGCCACGGTCGAGCGCGTGGTGCTGATCTGCGGTCGCTACGAAGGTGTGGACGAGCGCGTCAGCGAGATGCTGTGCGACCGCGAACTCTCGATCGGAGACTATGTGCTCTCTGGCGGAGAGCTGGGGGCCGCAGTCATCGTGGACGCTGTAGTAAGGCTGCTTCCGGGAGCCCTGGGGCATCCTGATTCCTCGCGGTTTGAGAGCTTTGGGGCTGAGGATGCCGTGGAAGAGAATGATCCTTCTGACGGCCCTCCGCGTACGACCCACGGAGCCGGCGGAATTCTCGATTATCCGCACTACACCCGGCCGGCCGAGTTCGGCGATGCAGCCGTTCCCGACGTCCTTCAGGGAGGAAACCACGACGCTATCCGCCTGTGGCGGAGGAAGATGGCCCTGCGCAAGACGCTGCGGAACAGGCCCGATCTCCTGGAAAAAGTATCCCTCAGCCCGCAGGACCGAAGACTGCTGCGGGAGATCGAGACGGAGCTCAGCGGAGAGGATGGTTTCCCGGCATGAACCAGCCGAGGTTCCATCAGCTCCGATGCGCTTTTCTGCCCCTAATTGCTTGAAATCGTGTAAACTAAAGACTCGAGTTCAGAACAGGAAAGTTGTCATGTCTATTCATCCCATCATGCAGAAACTGGCCGCGAAACTTGAGCGGACCGATATTCCCGCTTTCGCTCCCGGAGACACCGTCCGCGTTCAGGTCAAAATCCGCGAGGGTGAAAAGGAGCGTCTGCAGGCGTTCGAAGGAATCGTAATCGCCTGCCGCAAAGGACCACAGGGTTCCTTTACCGTTCGCAAGATGAGCTTCGGCCAGGGCGTCGAGCGCATCTTCCCCTACAACTCCAAGGTTGTCGACAAGGTGCAGAAGGTCCGCTCCTACCAGGTTCGCCGCTCGAAGCTCTTCTACCTTCGCGGTCTGCGCGGCAAGGCTGCTCGCCTGCGCGAGGTTGAGCGCGCCAGCTAATTTCGTCTTCTATTTCCACAGAAGCCACGGCTTACAGCCGTGGCTTTTCTCTGTCCGGACGGTTATACACTTTGCCATAAGGGCTATGGCTTCCTCGACTCCTCTGCGTCTCCGAAAGACCGTTACCGCGGCAACCGCGAAGCAGCAGATGCTGCGGCAGCTGGTGTGCAGCGACGCTCCGGAGCAGGCGCTGCGCTACTGCGGCTATCGCATCATCGCCGGCGTCGATGAGGTTGGCCGTGGCGCTCTCTTCGGCCCCGTGGTGGCCGCCGCCGTGATTCTTCCGGAGAAGATCGGGGCTCTGGCCAGAGCTGGGCTGAAGGACTCCAAGCAGCTTCTGCGCAAGGACCGCGAGAGACTGGACCGCAGAGTCCGCAAGGTCGCTCTGGCGGTGTGCGTGGCCGAGGTGGACGCGGAGACGATCGATCGGGTGAACATCTACCAGGCGACGCGAATGGCGATGCTGGCCGCGGTCCATGGGCTCATGATCGAGCCCGATCACCTTCTGATCGACGCGATGCGGATCGACCATCCCTGCAGGCAGACCAAGCTGATCTACGGCGATTCGCTTAGCCTTTCGATTGCGGCGGCTTCGGTGGTCGCAAAGGTGCATCGCGATGCTCTGATGCGCGAGCTCGATACAACACATCCCGGCTACGGGCTGGCGTCGCACAAGGGCTACGGTACGCCGGAGCACCGGCGGGCGCTGGCGGAGCGCGGGCCTTCGGTGCTGCACCGCAGGAGCTTCGCTCCGGTGAAGGCGGTCGATCCGGATGCTGCGATTGAGGAACTGGTTTCAGGCGAGCTGTTTGATCTGGATCTCGTCCAAGACCTTCAAGAGGAGGCTGCCGATTGGGCCAGCGATTGATGTGCGTCGTCGCGCACCCGGACGATGAGTGCTATGGATTCGGCGGCACGCTGGCGCTGGCCGCGGATCGCGACGTGGAGACCTATGTGGTCTGCATGACCGATGGGCAGGCGGCGACGAACCGTGGAGCGGCAGGCACCGCTGCAGAGCTTGGGGCGATGCGGCGCGCGGAGTTCGCGGCCTCGTGCAAGGTGCTGGGCGTTACGCAACAGGAGCTCCTCGACTACCAGGATGGGCAGCTCGAAAACGTTCCGACGATTGCTGCCGTGGAGCGGCTGGTCGAGCGAATGCGGCGGTTCCGACCGAACGTGGTGATCACGTTTGGCGGCGACGGCGGGATGAACTCTCACTCGGACCACATGATGGTCTCGTTCTGGACGACAGCTGCGTTCCACTGGGCCGGGCAGCCGAAGCGGTTTCCCGGGCTGGGTGCGCCGCACCAGGCGGACCGGCTGTTTCATCTGACGACGAACTTTTTCCTTCCGGACCGACAGCCACCGCGGCCGATCCCGTGGACGGTGCGGCTGGATATCCGCGAGGCGAGTGCGCGAAAGCTGGAGGCGTTCCGGCAACATCATTCGCAGGCTCCCTTGATGGAGCTGACGAAGACGGTGTTCGATAAGCTCGGCTCGGAGGAGTTCTACACCCTGATGGCTTCGAGCGATCCTCAGCCAGCGCAGCAAGGGACGGATCTGTTTGAAGGGCTTGCTACCCCCTCCCCCGGTTTTGCGGCAAAGTCTTGATTATAAATAATTTAGGCTAGGACCTCTTAGCCAAGATATTCAAAATAAACAAGTTACCTTCAAGGTATTGATTATAAAGGATTAATATCCGCTCATTCGTGAGTTCATCGTCTTTTTCTAGAAAATCCTTACCAAAACCAGTTTAGCAATTCGTCGATAACCAATCGGCAAATGCATGTTGTTGATAATAAATTTGTTAGATAAACAAACAACTTGACAGGTTATACGCCCGAAAGATCCCGCTCGCCGAGAATGGCAGATCACCCGTTGATGGTCACATATCCATTGACGATCTATCCATAGACAATCTATATATCCGTTCATGACGAAACGTGCTGAGCTTTTGCCTGGGACGCTGGACATGTTGATCCTGAGGACGCTGGAGCGGGGACCGCTGCATGGGTATGGGATTGCGCTTTCGATCCGGCGGATCTCGGAGGATGTGCTGACGGTGGAAGAGGGGTCTCTGTACCCTGCCCTGCAACGGTCGCTTCTGGAAGGCTGGGTAAAGGCGGAGTGGGGGAAGACGGAGACGAACCGGAGGGCACGGTTTTATACGTTGACTCCCGAGGGACACCGGCAGCTTGGGGTGGAGATGAGTGAGTTTGAGCAGATGATTGCGGCGATTGGACGGGTTCTGGCGGGTTCGCAGGCAGGATGAGTCGGCGTAGTTATTTGCATAAGGGGGCTGAGATGAGAGCGATTGGGAGACTGGTTCGGCGAATGGGGCTGCTGGTGCAGCGTGGAAGATTTCGCAGTGAGTTGGAGGAGGAGATGCGGTTTCACCGGGAAGAGATGGAACGCGAGATCGAGGCTGGGGGTGTGAACGGCGCGGAAGCGCGGCGGGCGGCACGGAGACGCTTCGGCAATGAGACGAGGGTGCGCGAGCGGAGCCAGGAGGTTGTGGGCTTCCAGTTTGAGACGGTGGCGCAGGATCTGCGGTTCGCGGTGCGGCAACTGAGAAGGAATAAAGGGTTCACGGTTACAGCGGTGGTCACACTGGCGCTGGGGATCTGCGCGAGTGTGGCGATCTTCGCGATTGTGGATGCAGCGTTGATACGGCCGCTTCCCTACCGCGAGCCCTCGCGGCTGGTGTCGCTTTACGAGGCGATCTCGGTGGGGCCGCAGTTCCACATCTCGTGGCCGGATTACCTGGACTGGAAGCGGATGAACAAGAGCTTTGACGCTCTGGATATCTATGCGACGAGGTCGTACATGGAGAAGACGCCGCAGGGAGTCCAGATGGTGGATGGCGTTGATGTAAGCGACGGGCTCTTCAAGACTCTGGGTGTCACGCCCGCGCTGGGCAGAGATTTCAGAACGGGAGAGGATCTGGCCTCGGCTCCGCGCACAGTGATCCTGAGCTATGGGGCATGGCAGAAGAGATACGGCGGGCGCAAGGACGTGCTGGGACAGACGGTAACGCTGAATGGTGAGTTGAACACGATCATCGGTGTGCTGCCGAGGGAGTTTCATTTCGTTCCGGCGGAGCCGGCGGAGTTCTGGGCGACGATTCACGATACGCGGAGTGAGCGAGGCAGCCATAACTTTCTTGGCGTTGCCAGGATGAAGAAGGGTGTGGGCCTGGAGCAGGCGGCCGCGGATATGAAGACGGTCACGGCGCAGCTGGAGAGGCAATATCCGGATACGAATCGCGGACGTGGGTCTACGGTGCTTTCGCTGACGGAGGTGATTCGCGGGGATGTTCGTCCAGTACTGGTGATGCTGCTATGTGGCGCTGCCCTGCTGCTGCTGATTGCGTGTGTCAACGTAGTGAGCCTGCTGCTGACGCGCGCGGAGAACAGGCGGAGGGAGATCGCTGTGCGCGGAGCCCTGGGGGCAAGCCGGGTGCGGCTGATGCGGCAGTTTGTGACGGAGGGTTTGCTGCTGGTGGCGACAGGAAGCGTGGTGGGAGCGACGCTGGCCGCAGTGGCGCTGCGCGCAGCGGAGGACCTGGTTCCGGCAGATATGTTGGCACGGATGCCGTATCTGGCGGGGATGAGGATGAGCGGGCATGTGCTGCTGTTTACCGCAGGCATTGTGGTGCTGGCCGGGATTGTCTTTGGGATAGCCCCTGTGCTGCGTATGCCGGAGAGCGTATCGAACGAGAGCCTGAACGACGGCGGCCGCACGGCAGCGGGAACGGGGTGGAAGCGGTTCGGCTCGAAGCTGGTGGTTGTGGAGCTGGCGACCGCGGTGGTGCTGCTGGTGAGCGCGGGGCTGCTGGGCAAGAGCTTCTACAGGTTGCTGCATGTGGAGACGGGGATGCGCGCAGAGCACCTGGCTACGGCGATGATCTCGCTGCCGCGAGCACAGTATGCGAAGGACGACCAGATACAACTGCTGACGAAGAACCTGCTGGAGCGTGTGGAGCGATTGCCGGGAGTGGCGTCGGCTGGAATCGTGAGCGATCTGCCTGTGGGGTCTGGCGATGGAATGACGGCCGTGCAGGTGGTGGGCAATCCGGAACTGCATAAGAACGACGAGATCGTGGCGCGGTTTGCGAGTCCGGGATACTTCAGCGCGCTGGGAGCCCGGTTGCGGGAGGGACGCTATTTCACGGAAGAGGACGAGATGACAAAGCTGCCGGTAGTCGTCATCAATCAGACGATGGCACGGTGGTACTTTGCGAGCGGGCAGGCGATCGGGCAGCAGATCAAAGCCTGGGATAAGCCTCCGGCGAGAGTGATCGGCGTGATCGACGACATCAGGGAAGGACCTCTGGAGCTGGAGGTGCGGCCAGCGTTCTATCTCCCGTCCAGCGCAGGGCCGGATCCGGGGTTTGGGTTGGTGGTGAGAACGGAGCAGGAGGAGGAACTGCTACCGGCTTTGAGTGCGGCTATTCATGAGCTTGATCCGGGGATTGCGGTGTATGCGGAGTCGACGATGAGCGGGAAGATTCATGACTCGCCCTCGGCGACGATTCACAGAGGCTCAGCGTGGCTGGTAGGAGGATTTGCGGCTACAGCACTACTGCTGGGAGTGGTCGGACTGTATGGCGTGATTGCGTATTCGGTGAGCCAGAGGACGAGGGAGATTGGCGTGCGGATGGCCCTGGGCGCGGGGCGCGGCAGGGTGATGAAGATGGTGATGCGCGAGGCTGGTTGGCTGACGGTGATGGGCATTGCCGCGGGACTGGCGTGCTCGGTGGTGGCAGCGACGATGATGCGCGGGCTGCTGTTTGGGGTGAGCGCGTGGGATGGATCGACTCTGATTGCCGTTGCTGTTGTGCTGGGAGGAGCGGCGCTGGCGGCGAGTGCGATTCCGGCGCGGAGGGCAGCCTCGGTCGATCCGATGGAGGCGCTGCGGGCTGAGTAGACTGGAGCCATGGATGTTCGAGAGCTGGAAGCTGCAACGGATCCGGTAGCGGTGTTTCGCGAGTGGATGCGCGAGGCGGAGGCGAGTGAGTTGAACGATGCCTATGCGG
>Ga0193743_1002631_pt1 | contig 12471 bp, 10 predicted proteins | sample L2c2metaG_FD_143038 | JGI IMG/M metagenome (GOLD analysis project Ga0193743, IMG submission 143038) | Soil microbial communities from a riparian zone of the East river system, Colorado, United States - L2c2 | ecosystem: Environmental > Terrestrial > Soil > Riparian zone | place: USA: East River... | reverse complement strand
ACTGCAGGGCTGCTGGCGGCGATCAACTAGGACCCTCACGTCGATCTCGACGCGCGGCGCGGACTCCTTGGCGGCCGGCGCGGACCCACCGCGCGCCGCGTGTTACCGAACTGCACAGCGCACAGGTCGAACGCGCCCGGAACCTGCGTGGTGTGCAGCTCAGTAACAAGACGCGGGGCGCCACCGCCACCTCCCCCGGCCCCGCACAGCGCGCCCGGCTCGGCACAGCGCGCCCGGCTCGGCACAGCGCGTTGGGCGGCTGTGTGAGCACCACGCGGGCTGCGTGAGCACCATGAGCGGGCTGTGTCAGCGGCGGCGGCCTGTGCCGGGTGCCGGGTGCGGCGCGCACGCGGGGCGAATTCTGAGCCGGAGTGGGAACCGATCCGACTCGGCTCCCGTCTTGGTCAGTAGCCGGCCTGACGCCGCTCCCAGCGGTGCGGTCGGCAAGCAGCCTCCGAGGGCGGGCACGCGCCGGTGGGCTGTCTGGTGTGCGCGGTCCCCGGCCCGATTGGGCCCGGGCCGGGGTCCCGCGCCGATGTTCGCGGCCATCTCGGGTTCCTTTCCGGCTGAGCGCTCAGCTGTACATCAGCGAGCCGGGGGTGGTGAGCATTTCGCCGGTCTCCAGCCAGGTCTTCAGGCCGGACAGGATCATCGGCCAGCCGCCGTAGAGCTCGTCGTTGGCGCCTTCGCGCAGCTGGTCGTGGGTTACCACCAGCCGGCAGGAGTCGGCCACCGGCTCGATCTCCCAGGTGACCCGGGAGACGCCCTCGTCGCGGACCTCGTCGCTCCACAGCGCGGTCAGGGTGTGCACCAGGCGACGCGGCGGGTCGATCTCGAGCACCTCGCCCTCGCCGAGCGGGACTGGGGCATTGGGACTGCGCATCTCGATGTGCGCGCCGGGTGTCCAGTCGGATTTGATGCCGACCCCGAAGTTGTACTTGCGGCGGATCTCCGGGTCGGTGATCGCGGTCCACAGACGTTCGGGGGTGGTGCGGATGTAGATCTCGAAGACCTTCTCCATGGTCTGCTCCAAACTCGTCTTGAGGTCGCTGAGCCCGGCGGCCCAGGGTTCGGCGTACTTGCTCACCCAGCGGTCGTGGACGAGCCGGATCGGCACCGCGTTGAGGAAGTGCAACTTCTCCCGGCCCCGGCGCTTGACCACGACCAGGCCCGCCTCCTCGAGCAGCTTGAGGTGCTTGCTCACTCCGAAACGGGTCATCTCGAAGCGCTCCTCCAGCTGGCTGAGCGTCTGCCCGTCCTGGCGGAAGAGCTCGTCGAGCAAGCTCCTGCGCGTCGGGTCGGCCAGCGCCCGGAACACCAGATCCACGCCAGAGAAGATAGGTGACCAAAAGGTCACATGTCAACGATCGGGCGGTCCCGGAGTCCCTTGCGGCGCGTGATCGTTATGCTGACCACAAACGGTCAAACGAACAGGGGCATTCGGGAGGTATCGGCATGCGAGAGCCGAGTGTCGACCGGCGCCAGCGGATCCTGGCGGCCGTGCAGTCGCGCGGGGCCCGCGCGGTCAGCGAGCTGGCCACCGAGCTCGAGGTCTCGGTGGTCACCGTGCGCCGGGATGTCGAGCAGCTGGCCAGGGCCGGCCGGCTGCGGCGCGGGCACGGCGTGGCCCGCTCGGTCGTCCCGGTGGAACCGGCTCCGGTGGCCGACGGGTCGGCGGCGTCGGGGGGTGCGGTCGCGATCGTGGTGCCGGAGCGGCACGCCTATCTGAACGAGGTGGTGCACGGGGCGCGCACCGCGCTGGAAGAGGCCGGGATGCGGGTCGTCCTGCACATCGCGCCGCAGCGGACCGACCTGGCTCGCGCCGATCTTGAACGGATCCTCTCCGGTGTCGCGCGGGGATTGCTGATCGCGCCGCGCTGGCGCAGCTCGTCGACGGAGGATGCGGACCACGGCTGGCTGGCCGAGGCTGGCGTGCCGACGGTGCTGATGGAGCGGCGGCCGAGGGCAGGCGCCGCGCTGCACGTGATGGACTCGGTCTGCTCGGACCACTGGTACGGGGTGCATCTGGCGGTCGAGCACCTCGTTTCGATGGGTCATCGACGGGTCGTGCTGGCTGCGCGGGACGACAGCCCCACCGCGCGGGCGGTGCGGTCGGCCTTCGCCGAGATCGCCGCCGCTCGGCCCGAGGTCGAGGACTGGACCGTGGTGCTGAGCGCGCCGGATGCCGGCCCTGACCCGGACGATCCGCCGCTCCCGCCTCTCCAGCTGGCCGGCCTGCTGCGCGAGCGCGGGGCAACCGCCGCCGTGCTGCACGGTGATGTGGAGGCGCTGATGCTGGTGCAGCAGCTCGCCGAGGACGGGGTGCGGGTGCCGGCGGACTGCTCGGTGGTGGCCTACAACGACGTGGTGGCGGCACTGGGCAGCCCTCCGCTGACCGCCGTGGCGCCGCCGAAGGCGGAGGTGGGCAGGGCGGCGGCGGAGCTGCTCATGCAGCGTTTGGCGACCGCCGACCCGCCGGGGGGCTGGCGCCCATGCAGGGTCGAGCTGCTGCCGGAGCTGAAGATTCGGGGGTCCACCGCGCCGCTGAGCGTTTGACCGCTTTGAGCGATCTATTGACCTAGAATCGCTCAGCCGATCAGAATGCCAGTGTCCCGAATGCGAAGCGGGAGGCACTGATGCCTGGTCCATTGAGCCGCCGGTCCCTGCTCGCCGGGTGCCTCGCGGTCCCGCTGGCCGCCGCGGTGGGTGGCTGCTCCTCGGCCGGCAGCCGGGCCTCCAGCGGCGCCGCCGGGCCCGTTCGGATCACCTTCTGGTCCGCGCTGCGCGGCAGCCAGCAGGTGGTCAACGCGTTCAACCGCACGCAGAGCCGGATCCGGGTGGATTTCCAACAGATCCCCTCGGGGGGCCAGGGCGGCTACGCCAAGCTCAGCAACGCGGCGCGGGCGGGCAATGCGCCCGATGTGGCCACCATCGAGTACCCGCAGGTACCCGGCTTTGCCATCGACGGTGTGGCCAGGGACATCACCGGGCTGGTGAGCGACCGGCTGCGCGGCCAGCTGCTGCCGAGTGCCTGGGGGCTCACCACCTTCGACGGCCGGGTCTTCACCGTGCCGCTGGACATCGAGCCGATGGTCATGCACTACCGGTCGGACCTGTTCGCCCAGTATGGGCTGACTATCCCGCGCAACTGGGACGAGTTCGCCGCGCTGGCTCGCACCGTGCGCGAACGGGACCCGTCGAGGCGGCTGGTGGTGTTCCCCACGGACGGCGGCCATCACTTCGCTCCGTATTCATGGCAGGCCGGCGCCCAGTGGTTCGACCTGCGCGGCGGCGCGTGGAACGTCTCGATGGTTGACCCGCCGACCCGCAAGATCGCGGAGTACTGGCAGCGGCTGATCGACGAAGACCTGGTGTTCGCCAACGCGACGGACAGCAGGCAGTACGACGCGCAGATCGGGCGAGGGATTGTCCTGGCTCGGCTCACCGGGGCCTGGGACGCGGGCGCGCAGAAACAGGCGCGGCCCGGACAGGCTGGGCAGTGGGCGATCGCGCCGCTTCCCCAGTGGGATCCGGCGCACCCGGCCGTCGGCACCCAAGGTGGGTCCACCTTCGCGGTCACCCAGGACAGTGCGCACCCGGAGGCCGCCATGGAGTTCATCGAATGGCAGGTCACCCACCCCGATGCGCTGCGCGCCCGGCTCGCCAGCGGGACCAGCAGCCAGTACCCGGCCGCGCCGGGGCTGGTGGCCGTCGGTGCCGCTGCCTTCGACCGGGCCTACTACTCCGGCCAGGACATCTACCGGCTGTTCCACGAGGAGGCCGACAAGATCCGCAACGGCTGGATCTGGGGTCCGAGGATGACCGCCACGTTCAAGGTCCTGCAGGACGGCTTCGCCCGCGCGGCCGCCGGCGAGGGCTCGCTGCTCGACGCCGTGCGCACCGCCCAGAGCGCCACCATGTCGGACCTGGAGGCACTGGGCCTGGCCACCGCCGAGCACAGCGGCTGACCGGTGAACCCACTTCGAAAGGCGCGGTGACACCCGATGACCACGACAGCGCCCCCAGGGTCCGCGCCGCGCATCATCACCGCCGTCCCCACGACCAGCCGCGCGACCACCCGCCGGCGGGAACACACCGCCTGCGGGGTGCTCATGGCCCCGTTCTTCGTCCTGCTCGTGGCGGTGTTCCTGATCCCCGTCTGCACCGCCGTGTGGCTGAGCTTCTTCGGCGCGGACCAGCCGGGGCTCGGCTTCGGGCCGGAGCGTACGGTGTTCGTCGGCTGGCGCAGCTACGCGGTGGTCTTCACCGACCCGACCTTCCTCGCCGGGCTGGGCACGGTCCTCGGGTACTGCCTGCTCTACATCCCGCTGTTGGTGGTCGGGGCGCTCGCGCTCGCCCTGCTGCTCAACTCCGGCGGCGCGCGGCTGCGGTCGTGGGCGCAGCTGGGGTTGTTCCTGCCGCACGCGGTACCCGGGATCATCGCGGCGATCATCTGGCTCTACCTGTACACGCCAGGACTGAGCCCGGTCGTCGAGCTGCTGGCCAGGGCGGATCTCACCATCGACTTCCTCGGTGCCCGCGCCGTGCTGCCCTCGATCGTGAACATCTCGCTGTGGAGCAACCTCGGCTACAACATGGTGATCTTCTACGCCGCGCTGCGGGCGGTGCCTCGGGAGATCATCGAGGCTTCGGTGGTGGACGGCGCCGGGCCGGTGCGCACCGCGCTGCGGGTGAAGACCCCGCTGATCCGCTCCTCGATCGTGATGGTCGTCCTGTTCACCCTCATCTGGGCGCTGCAGCTGTTCACCGAGCCGATGCTGCTCAGCCAGTCCAGCCCGATGATCAGCTCGCGCTTCTCACCGACCATGTACATCTACGACGCCGCGTTCACCCGCAACAACTACGGCCTGGCCGCGGCGGCCTCGGTGATCCTGCTGCTGTGCACGATCGCGCTTTCCTACGGCGTCACCCGCTGGTCCAACCGCGCCGGCTCCCGGAGCGAGGCATGAGCACCACCGAGCTGCCTACCGCGCTGCGTCCCCGGCTGCTCGGCCGCGTGGCGGTGAACGTCGTGGTCGGGATCGGGGTGCTGTACACCCTGCTGCCCGTGCTGTGGCTGGTGCTGGCCGCCACGAAGGACCGGGACGCGCTGGCCCGCAGCGACGTGCTCTCCCCGGGCAGCTTCTCCTTCTTCGGCAACCTGGCCGACCTGTTCCGGGAGGACGCGGGGCTGTACGGCCGCTGGTACCTCAACAGCCTGCTCTACGCCGTGCTGGGCGCGGCGGTCAGTGCCCTGGTGAGCGTGGCCTGCGGCTATGCCTTCGACAAGTACCGGTTCCGGCACAAGGAGAAGCTGTTCGGGCTGGTGCTGGCCGCGGTGATGGTGCCGCAGACGGTGCTGGCGCTGCCGCTGTACCTGATGGCCTCCGGCACCGGGCTGGTGAACACCTTCTGGTCGGTGTTCATCCCGGTGCTGTTCAACCCGTTCGGTGTCTACCTCGGCCGGATCTTCAGCCAGGGCTACGTGCCAGACGAGGTGCTGTCGGCCGCCCGGATCGACGGCGCGGGCGAGCTGGCGATGTACGCCAGGGTGGCGCTGCCGATGCTGGGGCCCGGCCTGGTCACTGTCTTCCTCTTCCAGCTCACCGCGATCTGGAACAACTTCTTCCTGCCGATGGTGATGCTCTCGGACCAGAAGCTGTATCCGGTCAGCCTGGGCCTGTACACGTGGAACAGCTCGGCCCGGGTCGATCCCGACTACTACCCGGTGGTGATCACGGGTTCGCTGCTCGCGGTGCTGCCGCTGATCGTCGCCTTCGTCCTGCTGCAGCGGTTCTGGCGGTCGGGACTCACCGCCGGAGCCGTCAAATAACCCAGGAGACAGATGCCCACCACCCCCAACGGCCGGCCGCGCCCGCGCGCCGCTCTGGCCATGGCGCCGGACGCGGCGGCCGCCGTGTTTCCGCCCGACGCGCTGGCCGCGCTCGGCCAGGTCTGCGACCTCGTGCCGGGCCCCGTGCTGGACGACTTCGCCACCGAGCGGGCCGCCGCTGTGCTTGCCGAGGTGGAGCTGCTGGTCACCGGCTGGGGTTGCCCGCCGGTGGACGCGGCGGTGCTGGCCGCCGCGCCCCGGCTGCGGGCCGTCGTGCACGCCGCGGGCTCGGTGCGTACCCACGTCACCCAGGAGTGCTGGGACCGGGGGATCGAGGTGGCCTCGGCGGCGTCGGCCAACGCCCTGCCGGTCGCCGAGTACACCGTGGCGATGATCCTGCTCAGCGGCAAACGCGTGCTGGAACGCGCCCGGGACCTGCGTGCCACCCGCCGACGTGATGCCTGGCTGAGCACACCAAGGGAGGTCGGCAACTTCGGGCGCACCGTGGGCATTCTGTCCGCCTCGCTGATCGGGCGCCGGGTGATCGAACTGTTGCGGCCGTACGACCTGCGGATCCTGCTGCACGATCCCTACGTCACCGATGCGGAAGCCGCCGCGCTCGGCGTGGCGGCGGTCGGCATCGGCGAGCTGTTCGCGCACAGCGACGTGGTCAGCGTGCACACCCCGCTACTCCCGGCCACCCGCGGCCTGGTCAGCCGCGAACTGATCGCCGCGATGCGACCGGGCGCGGTGCTGATCAACACTGCCCGGGGAGCGGTGGTCGACCAGGACGCGCTGGTCGAGGCGGCGGCGGACGGCCGCATCCGAGCCGTCCTGGACGTCACCGACCCCGAGGTCCTCCCGCCGGAACATCCGCTGTGGGACACCGACAACGTACTGATCACCCCGCACCTGGCCGGCTCGCAGGGCAACGAATGGGAGCGCCTCGCCGAGCTCGCCGTCACCGAGGTCGCCCGCTGGGCCTCGGGTCTCGGTTTCGCCCATCCGGTCCGACCCGAAAGGCTGGCCCACCTCGCATGAACCCCCTTCAACTCCCGCCCGACGACCGGGAATTGAGTCCCTACACCGGATACACCCGGGAGCACTGGGAGGCCGCCGCCGACGGACTGCTGGAGGCCGCATGGCGCTGGGCCAGCCCGCGTGGAGCCCTGCTCGACCTGCCCGGGCCGGCGTCCCGCAGCGGGGTCCGCTCGGACGGCCTCGAGGGTTATGCCCGCACCTTCCTGGCCGCCGCGTTCCGGGTGGCCGGCGCCGAGGGCAAGGACCCGCTGGGGTGGCTGGACCGCTACGCCGACGGGATCGCGGCGGGCACCCACGCCCCGGGGAACGACGACGCGGAGTCCTGGCCGGTCATTCTCGACCACTCGGTCCAGGGCCAGCCCATGGTGGAGTCGGCGTCGGTGGCTCTCGGGCTGCGGCTGACCCGGCCGTGGCTGTGGGACGGGCTGGACCCGGATGTGCAAGACCGGGTGGAGGCGTGGCTGCGCGGCGCGCTGCGGCACGTGCCGGCGCCCAACAACTGGTATCTGTTCCCGTTCACCGTGGCCGGTTTCCTGGACTCGGTGGGTCGCGGTGACGCGGAGACCGCCCGTGCCCGGACTCGGGCCGTGGAGCTGCTGGAGACCTGGTACCGCGGCCAGGGCTGGTATTCCGACGGGGACGGGCGGGCCTTCGACCACTACAACGGCTGGGCCCTGCACCTGTACCCGGTGCTCGACGCCCACCTCGCGGAATTGCCCACGCCGCACGGCGACCGGCTGCGCGAACACCTGGAGAGCTTCGGGCTGTTCTTCGGCGCCGACGGAGCACCCATCCACTTCGGGCGCTCGCTCACCTACCGCTTCGCCGCGGCGTCGTCGGTCGGGCTGGGAGCGGTCACCGGCCACACCCCGCTGCGCCCAGGCGCGTCCCGGCGGGTGATCAGCGGATCGTTGCGCTACTTCCTGGACCGGGGCGCGGTGGGCCAGGACGGGCAGCTCAGCCTGGGTTGGCACGGACCGCACGCGGCAACCCTGCAGCGCTACTCCGGTCCGGCCTCGCCCTACTGGGCGTCCAAGGCGTTCGTCTGCCTGCTCGCCCCGGCCGGGCATCCGCTGTGGACCGGGGTGGAGGAGCCGGCGCCGAGCGAGGGCCCGGACCGGGTGCTGGCGCTGCCCGCCGCCGGGCTGCTGGTGCAGAGCACCCGGGTCGACGGGATCGTCCGGCTGCACAACCACGGCAGCGACCACGTACCGCCGCACCGAGGTGAATCGGCCGCCGACGACGACCCGCTCTACGGCAGGCAGGCCTACTCCACCCGGACCGGCCCCACCACCAACGTCGCGGACAACCACCTCAGCGTGGTGATCGGCGGGGTACGCAGCGTCCGCCGCCGGATCCATCCGCTGGGTGCCGGACAAGGCGACGACTGGGGCTGGGCCGCCTCCTGGCACCGCCCGGTCTTCGGCGCCGGGGCGCCCATGGTGCCCGGGCTGCGGGTGCAGAGCGTGACCGTGGCCAGGGGCCGACTCGAACTGCGGGTGCACCGGGTGGTCGGCGCGCCACATGGCGCCGGGGTCGAGCAGACGGGATGGGCGACCGGCAGGGACGAGGCCGTGCGGTCGGCCCTGCACCCCCTGCACAGCTGGACCGGCCAGGACGAGGTGCGAGCACCCGCGGGTACCGCGTTTGTGCCCTGGGCGCGGGTACCCCGGCTTACCGCCGAGGCGGCGACCGGCACCACGCTCTACGCGGCACTGGCCACGCTGACCGAGGAACCGGAGCCCGAGCCCTTGGCCGCGGCCGTCACCGAGGTGATCGCGGATGCGGACAGCGTCGCGGTGCGGTGGGCGGACAACGGCTCACTCACCCGGATCGCCTTCGAGCCGGTCACCGTGGAGCACCGCCGATGAGCTGGCGGTTCGCGGTCAGCACGCTGGGCATGCCCGGAGTGCCGGTGAAGGAGGCCGCACAGGTCGCCACCGAGCACGGTTGCCACGGCCTGGAAATCCGGGTGCACCCGGACGAAGAGCTCCACCTCGGGCTCATTTGGTCCGAGGTCGACCGGAGCTCGGCGATGATCGCCGATGCGGGGCTGGCGGTGGCGTGCCTGGCCGGTTATCCGAAGGTGTGCGCGCCCGGGCCGCACGAGCCGGTCATCGCCGAGCTGCGGGCGCTGATCGAGCTGGCCCAGCGCCTCGAGGCTCCCTCGGTCCGGGTGTTCCCCGGCGGCGACGGCAGGGACAGCGGCGACGGGGCCGCCCACGAGCGGATCGGCGCGGTGCTGGACGACCTCCGGGACACCGGCGTACAGCTGCTTGTCGAGACGCACGACTCGCACCCGACCGGCGAGGCCGCGCTGCGCCTGGTCGAACCGTTCGCGGCGCCGAAGCAGGTCGCCGTGCTGTGGGACGCGCTGCACCCGTGGCGGCACGGCGAGGCGCCGGCGCGAACCCGCGCGGTGCTCGGCGAGTACCTCGGCTACTTCCAGATCAAGGACGTCGAGGGCCCGCACAACCGGACGCCGGTTCCGCCGGGGCAGGGCGGGGTCCCGCTCGCCGAGTGCGGTGAGCTGCTGCAGACCTGGTCGGGCTGGGTGTCCCTGGAATGGGAGAAGGCCTGGTACCCGCGGATCGCGCCGGTCACGGTTCCGCTGCGCGCGGCCGCCGCGTGGTTTGCCCAGTGGGCCCCAGGCGGACACTAGGAGCGCCCTGAACAATGCATGCTCTGCTGCGCGGTGCCCAGTCGGCGCCTCGCGGCGTTGTCGTCGCGGCCGATACAACAGCGGTATCGGCCACTCCGAAGAAGACGCAGCCTTGCGATGCATCCAACTGGATCACCGCTCGCGACGAGCGGCATTGCTCAGGACCCTCCTAGCGCCGCTCAGCTACCGCGTTCCCTGGCCGGAAGTTCGCCGGGTTCGACGTAGTCGCCGGCGTGGTGCGCCCGCCACTCGTCTGTGCCGCGACCGAGCTCGACGGCGTGGGTCAGCCGGAGCGTGGTGGCGAGCCAGAGCAGGATGTCGTGCAGGCGCAGCCGGGTCGGCCGGGCGTCGCCGAGCAGCGCCGCCGTGGTCGCCTCCAGCGCGGAGAGGGCTTGGTCGTTGGCGCGCAGCTCGCGCAGGATGACCGCCTCCACGCCGCTGTCACCCTCCTCGACGTGCGGGAGCATGGCGCGCCGCGTGCTTCGGGTGAGGTGCGGGACCAGCTCGGGGCGGCGGTGGTGCAGCGCCGCGGAGACGTGCTCGGGGTGTCTCCCGCTGGTCCGCCCGATCTGGCGCAGGGCGGCGCCGACCGTGCCTGGCTCGCCGAGCACGGACAGCTCCTCGTCGGGCAGTTCCCAGAAGGTCCGACCGGCCGCCCGGTCGGCGGCGGCATCGGCGAGCGGGCGCACCCGGCTGAGGGCGTCGTGCACATCGCCCCAGTCGGCGCGGTCGAGCCTGTCGTGCAGCCCCTCGCCGATCAGGATGTCGGTATCACCGAGCGGGCCGACCGGCTGCGCGTCGAATCGGGCCCAGCCGAAAGCCGGCAGCTGCGCCCACCGGCCCTGTGGCCAGTCGGGCGACCGGAATCGCAGCGGGCGGCGCCCTCGGGCGTAGCCCAGGATGGCGGCCAGCGCGATGTCGAAGGACATCGGGTCCGGCCCGGTGCTGGGCAGCTGCAGCATCGGTCCGCCGTCCTGCGTTCCCGCGGCGATCACGGGGTCATCCTGCCGGACCGGAATCGCTCAAGCAGCGATCTGGCGACGCGTCTTGTCGAGTCGGGGACACTGAGCCGAGCCGGCACGGTGGGAGGAGCCTCGATGTTGCCCCAAACGCTGACCATTCCCGCCCTCCACAACGTCCTACGCAGAGGCGCAGCGTCCATTCCGGAGATCACCGGCGAACTGCTGGCCCGGGTCAGCGCAAAATCGGACCTGCACGCGTTCATTAGCATCGCCGACGAAATACCCGAAACCGGCCACACCGACGCCCAGCCGCTCTCCGGCGTCCCACTGGCGATCAAGGACAACATCAACACCGGCGATCTACCAACCACCGCCGGCACGCCGGCCCTTCGTGGTTCCCGACCGGCGGCGGACGCCCCGGTCGTGGCCCGGTTGCGCCAGGCCGGCGCAGTGACCCTGGGCAAGACCAACCTGCACGAACTCGCCTTCGGCACGACCAACAACAACGCCACCTTCGGCGCCGCCCGCAACCCGCACGCGCCGGAACACTCGGCGGGCGGCTCCAGCGGTGGCAGCGCGGTGGCTGTCGCGGCCGGACTGGCCTCGATCGCGTTGGGCACCGACACCGGGGGCTCGGTGCGCATCCCCGCTTCCTACTGCGGAATTGTCGGATTCCGGCCGACCGCCGGCCGCTGGGGCAACGAGGGAGCCGTGCCGTTGTCGCCCACCCGGGACACCATCGGGATCCTGGCGAACACTGTCGCCGACGCGGCACTCGTTGACGCGGTGGTCACCGGCGAAAGTTCTTCGGCCACGGTGAACCTGACCGGGCTCCGGCTGGGTGTGCCGCGGCACGGCTTCTATTCGGAGCTGAACCCCGAGGTGGCCGCGCGCACCGAGTCGGCCCTGGGCCGCCTTGCCGACGCCGGCGCCGAGCTGGTCGAGATGCGGGTGGTGGACGCCCACGAACTCTCCGCACAGTTCGGGTTCCCGCTGGTGTTCCACGAGGTGGCGGACGCACTGCCGCGCTACCTCGCCACCTTGCCGGCGCCCTACTGCCACCTCACCCTGGCTGACCTCGCGGCACAGGTCAGCTCGCCGGATGTGAAAGCCATCCTGGACGCGATCCTGGCCGAGCCAACCGGCGAAGCCGTCTACCTCGAGTGCCTGGCGGGACGCGGCCGGCTGCGCGAGGCGTACGCGGAGGCGTTCCAACGCAGCCAGGTGGCCGCACTGGTGTACCCGACGGTGCCACTGCCGGCCCCTCCGCTGGGCGACACCGACACGACCCTGCACAACGGACGCGAGGTCAACCTGTTCCTCACCTCGACCCGGAACACCGGGCCCGGATCGCTTGCCGGCATGCCCTCGATCAGCCTGCCCAACGGACACACCGCCGCCGGCCTGCCGGTTGGCCTGTCGCTGGAGGGGCCGTCCGGTGATGACCGGCAGCTGCTGGCCGTGGCCGCCGCGGCCCACACCGCGATCAACGAGGAGCGGGCCTGAGGTCAGCGGACTGCGGGGGCGAAGGCGGCGCGGTAGGTGTTGGGACTGGTGCCGACGACGCGTTTGAACCGGTCGCGGAAGGCGGTGGGTGAGCCGAATCCGGCCTGGGTGGCGATTCGATCGACCGGGTGGCTGGTGGTTTCCAGCAGGTATTGAGCCTGGCGGATGCGGGTGCGGAGCAGCCATTGCAGCGGTGTGCTGCCGGTCTGTTCGCGGAAGCGGCGGTTGAGGGTGCGGGTGCTCATGCCCGCGTGGGTGGCGATGTCGTCCAGGGTCAGCTCCTTCGCGGAGTTGTCCTCCATCCAGCGCAGCACGGGTTCCAGTACAGAACCCCGTGGTGTGGGCGGATGGTCGTGCACGATGAACTGGGCCTGCCCGCCCTCGCGTTCCAGCGGCATCACCGACAGCCGGGCGGCGTCGGCGGCCACCGCGGAGCCGTGGTCGCGGCGTATCAGGTGCAGGCACAG
>Ga0193743_1002630_pt1 | contig 12474 bp, 13 predicted proteins | sample L2c2metaG_FD_143038 | JGI IMG/M metagenome (GOLD analysis project Ga0193743, IMG submission 143038) | Soil microbial communities from a riparian zone of the East river system, Colorado, United States - L2c2 | ecosystem: Environmental > Terrestrial > Soil > Riparian zone | place: USA: East River... | reverse complement strand
GTTTTGAGCGACTGCGTGCCGCCAAGGACGGCGGCCATGGCCTGGACGGCGGTGCGGGTGATGTTGTTTTCGGGCTGCTGCGCGGTGAGGGTGGATCCGGCGGTCTGGGTGTGGAAGCGGAGCATCCAGGAGCGCGGATTTTTTGCGTGGAAGCGCTCACGCATGACGCGGGCCCAGAGGCGGCGGGCAGCGCGGAATTTGGCGACCTCTTCGATGAAGTCGTTGTGCGCGTTGAAGAAGAAGGAGAGGCGCGGGCCGAAGGAGTCGATGTCGAGACCAGCGTCGATGGCGGCCTGCACGTAGGTGATGCCGTTGGCGAGGGTGAAGGCGACTTCCTGCGCGGCGGTGGAGCCGGCCTCGCGCATGTGGTAGCCGGAGATGGAGATGGTGTTCCACTCGGGGATTTCGGCGGCGGCCCAGGCGAACATGTCGGTGATGATGCGCATGGCGTGGGGCACGGGATAGATGTAGGTGCCGCGCGCGATGTACTCCTTGAGGATGTCGTTCTGGACGGTGCCGCTGAGCTTGCGGGTGTCGGCGCCGGAGCGGCGGGCGGCGGCGACGTAGAGCGCGAGCAGGATGCTGGCGGTGGAGTTGATGGTCATCGAGGTGGAGATGGTGTCCAGCTTGATGTCGGCGAAGAGGCGCTCCATGTCCTCGATGGAGTCGATGGCTACGCCGACCTTGCCAACTTCGCCGAGGGCCATGGGGTCGTCGGAGTCATAGCCGATCTGGGTGGGGAGATCGAAGGCCACCGACAGGCCTGACGTCCCGTGGGCGAGGAGGAATTTGTAGCGGCGGTTGGACTCCTCGGCATCGCCCATGCCGGCGTACTGGCGCATGGTCCAGAGGCGGCCGCGGTACATGGTGGGCTGGATGCCGCGGGTGTAGGGGTATTGGCCGGGGTAGCTTAGGTCTCGGTCGGCGTTGAAGCCGGTGGCGGCTAGGTCGGCTTGATTCCAGGATGCGCGCTCGCTCACGGACGCCGCTTTTGCGTTGTCGCTGCTTCCCGGCTTTTGGTTCACGAACGGCTCCTCTTGGTGCTCTTCATTGTGCGCGCCGGTTGTCGCGAGCCTTTCGGCTGCGCTGTTCGGCTTTCACGAAGGAGCTGATCGAGAAGTAGACGAAGATGAGCGTGGCGATGGTGGCGACGATGAAGTGTACGTGGTCGGGGCCGTGGAGGGCGCTGGCGCGGATCTTCCAGGCGTTCTGGCCGAAGAAGGCGGCGAAGAGCGCGAAGAAGAGGCCGGTGATCTCAAGCCAGAGGGTGCCGCTGACATGCGCGAGCGGGCCGATGAAGGCTTTGCCGAAGCGGCGGGTGCCTTCTCCCACGCGGCGTGCGGGCTCGACGTAGTTTTTTATGGGGCGAGGTGCGGATTGCGGAGTGGACGGACGCGGGATGGTGCTGGGCTGCGGCGCGGCTTGGGGGGGTGCGGCGGCCTTGGCGGCGCGCTCCTTTGCCATCCGCGAGGCGACACGGACGCCGATGCCGAGTTTGCGTCCGAAGCGGTTCGGCTCCATGGGGAAAGTGTACTTCGGACTTGCCGTCCGGGGCGCATGCGCCTTCGGCGCGTTCCGTCGGGTTCGCTTCCTCGGGTCGCTCACGCCAGGGTTCGTGGGCGACCTGACTCTTCCCATGTCCCGACACAGGGACATGTGGGCACCGCTGGCGGACTGCAGGTCCTTCGCGTTGCTCAGGATGACAAAATTGTGTTGTGGTGGAAGTTTCGGGCTTCTGGGTGGTACCGATTGCCGGGTTGGGTCATCAGACGTAAGGTAGGGGGATACCCGTGGGCCGGGAGGGTGTGTCCGGAGGCGGGAGACCCTGGTGTGGGATGAGGAGGCAAGGATGAATGCACGGGTGCGCAAGCTGATCGAGCAGTTGGGAGAGGCGATCCACGAATCGGTCTCCGAGTCCGAACAGATTGCGGGCGTGGTGCAGAACATTCGCAGTCAGGGCTTCGACGTACTCCTTATGCTGGAGGCCACCATCGGGCTGAACGAGGTCGAGACGCAACCGGGCGAGGAAGGCGACGCATCGAAGCCGGAGGTTGTTGAAGGAGGCGAACCCTTCACCGCGCAGGATGTCAGCTTCCTCCGTTCTCTCCGCATCTCGGTCGAAGGCGACGAGGGCGTCGCAAGCGACGATGTGGACGACGAGGACGATCTCTCCGATACCTCGGATACCTCGGACAAGTAACGGTTCGGCCGATATTACGGAAAGATCAAAAAAGCAGGCATCTCATGTTCGGCTGTCCGGTTCTGCCTCGCTCCCTGTAAGCTGGCATGCGCAGCGGGGAGACAGCAACCGATGCTGCATGAGCAATCGGCAGCGATGGAGTCACGTTCGAGCCGATTGAGGGGAGATCTGCGAAACCATGACCATGAAAGACACGCTGGGTGTACTCCTCGCCGGGGGTGCTGGCGAGCGACTGTTCCCCCTGACGCGCGACCGCGCGAAGCCAGCGGTTCCCTTTGCCGGCACGTACCGGATTATCGACATCACGCTGTCGAACTGCATCAACTCCGACCTGCGGCGGGTGTACATCCTGACCCAGTACAAGGCGCTGTCGCTGAACCGGCATATCCGCGAAGGCTGGAGCGGAAGCGTGGCGCAGGAGCTGGGCGAGTTCGTGGAGATTCTGCCGCCGATGCAGCGGGTGAGCGCGAACTGGTACATGGGGACCGCGGATGCGGTGTACCAGAACATTTATTCGATCGGCGCAGAGCAGCCGAAGTACGTGATCATCCTCTCCGGCGACCACATCTACAAGATGAACTACGGGCTGATGCTGGAGTACCACAAGGAGCAGGGCGCGGACGTGACACTGGCGACCCTGCCGATCCGGCCGGATGAGGTGCCGCGCTTCGGCGTGGTGGATGTGAGCAAAGCCGGCGAGGTGCTGGGCTTTCTGGAAAAGCCGAGGGAGACCAAGCTGCGCTCGCCGTGGAACCCGGAGATGGTGGATGCCTCGATGGGCATTTACATCTTCAATACGGACGTGCTGCTGCCGGCGCTGATCAAGGACGCGGACGATATCAACTCGAAGCACGATTTCGGGCACAACGTCCTGCCGGCGCTGCTGGGCAAGTACAAGATGAACGCCTACAACTTTGTGGATGAGAACCGCAAGGAGCTGTACTGGCGCGATGTGGGGACGCTGGACGCCTTCTACGACGCGAATATGGATGTGGTGTCGGTGTCGCCAATCTTCAACCTGTACGACCACAACTGGCCGCTGCGAACCCGGCAGCGTCAGTATCCGCCGGCGAAGTTCGTCTTCGGCGAGCCGGGACGCACGGGCATGGCGGTGAACTCGATCGTCTCGCAGGGCTGCATTGTTTCAGGCGCGGTGGTGCGCAACAGCGTGCTGTCGCAGGATGTGCGCGTGAACTCGTATGCGGAGATCGATTCGAGCATCATCTTTACGCACGTCGATATCGGGCGGCACTGCCGGATCAAACGCGCGATTATCGATCGCGATGTGCATCTGCCGGAGGGCACGGTGATTGGCTACGACCCGGTGGAGGACAAGCGCCACTACCATGTGACGCCGTCGGGGCTTACGGTGGTGACGCGCGATGGCTCGCTGTATGAGAGTCCGGTGGCGCCGGACTTCCTGAGCGTGCCGCACTGACGCGGCGGGGAGGCTTAGGGGGTTAGCGGGCAGAACAGGCAGCGAGTCGCCAACCCTGTCGAAGGAGATGGCCTATTCGATTGGGTGGAGGTGCACCAGTCCCGGACGTTATCCGGCACGCTGCCTTGCGAGGTTCGGACTTCCCTCTTCCGGAACCACGAGCGCTCCGGCATCGTCCGTCGAGCCCGCCCGCATGTTCAGCTTGCGCGCTTCACGCAGCCTAGCCAAACCATCAAGGCGGTCCCGCAAAGTAGGAGCCACCGGGCACCCAAAATAGACACTCCTGTTTGCGGCCATTAGCATTTGGATGCTTTGGACCTGCGGATCCTCTGCATGCAGCGATCCGAGTGTGCCAACCTGCAGTGCGTATTCGTCCACAAGATATTCGATGGCATGACCGAGAACCTCAAGAGCTCTTCCACTCTGGGGCGAAATCTGACGCCGCCTGTTAGCGGGAGTGGCTTGTGGAGCGCTGTTGAGGCGCAGAGCCGGCCGAATGCCGCTCTGTGTTCCCGATTCAACGACTACAGGGCCGATCTTGGATGCCGACGTGCCGAATATAACCGTGGCCCTTAGCAACTTATCGACGAACTTGACCAGAGGACGCGACCCCAGGCGGAGATGCTCTTTGAAATATCGACGCGTCCAAGAGAGCTGCTCCTGGGGTGCTCGCCGCGTTAAATCTTCCAAATATTTCAACGCCGCCAAATGCTGCGCGTCTCTTAGCCCTACACCTAGCTCATGCAGAGGTTTTGTTTTGTAATCGATCGCGTGGCGCATTCCTATTGGAAATAGGCCGTCGTGTATCCCGTAGCATTCAGCAAGACGTGCGAATAAGGCGAGGCGTACATCTTCAACTTCAGCTGACGCTATTACTAATTCTGCTTCAATCTGCCACTCAACTGGATTCATTTACTTAGGCCCGGTATTGCAAGGTTAATACCGTGAATTTAACGGCTATTACCTTGGGGCCGAAATAACACTTTACGGGAATACGTAATAGCCTCGATCACGACAATGCGTAATCGTAACTGAGATCTGACAAAATCAAGAAGAGGGCGCGCTGGATGGTCTTTGGTGAATGCGTTTAATGCGCCGTATTCTTCGGCGGCGATGATTTACTGTCGCCGCTTCCTTCCGAAATTTCCGTTAGGCCGCAAGTTTCGTTAAGCGCATTCTGCGCGTCACGACTCACTGTGACTCCTGCAACCGTCATTGTGGCAATCGCAATCGCGCAGGCTCGGGAGAGCTGTCTAAGCTCCACGCCCAGAGAAGGTGGGGTAAGCTGCCGCAGCCGACAGCAAATCAGCTACAGACAGGTCGGCCCGCGTTGACCGTCGCGCATCAGGCCGGATAGCGCCCATCCCCCAACAAGAAGTCATCATGGATGCAATGGGGTCCAGACGTTGGTGACGCGCGATGGCTCGCTGTATGAGAGTCCGGTGGCGCCGGATTTCCTGAGCGTGCCGCACTGAAAACAAGGATCAAGCAGCGAACGCCAGGCATCCAACCGGCATGAACACTCTCGATTCCATGCTGGAACGGAACAAAGACTTTGCTGCTCAGCGGTTCGCTGAGGGCACGCTGATGCCCTCGCTTCCACAAGCGATGCCGCATGTGAAGGCCATTATCATCGGCTGCGCTGATATGCGTGTGGATCCTGCTCATGTGCTTGGAATCAAGCCGGGCGAAGCTGTGGTGATTCGCAACATCGGCGGGCGAATCACCCCGGGCCTGCTCGAGCAGTTGGGTCTACTCGGGCGAATCGGTGAGGTTGCCCGAAAGATCCCGGGAGGCGGCGGGGAGTTTCATCTCATCGTTCTTCAACACACCGATTGCGGCATCACTCGGCTTGCGGGCGACCCCGCCAAGCTGGCGCACTATTTTCAAATAGAGGAAGGCGACCTCAAGACAAAGGCGGTCACCGATCCCCACGCTGCGGTTGCCGTTGACGTTGCCTGGCTCCGCGCGATTCCCGCATTGCCGGGCGAGTGGCTGATCTCCGGACTTGTCCATGACGTGGCGACCGGACTTATTGAGATCGTCGTACCGCCAGCGCCGCTTCGTGCTGCGTGATTCCCCAAGCTGATTCGTAACGTTTCGCGACCGCACTCGGTGGCTCGTCTTCAGCAGGAGGGTGCTGACTGCAAGCGCGGGTGCCAAACTCTGACAACCGCGCCGCCAACGCACATCTGCGTCAGACAGTCTTTCGTGGGCTTACGCGAGGATAAGGACCCCCACAAAGTCGTGAGGGAGACCAGGGAAGGGGGTACCCGGCGATAATCCTTTTAGGGGCAGGCAACCTGCGGCGTTGGAACGTTAAAGAAATTGTTGGAAAGGGATTCGCTTGCGGTGACGCCGTCGATCCCGACAGCCGTGTTGAAGATGCTGTTCGCGCTCACCTGTTTGTCACCGCAGGGAACCAGGATTCCATTGCCTAAGTTGCCGAGAGTGTTGGACCGGATACTGACGTTCGAACTCGAAACGACGATCCCCTTCCCGCCTTGCCCGTTGCCGGTGATCCTGTTCCAAGTTACGCTTGCGGTGCCGTCGGCATCGTCAATGCCAATACGGATGCCAGTGCTACCACTACCGATGGTAATGGTGTTGCCGGTGATGTTGGATCCGTTCCCGCTGATCACCAGCGCCGCAGCCTCCCCCCCTGTCATGATCACATTATGGTCCACGATCGAGGCATCGTTAACAACCATCGCGTCGTTGAAGGACCCAATGTAATTTCCGGAAACACGCACGCCGTTGCCGTTGGTGTCAAAGACTGCGGCCGTTCCCACCTGCAAAAACGTGTTGTCCTGCAACAGGAAGCTCAGACCAGAGGAGGATGGCCCGCTGTAGGCCAGGATTCCATAGCTATAGATTTCCCGAATGATATTGTTTTTGGCCGTCACCGTCATCGGCCGTCTGTCGTCATTCTCGACCCATATGGCTGAATCGCCGCACACCGGGCTCATGTTCTGAATGACGGAATCGCGGATGGCGCCGCTGGTGGAAACATAGAGTATTCCAGTGATGTCTTGACCGTTGAACTGGCATGCGGTCTCTGCATCTACGACGATCCCTTGAATGTTCACCGGGCCTGGAGTGCCGCCCGTGTCCACCGCGATGATCGATGCAAGGTCGTCTCCTCCCATGACCGGCTGGATAGGACCTATTGTCACGCCGCCGCTGGGTCCTGCGATGGTGGGGTTATTGAGTGGCGGGACGGAGATGCCTTTGAGGGTTAATGGCGTGGTGATGACCACCTGTTCGGCATAGGTGCCGGGGCAGACCAGAACGGTGGCATCTTCGGGGGCGGCTTGCACCGCGGACTGAATGGTCGTGTAGTGATGATTGGATTTCTTGCAAGTACCGACGACCAGAGTTTGCGACATGGCAGGAATGGCAAGAACGACGATGAGAGTTGTTAGCAGTGCGTACGCAGGCTTCTTCATGACATCTCCTCAGTGCTCGCCTACAAAGGGGCAGGCGTGGTTAGCAGCTGGCGAATGTCGACAGAAGGGGATGCGGAGCCAAACGAGGAGATCGTGCCACGCGTATCGACTACGTCCAACCAGGGTCAGAAATAACTTCAATGACTAACAAGGGCCTGTGGCAGTTCGTGCCAACGAGCGTGTTCAGCGTAGGCGTAAAGCACCCAGTCGTCAAGATAAAAGCTACCGTTTTAGTTCCAATATGAAGCGAGTATGAAAGTGCCCCTCCTGCTGAGGCTTGCGCACCATGAGAGCCCGGTCGCGCCGGATTTCCTGAGCATGCCGCACTGACACTCATCGGGTCATAATCAACCATCATGGAAGATACGAAGACAGCTGCGCCGGAGAACACGGCGGTGCGGGTGGCCTTGTGGCGGGCCTTGCATGTACGGGTCGATGCGCCGCCGCACGTGCTCGAAGACGAGATTGGCCTTCAGCTGGTGGCGCCGGAGATCGGCTGGCAGCGCCGCCAGGATATGGACCCGGAGTTCACGCGCCTCTTTCGCGCCTCCATCGTGGCTCGTGCCCGCTTCATCGAGGATCTGGTGGTGGAAGAGGCTGGCCGCGGCGTTGGCCAATATGTCATCCTCGGCGCCGGCCTGGATACTTTCGTCCAGCGGCGGCCGGAGATCGCCTCGAGCCTGAAGGTGTTCGAGGTGGACCAGCCCGGCCCTCAGGCGTGGAAGCGGCAGCGCCTGATCGAGTGCGGCTTTGGAATTCCGGAGTGGCTGCGGCTGGTGCCGGTCGATTTCGAAGCGGGCGGTTGCTGGTGGGAGCAGCTCAAGAACGTGGGTTTTGACGCGGATCAGCAGGCGGTCGTGGCCTCCACCGGCGTCAGCATGTATCTCACGAAGGATGCGATTGCGGCCACGCTGCGCCAGGTCGCGGCGCTTGCTCCAGGCTCTACGCTCGCAATGACGTTCCTGCTGCCGCTGGAGCTCATGGACGCGGAGGTGCGTCCCGGGTTTCAGCTGGCGGAGAAAGGGGCGCGAGCGAACGGGACCCCTTTTCTCAGTTTTTTTAAACCTGAGGAGATGCTGGCCCTGGCGCGCGAAGCCGGCTTTCGAGAGGCAAGGCATGTCTCGGGAGGCGATCTTAGTCAGCGCTACTTCGCCGGCAGGACGGATGGCCTTCGGCTGGGAAGCTCCGAGGAGCTGCTGGTTGCGACTACGTAGCTTCTCCAGCTTGTTCGCGCGTTGACTTGCAGCGAGACCGAGGCCTAGCATCCCGCCAAAGCTCGAAAGATCTGACAGGGGGCAAGCATGACCCGCCTCATCCTACCTGCATATATCGGGTTCCTCCTGATGATGTCAGCGGCGGAAGGGCAGACGAGCCAAAAGCAGACGATTCCCGAACTGTGGAAGCATGAACACAGCGCCGTTCCGTGCGGCGATTCTCCGATTCCGGGTAGGCGGCCTGTGAATTGGGATTGCGCCATCCTTGCCCGGAGGCAGTTTTCTTCGCTGCCGCCAGACGCCGTGGTATTGCGGGTGGAGAGTTTTCCGACGAGAGAGGCTGCGGAACCCGTCGCCACTCCGACAAGCATTGTGGTCGAAGCCGTTGGAAAGGTCTGGGTTCCTGACCTTTGCAAGGAAGGGGGCGATCGCAAGGCGGTCAGTTCGTGACGGAGATAGGACCGATGCCGGTTCCCTCTGCACCCAGCTACGAAATGGTTGTCGCCGAGGCGGATTTGGGTCCTGAGATCAATGCGTTGCCGCTGCAGCATAAGCATTCGGGGCCGGAGATCTGGTACGTGTTCACGGGTGAGCAGTGCGTGGAACTGCCGGATCGGGTGGTGCGCGCTCGAGCCGGAGAAGGTGCGTTCGCGCCCGGGGACACTCCAATGACTCTAAAAATCATGGGCAAATCGAAACGCGACGCTCTGTTCATCATCCTTCACGATCCGGCGCTGCCCTACACCACACACGTGGACTGGCAGCCAACAGGCGCTTGTCAGAAGTAGGAGCGCTCCAATCGCGACGCCGACGATTTCATTGATCACGGGAAAGCGCGTGGTTTTTGTGCGCGGACTCGGTGAGTCATTGAGCCACCTCAACAAATCGCCAACATCTGTACATCTGACGGCCCAGGGTTGACGATTTTTAAGGGACTGTTACATGTGTAGCCGCTGAGGCCAAGTAGCTTTTCAGCATGAGAGGCCATTCCGGTGGCACCATCGGGGAAAGACCGGCTATTCCCTCTGCGCCATATTCCTCGCCGTCAGTAGCTGTACTGCCATTGCGCAGAACTCTCACAGTACTGACGGAGATTCCGGTGCAACAAGTTCATCCGCGGAAGCGCCTGCCGCCATCGATTCGACCGACCGCACCCCCCGGAATGGGAATGGCGCCCCTGAATACTCCAATGCTCCGCCGCAACTCCGACAGACGATCGAAGACCAGTCGGACGACCAGGAAAATCCTGCACTTCTATCGCGCCATCTCATTGCCAAACGCTTCTGGATCTCCGGTCAGGCCAATTTCATTTTTCAGGCGCATACTCCATTCCATGCGCCGTATTCAGGCCCCAACAGCTTCCATGCTTATGGCGAGAATGCGCTTTCGCGTACCGTCACGCTTTACACGGCGGTACGGCTCTCGCGTTTCACAGAGGTCATTCTCAGCGTGGATGAGGCGAGCGGCCGCGGGCTGAGCGATGGCTCAGGCATTGCGGCGTACGTGAATGCCGACGTCATCAATCCGGATCTAAGCCGCGCACTTTATCTGTCACGGTCGTTCGTTCATCACGCGATGGCCTTGTCTGCGGCTCGCATTGAGGAGCAGCCCAATCCTTTTTTCCTGCAACGCTCGCTGCCGGAACGCCGGATCGAGTTTACGTTTGGGAAATTCAGCCTGCTCGACTTCTTCGACGTGAATGAGGTTGGTGGTGACAGCCATCTGCAGTTCACAAACATCGCTATTGGTAACACTGGGACTTACGAGAATGGTAGCGACGGGCACGGCGACACGCTTGCCGGCATGGTCAACGTTCAAAGCCCAAAGCTTGGCTTTCGGTTCGCGGAAGCTTTGCTGCCAAAGGTCTCCACCGGCACTGACCTCGATTACAACATCCGTCACACGCACGCCGAAAACTTCGGACTCGACTATTCGACCTACGCCATGCAGGGCTACGCGACGCATGTGCGGGGGCTCGCATTTGTAAGTCACGCTGATCTAGGCAACTATCGAGAAGCCATTCAGGCGTACCTTAGCGGCCACGACACAAAGCCTGACATTACTCTTCACCGTCATCGCGGAACAGTGAAGCCGGGCGTTGGTCTTAGTCTTGAACAGGACCTGCCTCGTAACTTCCGCGTCTTTCTACGGGCTGGATGGAATGATGGACTTTACGAATCGTTCACGTTCAGCGAGATGAACAACACTATTTCATTTGGAGGGGATCTCTCCGGCGACGCGTGGCACAGGAAGGATGACAGGATTGGCAGCGGCTTCGTCAACAGCGGACTGGGCCTCGATCATCGCCGGTATCTCGCTCTGGCGGCATAGGCTTCATGTTAGGGGATGGCGGACTCAGGTATGGGCGCGAGAGCGTGAGCGAGACCTACTACACCGCCCACGTCATCGGCGGCCTCTACCTGGCAGCGCAAATCTCCTTCGTGAATAACCCGGGATTCAATCGCGATCGTGGACCCGTTGTCGTTCCTGGTCTTCGCGCGCATATCGATTTCTAGATTTTCGGAAGTCATGCCAACACGAAGCAAATCCGCATATGAAACCGGAAGGCTACATCGCCAAGGTGACCAGGCCAGTGACTACGAGCGCTGCGGACCATACCAGGTTGAGGTTGAGCCATGCCTTGCGGAGAATCGCGAGACCCACCTTGCTGTAAACGACCCACGCGATAAGCCCTGTGACCACAAGATAGCCCGTTGTATGGACACCGGTCGCGAGCAGCGCAGCAAGAGGGCCGCCGGCCACGGATGTTGGATGGTGCGCCGCCATCGGGCCTGCCGCTTCGACTGTACTGCTACGCAGCAGTACTGGTACCACCATCAGACCCGCGCCGTGCGCCGAGGCTATCAGAAATGACCACACCGTCAGGTCCCGGAAGCCCACCTGCAGGCGGACCCAACGCGGGTGGTGATGCCACACCAAGGAGTAGATTCCAAGACCGAGCAGGATCGCGGCGACGGGATAGCGGATGGCCTCCGGCCGCAGCCTCATGCCAAGAAACGCCGCTGCCAGTACCACGCTGCCGATGGCCAACGCGTGGCCGAGCGCGATAGGAACGAGCGCTCTTGCAACTGCACTCCCCTTGCGCTCCTGCATCCCCAGCGCCACCGCGAAGAGCCATCCCATGCCAGGGTTGATTCCGTGATAGGCGCCGAGAAGCAGCATCAGCCACAAAGCCGTCGAGCCCATCTCCGCGTGGGTCATTACGCCTCCGAGTAGCAGTAGGAATCAGAGGAAGCGTCGCCGCCATCCAGCCGGATCTGGTGCGCGCGCAGCCCGTCGAACTCGACGAAAAACTTTTCATCGAGCTTCATACCGCCGTTCGGAGCAGCGTCGAGTTTTACCATCCAGCTCTTTACCCCATCGGGATAGAACTGCTCGTCCCACGGAGAGTAGAGCGAGTTGGTGAAATAGACACGCTTGCCGTCGCGGCTGATTTCGACCATCTGCGGCCCGCCGTTGAGTGCCTGATTGGGTTTGCCCGGGTGAGCGGCACGACGCACGATGCCGCCGATGTGGACCGAGCCTGTCTTCTTCGGGTTGGCAGGGTCGGAGACGTCATACTGGATGAACTCACCCGTTCCAAAGCACGAGACATAGAGGAAGCGGTCGTCGAGTGACAGGTTGATGTCCGTCACCAGCGGTGGCACTGCCTTGAAGCCCTGTAGCAGAGGCGGTAGTTTCTCCGCATCGGCAGGCTCGGCCGGGATCTCAATCACCTTGCGGACGCTCCACTTGCCGTTCTTGCCACCGCCTTCGCGATACCACATCCAGATCGAGGCAGAAAGGTCCTTGAGCGAAACGACCACACCGACGAATCCATACGCCTTGTTGGGATCGTGGGACGGGCGGAGCTCAAGCACCATCTGTTGCTCTGCGCCCAGGTCAATTTCCTGAAGATGGACCCGTTTGTCCAGGTCCCAGATATGCAACTTGTGGCCATACTTGCCGGCCAGCAGCAACTCCGGGTTCACGCCGTCTTTCACCATGTTCGGCGTGCCCCATTCGGAGGTGATCATCGTGTCGTGGCCCAGGTGCCACCAGAAGTCGTAGGCCAATTGCTGTGAGCCGCGATCCCGTTCCCACGGCCCCTTCAGCTCAAAGGTGTTTGCGTCCATCAGGAAAATGCCGCCGGGGCCGTCTCCGTTGGCCGAT
>Ga0193743_1002629_pt1 | contig 12474 bp, 12 predicted proteins | sample L2c2metaG_FD_143038 | JGI IMG/M metagenome (GOLD analysis project Ga0193743, IMG submission 143038) | Soil microbial communities from a riparian zone of the East river system, Colorado, United States - L2c2 | ecosystem: Environmental > Terrestrial > Soil > Riparian zone | place: USA: East River... | reverse complement strand
TAGGCCCTGCCGACGACAAGGCGGGGCGCCGGCTCATGCACCGGACCCACGTTCCCAGGAATGGAAGCGGTGAAAAAGCCCATTCCGGGCCGATTGTCAAGCCTGGAGGCGCCGATCGGCCCACAGCTAGCCCGGGAGGTAGTGGATATGGGGCCGGCCGTGATGCGGCGAAACCTCGACATGGGCGCGCACGCCGAACACGTCGCGGATCATCGCCTCGGTCAGGATCTCCTCCGGCGCGCCGGCGCAGACCACCCGCCCGTCCCGCAGCAGCGCCACCGCATCGCAGAACATCGCCGCCAGGTTGAGGTCGTGCAGGGCCACGATGCTGGTCGCCGGCAGCCGCCCGACCAGCGCCAGGATCTCGAGCTGGTGCTGTACGTCAAGATGGTTGGTCGGCTCGTCCAGCAGCAGCTCGGTCGGGGTCTGCGCCAGGGCCCGGGCGATCTGCGCCCGCTGGCGCTCGCCGCCCGACAGGGTGTGCCACAGCTGGCCGCGCTTGCCGGACATGCCCATCCGCAGCAGCGCGTCCTCCACCGCCGCATCGTCCCGCGCGGTCCAGGGCGACAGCGGGCCGCGATGCGGGGTGCGGCCGAGGCGGACGACGTCGAGCACGGTGACCTGGGCGTCGGTCGCCGCCTGCTGCTCGACCAGGGCGACGCGGCGGGCGATGGCGGCGCGCGGCAGCCCGGCGATGTCGGCCCCGCCCAGTGTGACCACGCCGCTGGCCACCCGGCGCAGGCGACATATCAGGCGAAGCAGGGTCGACTTGCCGGCGCCGTTCGGCCCCAGCAGCCCCAGCATCCGGCCGGGCTCCGCCGCGAGGGTGACGCCGTCGACGATCATCCGGCCGCCGGCGGCCCAGCGCACGTCATGGGTGGCGATGGTCATGCCGTCCGCCTCGCCCGATAGAGGATGATGGCGAAGGCCGGGGCGCCGAACAGGGCGGTGACCACGCCGATCGGCAGGATCTGCTGCGGGATGATGATGCGCGAGACGATGTCGGCCAGCACCATGAAGATGGCGCCGATCATCGCCGAGGCCGGCAGCAGCCGGGCATGGCCCGGCCCGACCAGGAAGCGCGCCGCATGCGGGATGACCAGCCCGACGAAGCCGATCGACCCGACGATGCTGACCATGGTCGCGGTCATCGCCGCGGTGGCCCCGAACAGCACCAGCCGCACCCGGGTCACCGCGATGCCGAGCGACGCCGCGGCGTCGGCCCCGAAGGTGAAGGCGTCGAGCGCCCGGGCGTGCAGGATGCAGATGACGAAGCCGGCCAGGGCGACCGGCGCCGCGACATGAGCGTCCGGCCAGCGCACGCCGCCGAGGCTGCCAAGCAGCCAGAACATCACGCCGCGCGCCTGTTCGGCATTGGCCGAGGTGGTGACGATGTAAGAGGTCAGGGCGTTGAACAGCTGCGACCCGGCGACCCCCGCCAGGATGATGCGGTCGGTGCCGCCCCCTGCCCCGGCCGCCAGCAGCGACACCAGGGCGAAGGCCAGCACCGCGCCGATGAAGGCGCCGCCCGACAGCGACACCGCGCCGCCGCCGAAGCCCGCGATCATCACCGCGACGGCGCCGGTCGACGCCCCGGCGGAGATGCCGAGGACATAGGGTTCGGCCAGCGGGTTGCGCAGCAACGCCTGCAGGATGGCGCCCGACAGCGCCAACGCCGCGCCGCTGCAGGCCGCCACCACGGCGCGGCTGAGCCGGTAGTCCCAGATCACGCCTTCCTGGATCGGGCTGAGCGCGAAGCCCGCGCCCAGCAGCCGGTTGCCCAGCGCCTGGAAGGTGGTGGCCAGCGGGATCGCCATCTCGCCGATCGACACGGCGACGCCGATGGCCGCGACCAGCACGGCCACGGCGAGGACCGTGGCCAGGGCCCGCAGGCCCCAGCCGCCGCCGAGGATCGGCCCCCGGATCACGCCCGGATCACTTCGCCAGCCCGAAGGCCTTGATGCCGTTCGCCAGCGCCTCGATGCCGTCGACCGCGCGGATCGACGCCTCCATCGCCTGGACGTCCATCATGACGAAGTGCTTGTCGCGCACCGCCGGCAGCTTGCCGACCACCGGGTCGGTCGCCAGGAAGTTCAGCTTCACCGCCGGGTCGTCGGCCGCGTAGCGGCGGCGGCTCATCTCCGCGATCACGATGATGGCGGGGTCGGAGGCAGCCACCTGCTCCCAGCTCACCGACGGCCATTCCTCTTCCGTCTTGATGATGTTGCGGGCGCCGAGCGTCTGCATGATGTAGGCGGGCACGCCGTTCTTGCCGGCCATGAAGGCGTCGCCCTGGACCTCCTTGCTGGAGAACCAGAACACCACGGGCACGTTGCTGCCCTTGATGCCGGCAACCTCGGCGATGGCGGCGGCCTCGCGCTGCTTCAGCTGGGCGACCAGCGCGTCGCCGCGGTCGCCGACGTCGAAGATCGCGGCCAGGTCGTGGATCTCCTGGTAGACCAGATCCATGCTGAACAGCTGCTTGCGCACGCCGTCGCCGCCGCCGCTGTTGTCCTTCTCGACGCAGTCGGCCGGCGCGATGTAGGTGGGGATGCCCAGTTCGGCGAACTGCTCGCGCTTGCCCACCGAGCCGTTGGGGCCGACATGCCATTCATACTGGGCGGTTACCAGGTCGGGTTCCTGCCCCACCACGGATTCGAAGCTGGGGTCGTTGTCGGCCAGGCGCTTGATCTTGTCGTTGGCCGCCTCGTAGCCCTTCAGCACCGGGCCGAACCACACGGCGGTGCCGACGATGCGGTCGGCAAGGCCGAGCGACAGCAGGATCTCGGTGCTGCTCTGCCCGATCGACACCGCCCGCTGCGGCGCCTTGGCGAAGGTGACGTCGACGCCGCAGTTGCGGATCGTCAACGGATAGTGCGTCGGCCCGGCCGAGGCGGCAGGCGCCAGGCCGAACAGGGCCAGGCCGGCGGCGACGGCCGCGGCCGGGACAAGCGAACGGAAGGTACGGTGGGGGACGGCCGTCATGATGCCTCCTGCCCGGGCCACCCCGCCCGGGAAACGGATTGCGCTGCGACGGCAGGTCTCCTGGCTCACGGATCTTGGCTTCGCGTCTGCCTTCCCACCGGATCCGGCTTCGGACCCAGCAGTGGCATGGCGCCTCGTCGGCGAGGCGTCACGAGGACGTTCGGCGATCCGCTGACAGTTGCGGGGGCAGCCACGGACTCCGCGCGGATGCGCGTCACCGTGTTCCCTTTTGATCCCGTGCGGGAACCGTCGGCGGGATGTGTATCGCCCCCGCCGCGGCGCGGTCAATGGACGCCGGACGCCAAGGCCGGCCGGCCCTCGCGGTTCTTGCGGACAAGGTCCAAAGACACATCTTTAGATATATCTTGAAACCCATCTCGGAGAGACCTATCTTCCGATATATCGAAGTCCAAAGGAGAGTTTCGATGTTTGGAATGAGAGGCCATCGTGGCCAGCGCGGCGAATGCGGCGACGGGATGTGGGCCGGGGGCCGAGGCCGCCGGATGTTCGGCCATCACGGCGGCGGCGAGGGCGGCGGCCGCGGCTTCGGCGGCGGCGACATGATGCGCGCCGGGCGGATGCTGGCGCATGGCGACCTGCGCCTGGTGGCGCTGACCCTGATCGCGGAGCAGCCGCGCCACGGCTACGAGATTATCAAGCTGATCGAGGAGAAGACCGCCGGCTGGTACAGCCCGAGCCCCGGCGTGGTGTACCCGACGCTGACCTATCTGGAAGAGGCCGGCTACGTCACGGTCGAGACCGAGGGCACCAAGAAGCTGTACACCATCACCCCCGAAGGCCGGGCCTATATCGAGGAGAATCGGTCGATCGTCGACGCCATCCTCGGCCGCCTGTTCGCCATCGGCGAGAAGATGGCCCGGGTGAACCGGGCGTTCGGCGGCGACCGCGAACGGTCCAGCCGGCTGCCGGCCCTGGTCCATGCGGCGCTGGACAACCTGCGTGAGGTCGCCGGCCACAAGATCGACGCCGATGCAGAGGCCGAGACCCAGATCGTCGAGATCCTGGCCCGCGCCGCGGCCGAGATCCGGCGCGGCTGAGGGCGGCGGCATGAGCTCCGCCCCTGCCCTTTCCCTCGCGACCCTATCGGCCCCGGCCGAGGCCCGGCTGCGCGATGCCGGGCTGCGGCCGACCCGGCCGCGCCGCATCCTGCTGGCGGTGCTGGCCGAGGCCGAGCGTGCGCTCGACGCCCAGGAGATCCTGGCCCGGGCGCGGCGGCTGGACCCGCGGATCAGCCTGGCCACCGTCTACCGCTTCCTGGCGGCGCTGCGCCGGGTCGGCATCGCCGGCTGGTGGAGCGAGCCCGCCGGGCGCCTGGCCTATGGCCCAGTCGCCGCGGCCCCGCCGGAGCGGCTGACCCTGGGCGACGTCCAGCTGCGCGCGGCGCTGGCCGATGTGCTGCGGCAGTTCGGCTACCGCCTGATCCGCGCCCGCGTCGATCTGGCGGTCGAGCGGCTGCACCCCGAAGCACCGCTCGCCGAGGTATGGCCGCAGACGGCCCTGGTCCCCAGCCTGATCGACCGGTTCTGAGAGCATGATTGTTTCGGGTAGAATCGGCCCGGCACGCTCGGCCGAAGAACGACAGGATGCCAAGCGTCTTCTGCGTGACCTCTCCCGCCTGGCGGGAGAGGCAACGCCAAGTGCAGTCTTTTTAGCGTGACCTGATCCAAAATCATCCGGTTCTAGGCCCGGCGCAGCCGCCGGGCGGCATCACATCGGACAGGGAGTCGCCTGATGGCGGACGGCCTGCTTCTTCTCGCGGCGCTGCTGCTGATCGTCACCGCCGCCGTGCATTCGGTGGCGGGCGAAAGGCGGCTGATCGGCCCGCTGCTGACCCGCCGCGACGGCATCCTGGCCAGCCGCCTGGCCCGGCTCGTGCTGCGCTTCGCCTGGCACGTCACCAGCATCGCCTGGGCGGTCATCGCCGTGATCCTGCTGGCGCTGGTGCTGGACCCAACGGCGGTGCGCTGGTGGGCGGTGGTCGCAACCGGCGCGGCCTTCACCGCCGTCGGGGCGTTCAGCGCCATCTCCAGCCGCGGCCGCCATCTCGGCTGGCCGTTCCTGACCGGGATCGGCCTCACCGCCCTGGCCTCGCTGCTGGCCTGATACCAACGGTCGAAAATATTGACTCGTCATCCCGTGCGCGCTGCGGCGCGAAGTGCCGCTGCGCAGACACGGGATCTCCGCGCGATCCCAAAGAGATCCCGTGTCTGCAGCGCATCATTGCATGCTGCGCTGCGCACGGGATGACGGGTCGTTCTTGATGATGCCCGGTATGAATTCGTCCTCACGCAGTCAGCCACAGGAGCGCAACCCCGGCGGCCGCGCTTCCGATCAATGTCGGAATCATGCCAGCCTTGAAGCGCAGCATGGCGACCATCGAGGCCGCGACGAGGCAGGCGGCCCGCCAGTCGAGGGACGAGAGGACGGGCAGATCGGGGCCGACGCCGAGAATCTCGACCGTCACCACCGCATGGAACATCACGTGCAGCGCAAACCACAGCGCCAGGTTGAGGATGACCCCGACCACGGCGGCGGTGATGGCTGACAGCGCCGCCGAGATGGCGCGGTTGCCGCGCAAGGTTTCGACATAGGGCGCGCCGAGGAAGATCCACATGAAGCATGGGGCGAAGGTGACCCATGTGGTGAGAAGAGCGCCGAGGCCCCCGGCGACGAGCGGGTTCAGCCCGCCGGGGTCGCGATATGCCGCGAGAAAGCCGACGAACTGGAGCACCATGATCAGCGGCCCCGGCGTCGTCTCGGCCAGGCCGAGACCGTCCGCCATCTCTCCCGGCCCGAGCCAGCCGAAGGTGACGACGGCGGCCTGCGCGACATAGGCCAGCACGGCATAGGCGCCGCCGAAGGTGATGACGGCCATCGTGCTGAAGAAGCCGCCGATCTGGGTCCACACGCTGGCCGAGCCTGTGAACGCCCACAGCAGCACGACCGGTCCCAACCAGAGGGGCAGCCAGATCGCCAGCACCCGAACGGCGCGGGACCAGGACGGCTCGGCATGGGTCAGTTCGCCGCGCTCGAACATCGCGTCGACCACACCGACGAAGGCTGGCCCCGCTGCACCGGCCTTGTGACCGCCGCCGGTGAAGGATGCCGGCGCGTGCCTGCTGCCGATCCAGCCGATGATGCCGGCCGCGAGCACGATGATCGGAAAGGGTATCCTCAGCGCATAGATGCCGACGAAGGCCGCCGCTGCGATGGCGATCATCGCGCGATTTTTGAGCGCCCGCCGGCCGATGCGGATGACGGCCTCGATAACCACGGCCAGGACCGCGGCCTTCACGCCGAAGAAGATCGCGTCGATCAGTGGCACTTGGCGGAAGCAGGCATAGAGGATGCTGAGGCCGAGCATCACGAACGCGCCCGGCAGCACGAACAGGATGCCGGCCACCAGCCCGCCCGCCGTCCGGTGCAGCAGCCAGCCGATGTAGATCGCCAGCTGCTGCGCCTCCGGCCCCGGCAGCAGCATGCAGTAGTTCAGCGCATGCAGGAACCGCTGCTCGCCGATCCAGCGCCGTTCGTCGACCAGTGTCTTGTGCATCAGCGCAATCTGGCCGGCGGGGCCGCCGAAGCTCAGCAGGCCGATCCTGGTCCAGACCTTCAGCGCCTCGCCGAAGGTCGGCCGCGTGGCCTCTGCAGGTTCAGAGGCCACCGTTACGAGCGTGGTCATGTTCGGGCCTCACGCCGGCTTGGCGGTGGAGGGCCAGTTGTGGGTTTCCTCGGTCGCGTCCCTGCACCAGCGATACAAGGCATCGTAGAGCACCATGCTGGCGTCCAGCTGCTCCAGATCGTCGCGGAACATCCGCGACAGACCGAGGGCGGCGGCCAGGAAGCCGGCGGCCTGGGGCACGAGGTCGAGCCGGGCGGTGTCGGCCGCCCGCACGATCGCGGCCAGGCGATCCAGGGCCTCGGCCCGCAGCCCGAACTCCCCGACCATCGTGTCGAAGGTGCAGGTCTCGCCGCGATGGCTCCAGAACACACCGTCGATGTCGAAGGGCGTCGCGCCGAACCGGTCCGCCACCAGGGGCACCTCGGCGGGCGTCACGAACAGGAAGACGGCGTCCGGATCGACGAAGCGGCGGATCAGCCAGGGGCAGGCGATGCGATCGACCTTCGGCCGGGCGCGCGTCACCCAGACCGTCCGGCCCGAGACATCGCGCGGCGGCAGCTTGTCGACGGAGACCAGAAGCCCGCCGGCATCGCGCCAGGCCTCGAAACCGCCTTCCAGCGACTCCGCCTTGACGCCCTCGTGGCGCAGCCAGGCCGCGACCCCCTGGCTGAGCTTCTGGCCGCGCTGGCAGACGACCACGACGTGCCCATGGGCAAACCCGGAGGCCCACGCCGGGACCGCCTTGAAATCGCGGCGGATGGTGGTGGGCAGAAGCCGCGTGTCGGCGTCGTAGTCCTCGTCCGTGCGCACGTCGACGATCGTCGGCGCCTTCGGCATGCCGATGAGGCGGGAAAGCTGAGAAACGGTGATTTCAGTGTTCGATGGCATGAGCGTCCGTCCCGTGTCGGGAGCATGGACGCGATATTCAGGCTGTCGCCTCACGGGGCAATCGCGAATAACCCCTTGCCGTCAGGATACGCAGAAGGCCGCGCCTGTGCAACGTCAGACGGGCTGGAACAGCTCGACGACGTTGCCGGACGGATCCTCGCACAGGATCTGGCGGCCGCCGGGGCCGATGACGATCTCGTTGCGGAACCGGACGTCGCGCTGCCGCAGATCGGCCACCAGGGTGGCGATGTCTTCGACCTGCAGCACGAACCTGTTCCATCCGCCGGGTTCGGGCTGCCGTCCGTCCGGCATCGGCCGGCTGGCCGAGGCTGCCGGTCCGGCGACCCACAGGGTCAGGTCGCCCCGGACGAGGATCGCCATCGCCGGCCCAAACTGCTGCTGCAGCTCGAAGCCCAGGCATTCGGTATAAAACGCGACCGCCTGATCCACGTCATGCACGAGATACCGGACCGACGACATGCTGCTGCCTCGCCAGTGGGTGTGGTTCCGAAGGATAACCCGAACCGCGGGGCCTTGCATCAGGCGCCGGTCAGCGTTGTCCGACGGGGCGCCGCGCCCTACTCCCCGTCCGATTCCTTCCGCAGCCCGGACAGGGCGACGATGATGCCGTGCAGCGTCCGCACCTCTTGCGTCGAAAGCTGGGCCCGCTGCAGGAAGGCGCGGATGTTGCGCTGCATGCTCGGCCGCTTTTCCGGCACCCGGAAGAAGCCGCGGGCGTCGAGCGCCTGCTCGAGATGCTCGAACATGTTGACCAGCTGGTCCTTGGTCGCCGGCGGGGTGTCGTCCTCATAGGCCAGCTGCCGCTCCGGCGTCGCGTCGCCGGCGGTGAACCATTCATAGGACACCAGCAGCACGGCCTGGGCCAGGTTCAGCGAGGAGAAGGCCGGGTTCAGCGGCACGTTGACCACGGCATCGGCCAAAGCGACGTCGTCATTGGTCATGCCGGCCCGCTCCGGCCCGAACAGGATGCCGCAATCGGCGCCCCCAGCGTGATGCGCCCGCATCTCCTCCGCCGCCCGGCGCGGCGTCACCACCGGCTTCAGCTGGTCGCGCAGCCGCGCCGTGGTGGCGTAGACGGCGGTGAGGCCGGCGATCGCATCCTCGGTCCGGTCGAACACCCGGACCTGGTCCAGCACCGCGTCGGCGCCGGAGGCGGTCGGCACCGCCCTGGGGTTCGGCCAGCCATCGCGCGGCCGCACCAGGCGCAAATCGGTCAGGCCGCAATTCAACATCGCCCGCGCCGCGGTGCCGATGTTCTCGCCCATCTGCGGCTCGATCAGGATGATCGCCGGGCCGCCGGTGCGCGGCGTCTGGGTCTGGTCGGTGCCGGCCATCAGATCGGGGTGGCGCCGGAGCGCAGCAGCTTGGTGGTGAAGCTGTCGCCCAGCGCCTCGAAGGAGGCGTCGATGATGTTGGTCGAGACCCCGATGGTCGACCAGCGGCTGCCGTCCGAATCCTCGGTCTCGATCATCACCCGCGGCATGGCGCCGGTGCCGTCGTTGGAGCGGAGGATGCGGACCTTGAAGTCGACCAGGCGCAGCGGCTTCAGCGCCGGATAGGCCGGCTCCAGCGCCTTGCGCATGGCGTTGTCCAGCGCGTTGACCGGGCCGTTGCCGAAGGAGACCTCGTGCAGGGTCCTGTCGCCGACCCGCACCAGCACCGTGGCCTCGGATTCCTGGACGATCTCGCCGCGCGCGTTGAAGCGCCGCTCATCGACCACGGTGAAGCGCTCCATGGTGAAGAAGGACGGCACCTGGCCCAGCATGCGCCGGGCCAGCAGCTCGAAGCTGGCGGCGGCAGTGTCGTAGGAATAGCCCTCGAACTCGCGCTGCTTCACCAAGTCGACCAGCCGCTCGACATTGCGGTCCTTGGGGTCGATGGGAACGCCGATCTCGGCGAAGCGGGCCAGGATGTTCGACCGCCCGGCCTGGTCGGAGACGACGAGGTGGCGGCGGTTGCCCACCCGCTCCGGCGCCATGTGCTCGTAGGAGCGCGGATCCTTGGCGATGGCCGACGCGTGCAGCCCGCCCTTGTGGGCGAAGGCGCGGCCGCCGACATAGGGCGCACTGGTCTGCGGCGCGCGGTCCAGCCGCTCGTCGAACCAGTGGCTGAGCTCGGTCAGCGAGGCCAGCCCGGCCTCGGTGACTCCGGTCTCGAAGCCCATCTTCAGGGTCAGGGTCGGGATCAGGGTGATCAGGTTGGCGTTGCCACAGCGCTCGCCCAGGCCGTTCAGCGTGCCCTGGACCTGGCGCACCCCGGCCCGCACCGCCGCCAGGGTGTTGGCCACGGCGTTGCCGGTGTCGTCATGGGTGTGGATGCCCAGCCGGTCGCCCGGGATGTGGCGGGCCACGGCGGTGACGATCTCGCTCACCTCATGCGGCAGGGTGCCGCCATTGGTGTCGCACAGCACTACCCAGCGGGCGCCGGCGTCGAACGCCGCCTTGGCGCAGGCCAGGGCGTAGTCCGGGTTGGCCTTGTAGCCGTCGAAGAAATGCTCGCAGTCGAAGCCGAGCTCGCGGCCGCGCCCGACCACCTCGGCGACGCTGTCGCGGATCAGCTCGATGTTCTCCTCGCGTGGGATGCCCAGCGCGATGTCGACATGGAAGTCCCAGGTCTTGCCGACGATCGAGATCGCCGGCACGCCGCTGTTCAAGAGCGCCGACAGGCCGGGATCGTTGGCGGCGCTGCGCCCCGGCCGCCGGGTCATGCCGAAGGCGGTGAACAGGGCATGGTTCATCTTCGGCGGCGCGGCGAACAGCGCGTCGTCGGTCGGGTTCGCGCCCGGCCAGCCGCCCTCGACATAGTCGATGCCCAGCGCGTCCAGCCGCCGGGCGATGGCGATCTTGTCGGCGACCGAGAAGTCCACGCCCTGGGTCTGCGCCCCGTCGCGCAGCGTGGTGTCGAACAGGTAGAGCCGCTCGCTCATCGCAATCTCGGGGTTCGTTTCAGAGCGTGCTGGAGTGAGTCGGCTGGCGGTGGTTTCGAGAACCGGCGCGCAGCGGACGTTTGGTCCGTGAGCACCGGAAGCGCAGAAACCGCCGTCAGACGGCCGCTCCGGCGCGCTCTGGAATGAACCCCTACCATTCCCGGCGCCACAGGGTGCGGTCCGGCTTGTCCTCCAGCGCGACGCCGGCCGCGACCAGCTGGTCGCGGATCCGGTCCGCCTCGGCGAAATTCTTCGCCGCCCGCGCCGCCCGGCGGTCGGCCACCAGCGCCTCGATCTCGGCGTCGGTCAGGCCGGACGCGGCCTTGGGCTGCCAGCGGAACCAGTCCTCCGGCGCCTGCTCCAGCAGACCCAGCAGCGCGCCGCCCGCCAGCAGCTCGGCCTTGAGCCGGGCCTGCTCGGCAGGATCGGTCGCCTTGTTCAGCTCGCCCACGGCCTCGTGCAGCGCCGCCAGGGCCTGCGGCGTGTTGAGGTCGTCCTCCAGCGCTGCCAGCACGGCGGGGGGTGCCTTGCCCGGTTCGGCCGACACGGCACCGACGGCGCGCAGCGCACCATAGAACCGGTCCAGCGCGGCCCGCGCCTGGCGCACCCCTTCCTTGGTGAAGTCGAAGGGCTGGCGATAATGGCCCGACAGCAGGGCGTAGCGCAGCGCCTCGCCGGGGAACTCCTCCAGCAGCTCGTGCGGCGTGTAGAAGTTGCCGAGCGACTTCGACATCTTCTGGCCTTCGACCTGCAGGAAGCCGTTGTGCAGCCAGTAGTTCGCCATGACGGGCGTGCCATGGGCGCAGCGGCTCTGCGCTATCTCGTTCTCGTGATGCGGGAACACCAGGTCGATGCCGCCGGCATGGATGTCGAAGACGTCGCCGAGATGGGCGGCGGCCATGGCCGAGCATTCGATGTGCCAGCCCGGCCGGCCGCGGCCCCAGGGGCTGTCCCAGCCCGGCTGGTCGTCGGTCGACGGCTTCCACAGGATGAAATCGGCCGGGTCGCGCTTGTAGGGCGCGATCTCGACCCGGGCGCCGTCGATCTGCTCGTCGCGGTTGCGGCGCGACAGCTGGCCGTACTCCGGCATCGACGGCACGTTGAACAGGACGTGGCCCTCTGCGGCGTAGGCGTTGCCCTTGGCGACCAGGGTGCCGATCATGTCGACCATCTCGGGGATGTGCTCGGTGGCGCGCGGCTGGACGTCGGGCAGCAGGGCCCCCAGCGCCGCCATGTCCGCGGCGAAGACCTCACCGGTCCGCCGGGTCAAGTCCGCGATCGGCTCATTGTTGGCCTTCGCCCGCTCGATGATCTTGTCTTCGATGTCGGTGATGTTGCGGGCATAGGTCACCCGCGGATACTGCGACCGCAGCAGCCGGGACAACACGTCGAACACGACGATGGGCCGGGCGTTGCCGATATGGGCGTAGTCGTAGACCGTCGGGCCGCAGACATACATGCGCACATGGCTCGGGTCGATCGGGACGAAGACTTGCTTCGTCCGGCTGAGCGTGTTGTGCAGGGTAAGCGCCACGGGTCGGAATCCTACTGGTCTGGCTTGCGGTCCGGCCGGTCGGTCGGGACCGCGACGATTACCAGATCAGGCCCGTGGCGTCCAAGGTTCCGGCCGCAAGGCAGCCCGGTCAGCGACGCTTGCCGAACCAGCCCTTGCGCTGCGGCACCACCGGCGCGCCGGCCATCAGCGGCGGCCCGGCGGGGCCGGCCTCCGGCTCGTCGAACTGCGCGGTCAGCGATGGGCGGTGGGCGCGCGCCTGGGCGGGCTGGCGCGGCGCCTCGGTCGCCATGGCCGGGCCGAGGCGGCCGGGCTTCGCGGCGGCGGGCGGGCCGACGCGCAGCCGCGGCGCCGGCTCGGCCAAGCGCGGCGCGGGGGCCGGTTCCGGGCGAAGCGCCGGGGCCGGCTCGGGCCGGCGGGGGGCCGCGGCCGGGCGGGCCGCCATCGGGGCTGTGGCCGAAAGCCGGGCCGGCATCGCGGCAGGAATCGGGCGGCCGA
>Ga0193743_1002628_pt1 | contig 12476 bp, 12 predicted proteins | sample L2c2metaG_FD_143038 | JGI IMG/M metagenome (GOLD analysis project Ga0193743, IMG submission 143038) | Soil microbial communities from a riparian zone of the East river system, Colorado, United States - L2c2 | ecosystem: Environmental > Terrestrial > Soil > Riparian zone | place: USA: East River... | reverse complement strand
CGTGCCAAAGCACACCGTCGGAGAACAACTTCTCCAGGTACGCGAGGCGAAGCGGGAACAGGCCGCTTATGAATCCGCAGCCCTTTTCGAAAGTGGAGATCGGTGATGCGGCCAAGATCAAAGGGTCCGAGATGGCCAATAGGCACGGCGACTGGCTGCAGCCGCTGCACTGCACGCTCGATCGCCGCATCACCAATGCAGTCACAAACAAAGGAACCCGAGTCCACATGGCCGAACAGTCGGAAATTCGGACAGTAGACGGTTTTTCAGGCACTTGCAATTGTCAGCCGAGAATCTCTTTGATTCGAACTAGACGCCGACAGGCTCCGGCGCTTGGCCACGGCTGGAGTCGCAGTTTCAGTGAGCTTCCTTGGTGAGCCACGCGGCTGTGTTCGTCACACTCTGTGGCGGTCGAAGGGCGGTGGCGATGAGAGCAGCGAGCAGGAAGGCTGCTGAGGTCGTGCTGAGCGCGTAGCCCAGGCCCGCGTGTTCGGAGACGTGGCCGATGAAATAAGGTGCCGCGGCGCTGACCACGCGGCCAATGTTGTACACCAGGCCCATGGCGGTGGCGCGAAGCGACGTCGGGAAGAGCTCACTGGCGATCACAACGAAGCCGCTGAAGTATCCGGTGCCAAAAAATCCGACGAGCGGTCCGATGGCGAGCAGGGCGCCGGGGCTGCGCACAAAGGCGAAGACCGGCACGAGCAGAGCGGCGACAACGAGGAAGCTGATGTAGATGTACTTCCGGTTGTAGCGGTCGGCGATGTACCCAAACAGGATGTAGCCGAGAAAGGTCCCTGCTTGCATGACGATGGTCCATGCGGAGGTCTGCGCGATGCTGAGGCCGCGGCCGCCTTCGGCGATGGGCGCGGAGAGAAAGCGCGGCATCCAGGTGAAGAGTCCCCAATAGCCGAAGAGGGCGGCGGCATTCATGCTGGCACAGATGAGGACACTGAACCCGAGCGTGCCCCGGAAGAGCGTGCGGGTCTCGGGTTTGTCGACGCGGATTTCTCTCTTCCATGCTTCCGGTTCGTGGACACTTCGCTGTATCCAGATCGTGATGAAAGCCGGCACGATGCCGACGAAGAAGACTGCGCGCCAGCCGAAATGGGGCATGACGAGAGCCACGACTGCCGCACCTAGCGCGTAGCCAACGGCCCAGGAGCTTTGCACCAATGCGAGCGCCTTGGCGCGGTGCTCTGCGGGCCAGACCTCCGCGACCAACGCGGCGCCGGATGCCCATTCGCCGCCCATACCGAGACCAAGGACGATGCGGCAGAGCATGAGCTCTGCAGGCGTGCGGGTGGCGCCGCAGAGCGCGGTGGCGATGGAGTAGACCAGCATGCTGGTGGTGAGGGCGCGGGCACGGCCGAAGCGGTCCGCGAACCAGCCGAAAGCGATGCCGCCGACGGCCGCGGAGAGGAGTGTGGCAGACATCATGGCGCCGCTCAAGGCCGCAGAGAGATGCATGGCGCGCTGCACCTGGCCAAGGACGAGGGCGTAGAGCATGACGTCCATGCTGTCGAGCATCCAGCCGAGAGACGCGGCCAGCACGGTGCGCTTCTGCTGCTGCGACGCCTCGACAAGCCAGCCGAAGATCCGGTTCAAGGATGCTCCTGTCCTGTTACGCCGATTGTGAAATCGGAATAGAGTTCAAGCATACGGCGGCCGCACCAGCGGGATCCGCGATTTCACGATACGGGAACCGACTTTTTTGCGCGCAGCGATTGATACCGGCGGGACATTTACGGACTGTGTTTATGTCGAAGGCGGAGAGCTTCGAGTGCTCAAGGTTTTCTCGACGCCGGCCGATCCGTCGGCAGCAGTGATGGAGGCTCTGAGACGGATTGGCGGAGCAGGCGAGGTGCGTCAGTGGACAGAAGTCCGCCACGGCACTACTGTGGGGACGAACGCGATACTGGAGGGCAAGACCGCACGCGTAGCGTTTATCACGACGGCCGGATTCGAGGATACGATCGCCATCGGCCGGCAAACTCGCAGCCGGCTCTACGATTGGTTTGCGCCGGTTCCGCGATGCATGGTGCCGCGCGAATTGCGTTTCGGCGTGCCGGAACGGGTGAATGCGGAGGGCGCGATCCTGCGCTCGCCGACTGAGGCGGAACTGGAGTCGCTTGTCGAACAGGTGCGCGCGAGCGGGGCCGAGGCGGCCGGAATCTCGCTGTTGTTTTCATTCGCAAACCCGGCAACAGAGAAGCGGATAGAGGCGGCGTTGCAGCGGCTGGAAATTCCTATATCGGCTTCGCATCGCATTTTGCCGGAGTTCCGCGAGTACGAGCGAGCTTCGACAACGGTGGTGAACGCGGCTCTCTCAACTCTAATGCAGCGATATCTGCTGCGCCTGGAAGAGAACGTTGCGCAAGAGCACGGCGGACGCGTACATGTGATGCAGTCGTCGGGCGGCATCATCCCCGCACGAGTCGCAGCGCAGGAGCCGGTGCGCACTATCTTGTCCGGCCCGGCGGGAGGTGTGATCGGCGCATGGCAGGTAGCGCGATGGGCGCGGGTGGACAGGATAATCGGGATCGACATAGGGGGCACGTCGACGGATGTATTTTTGGCGGATGCGGCGCGCGGGGGCGTGCAGCACACGCGCGAGTCGGTCGTGGCTGGCGTGCCGATCGGTGTGCCGATGCTCGATATTCATACCGCGGGAGCGGGCGGCGGCTCCATTGCTCGCTTCGATGCGGGGGGCATGCTGCGCGTGGGGCCGGAATCGGCGGGCTCCGAGCCGGGGCCGATCTGCTTTGGGCGCGGCACTCAAGCCACGGTGACGGATGCAAATCTGCTACTGGGACGGCTGGACGAGGCGAGCTTTCTGGGCGGCAGTGTGCATCTGGACCGCGAGCGGGCGGTGACGATGCTGGGTGCGCAGAAGGGGTCGCTGGCTACGGTGGAGGAGTTTGCAGCGGGGATTCTTCGCGTGATCGATACAGAAATGGAGAAGGCGATCCGCGTGGTCTCGGTCGAGCGAGGCCACGACCCGCGCGAGTTCACGCTGGTGGCCTTTGGCGGCGGCGGTCCGCTGCACGCCTGCTCGCTGGCTGGCGCGCTGCGGATCTCGCGCGTGCTGGTGCCGGCGATGCCGGGAGCGCTTTCCGCGGTTGGGATTCTGTTCGCCGATACGGTGCGTGATTATTCACGAACCGTGATGCTGCCTGGCGAGGCAGTGGAATGCTGCGGCAAGATTTACGCCGAATTAGAGCGGCGTGGTAGTGCCGAATTTGCTGAAGAGGGTCTGACCGGGATAGGACATCGTTCCATGGACGTACGCTATCGCGGGCAGGGTTACGAGTTGAATGTTCCCTACGATGGGCATTCTCCGACGCGCGGTCTGGACACTTTCCACCGCGCACACCAGCAACGGTATGGCTTTTGCGATGTAGAGCGGCAGGTTGAGATTGTGAACCTGCGGCTGCGGATGATTACCACGGGCGAGCGAGCGATGCCCAGGCAACCTGAACCGGTTGTTGGCAGAGATGGCAACGCACCCTGCTACGCGGAGCGCGATGTCTTCTTCGACGGCGCGTTTGTGCCGTCGCATTTCTACAGACGCGATGCACTGTTGCCGGGCGATGCAGTCGTTGGCCCGGCAATGATCACCGAATACACATCCGCCACGGCACTCCCACCGGGCTGCCGTGCGGAGGTGGACGGCCTCGGCAACCTTGTCATCGATGTTACCAAGGAGACAGGCGCGTGAGTGCCGTGGTCGACGCGGTGGAGCTCGCGGTGTTTCAGAGCCGCGTGCATTCGATCGCAGAAGAGATGGGGGCGGCTCTGCGGCGCACCGCTGTTTCTCCCAATATCAAGGAGCGGCGCGACTACTCCTGCGCGATTTTTGACAGCCGGGGCCGCGTGATTGCGATGGGCGATCATATGCCGGTGCATCTTGGATCAATGCCGATGTCGGTGGAGGCCTGCGTTGCAGCGATTGCATTTGAGCCCGGCGATATCGCCATCCTGAATGATCCATATGCAGGTGGAACACATCTGCCGGACATCACGATGGTGTTGCCCGTGTTTGCAGATAAAGGCCGTGCAGCAGCTTTCTATGTAGCGAATCGCGCGCATCATGCGGACGTTGGCGGAGCGTTTGCGGGATCGATGGGGCCGGCGACGGAGATCATGCAGGAAGGGATTCGCATTCCTCCGGTACGCATCGTGCGGCGAGGCGAAGTGTGCCACGAGATTCTCAAGTTGATTCTTCTCAATGTTCGCACGCCGAGCGAACGCAGAGGCGACCTGGATGCGCAGATGGGATCGTGCCGCGTGGGAGAGATGCGCGTGCTTGAAATGGTGGAGAAGTATGGTGCGGGGAAATTGCAGGGGCTCGTGGAGGAGCTCCTGGATTACTCCGAGAGGCTTGTGCGCGCGGAATTGCGGAAGCTGCCGGGCGGCGTCTTTCGCGCCCATGATTGGCTGGACGACGACGGCGTGCAGGATGCGCCATGCAGGATTGCTGTTAAGCTCCACATGGATCCCGAGGCGGCGTCGATGGAAGCTGATTTCACTGGCTCCTGCGCGCAGGTGACGGGAAGCGTGAATGCGGTCCGCGCGATTACGGTATCGGCCTGCTTTTACATGCTGCGTTGCCTCATGGCCGAGGATGCTCCGGCGACGGCTGGCATTCTTCGTCCGCTGACGGTGACGACGCAAGTGGGCAGCATTGTGGACGCGCGGCCTCCGGCGCCCGTGGCCGGCGGGAATGTCGAAACATCGCAACGCATTGTGGATGTCTTGCTGCGCGCGCTGGCGCAGGCTGTTCCCCTGCGGGTGCCGGCAGCGAGCGCCGGCACGATGAGCAATCTGACGATTGGCGGAGTGGATTCACGCAGCAACGAGCCTTTCACCTACTACGAGACGATGGCGGGTGGCATGGGAGCGCGGCCGTCGCTCGATGGTATCTCCGGCGTGCAGACGCATATGACCAATTCTCTGAACACGCCCGTGGAGGCGCTGGAGTATGCGTACCCATTTCGCGTGCAGCGTTATGGATACCGCTATGGGTCTGGCGGCACTGGGCAATATCGTGGAGGCGACGGTCTGGTGCGAGAGATCGAGCTGCTGGCGGACGCGCAGGTGTCGCTGCTGGCCGATCGCAGAAAGTTTCGGCCGTATGGCCTGCAGGGCGGTGGCGAGGGAGCAGCAGGGCGTGCTGGCATCAAAGATGCAGGAATTGAGGTAGAGGTGGAACTGCCGGGTAAATGCAGCCGCCGCGTTTCCGCAGGGAGCGTCCTGCGAATAGAAACGCCGGGTGGAGGCGGGTGGGGCGATATCTGAACCACAGCTGCCCGTTGGAGAGATCTTTGGAGATCGACGCTCCTGGAGCGACGAGGAGATCGATCCGGTGCGCGATCTCCTGATAGCCAATCCAGTAGAGACCGTCGCCAGCAAGATTGGTCGAAGCGCCTCTTCGGTGCGGCAGCTCTGCGGTCGTTTGGGAATCCGGGTGAGGGAACTCAGGTGTGATCTGTTTTCTGTGAATAGCCTTGCAGCAGCCATGCATGTACGAAAGACAGAAATTCGCTACTGGATCGACCAGGGGTGGCTGGAGGCAGTGCGGAAGGATCAGGGGAGACGCACTTGCTACAACATCTCACCAGAAGCTCTGCAGCGCTGCTTACGTGGGCACTGGCAGGATTTACAAAACCGTAACATCCGCAGTTCGACCATTTTTGCAGTCTTCCATCAGTTCTGCTACGTGCCAAAGCACACCACCGGAGAACAACTCCTTCAGGTGCGCGAGGCGAAGCGGGAGCAGGCCGCGTACGAATCAGCAACCCTTTTCGAGAGTGGAGATCGGTAATGCGGGAAGATCAACGAGATTTCCTGGAATCCGGACGACGCTCACCGTGCGCAGCACGTACTACGATGTCTGCGTTCCCAAACACATCAGCGCTCGGATCACCGTGCGGCTTAGTGTAAATTGTTAGCCTTTTCTCAGCATCCCAGGCGGCTACTCTTGTAACGAAGGCGGAGTCATCTCAAGCCTTGTCCTGCGGCCATGCTTTCGCGCGTTTCGGTTCAGTCGTGTTGGTCCAATATGGCCACGTACTCCGCGGGGGTGTGCACAGTAACCGCCTCCCTCGATTCCACCGGGTAGTGCTTGAGATTGCCCGTGATGAGCCATGCTCCTGTCTTGTGGGCCAGCGAAAGAACGCGCGCATCGTCCGGGTCGGGTATCGGATGTTGCCAGCGATCTCCATCGTGGAACCGTAGCGCGTTTTCGATCAAGAACTCCAGCCACTGTGGAGGAAAACCATATTGTGCGAACTTGGAGTAGAGAGCGACTCGCCTATATTCCTCGACGATGGAAGGGCTCACCGCAATCTGGATGCTTGCCTCTTGGATGACGGACTGGACAATCTGGGCCGGAAAGCCTTTTGGCTTGATCCCGGCAGAGACGATGACATTAGTGTCCAGAACGACCAGTCTCATCGCGAGCTTTTGCGCTTCGGCTTCCGCCGCCTCACTTTACGGATCTCCTCATCGATCTCATTGTCGGAAACCCGGTCGAAGCCCTGTTGCTCCGCATACCGCCAATTTTCCTGCAGGCTGGCCATTGCCATCGCGCGGCGCAACTCCTTGTCTCCAAGCGCAAGGTCTCCTTGCACCGGGACAAGATAATAGACGGGGCCTTTCTGACCGGAAAGAAGAACGACTTCTCCCTTCGGCACAGACGCGAGTGCCTTTTCCCCTCGAATTCTGAACTCGCGCAGTGGAACCTGCCGCATGATGCACTCCTGTGTTCCTATTGTAGCCGAAACGGCAACGCGGCTCAATACCAGGACGGGACATTGCGTCTAGAGCATTTAGCGGTTTCCGCCCTCTTGTCCTATTCCCGCCCGTGCTTGCGGCCTTTCTGCTGATTCTGCGGCGTTTATCGCACAGGTGGATTTGCTGCACGACTTCTGGTCAATTTTGTATTTGGCCGCATTCGGTTCTGGTACTCAGTTGCATCGGCTTCTGCTATTTCCAAGGAAACCCGTCGCATCTACTTCTGGATTCTCACAGTGATCGCTTCTGCACAAGCCACTATCCCGACGCGACGAATCCATTTAGGAAGTTCGCAGCGTCGAGAATGCCTCGACGCAGAGGAGGTGGAGGCAGCACGACCCGCACCGGTACATCTGTTGCCCGTACTGCAACTGGCCCTAACAATTGACACGGAAGGCGATCACCGCTACCGGGATTGCAATCTTACATCCAAAATGTGTACTGTACAGTACAGTACACAATGGGCGCCAATATCCATCGCTCAACGGAGAGAGAAAGCAATCAAAAGCGGCATCACACGGCCGTATTGATGTTCGCTTTTTCGCAGTTCGAGGTTCAGCCAATGCCTGTTGCTGATGAAAGAAAGTCGAAAGGCACCATCAGCGTCATCCGTCCAGATCAACTGAGCGCCGACACATCACAGACATCTGGCTCGCGGCGATTCTCCGCAATATCAGCAGCACATGGAATCGCATCTGCCCTATGGGCAGGCACATTACTGGTTGAGCCTGGCGCAAAGACAGGCATCCACCATCACGGCGAACAGGATACGGCGGTTTTCGTACTTGCCGGCGAGGCTATTGTGCGGTGGGGAGATCTGGGTGAGCATCGTGCAACAGTGCGAGCAGGCGACTTTCTTTACGTACCGTCATGGCTCCCGCATCAGGAGCTGAATCCTTCAACGACGGCTCCATTTCGCTGGGTCGTGGTGAGAAGCACGCCAGAGCCGATCGTCGTGAACCTGCCTGACGAGTTCTGGGACGGTAAGAACAGGGATGTTCAACAACCGAGGCTGTGCGAATGAGAATGATCGCCATCACCGCGCAAATCCTGATCGGAGTCACTCTTCTGTGGCTGGGCCTGAACGGGCTGCTGCACTTCGCGGCCAACCTGCCGCTCAAGTGCATCGCGCCGCAATCGATCGCAAGCATTCTCCTATCGCCGTATTTCGTCCTTCTCTTTGGGCTCCAATTGCTGGGCAGCATGCTGCTGCTGGTTGGCCGCTGGAATGTACTGGCGCTGGTGCTGCTCGGTCCTATCGCTCTCAACATCGTGTTCCTTCATGTGTTTATGGGACGGGGTAGCCTGCTGTTCGCAGTGCCGCTGGCGCTCGTCGAATCCCTTGCGATTTGGAGCTGCCGCCGTTACTTCAGATCGAAACTCACTTGGCTATCAGACGGCCGCGTTTAACGGGTTTCGTAGGCGTTTCGTGCAACGCCACGAACGATTGGAGGAATAACTGTTGAGTACCAGAAGAGAATTTTTACGTACCGCAGCCATCAGCTCTGCAGCGCTAGCGGCAACAGCGGTTTCACCCAGGGCAGCTTCTGCCTCCGGCAATGCAGGCATGGATGGGAGTAACAGCATGGAGCAGATGGCAGTCAGCGGCAACCAAGGCCATTACAAGCCACCCTACCGATTCGGTATGGGAGGCGTTCCGCTGGGAAACGAATTCGCAGTCGTCACCGACAAGGATGCGTATGCCACCATCGAAGCCGCGTGGAACGCCGGCGTTCGCTACTACGACATGGCTCCATGGTACGGACTGGGGCTGGCAGAGCGCAGATACGGCAACTTTCTTCACAACAAAAAGCGAAGCGACTTTGTGCTCTCCTCGAAGGTAGGGAAGCTTCTGAAAGCATCGAAGACCGCGAAGAAGAAGGAGTATTTCCCGTTCTCTCCTTCGCCAAACGATGTGGTCTATGACTACTCCGCCTCCGGTGTACGGCGCTCCATTGAAGACAGTCTGCAACGACTTGGCATCGACAGCATCGATATCGCCTTCGTGCATGACATTTCTCCGGATAACAAATATCTTCCCACTCCATGGCCGGAGCAGTTCGAGGTTGCGCGAAAAGGCGCATTTCCTGAACTGACCCGCATGCGAGAAGAGGGATTGATCAAAGGCTGGGGAATCGGCGTCAACACGCCGGAACCGATCATGCGCCTGCTCGAAATGGCAGATCCTGATGTATGCCTGCTGGCGTCGCAGTATTCCCTGATCGATCATAAGAATGCGCTCGATCAGGTGTTTCCCGCGGCGAGAGCCAAGAATGTTTCATTCGTCATCGGTTCTTCGCTGAACGCCGGATTTCTTTCAGGTAGACCTCGTTACAACTATGGGAAAGAGTCGTACAGGATTCCGCCTGCATTTCTGGAAAAGCGCAAGCGACTGCACGAGGTGGCAAGCAACCACGGGGTCGACCTTCGAACTGCGGCACTGCAATTCTCGGCAGCGCCCGGTATTGCCGCGGCTCTAGTCGTAGGTGCCAGCAGCGAACAGCAGATTCTTGCGGACTTCACCTCCATGCAAACCAAGATTCCTGCTGAGTTCTGGTGGAGCTCAGGGCGCAAAGGCTGATCGAACAAAATGCGCCCATACCGGCCTGAGTGCAAGCAGGGCGCATTGCTGATCAGAGAGAAAGATAGGAGACGTTCATGATTCAAGAGCAGACACTTTCAGCCGCTTCCGCCGGCGAGTTCACAATCGGTGGCGATCTAACGGTCAACCGCATGGGCTATGGTGCAATGCGCATCACTGGCCAGGGCATCTGGGGCCCGCCAGCGGACAAAGCCGCCGCACTCGCAACCCTGCGGCGGACGATTGAACTCGGTGTGAATTTAATCGACACTGCGGATTCGTATGGTCCCGACATATCCGAAGAGTTGATCGCCGAAGCGCTTTATCCCTACCCGGTCGATCTGGTTATCGCGACCAAAGGTGGATGGGAACGACCGGGTCCCGGTCAATGGACGCACAATGCTAGCCCACAACATCTCGCAGAAGCTCTTGAGGGTAGCCTGAAACGTCTGCATCTCGACCGCATCGATGTCTATCAACTTCACGCTCCCGATAATGCAGTTTCCTTCGAAGCGTCTGTGGAAGCGCTGGCGAAGCTGCGCGGGCAAGGGAAAATTCGTCATGTCGCGTTGTCGAATGTAACTCGCGAGCATATTGAACGCGCCCGCAGGATCGTGCCGATCGTCTCGGTGCAGAACCGATTTAGCTTTGCCGATCGCGAATCCGATTTCATCGTCGACTACTGCGAGCAGAACAGCATCGCTTTCCTTCCGTGGGCGCCGCTTGGTCAAGCGAAAGAGGCGCATGAGGCCATCAGGAAAGTTGCGAATGACCTTCAAGCAACACCCCTGCAGGTCGCTTTGGCGTGGTTGCTCAAGCGTTCCAAAGTGATCCTGCCGATCCCCGGAACTTCTTCAATCACGCACCTGGAAGAAAATATCGCTGCTGCGGGTCTTGAAGTCTCTCAGGCGGCATACGACGAATTGTCCGCTGTTAGCCATCCTCCTGCAAGTCTGCGTGGCTAAAGCTGGTGCGAAACTTCGCGTCATGGCTTCTTACGTCAGCCTAGGCATGATCAACTGTCCCGGCAAATCTGGGATTCGGAGATGAGAATTATGAGACCGTCACCCTTCGCAAAGTTCCAGGCTTTGGCCACTCTGGTCCTCGCCACGTTTCTTCCTTCGGCACTCCATGCCCAGCAGACGATCACCGGTCAGGCCGCCTTCGCCGACTATACGCAGCAGAAGCCGGGCGTCCGGCGAAAAATCACCGTGGCAGACCTGCCGGAGCCGAAACCCACCGAGTCTGTAGACAACGGTCCCACTGTCGTTCAAAGGCCCGCGGGCGCTTGGCCCATCGCCCCGGCCGGCTTTACGGTCCAGCTCTGCGCGGGTGGGGATGCAGCCACTCCTATGCAGCGATCCGAAAACAAGAAAGCGACACACGCGCCTACCTCTGGAACCTTTGTCATGCCTCGAATCATCCATGCTGCGCCAAATGGCGATCTCTTCGTAGCGGACTCGCAAGCTGGCTCCATACTGGTGCTGCGTGGTGTTACCGCAGTGGGTAAGGCAGCTACCATTAGCACCTACGCTACTGGCCTCGATCATCCCTTTGGCATTGCCTTTTATCCTGCTGGCCCGAATCCTCAATGGATTTATGTCGGGAATGCTACGACCGTCGTTAAATTCGCCTATAAGTCTGGAGATCTAAAAGCTGCCGGCGCACCCGAAACCATCGTCCCGGATCTTCCAGGCTATGCCCAGCTCCGAGGTGGTGGCCACTGGACGCGGGATGTCGTCTTCTCTTCCGATGGCAAGCATATGCTCGTGTCGGTCGGAAGTGGATCGAATGCCGACGATCCTGACACCCACCCCAAAGAGTTCCATCGGGCGGATGTGCTGGAATACACACCGGCGGGACAGTTCGTCGAGGTGTACGCTTACGGCATTCGTAACTGTGTCGGAGAGGCTATCAACTCCGTTACGGGGCAGTTCTGGTGTTCAACCAACGAGCGGGACGCCCTAGGGAACAATCTCGTTCCAGATTATGTGACTTCAGTCAAGGAACGCGGCTTCTATGGTTGGCCCTGGTTCTATATGGGGGGTCATCAGGATCCGCGGCTTATGGGCACCCATCCTGAACTCAAGTCCAAGGTCATTACCCCCGACGTTCTGATTCAACCCCATATGGCCTCGCTCGGAATGACCTTTTACCCTACCAGTGAATCCGCCTTCCCATCCCAATATGACGGTGACGGATTTGCGGCCGAACATGGGTCCTGGAACCGTGCGAATCGCGGAGGCTACGAGGTTATCCGGATTCCCATGAAGAAGGGCAACGCTACTGGCGAGTACGAGGACTTCCTTACCGGGTTTGTCACCGCAGATGGACAAGTCTGGGGCCGACCGGTAGGAGTAGCTGTAGGTCACGATGGCGCTCTCTACGTTACAGATGACGGTTCTCGCAGCGTTTGGCGTGTGACTTACACCGGAAAGTAGCGAGACCGTATTGAGTTTCAAGCTGCATCGGCCCTACAGCTAAGCCACATGGAGATCGGTCTAGCGGGCGTGGCGCAGCGATTAGCTCTGCGGTGTCACTCTACGGGCGTGCGGGTGCGATGACGACTTTCTGCATGGGGATAGTTTAAGTGCGCAGCCCCGGAGGGCCCATATGGAGAGCCATCCAATCCGAATTGCATGGGTGCGCACGCAACTTGCTCTGCAATTGCACGTCAATTCTGATCAGAGTCTTGTCCATGCAAAATCGATCTTTCACGCTTATCTATGCGGTTATGCTCATGCTCGGAATAGGCGATCCTGCCATAGCTCAGGACAATGCTGCACAGGAGCCTTCAGCGCGTCAGCAGCTTCAGCAGATCCATACGCCCCAATCCATCGATGAGAAACTTGCTCGCCTGACAAAAGATCTCGAGTTGACTTCGGAACAGCAGCACAAGGTGCGGCCCCTGCTTCAGGAGCACCACGATAAAATTCAAGCGCTGCTCGATAAGAATCCGAACGCTTCGCGCCAGAAGCTAGGTCCACAGATTCACGCTATAAGCGACGAAACCCATCGTGAAATCCATGCCCTGCTTAGCGATCACCAAAAAAAATTGGAAAAAGCAATGCAGCAACGGGAGGCTAGAGCGTGTTCT
>Ga0193743_1002627_pt1 | contig 12478 bp, 12 predicted proteins | sample L2c2metaG_FD_143038 | JGI IMG/M metagenome (GOLD analysis project Ga0193743, IMG submission 143038) | Soil microbial communities from a riparian zone of the East river system, Colorado, United States - L2c2 | ecosystem: Environmental > Terrestrial > Soil > Riparian zone | place: USA: East River... | reverse complement strand
ATGGGGATGGACGGATCTACGAGGTAGCGTGTTGGGCGCACGCGAGACGCAAGTTCCACGATATCCACGTCACGCATCGTTCAACGATCACGATAGAAGCCCTCAACCGGATCGGAGCGCTATACGCCATCGAGGAGCAAGTCCGCGGAAAACCGCCCGACCTCCGCTGCTCGGTTCGACAAGCCCAGGCTAAACCGATCCTCGATGACCTCCGTCAGTGGATGGAGAAGATGCTGCGGTCTCTCTCTGCCAAGAGCGACACCGCCGGTGCCATCCGGTATGCACTATCCCACTGGCGCGCGCTCACGCGCTATGTCGATGACGGTCTGCTGGAGATCGACAACAGCGCTGCCGAGAGGGCGCTCCGCGCCGTCTCGATCGGACGAAAGAACTACCTGTTCTTCGGTGCCGATTCCGGCGGTGAGCGCGCAGCTTCGTTCTACACCCTTATAGGAACGGCCAAGCTCTGCGGACTCGATCCATCGTTTTACCTACACACTGTCCTGGCACGGATCGCCGACCATCCGATCAACCGCATCGGTGAGCTCCTGCCCTGGAAACTGACTGCAATCCTCCAGTCAGAGCCCGCAGAAGCCACCTAAGAACCAAATAGGTGTCCACCTAAAATAAGTGGACACCTATTAAGGATCATCTCCGTCATCAAGAGGGGAACTTCCCACGCTTACTCTTTCACGTTCCAAAGCGCAAGCGCACTGAGCCTTTCCCAGCCGTTGACCCTCTCAACGGAACGGAATGGTACGCTTTTGGACTACAAATGCTGTAAGCCACTGAAAACAATGGTGCGATAGAGCTTGCAGACGCAAACCCGACCAGTGCATAATGTAGAAGTTGTGCTGGAGGAATAAGTCAGTTAGTAGCTGGCTTATTCCTCTCTCGGCGGTGACGGTAGTGCATGTGGCAAGCTCAGTCCTCTTGTAAAGGACCTACTGTGAGAGGTATTACGGGTTCGACTCCCGTCCGTCACCCCAAACCGTGATGGCAGAATGAGAGGAAACCAACTCCATTCTGCCTTTTTTTTGTTCAATCGTCAACTCTTACGAATAGGCAAACGAAGCCTGACCGGTCGCTACACGAGACCCTAATCTCGTCGGAGTGTGGAACTCCCGCTTCTCTTCTAGGATTTCCCGGACGGTCAGCAATTGGATTCGCGGATAGCTCACATCTCCATACTTGTACATCCCAGCGCGAGCCGCTTCTTCCCTCATCGCCTTACTCGGCTCTTGCAGGGATAGGAACCCAGCCATCTCCGCGCTATCTTCTCGCTCAAGAACTCCCCTTAGATCGCGAATATCTGTCGGACGCAACTTGCCGCCCTTTACCGATAGCATCATCTCTCTCAAGCCCTCTCGGGTTTCAAAGTATAGCCGTCCATCTATGCCCTTATCCGCGACCTTTTTCTGCATAGGGAATCCACCTATTTTCTCCACAAGCCAATGCTGAAACTGGAAGGGATCGCGTTTAGCCAGTTCTTGAGCTTGTTCCACGCTTACGGGAATTCCTCTCACTTCGAAATCTACGCCATTTACAAGCCGGTACTTCTTCGTGAGCGTGTCAGTTATCAAACGGATGGAGAGGATTGCAATATCGCAACCGATCCATTGTCGCTTGTTTTTCTCGGCTGAATAGATCGTCGTCCCACAACCGCAGAACGGATCGAAAACCATATCTCCCTCATTACTGGAGGCTAGAATGATGCGGTCAAGCAAAGTAATCGGCTTTTGCGTAGGATACCCAAGTCGCTCTTCGGAGTGGGGCGAGAGAGGATCAATGTCCGTCACGACATCTTGGATAGACACCCCACGGGTCGCGTCAAAGTAACGGCGAAACTGTGGGATGGTGCCTCGCTTGGGCCAGTAGATAAGCCCCAGTTTATCCAGTGCATCTAAACGCTCTTGAACCGTGAGATTCTTGATCTCTTCTTTACTAAGGTTTGGCACCGCAGGAACAGCCCAGTGCCTTCCTGAATCCGTTGGATCAACCTTCCGCCACGGCTTCCCTGACGCACCTGTTCGCACTCCAGCGCCGGTGAGGTCGCCTAGTCTAAACCGCCCAACAGAGTCTTTATGTCGGTAAAAATTATCAAGATAGGACTCGTCGTACTTTTGATAAATCCGGTTCCAAGTGTACTTATCACTCTTCGTATAAAACAGGATTACATCGTGGACCGGTCCCCACCTATTGGCGCTGTTATGACTAGAGGTGCGCTTCCAAGCGATCTCATTCTGAAAGTTGTTGTGGCCAAAAATTCCGTCCATCATAACCTTGATATAGTGACTGGCCGTTGGATCGCAATGGAGATAGATAGAACCGGTTGAGCGCAGAATCGTCTTCATGTGCAAGAGCCGCTGCACCATATAGATCAGGTATGCCAGTAGGTGCGGCTGCGTGTTGCGCAATGCCCCCATCCACAAGCGCCAGAATTCGACGTAGTAATCCTCAACCCCATGTTCACGCATGAGGACGGGCATCGCTTTTGCAATGGCTTCTTTCTCCGCGTCCATTTCCCAGGTATCGCAAAAGGCATCCGCCTGTTCTGGGACCGGCTTTCCCGTCATGTTTTTGTACATGAGGTTATAGTTTCGCTTTGAGTTGAATGGTGGGTCTAAGTAAATCAGATCAACACTGTTCTTCGCCATCTGCTGCATGCGCGTGAGGTTGTCGCCGTAGTACAGATGATTCATACGCCTACCATCATGCCAAGAGCGTTATCGAACGATACGGCGGCTTTGCGGTTGTTGTATTTAAAGCAAGCCTCGGAAATGTAGAGGCTCATATACTTGACGCTGTAGTGGTGGTGCTGGCCATACCAAGCACGCTTCACAAGCGACCAGAAGCCTTCGATGCTATTCGTGTGAATGATGCCGTTTGAATATTCGAAGCTATGATTGACGGTCGCATGCTCAATCACCTTCGCCATGGTGTTATAGCCGCTGTATTCGTCAGTCATAAGTACGGACGCATTCATATCCACAAAGCGAGAGATGAAACTCTTGAGACCTTTGCTAGTGAGTTCGCCGCGATCAAATGGCTTTGCTATCACTCTGCCTCCACGCTCGATCACCCCAACAACCGGCGTCTTTTTCGTTCCACGTCCACGCTTGCTAGGCTTATCGTCGTCATGGTCGCGACGATTACCCTTGCGGGGCTTACCGCCGATATGCGTTTCATCGGCCTCCACGATTCCATAGAGAAGTTCGCTCTGAAACGTGTCCTTTGCCATCGCGTCGCGGATGCGGTGCATCATGCTCCAAACGGTGGGACGGCGCATGCCTAAGTCTCGTGCAATTTGATAGGCGCTCGCAGACTTTCTCGCATTCAGCATCAAGCCAAGCACTAAGAACCAATTGCGAAGAGGAATATGCGTTCCATGGAAGATGGTGCCCACAGTGACCGAGAACGCGCGGTGGCAATCTTCACATTGCCAGCGGATACCGGCTCTGTCGCCGCTGGCATGACGGCAAACTTTCTCACTCTTACAGTAAGGACACACCGTCTTACCACGCCAACGGACGCCCTCAAGGTAATCGACAGCTTGCTCTTGTGTTTGGAAGCTCTGGAAGACCTCTATGAGGTTCATTGTGTCCCTCTCCGGCTACACAATAACCTTAGAATTACACCGTCATCTTGTCAAGTCCAAAAGCGTACTATTCCGAAACTTAAAGATCAAAAAACAGTGTATGCAAATCAACAAAACCAAAAACCAACTGACCAATACGAAACCAACCGCCTTGAGCGCCGCATGTGTTATACGGTCATAGGGGATGTTTGGGAGATGAAAGGAAACCCCATGAGTTGAAAGAGGCAATTCCAATGCCATAGAGTTCCTCCGTCAGTGTGATACAAGAGAACGCATCTTCAATAAATTCCAGGCTCCATCAGTTCCCCAACCACACAGGTTCCATCATCTTCGCGTTCCACATAAATGTGACTCATGGCCACCTTTTAAAGTTCAAGTCTGATTTCCCCTTTATCAAGCCAAGCATCGAAATGCTCAGCCTTCCCAGAGCGGGAGGTTGTACCATGTGCGACCGTCGGACACGGTCACGAGCACCATGTATTTCTTGTTGGTTTGTGATGCGGCCTGTTTGGCTCTCTTCAGAACGGCATCCTTATCCCCGCTGCTCGAAATGTTGTATTCCGCCGTTGGTAGTCGATGCCTTATATCATCGCCATCGACGATATACCGGAGAAATCCCTCCGCCTCCATATATTCGTGCAAGAGATCATAGTCATCGCTATCTGCTCTATGAAGTTCAACCCGTACAGTGTATCGAGCCATTTCAGCCTCCGTTCTCAAAAATACGTCGCTAAGAAAGCGGGAATTTGGGTCCAAAGAGCTCACGCCAGGCACGCAATGCGTCGCCATTTCTGCCTTGGCGGACCAGGTCAATCGCTAATGTTGACTGTCTGGCAGCTTGCTTTAGGGCTGTGCAGGCCGCTTGCTTTTTGTCTTGAGTCATCATGTCGCTCACTGGCGTGCCAAGTCCAGCCGGATCTTTCCAGGTGTCGAAAATACGGTCGGCGAAGGTAGTGAACGTGCCCTGGAATTCATAATCAAAACGCCCACCAAAGGGAGGGTGCAGGCACTCCAATGCCACGACTTCGATCAGGAACGATGGCTTAATTGGTTTGCCATGATGATTGTTCCAGTACTTGAGCATCCGAACGATGCCTTTCCATTCGCTGTTGTAAGCCTCTTGTGCCTGAATAGCCTTTTCCGCATGGATTTTAGGATTCGTCTTGATCCACCTGCCCTCGGTTTTGTCGGGAATTTCGTAGTCCTTGCCGCAAACAACCGCCGGTACAGTGTCCATGCTGACGACACGGTAGTCAGTATTATCCTCGGCATCGACTACCACTCCGAAATCTACACATACGGAACGACGCTGCTGAGAGACGGCCTTAGAGCCGTACTTCTTCGCCAGCGATTTCTCGAAAGCAGTCAACACGTTGGCAGGATGCTCATCGCGGTAATGCTTTTCCTTTTCCCCGAGCACACAGAAGATATCAACATCTTTTAGTGGTTTCGTTTTCGTGTGCCGGCGGTAGGAGCCCGTGAGAAAGTCGTCGTCCAGCGCAAAATCACCGCGCAAATGTTCGCGCATCTCCTGATGTCGTGAAGATGCGTTGTTCTGCTCACGATCGTTAAGTTCAAGGCGGCTCCTGAACTTGCGAAAGGCTTCATCCAGCGTCAACATTTCAACACACCTTTCTGTAGTAGCTCGTGCCAGCGCCCAGCCCACTGTGCTCAATGGTTGTGCCAAGGCTCTGCTTGGCCATGCCGGCCGTCGAGCGAAACGATGTAGTAGACCAGCCATCAACATCCGGCCGCCCGCTCTTTGTCCGGCAGATGATGCTGTACTTGCTGCTCCCGGGCCACACTCCAGCTTTCTTGATGGCGATTTTGATCTGTTCGGTATCAACCCAGAAACGGCCACCGCCATCACCGCTCCACTCGTAGGCGATGTCGATATCCCAACGTCCAATGAGTGCGTCGGTCGAAGGGTTGTAGACCTCCAGCACAATGGTTTCGAGATGCTTCGATTCGATCCACGTCTTGATACCGCGCTCAAGTACCGTCCAGTCGTCTGCAATCTGGTTAGGGTCCAATCCGCTCAAACGGACGATGTCCTGGAGGCTGCGCAGGATGTTGTCCGTGACGTAGGTTACAGAATGGGTATAGGTGTTTACAGAAACGAATGTGCTCATGATTTGAAAAAGGCCTCCAGATCGACAGTCGTCTCGGTCGCATCCCTCTTGCTTGATTCTTCCTCGTCGCTGTCGAGAACCGTCTCCATATCTCGCGCAGTTACGCGCTTGCTTTTGCCCTTGAGGGCGTTGCTAACCCAGGAAAGGTCTTCAGCAGGACAGGGGAGCGACATGTACCAGTCGCCGTCAGTCGGATCGAACGACAGCGCCGTCTCGTTCGCATCATCCCCCTCGACAGCATCATCGTTGTACAGGCAGTAAATCCGCACCCGCGGTCCTGCTCCCCAAACCACGATCGGGGATGTCATGGCCTCCCGCGAGATCAGCGAGGATGCCACGCCGGCAACGGACGCAAGTTCGGAGGAGGCAGCAGACCCTGACTCCGGTGCAAGAAGTTGGCTGATGGCACTCCACGTCGCCGACGCAGTGCGCTCAGGAATGGAAACAAACCGTCTGGCAACGACTGTCATACCTTTCCCTCCGGTTTTCTTTCTTTGACCGCCTTGTCTGCCGCACGCAGGAGATCGTCGAGTTTGAGTTTGTTCGGATCGGCGGCTGTCTCACGGTGCAGAGTGCAGGCCGCCGCCACCATCTTGCGAATCTGTCTCCCATCGAGTCCGTGACAGGCTTCAGCAACCCTGGGGAGATCCCGGTGATGCGACAAATCTTCCACTTTCGGAAAGGCTTTCGAGAGGCCTCGTAACGTATCGGTAAGAATTTCCTTGCAGGCGTGCTTGTCCGGTAAGGGAATTGTGACCAGGAGGTCGCTTCGAGAGATGAAGGCCGAGTCGATTGCCTGCGGGAAGTTGCTGGTCGCTACTAGAAGCAAGTTGGGGTATCGTTCGCCGAGATGGTCCAACTGCACGAGGGCGGCGTCTGTCGCTCGGTGAATATCAATCGGGTTGGCCTCCAGGCTCAGCTTGCTGCGATCCACGGCAATGGTTTCTACTTCGTCCAGCAATACGAAAGTCGGACCTGCTTGGGCGTACTCGGCAATGGTCTGCCCGAACAACTCGGTCACCGCCTTCTGGGTTTTGCCCATCGCGGAGCTGGAAAGGGAGTGTGGTTCAATTTCGAGGTACGCGATCTTTTTCGCCGGGAGCAGGCCCGCTGTTTTGGAGGCAAGGCCCCGGGCGAGCGAGGTTTTGCCGGTTCCAGGTTTACCGACAAGCATGATGATTCCGTGGAGAGGAATGACCGTGCGACTCACCTTGGAGCGCAGAGTGAAATTCAGCAACGCCTGGCAGAGCAAGGAATCCTTCAAGTCATTGGAAACATGGATCGAATCCCACAACTCCGCATGATCCTGCGGTCCCAATGACCGGGCAACGTGGATCCCCTTAATGTCCTGCCGAGTGCTCAAAATCGCGTCTCCTGACCTAAAGTTGCAACCCTTTCAATGTTCAGTAATCTAACTATACACGATGATAAAAGGTTGACAAATGTTCGATTTTCTACCTAATCTGAAGAAGGAGGAGAATATGCCAATCACCAAGCAGGAGCTCGGGAATCGGCTGCGTCAGCTACGCGAAAATCGTGGTTACACGCAGGAAGATGTCGCCGCAGTTTTGGGAATTTCCCGCTCTGCTGTTGTCCAGTTGGAGGGGGGCAATCGAAATCTGGACAGCGTTGAACTGATGACTTTGGCAAACGAGTTTGGTTTTGACCCGAAGCAGCTCTTTGAAGAGAAATTCGATGCAGTTCAGGACTCGGTAACGGCTCTATTTAGGAGTGATGCCGAACTTGCAACTAGCAAGGAACTGACTCATGCCGTATCGCAATGGTCTACGCTGTGCCGGCAATTCACGAATTTAGAAAAGCTAGTTGGCGCCGATCGCAAAAACGTCAGTCCGGCGCAATACGACCTGCTCTCCCCGAAAAGCAAGTGGGAAGCCATTCAACAGGGATCGCTTGTTGCCGATTACGAGCGCAACCGCCTTCGTTTGGGTTCATCGCCATTGCTCGAACTGCCCGAAGTGATCGAAAGCCAGGGTGTTCGCGTAGGCCATCTGCCTTTGGACGACACTATTTCCGGCCTCTTCCTTGCCGATCAAGAAAATGGGCTCGCCATCTTGGTAAACGCCAAGCATAGCGAACAACGACAGTTATTTTCATTTGCGCATGAATATGGACACCTGCTCTTTGACCGGCAAGCCAAAGGCAATGTGAGCCGTCTCGCAGATCGCGAGCAGTTGAGCGAAATCAGAGCAAATTCTTTCGCGGCGACTTTGCTGTTGCCAGAGCAAGGAGTCAGGGAGTTTCTTTCGAGTGCCGGCAAAAGCCGAGATTTTCCTCTCTTTCAGGAAGTCTACGATGAAGGCGGGGCCGCAGTTCGGGCACAACGCCGCGAAGCATCGGGTCCAATTGCAGTGCAATTTTACGATGTTGTTCATCTGGCCTTCTATTTTGGCGTCAGTTACGAATCCGCTCTCTGGCGGCTAAAAACACTCAAACTCATCTCCGAAGACGAGCGTGCCAATCTTGCCTCTCAAAACGAAAGCGCCAACGAGTTCCGAAAATTGCTTTGGACGCAAAGCGGAAGACCGCAACGCTCAGCAATCAGGGAAGGCAAATTTCAGCACAAGTTGCTGATGCTAGCGTTGGAGGCATTTCGTCTGGGCGAAATCAGTCATGCCAAGCTGTGTGAAGTCGCGAAGCTAGGCGATATTTCTCCGCAGCAGCTCGACACTTTCGTCGCGTCTATTGAACCCGAAGATCATACGGAGGCGAAGGCGCTCTTGCCCAATTAGATGAACGTCTCGACCGACGCATGTATCTTAATCAATCTCTTGCGTGTGCACCGTCTCGATCTACTCGGGGCGGTGCATCCCTATGTCTTCTGTGTACCGACGGAAGCATTGGGAGAGATCGCGTACCCAGATCAGCGGGCAGAACTCAAAGAAGCGCTCGACCGTGGATGGATTCAGGAAACACGCTTGGAGGCGATCGCCGAATTGCAGATATTCACCCGCGCCAATGAGCAACTCGGCAGCGGCGAAAGCGCCTGTCTCGCCCTCGCACAGGTACGGAATTGGATACTCGGTACCGATGACTCCAAAGGCGCGAAGTGGAAAAAGGTTATCTCTGCCCCCGGCATTCAAGTCCTGAACACGCCGGGAATACTTTTATTGGCGATCCGACAGGGAACCTTAACGGTAGAGCAAGCGGATGAAATCAAGGCTCTGCTGGAGGCAAACCGTTTCCGCATGGCTTTTTCATCTTTCAGGATTTGGTGAACGAATGACCGAATGGTCCATCTCGCGATTACTGAGCGGCCTGCACGACGATATATCTCGCCGCCTCGCAACTGTCCGCGAAACTCTGGCCCACCCTGGAACCAAAGGCGATGCCAGTGAACGTGTATGGCTGGAATTGCTCCAGAAATATTTGCCAAAACGTTATCAGGCGGAGAAGGCCCATGTCGTCGATAGCAAGGGCATTTTCAGTGAACAGATCGATGTCGTGGTATTTGACCGTCAATATTCTCCCTTCATCTTCAATTTTGAAGAAAGCCTCGTCATCCCTGCCGAGAGCGTCTATGCGATTTTCGAGGCGAAGCAAACAATCAACGCCCAATTGGTAAAATATGCCAGCGAAAAAGTCGCGAGTGTCCGACGACTCTACCGAACGAGTCTTCCCATACCGCACGCTGGCGGCACGTATCCTCCTAAACGGTTGCCGCACTTGCTTGGTGGTCTCCTCACGTTCGAAAGTGAGTGGAGTCCACCACTCGGAGAACCTTTGTTGGAAGCGTTGCGAAGAGCCGATGCGCAAGAGCGCCTGGATCTCGGTTGCGTCGCTGCGCACGGCACCTTCGGTTGCGATGAGTCTCGATGTGTCGTTCTAAAACCCCAAGGGAAACCGGCCACCGCATTTTTGCTAGAACTGATTGCGCGCCTACAAGATAGCGCAACCGTGCCCATGATCGACATTCGTGCCTATGCGAATTGGCTAGATAATAAGTAAAAGGAATCATGTTGTCGCCCGTGAAAGGCGGCGTCGACCAATGACGATCTCGATACCCGTTGTGCCCTCTCCCTTCAATCAACCGAAGGTGACAGGAATTTGTCTGTGACAGCACTGATGAGATCCAAACCGACCTTAGTGCCTGCAGCCCAGAGGAACAGAACGATGTAGTCCTGCACAGTTCCCCATGGCTTTTCGCCCAAATAGTTGGCATTCAATCCGGTAAGTACGGCAATCACAAAAGCAAAAATGATTAGGGTCCAATCAGAGCGATTGATCAGTCGCTCAAGAAACTCGATTCGTCTTTTGTCGCCAGACGGGAGGGACAACGTATAGTTGGCGACGCCAATCTTCACGATCTCTGCCCGATGTCTCGCGGCCGGAGTCTGATTCACGAGTGTAATCAGATTTCCTTTATAAACTGTGCGCTTCGGGGGTAGTTTTATCGTTTCGAGGACTTGAAACACTTCGCTAAGAATTGAATTCTGACCAACAGCGAAGGCATCTGGATTAACTTCCCACCACAGACTCGTCCAGACAGAAACAAGCTTCGGGCGCAAAGGTTCCAGTTGAGCCAATTCATTCGACCCGGGTTGCGCAGCATCGAGAAGCTCCAGGTATTCGCTCGACACAGCGAATACTCTTTCATTGGCCTCCTGCCATGTTCCAATTAACGCGGTGTGGTCCATGAGGTCCTTGATGCGTTGGGGAACTTCGGAACATAAGAGTGGCTTGCCGCTGATCAACTGCTCGGCCTTCTTTAAAACTGCTGGAACACCCCTGTACCCGTTCGGTGGAACCATATGGTTGGAGGCGATCGTGGCAGTAGCAGCGCCGAGTGCCTCCTGAAGAGCTTGGGCGGCGGTTGCAAGAGTTGGCCACTGCGCGATCCAGGCCTGACATTGTTGAATCGACGTTGCTGTCTTCTTGTAGGTCGGATCTTCGACAATGGACCATTTGAAAGCCTTCTCCAACAAGTCGAGATTGGTTCGAATCGTATGTCGTTGTCCGGCTAAATCATTCGCGATAGAAAAGGTGGCAAACGGAAGTCCAATTGCAATCGTTGCGAATTTCTGTTGGTTCGCTTCAAAGGCAGGGCCAAGCTCCGCCTCGAGCTTTCGGAGTCCCCAAGTAAGCCTTAAGACGCCAAGATATCTCTTCGCAAACCATGCGGCCGCGATTCCGAGTGCAATCACAACCAGCGGCCAGATGACGTAGTCTTTTGAGTCGACGGTGACGCTTATTTTACTTTCGGTATCTTGGGTATCCGATAGGTAGATATCTCCTGAATAGCTTCCTCCATGGGGAAGTCGGTCGAATTGAAGTATCGCAGCAGGATGTGAACTATCCATTCCGGCAGGATTGGTGCTGATCCACCGAACGGCAACCACGTCGTGATTACCCTGCAAATAGCCAACGACCCGCTGCGCCGGATCGGATGCTGCATCGTTCGCGATGGGAAGCTCACCGGTCTGTTCGTCGCAGGACAAAAACGGAAGTTTCCGTGAGGCGATGAATACTGGCTTTGATAAGAGAGATCGTGGTGCCGGCACCGAAATCTGAATGCTTGGAGCGAGAAGAGACTCTTTCGAGGCTTCGTCGTCAATCTCAATCGTTCCGGCATACAGCGCATGCCCTGTGAATTTCGGACTTTTGGGAGGCCCAGTTAACTTGAAACTTGCCACGCCGTGAGCTGGTATTTGCCCGGGATCTGACGGTAGCGACATCGAGACGGACGTGTCAGCTGGCTGATCTGGACTCGGAGAGAGCAGAACTAACGGGTTCGTCTTCAGAGTCACTTTCTGGTCTTTGTCGCCGTCATTGATGATCGCGAGCCTGGCTTCTCCGGCCTGGAATTGTCTCCATGTGAAGGCGAGGCCCGATTCCTTCGCTCCCAGTAACCTGAGCTTTGAGGACGTTGGCGCCGTCGAGGCCGCCGACCCTTGCTTGTTCGGCTTTTTGGATTCTTGTCCCGATTTTGATTGACCCAAAGCCGCAAGCGCCGGCGTGAGTGCGCAGCTGATGATAATGAAAGCTGCGCTCGATGATATCTTCCGCATCGCCTGATCTCCAGTTTGTCGGATTCTGAGCTGGGTCACACAATTGTGCCGAAGGTACGCTGTTCATTTCGCGTATTCGACTGCATTTCAGTACTTGATGAGAAGCCCAATTTGCACGGAGTTAGCACGGCTGTACGTGGGTGGCGAGAATCCATTGTCGTAAGTAACGGACAAGGCCCAATGTCCGATAGGGTCTATCTGATAAGCACCCGTCAGCACTTGATACCCCTTCCATCCGTGGAATTGATACAGATAGAGAGATTTGTCTCTTCGCTCTAATACAGAGTCCTCTGTGATTGCAAGATAACGCCCGGTGAAGATGCAGTCCGCACTTATCCGTTGATACTGTAGCAGGCCGTGCAACTGAACCGAAGGTCGTGCGATCCCGTAGTCCGGAAGAGAGAGGCTTGCCGACTTATCTGAATTTTGCACCGTCGACGTTCCGATCTTATGCCCAGTCTCCAGGAGACCATGAATTTCAAACACGTATCCGAACTTTGGGATCGGAACGTCTGCGATCGTCCAGCTATGATCGGGATCGGAAGCCACTCTTTCTGCAACCGCCTCCAATTGTTGACGCAACTGGGGATCGTACAGATGCCGCAGATTGAACTTCGCGTCGATGGTTGCAAGCCCATTCCACCTGTCAAATTCCTTGTCGGTTTCAAAGTTTATGCCAGGGGATAGCGTCCACTGCACGATCCAGGAGTCGGGCCGAAACG
>Ga0193743_1002626_pt1 | contig 12478 bp, 15 predicted proteins | sample L2c2metaG_FD_143038 | JGI IMG/M metagenome (GOLD analysis project Ga0193743, IMG submission 143038) | Soil microbial communities from a riparian zone of the East river system, Colorado, United States - L2c2 | ecosystem: Environmental > Terrestrial > Soil > Riparian zone | place: USA: East River... | reverse complement strand
GATACTGCTTGATTGGCATTTATCCATTCTCAAACCTGTGGATACTTGACTGGACGTCTTCCAGTTGATATTCATGGGCTCAGCTAGCTCCTTGGACAGATGCTTGGGCATTATCAGATACTGACTGTATCCGATCACAGCTGTAAAGCCTGAATCGGTCGAAGTCGTAACAGTGATAGTAAAAGTAAAAATAAATTGTACGTGTTAAGGATGAAATCGTAACACCTGTTTTGCCATCTGAACCATCCAATGTATCATCATCTGCGCTATAATACATGTCTCTTGCCATCTCCAGAACAGTTTGTTTGAAGGATGCTGGCACCCATGCCTACAGAGCTGCAGAAGTGTAAAACATATTGATAATTGTGGCAGATAGCCACTTGCTAGTATCTGCCAGCTCTTGTAAGACTGTTGTTGAGGGCATGACTAGGCAACAAGTGGCCAACCCCAGAGTCAATGATATAATGCAATGTGGTATGGCTTGTTGAATTTGCTTGATGTATAGGTGGGTTGTAAGGGATGTCATTGACTGACAAATATAAATTAGGAGTCTATTCAATACTTAGATTGCACAGAACAAAACAAAGCAATTTGACTGACCTTCAAGAGTGCTAATGAGCCAGCTCCCAGTGGGTGAAGGAGGGGAACCCAAAGAAGGAGTCCATTCCATATATTGTCAATACCAACAAACTTGTCTTCTGCCCCATGTTGGTAACTCAGGCCATTCATAGCAGGGGTGAGAAGCTGTTGTACAGTGACCTTAACAACACACAGTGTCTCCTTTGGAATGGGGAATAATATGGTATCCAATGCAATGCTCAGCCAGTTGGTCTGTGCAGACGCAAGACCCATCACATTCAATTTTCCTAGGTCTGAAATCTATTCTGCAAGTGGACAAATCCAAGGCATTCAATGTTCTATCATCTATTGCATCAACGTCAGCAAGGCAAGGTGCATCTGAAAAAAAAAAAAAAAAGAAAGTGCGGTATTCCAACCTGCCTTCTGATACAAAATAGTAAGGACCACTTGCTATATTTGCGGTATAATCATTGATGGCTGGACCTGTGGCTGACTTGGAGAGGTAGCCTTCTCATCCGTAGATAGCATAGCCGAAAAATCGTAGCCACCTGAGAGTATTGACAGAAAGTTCCTCGCATTTAGCGAGGAGGATTGACAGTGCAAGCACACTGGTGTCGTTGAGAGAAAGGCAATAACATATCATACGTAGTCTTGCGTCACTTTGTAGTTCCCACGCCTTCCTGGCAGTTACATTGACTATACCCCCAGGCCTACCTTTCAGAATGACAAACCCGCTGGACAGTTTCACATTTACAGTTGGAAAACTGGGTATGTCCACTCTAGTTTTAATCATAATGATTGCTGAAATGTCACTACTTCAGATGCGGGCATGGCTGTAAGTTCCTTCCAAACTAAGCTAACTAGTACTCAATATGGACGCCCTACAAGATCCTTCTAGGAGAGAGAGCCCATCTGATAGAATTTCCCTCTATCCTTCTGCCACCTGGAGCTACGACGGGTTCTATTGTCAGCATCGCCGTGCATCAAAATCATACGGAGGAAAAACGACGCGAGAATGAGTTTTGGGCTCTTCAAGATGAAATTCTCAAGTCGTACGGACAATCATCGCCTGAACCACCAAAACTCTCTGTTCGTAGCCCTATTTTACTTTTTGAAAAGCGCCGGTGCTCATATCTCGCTGTTCCAGGTCCGTAATGTCACCCAAACCTCGGTCACCTTAGAATGGCCAGCCATCAAACTAGCAACAGCCAAACTTCGTTCTCTTGATATCTACCGAAATGGAGAACGACTTTCAGCCGTCCCCTCGCCTATGACCAACGCGTCTACCAAACACTCCGGAATGGAAATCAACACCGAATACTCCTTCCAATTGGTCCTACGCACTACGGCTGGTACATTCCCATCCAACATCCTTCGCGTCAGGACGCACACTATGTCTGATACCTCTGGGATATCCGTTTGTTTTGGAAATGTACAAGATTCTGTGTTGTTGGAGAATGCGAAATTGGCGTTGAGGGATATGGGCGCGAAGTGGAGTGATAAGATCCAGATTGATACTTCACACTTTGTGTGTACTACTCCAGCTGCGACACCGTCTGGGGCTGGTGCGGCTAGGAATGCGACTAGTGCACCAGGGATGCAATACCAGAGGGCATTGCAGCTCAGTATACCAGTCGTGCAACCCCATTGGATTTTGGCCTGTCATACCGAGAAAAGGTCTGCCTATGAAATTTATTGTCGAGATAAAATTCTGATTCTTTTTGGGTGGCTTTTAGGATGGTGCCTATTGGTTCCTTCTACCTAGGAGCCAGTTCTACCACACCTTCGTCTGCAGCTTTCGGCCGTCCTCAATCCATGTCTCAAGCATCTCTACCTTTCTCCCCCACCAGTCCTCCTGCTAATCACTCTGCTCGAGGCACTCCAACATCATATCGAGCGTCTATGCCCGCTCCTGCTCGTGGAGGTTCCAGCCCTGCTGTCTCACCGAATAACACATCTTCTTTCATCAACCAACCCTCATCTGCTGGTAGGCCTCCACAATCCCGCTTTGAGCCTACGTCTGAGGAAGGAGAGCATGGTGATGACCCTGGTTTGCAGAGAGTGCAACTGGAGAGAAGTGCGACTGCGGGGAGTGCGACGAGCGTGGAATCGAAGAGGAAGAGTAGAGGGGTGATCAATCCTGAATTCAAGTTCCCGCCGTCGTCACCTACTACTTCTTCTGTGCCATCTGCTGCACCTGGACACGGGGTTGCTCATGCGAGCGACAATAATGCTGCTGGGGTTCAATCCAATCTTCAGAAGCGAAATTCATCCCCCACAGTCATAGATGACCAATCTAGTTTGAAACGTGAATGGAAATCAGATGACGAGGCTAGTAGGGGACCCGCTGTGGTTACCTCGTCGAGTATTGAGGTTCCTGCACCTCCACTTATGGAGAAGGAGAGGATGTCTAGTCAAGCGTCGTTGGATGATTCGGCCGACGATGATGTGGGTGATACAGTAGATATCCCGTTAAATTAAGACCCTACATCTTATATTCATTACTTACTGGATTCTTATAAGAGCTTAAATATTGAATTACTAGCTGGTGCACGCAACAACCCCAGAAAGGCATAAAAGTCTCACGCCGCCTGCAGGACCTGCTCAATTATGTATATGAAATAACCTGAATTCTAATCCTTCCTATCGTCGTCGTGGACAACTTGCTAGATAATAAGGCATCCACAAACCCCTCCCCCCATGTCGACAACGAGATGACATCACCAGACACAGCCAATACACCTATAAAACATGATACTTTGAAGTCAAACGGGAACGGCAACCATGAAGAAACCCTAAAAGAGGTTACATCTCTGACGACTGGTGGTTTGGCTGAGCTGAAGGACGAGAGCGAGAGGGTTGGTGAAGACGTTGTAGAAGATGAAGATGGAGAGGAGGAGGAAGAGGAAGATAGTGATGATGAAGAAGAGGACGATGAAGAGCCGTCGTTGAAGTACGAACGATTAATAGGCGCCGTTCCCGATCTCCTCAAGAAAGACTCCGCCTCTGCACTAGCTGTATCAAATAAATTACTGGTAATCCCTTCAAGTATCATTATATCCTCAAATTAAACTTATTGCTCCAGGCCTTGGGTACTCATGCAGGGATCATACATATCCTGGACCTCACGGGCAAACGTATAAAATCGTACAAACCCCATCTCGCATCGGTAGTCGACATCTCACTAGACGCGACAGCAGACTTTGTCGCAACGGCTTCCATCGACGGTTGGGTGTTTTCATTTTTATTTATTTCTCTGCTGTCTGATTTCACTTCTTTAGGACAGGTCGTCGTCCATTCTTTGTCTACACCTGAATCCTACTCATTTGACATGAAACGACCCATGCGCACTGTGGCCATGGAACCTAATTTTGCGAAACGTGGCACAAGAGCGTTTGTCTGTGGGGGTTTGTCGGGTGCCTTGGTAATGCGGGAGAAAGGATGGCTAGGACATAAAGAGACAACACTACATGTTGGTGAAGGTCCTATCTGGCAAGTCCGTTGGAGGGGGAGACTTATTGCTTGGGCTAACGATTTTGTAATCCAATATATTTATTTATTTTCTTTGAAATGTTATATCTGACTTTTCTTTTGTCCTGGCAGGGTGTCAAAATCTATGACTCTGTCTCTCAAACACGTATTACCTACATCGACCGACCTACCGATTCACCTCGTGCAGACCTCTTCAAGTGTTCTCTCCACTGGCAAGATGACTCGACTTTGCTTGTCGCTTGGGCTGATTTCATCAAAGTCGCGCGTGTTCGCGCCAGACCACGTCAAAATAATGACGCATCAACCGCCAATCTCCCTCCCCTCCTAGTCGAAATTACAGCTGTCTTCCAACTAGACTGCATGGTCGCCGGTATTGTGCCACACCCTACACCTATCCCTTCACCTGATGGCGTTCTATTACCCCTTTCATCTAAATACAACGGAACCAAGCCGTCTTTAACATCTCCAACCTCAATCCCAATCACTGCCACTCTCACTTCCTTTCTCGTCGTCGCATATATTCCTCCTGAAACCTTTGTAGACGAGCTGACAGATGACCGCGCTCGACAAGCACGCAAAGCTGCTGAACGTCCTGAACTACGCATCATATCTCGCGCAGGCGAAGAATTGACAGCTGACGCGCTTAGTATCACGAATTATCAACATTGGAGTTGTAACGATTATGTTTTAGTGGGGGTATCTTCGGATGATCAGCAGCCTTTAGATGTGGATAAGGAGAGATGTTATGTGGTTATGAGTCCGAAGGATTTGGTGCTTGTGAAGCCCAGAGATAGGCGGGATCATGTTATGTGGTTGGTGGAGAGGAGAAGATATGAAGAGGCATTGGAGGAAGTGGAGAGAGCTGAAGCGGAGGCGAGTGGAAATCCAAAAGAGGAAGAGGAAGATGAGTTGGTTGTTCAGGACATCAGGCGGAAATATATTCATCACCTTGTTGATGAAGGTTGGTTACCCGCTTTCCCTCTTCTTACTGAACGCATCCATCATGCTGATGACATGCTCTTCAGGCAATTTTGCAAAAGCGGCGAAAGTATGTTCCAAGTTCTGTGCTCACGATTCGAAACTCTGGGAAGCTTGGATATTCGTCTTTGAAGAAAAAAAGCAATTGCAAGTGCGCATATTCAATCTTTTTTTTAAAATTGCTATTTGTTTAAATATAACATGTTCAGGCTATCATTCCGTATGTGCCAATTGATTCCCCTCGATTGGACCACCTCGTATATGAGGTGATCTTGGGTCATTTCCTCATACAAGATAGACAGGTTTGTTTTTGATTCTTTGATTCTTCTCACTTCGAACCGACACTTGATAATTGGAAATGTATAGGCTTTGCTCAAGACGATCAGGGAATGGCCAAAGGAGATCTACAATATTGCGGCAGTCATCATTGCTATACGTGCTGAATTGGACAAGACAACTTCGACCTCCTCTGTTATATCCTCTAGTGCCAATGGAGGTCCAACAGTTCTTATGGAATGTTTAGCTGAGTTGTAAGTCGCTAACTCCTACTCGGAGACATTATCATACCTGACTATGATTCGGTTAAAAAGGTACATAGCCAACCGTCAACCAGGGAAAGCACTACCTTACTACCTGCGCCTCCGCCGATCTAACGTTTTCGACTTGATTCGGGAGAATAATCTATTCACAGATGTACAAGATCAGATATTACTGCTTGTTGAGTTCGACCATGAGTTGATGGAGAAACGGAAGCAAGAAGGTTGGGGAGGTACAGAGGTGAAGAGTGATGCTATCACTTTGTTGGTTAATAATATACATTCGATACCTGTGAGTTTTATCTTTATTTAAATTTAATATGGTTGAGTCGTGCTTTTGCTCACCTTTTTTGAAACTGTAGATTACACGAGTGGTGCAGCAACTTCAGGAACGGTCGTATTATCTTTTCCTTTACCTGGATGCCCTTGTGCATATGGATTCTCAGCTTGTATCTGGCTTTGCGGATTTGCAGGTATGAATCCCTTTTGCAGCCGAAGCATGCTTTTTGACACTCATTTGTCCGTCCCTTATTGCACAGGTCAAAATGTATGCAGAATTCGCGACGTCTCGATTAATCGACTTTCTACGAGCCAGTAGTTCATACAATCTAGAGATGGTGAACCCATCACCCTACTCATATATTTCCCTAACCATTTAGCACTACATAGGCGTACAAAATATGTCAGGACCGCGATTTAGTACCAGAGATGGTCTTTCTACTTGGGCGAATGGGGAACAATAAGCAGGCACTAACGCTGATTATCGAGCGAATGGGTGATGTTCATCGTGCTATCGATTTCGCAAAGGAGCAGAGCGATGATGACCTTTGGGAAGATTTGTTGAAGTACTCTGAGACCCGACCTGGTTAGTCCATACATATTTCTTTCTTGTCGTCTCCCTTGTTGATCTACATTATTTATGAAATAGCTTTCATTCGCGTTCTACTGGAGAACGTCGGTGTTGAGATCAGCCCAATACGACTTATCCGACGAATCAAGAATGGGCTCGAGATTCCGGGACTGCAAGAGGCTTTGATCAAGATATTACAGGATTTCCACTTGCAGATATCGTTGCTGGAGGGGTGTCAAACCATCTTAAATGGTGATAGCTCTGACTTGTCGCGGATGTTACAGAAGAACCAAACAAGTGGGTTTTTCCTAACATGTGAGTGCTTTTCTTAAAAAAGTAAAGTGAAGACTCAACCACAAAACAGCGAAGAGTGTTTGTTCCCTATGTTCTCGGCCTTTGCAAAGTTTGCCTCAGGGGCTTGTTTTCCTTTTCTTGTGTCGTCATGTCGTTCACGCATCATGTGTGAGTGGTGGTGACAACTTGCCACTTCCGCCCGATCCTGTTCTACGACATCTCGATCTTGGAAGTTCGGCGGCGAGGGGTCTCAGCGGAAGCATCGCATTGTAAATGTTTCTTTTTGTTAACCCTGTTTCATTTGCGAAGGTCTAATTTGCTTCCCCCTAATTGCGTTACTAGTGAATCCATGATCAAGATGAGACTGAACCAAGGAGGATGTCCTGTTTGTCATAACAACAGGGAAGGTCGTCAGATAACGTAGCGGTCGTGGTACTTATGCCGACGAATCTACCGGGCAGCCCCGAAAACAGAACATGTTGGACTACTGCATATTTATTTTTTCGGCATTACATACCCGAGGTTGGCTTACATACACCACATTCAAATCTATTTTTGCAGAGTACTTCAAGTTGAACTTCAAGTTGAACTTCGTGCTGAAGACTGTATAGCAGCTTGCTTCGCCGTGTCTTCATACAAAAAGGAGAAATCAAGCCCTACTCAACGAGTCTAATTTGATCGCGGCCTTGGGCATCATCATGATCACAACGCATCCAGGTTATTTTTACAGGAGAACATGGCTTTTGCGTGTCTTGAGTAATCCTCCTTTCCTACGCTCGAGGGATATAAAAGGCTTGATACTTTAACTTGGACTGTGTTCGTCTCTTGACTTCTGATTCCCCACTTATCCCTCCTCATCACCATACTGGTTCGACCATCCAAAGTACCCGAAAATGCATCCTTCTATCGTATTTGCTACGCTCTTCTTGTCGGCGACCTTCGTGACCGCTCAATGTCCAAGGAACTTTACTTTAATTCCGAAGGATGGCAAAGTACGTCCTTCCTCCCCCTTTTTTTTTGACATGGGGATCAACCCCCCCCCCTTTTTATTTTCATAGTGTCTTTGTAAGAATGGTACAAAGACGGTACGTCCCTTTGCTTTTGCGCTTTGGTCCGGTGTTCTAAGCTTCACTTCTTTCCCTTTTCTTTCTTTCTTCTTCTTAGGTCACTCCCGATGCAAAATGTGTTTTTACCGTGAGCCCCAACGGGACCGCCTGTCAAGTGAGTTTTTGTTTTTGTCTCGATAACCCCTGTCTTGTTCATTGACCTTGCCATTATCAGCCTATCTGTCCTAGTCATACCCCATCTCCTAAGGCAGTTAAACGCGAGCAAGTATCATTGAACGAAGATGGCACTGTGAGTTGGTTCTTTTGTAAATGAGGAGGGGCGATTTGTTAAGGGGGCTGACACCTCTCTTTTCTTCTCCTTTTCGTAGATCGCCAATTGCCCTGCAAAGACAATCTCCTGCCCTATAGACTCGATAATGAACATGGGATTTGAATGTATTTCACCTCAAGAAGACCTTGACAACTGCGGCGGGTGCGTTGCTCTCGGCCAAGGAGTTTCCTGTGAGAGAGTAGCTGGTGTCAAAAAGACAGAGTGCAGCCACGGTCGTTGCATCAATCGTGAGTTTGGTTTTTATTTGTCGCAATAGTTTTTTTTTCAGACCTTTTTTTTTTTATCAGACTCTTGTCGTTCTGGTTGGGTTTTGGATAAACGATCAAACAACTGCATTCCTCGTCCCAAACGAATTGGTTATTGATTATCGAACGTTGAACACTTGATGCTCCATAATTTTTTTGCTTTCTTCCTAACACTTTTTTTTCGTTTTTTCTCTTCTCTGCTTTTCTTAGTATTCGACGCTCAACTCTCTCACTTCGTTTTCCCAAAAAAACTTCTTCACTTCCATATCTTGCTTTTTCTTTTTTTTGTGTCTTTTATTTCCCCCTAAATTATTCCCCCCCCTTTCCTAATATTTTTCGAACACATGTTATTGGATCATTTTCATTTTCCTCTTCTTTAACGAGATATAAACTTTTTATAGAATATATTTTGAACTCATTTTCCCCCCCAAAATGCCCCGTATTGAGTTTTATGAGCAGAAATGAATTCATTACAACAGAAGTTAAGATGCAAGGACATATTTCATAATAACGCGCATACAAAGCAAATTGGAGGAGATTAAAAGCTACAAAACGGAAGGGGGAGAAAACACGCTTTTGTTTTTGAAAAAAAAAAAAAAAAAATCTACCCAGGTCCATCCACCCTAAACCCATCCACGAGCAGCTCCCCGTCCTCCACCATGACCTCGTTCTTTTTCAACCACGAACATCGCATCTCTCATGGTAACGCTTGTTCTTGTATCTTCTTCCGTAAATGTCTGGGTAGGTACGGCAGAACTTGATTTTTTCGTCGGCACATATGGACGGGCCCATGAACTACTAGCCGCTGCTGCCGCTGCCGCCGCCGTTGCCGCCGATGTTGATACAGCAGGAGCTGTGGTAGTTGCAGGAGTAGTAGGTACACCAGTAGTAGAAGTATAAGTAGATGCTGCGGTACCCGTAGTGACCGCTAAAGGAGTGGTAGCAGTCGTCGTCGTCGTAGCAGGTTTTGCTTTCGGTGGTGTAGAAGCGTTGGCAGCTGTCATCCATGAATATTTTCCCCCGAGTCCTGCTGCTTGTGTAGCCACAGCATTCGACATTTTCTTCCTGACATCTTCTGACATGTTTCGAGCCGTCACTCCAGGACCATCCTTTTTTCTCTTTTTCTTTGCACCACCTTCTAAATCATCCATCCCTCCTCCTCCTCCAAGATCCATTGCCTGATTATTGGCCATTCCATTAGCTTGGGCTTGAAGTGCAGCGGCATGAGCGGCGGTAATCTCAGCGCGTTCTTTCCTCTCCTTCCTAACTTTTGTTTCTTCCTCCCGTTCGATTTTCTCAAGAGCAGACAATTGTTTTGCCACATCACTCCGAACGAGTATACTCCACATTGGAGATCCATCTTCATACAATGATGCTGGACGATCAAATTGAGTATCTGTTCGATGATGAGATGCCGCTATCATGGCCGTGACCAAGTCCTGCAATCGCGCACGAAGAGCAAGAGCAAGGTAATTCACTGATTCGTCAGGGATACGTGTTATTTTATGTTGTGTGCCTACGGTACGCATGGTTGGACCTATAAAGCGTGTTTCGAAAGAGGGTTTTGGAGGTTGTTTTCGTGTACGATCTTCGTATGATCGGTAGGATTGGTGAGTGTCGTGTGATCGTTGTAGAGATTCTTCTTCAGCCTGTGAGAGAGAGAGAATTTTTGTTAAAAAAAGGAGGTTTTAGGGGTAGGACAGAAGAAAGAAAAAAAAGAGAAAAAAGGAGGGGACGAAACTCGTAAGTCGACGCCAGCACTTCCCAAGGCGTCATTAAGTGTGGCAATATCAGCAGTGTCCATTCCATTATTAGTGTTCGCAGATGTATTTATGTTGTACGTGTTTGTTGAATATTGAGTCGGTTGACGTGTCTGCTGTTGTTGCTGAGACGATGGTGCGGACTGCTGCTGCTGCTGCTGAGTTTGACTCGTTGTGGTTGTTGTTGATGTTGATGTTGGCTGAGGTGATGCGTAAGGGTAATGTCCTGCATACGCTGATTGTGGATAATGTGAATGTGAAGCATATGAATAATGTTGATATGCAGTTGTTGTCCTGTAAAAATATTTCAACACTCAAAAAAATAAGGGGGGGGAAGAAAAATAAAACAAAAAGCTTTCTACGTTGTCTGCTGGGCTGATTGTGATTGTTGTTGAAGCACGGGATCGATAGCCATTGCTGTTTTTTTTAAGAAGACCGATTTTTTTAACATAAAAATTGGGGGGGCGTATGCATATACAATTACCTCCCGATGCCCATTGTGTTGGGTATGCTTGAGTTGGAGTCGAATTTGGAGTTGTAGTTGTAGGTTGAGTACTTGTGGTGGTGGTTTGGTCTTCAGACTTCATGATGATTATTGTCTAGAAAGTGTAGTGTCATAAAAATGGTATACAGTTTATAAGAGATTGATTATTCAAGCGCGTCAAAAGCTGCAAGATCAGCCAAAATTCGACCTCCGACCGCCATCAGTGACATTGGGTTGTCATGAAGGCCGAGAAGAACTTCTTGTCTTTTTTTATATGCTGCCCTTGCTCTTCCCAACCGTCGAACTTGGCTGTCTGTTTGTCCAAGTCTGATATTAAGATTCGTGACCCAGAATCGAATATTCCCTCCAACGAACACTGGATCTTTGACGCGCTTTCTGATCTACCGGCAATCAAAGATAGGTTTGAACCATATCTCCCAATAAGCAGCTCAAACAACATGACAAGGAGGCCATGATCGGTATTATCATAAGGATTAATCGTCCATTGAAAGGGCTTACAATACGGTAATGGTCTATCGTTTACCAGGGAGGCGCTCAAATTTTGTTACAACGATTCAGCAAGATGTGGATGATACGACTCTCCAGTGTTTTTCTAGGACTGTGCCCTATTACGTTCAAAGAGCTGCAATCGCTGAAAGGCCGAATTTGATGAACCCCATTTCTATTCCGACGAAGCACCACGGCGACCTTGGATAATCATAACGCACCCACACCTGTCTTCTATACTCATCAATTTCAGGACCCGTCACTTTTGAGTTCCTCAAAGGAAACTACTCCTTCTCTTTAACCGTTTCACCACTATTCAGAGCCTCCGGTTCTTTTTCTTTTCTGGCTTCGATTGTATTTTCAGTAAGCTCTAACTTGCCTCCTGAATTATTTACCTTGACAAACAAAACAAAAAAGCGGCAAGTTGATTTTCCTGCAAGGAATTTGAAGCGAGCTTTTTCCGTTCAACATTGATTTGGTTCTTCGGATCTAGATGACGTATATGTTTTTCCAAAGCAATCGGGTTTGATTCGATGACGTCAACCCCAGACATACACTCCATGAATGATTTTGTGACTTGTCCAAACACCTTTTCATTCAACCACAACCACCATGACACTTTACACCGTTAACGTCAGTTACCACGTCTGAAGTATCTATTCCCTTTTGCTGATGAACTACGCCAATAGGTATCAAATATCTCACCGAGCACAACTGAGGCTCAGTTGAATGACTTCTTCGCGTAAGTTGTCTTTCAAAAGACTCTCTTTGTTTCACAAGTTTATTTTGTAACAACAGCCTCTGTGGAAAGTGAGAGGATCAAACATTGAAATATAGACTCTATATTTCTGACTACATAACCTTGTAGGATTGCCTCAATCGATTATTCGGAGAAAGACCATAAAGCAACAATCGCTTTCGAGAATGCCAATGCTGCTGAAACAGCCTTGATGGTGAGTGTTGTTCCCGTATCTCTGATGGATGGAAACAAGTTTGAAAAAAACCTTTAGCTCAATGAAAGTGACTTGCATGGAGCCACTCTAAGCATAACGTCCGATGTCGTCCACCAGGGTGAAGATCGAGCAGGTGTTAAGGAGGACTCGTATGAACAAAGTGACAAACCACGCGCAGGAAGTCCGTAAAACAATCTCACTATGGGTTTTTCTCAACGACTCATCTTTTTTTCTTTTTTTGGCAGTTGCTGCGGAGTATCTGGCAAAGGGATACGTTCTTTCTGATCGCATCCTTGAACGCGCCATTGAGATAGATAGTGAGTCGTCGGTTCTCGACTTCTCTCCCGTAGTCATATTGCTAACGAGATGAAATAGATAAGCAAGGAATCTCGAAGCGGTTCC
>Ga0193743_1002625_pt1 | contig 12480 bp, 9 predicted proteins | sample L2c2metaG_FD_143038 | JGI IMG/M metagenome (GOLD analysis project Ga0193743, IMG submission 143038) | Soil microbial communities from a riparian zone of the East river system, Colorado, United States - L2c2 | ecosystem: Environmental > Terrestrial > Soil > Riparian zone | place: USA: East River... | reverse complement strand
GGCTGCTGCCGCGAAACCGAGGCAGCAGCGCAGGCGGCCACCAGCTACTAAGTCGCCAGCCTCGGAACCGGTGCAGGTCGCGAGTGCGGAGCCGACGGCTGAGGAGACGGCGATTGGCGCTCTGACGGCAGGTGGAGAGTCTACCCCACGAATGCAGCAGGAGGCCGTGGACTTGATTGCCGCGAATGAGAAGCGATTGAATGCGCTGTCGGCACAGATCGTGGAGGCGGAGAAGGCGCAGATCAGCAAGGTGCGGAACTTCCAGCGGCAGGCACAGGAGGCCCTGAACTCCGGTGATGCCGAGGGAGCAAAGACGCTGGCGACGAAGGCCAAGTTGTTGCTGGACGATCTGGTGAAGTCGCCTAGTTAGCAGTTATCTGGGTCCATGCTCGATTGGTGAGCTAACGGTTTCTCAGGCTTCGGCGCCGTGGCATTTTTTGTATTTCTTGCCGGAGCCGCAGGGGCACTCATCGTTGCGGCCTACCTTTTCTCCGGCGCGACGGGGGGCTGTGCCGTTGGTGGCAGGGCTGGCGCCTGCGGTGCGGGCCTGGTCGAGTTCGCGGTGCTTCTTCTTCTGGAACTCGCGCTCCAGGGCGTCGATGGTGGTGGAAGGGGCGCGGGTGGGGATGGGAATCGGAGCGTGAGCGTGCTGTCTGGGCTCGGTGGCCGGCTCTTCGGTGGCTTGTGCGGCAGAGCCGGAGGAGAGGCCAGGGCGCGAGGGGGATTGTCCGACGAGCTGAGGGCCGTCGAGGGATGGGCCGGAGTCGGGCCGTGGCATTTGGTCGGGGCTTTCGATGGGATTGCCGTCGGGGCCGATGATCTGCATGCGGAAGAGATGGCGGGCGGTGTCCTCCTGGAAGCGGAGCATCATGCCCTCGAACATCTCGAAGGACTCTTTCTTGTAGGCGACGAGCGGGTCCTGCTGGGCGTAGCCGCGGAGGCCGATGCCCTCCTTGAGATGGTCCATGGCGAGGAGGTGATCCTTCCATAGGCCGTCGAGGACGCTGAGCATGACGATGCGCTCGTGATAGCGCATGGCCTGGGCGCCGAGGATTTGCTCCTTGATGTCATAGCGAGCGCGGAGCTTCTCGAAGATGGCCTCGCCGAGCTCGTGGCGATTGAGGGCGGTGGCGTCTATCTCTTTTTCGAGACGCGCTCCGAAGACGTCGTAGAGCGCGGAGAAGAGAGCATCGAGCTTCCACTCGTCGGGGTGGACCTTCTCGGGGGCGTGCTCGTCGAGGAGGTTGGAGAGGATGGTGGAGACGTAGTCGTCGGTGATGAGCTGCTTCTGGTCTACCCCCTCCATCAACTGTCTTCGCAGACCATAGACGGCTTCGCGCTGCTTGTTCATGACGTCGTCGTACTCGAGGACGTGCTTGCGGGACTCGAAGTTCTGGGTTTCGACGGCCTTCTGTGCGGCCTCGATACGGCGGGAGATCATGCCGGACTCGATGGGCACGCCCTCTTCCATGCCGAGGCGCTGGAGGAGGGTGGAGACCCACTCGCGGGCGAAGATGCGCATGAGATCGTCTTCGAGCGAGAGGTAGAAGCGCGAGGCTCCGGGGTCGCCCTGGCGGCCGGCGCGGCCACGAAGCTGGTTGTCGACGCGGCGGGACTCGTGGCGCTCGGTGCCGAGGATGTGGAGGCCGCCAGCAGCGACGACAGCCTCGTGCTCCTTCTGGGCGGCGGCGGCGTGGGAGGCGACGGCGTTGTCCCAGGCAGCCTGCGTGGTTTCGAACTCCTGGCTCTGGTAGTAGAAGCGAACCATGCCTGGACCGGCGACGGGGGAGATGGCTCCCTCGGCAGCGGAGACGGCGCGAGCCTGCTGCTTGCGGACGAGGTCCTGGCGAGCCATGAACTCGGAGTTGCCGCCGAGGAGGATGTCGGTACCGCGGCCTGCCATGTTGGTGGCGATGGTGACCATGCCGAGGCGGCCGGCCTGGGCTACGATCTCGGCCTCTTTCTCGTGGAACTTGGCGTTGAGGACGACATGGCGGACGCCCTTGCGCTTGAGGATCTCTGAGAGGAGCTCAGACTTCTCGATCGACGTGGTGCCCTTCTCGATCGACGTGGTGCCGACGAGGACGGGCTGCTTGACCTCGTGGAGACGCGAGATCTCATCGGCTACGGCGAAGTATTTCTCCTTCGCGGTGCGATAGACGACGTCGGCGTTCTCGAGGCGAAGCATCTTGCGGTTGGTAGGGGTGACGACGATGTCGAGCTTGTAGATCTTGTCGAATTCGGCGGCTTCCGTCTCGGCTGTACCGGTCATGCCGGAGAGCTTCTTGTACATGCGGAAGTAGTTCTGGAAGGTGATGGTGGCGAGGGTCTGGTCCTCCTTGCGGATGGCCACGCCTTCCTTGGCTTCGACGGCCTGGTGGAGGCCGTCGGACCAGCGGCGGCCGGGCATGAGGCGGCCGGTGAACTCGTCGACGATGATGACCTCGCCATCTTTGACGACGTACTCGACGTCGCGCTTGTAGAGGGAGTGGGCCTTGATGGCGGTCTCGACGTGGTGCTTGAGGTCCCAGTTCTCGGGGTCGGCGATGTTGCCGATGCCGAGGAGGCCTTCGATCTTCTCCCAGCCCTCGTCGGTGACTGTGATGGAGCGGGTCTTCTCGTCGACGACGTAGTCGCCGGACCATGTTTTTGTCTCGAGGGTCTCGATGAGTTCGCCGAGCTCGAGCTTGGGGATGATGACGTTGACGCGAGCGTACTTGTCGGTGGTCTGGTCTGTCGGGCCGCTGATGATGAGCGGAGTGCGGGCCTCGTCGATGAGGATGGAGTCGACTTCGTCGACGATGCAGTAGTAGTGGCCGCGCTGAACCTGGTCGACGAGCTCGAACTTCATGTTGTCGCGGAGGTAGTCGAAGCCGAACTCGTTGTTGGTGCCGTAGGTGATGTCGGAGCCGTAGGCTTCGCGGCGCTGCTGGTCGTCGAGGTCGTGGACGATGACGCCTACGGAGAGGCCGAGGAAGCCGTAGATCTTGCCCATCCACTCGGCGTCGCGCTTGGCGAGGTAGTCATTGACGGTGACGACGTGGACGCCGCGGCCGGCGAGGGCATTGAGATAGCAGGGAAGCGTGGCGACGAGGGTTTTGCCTTCGCCGGTCTTCATCTCGGCGATCTTGCCGGAGTGAAGGACGATGCCTCCGATGAGCTGGACGTCGAAGTGGCGCATCTGCACGGTGCGCTTGCCGGCTTCGCGGACGACGGCGAAGGCTTCGGGGAGAATGGCGTCGAGGGCGGCTTTTTCCGCGGCGATGCGCTCGTCCTGATCTTCGATATTGGCGATGGCTTCGGCGATGCGCTGGCGAAACTCGGCTGTTTTGGCGCGGAGTTGATCGTCGGTGAGCGCCTGGATAGCGGGCTCGAGGGCATTAATCTGCGCAACGAGGGGCATGAGGCGTTTGATTACGCGCTCGTTGTTGGTGCCAAAGACTTTAGCTATGACTGAGTTAAGCAAAACTGGTGTCCTTCGTGGGCGCAATCCGACCCACTATCTAGTGTAAATGGTCCGGGTGATGATAGGGGGCCTGAGTGGAACCTGGTTTCGAGCTCTGCTGGCCCTTTAAAGAAGGCTAACCGTAGCGCAATCTCAATCTAGTAGTCTCTGGAACGGAGGGAATTGAAAATATGAACAAGAAGATCGTCCTGGCAGTGATGATGACAACGTTTGCAACCGCAGCGTATGCGCAGACGGGAACTACCGTGAAGCGGGTTGGACCGGAGAAGTCGATGTTCAGCTCGGCGGTTTGGGTGGGGGATACGGTGTATCTCTCGGGAACGATGGCTCCGGTCGATTATCAGGGTGATAAAGTCAAGGGCACTGTGGCCGGGTACAAAGGGGACACGAGGGCACAGGCTATCGGCGCGATCAAGTCTATTGAAGAGGAGTTGAAGAAGCAGGGGCTTGGGCTCGGCGATATCGTGCAGATGCAGGCATTTCTGGCGGGTGACCCGGCCAAGGGCGGCATGATGGATGTCGAGGGATGGAACGCTGCTTACACCCAGTATTTCGGGACCCCCCAGCAGCCAAATCGACCGGTCCGCGCTACGGTGCAGGTCGCGCATCTCGTGCTGCCGACCGGGTTGATTGAGATTATGGTGATCGCTGCGAAGCCTCACGCAGGCTCTGCGCAGTAAAAGGGCTACGGCTGACTACTGCTCCGCTGGTTTGAGGTAGGCGACCAGCGGGGCAAGAATACGAAGCTCGACCAGCGGGGGAGTGGGCTTTTTCAGGGTGACGACTTGCTTAGTGGCCTCCCAGGGCTTCAGGGTCGAGCTTCGTATTCTTGCTGGGCAGACGCATGATGAAGGGAAGCGGCGTCAGGAGCAGGATGACGACGGAGAGGATGAGAAAGGCGTTCTGGTAGCTGAGCATGGAGGCCTGTCGGAGCATCTCCTGGTAGGCGCGGCCTATGGCCATCTGGGTGGCTGCGGATGAGGACATTCCACCTGAGATCAGGAGGTCCTTCATGCGGTTCATGTAGAGGCGATAGGGGACGCTGCCGGGGATGACATTGGCAGAGAGGGCTACCTGATGGACTTGTGAGCTTCGGGCGAGGAAGGTGGTGAGCAGGGCCGTGCCGGCGCTGCCGCCGAGGTTGCGGGCGAAGTTCGAGAGGCTGGAGATCTGGTTGGTCTTGTTCTGGGGGACGCCGACGTAGTTGAGCGTGCTGATGGGAATGAAGATGAAGGGCAGGCCGACGACCTGCAACATGCGCCAGACGGTGACGGTGCCGAAGGCGGCGTTGAGGTCGAGGCGGGTGAGGTTGTAGATGCCCAGCGCTGTGGCAACGTAGCCGAGCGAGACCATGAGGCGGGGATCGAATTTGCCGAGGGAGCGACCGGCGACGAACATCATGGCCATCATGACGAAGCCCGCGGGGGAGAGGACCATGCCTGCGCGTTCAGCCGTGTAGCCGAGCAGGACCTGGAGATATTGCGGGATCAGGACGGTGCTGCCGAAGAGGACCATGCCAAGAATGAGTTGCAGGAAGACGGCAGTGCCGAAGTTCCGGTTCTTGAGGAGCTTGAGGTCGACGATGGGGTCGGGGTGGTTCCACTCCCAGACGGCGAAGACGATCAGGGTCATGAGGGCGAGAATGGCGACCGCGACGATCATGGGATCGCCGAACCAGTCTTTTTGCTGGCCTTTGTCGAGGGTGAATTCGAGACAGCCGACGCCGAGGGCAACGAGACCGAGGCCCATGAAGTCGATTTTTTCGTGTTTGGCCTGCTCTTTGCGGAGCTTGAGGTGGGGCGGATCTTCGACCATGCGGTTGCTGAGGTAGAGAGATAGCAGGCCAACGGGAAGGTTAATGAAGAAGATCCAGTGCCAGTTGAAGTTGTCGGTGATCCAGCCGCCAAGAGTGGGGCCGATGGCGGGTGCTACAACGACGGCCATGCCGTAGACGGCGAAGGCCTGGCCGCGCTTCTCGATGGGGAAGGTGTCGGCGAGGATGGCTTGTTCGCTAGGGGCGAGACCGCCTCCTCCGGCACCTTGGAGGATACGGGCGATGATGAGGAGTGGAAGAGTATTCGCGATGCCGCAGAGCAGCGAGCATACCGTGAAGAGCGCGACACAGGTCATGTAGAAGCGCTTGCGTCCGATGCGGTTAGAGAGCCAGCCGGAGATGGGCAGGACGATGGCGCTGGAGACGAGATAGCTGGTGAGGACCCAGGTGGCCTCGTCCTGGCTGGCGCCGAGCGAGCCGGCAATGTGCGGAAGGGCGACGTTGGCGATAGAGGTATCGAGGACCTCCATGAAGGTGGCGAGGGTAACGGTAAGGGCGACGGCCCAAGGATTATGGCTTGGCTTCCAGACGGCTGGAGTGAGTGCGTGGGTGGTGGTGGTCGCCATATCAGTCTCCTGATACGATATCAGGAGACTGATATGGCCACGCGAATGTTAAAGCGCAGGCAGACGGAGACGCGTCGCGCCGCGCAGTTGATGAAACGGATATTGATTCACTTCCGCGGACAGATGGATGAGCAGTTGCGGCCGCAGGGAGTGACGACGGCGCAGCTGCATTTGCTGAAGGTGATCCGGGATGAACCGGGCGGTTCAGGCGCACAACTGGCGCGGTCCTGTTATATGACGCCGCAGTCGGCGCAGGCTCTATTGAGGAGTCTCGAGGATGGCGGTTGGATCAGGCGCGGGAAGGATAAGGTCAATGAACGCATTCTGATTGCGCGGTTGACGCCTCGCGGCGAAGACCTGTTGGTGGCTGCGGAGGAGACTGCGCAAGTCATCGAAAAGAGACTCTGGCAAGGGGTGCCGGAGAGTGCGGTGGAAGAGCTGAATGGGGTGCTGGAACGGTGCTTATCGAATCTTGAGCCTGGCTCTGAGTTCGGTCAGAAATAGCAGTTGATCAGGGATTACTCCCCTGATTGGCTGAAGCCCTAACGTCGATTTGTCCCGAAGAACAACTCTGGAGGGCAGGATAGTTCAACTAGTTCTGCGAGTGAAAGAGGGAGTGATTGATGTCGGGCCAAAACTCCTTGAACATAAAGGTGGCCGCGTCTACACCGACGTTGACGCCCCATTTTTGCGCGGTGTTGCCGAAGGTGCGCTCTCTTGATGGGTAGTAGAGGTTGGAGATGCCGGCGGCGGCGCCTGAGCCGATGACCTCGCCTGCGTTGAAGGTCCGTCTTCCATCGTCCGATCGAGTGACGACGACTCGCGACAGAGAGTATTTGGCTCGCTTGAGAAAGCCGCCACTGCCCAGCGTGTAATAACGGGTGTCCTCGTGGGCGATCGCCGGCACGATAAATTCGACGGCATAGTTTTCTATCGTCTGGTCGACAAAGGTGTGCCAGAAATAGCGGCCGTAACCGGCGGCGCCCTGGCGAAACTCGGGTGTCGCGTTGGTTGCCATCGAATAGCCTGCGAGCGCCGCCGGCAAGATCACGGAGGAGTAATCGAAGCTGTCCTGTGAAGCAGTGACGAATTTTTGCTCGACGGATTGCGGGGGGAGTTGCGTGTTTGCGCTGACTGCGCGGAAGTTCGGGATGATGCCGAGAATGCGCTTGGTCTGCTGGTTCTGGGCTGCAGCGGGATCTGCGGGTGAGTGATTGCCCGACCCGCTGGATTGAGCTGCGTCTTCGTTGGAAGAGGAGGTGTTCGAAGGTGCAGCGGCCATGTCCGGAGTGTCGGGCAACGATGCCCCAGCGACGTTCTGGCCGTACGCCATGCCGCAGAAAAGGAACAGGGGTAAGAACAAACCTACAGAAGAAAGGGAGGGAAGAGAGATTCTTTTCATAGAGTGTTCAAGCCACTGATCCGTTAGACGCAGAATTAGGATGTCTGTTGCGGTCTTATGGACTCATTGGTCATCATTTAGCGATGAATCATCAATGACAGTTGACGATTGACTCGACACATCCAGAGTCCGCTACGCGATGGTGGCGTGGAAGCGGAGACGGACATAGTCGGCGAGCCAGTTGCCGTCGGCGTCGCGGAGGATGGGTTCGAGGAGAGCTACGGTTCGAGTGAGGACGGCGGCGCGGTCGGTGGGCATGAGTTGATCGAGGACTCCGTTGCGGAAGGTGTTGAGCCATGATTCCATGCCGTTGGGTAGCGGCGTGGGCCGAGGGATGAGGTCTATGGACTGGACGGTAAAGCCGGCTTCTTCGAGCAGGCGACGGTAGATGGTTGGGGAGGGATAGAAGGAGGCTGCTGCCGTTTCAGCGTCGATGCCGAAGGGAGCGAGGGTGGCCTGGAGGGCGGTGCGGATGGCGGCGATGTTGCCCTGGCCACCCATCTCGGCGACGAAGCGGCCTCCGGGACGCAGGGCGCGGTGGACGTTGGCGAGGGCGGCCTGCTGGCCGGAGACTCCGGTGATCCAGTGGAGGGCAGCGTTGGAGAAGACGGCGTCGAACTGATTTTTGTAGGGGAGGGCGGTGGCGCTGTGATGGTCTACAGCAAAGCCGCGGGCACTATTTAGACTGCGCTGACGGGCTGCCGCGACCATGGTGGGGGAGGCGTCGACTCCGGTGACGATGGCTCCAGTGGCGGCGAGCTGCTCGGTGAGGGCTCCGTCGCCGCAGCCGAGGTCGAGGATGACTTCACCAGCCTGCGGAGCGAGGAGATCGACTACGCCGGAGGCCAGGGTGGCGACGAAACGGCCGTTGGCAGCGTAGGCTTCGGTGTTCCAGGTTTGGCCGATAGTGGGCTTGGTGGTCGTGTGTTCCATATACTCATTGTTTCGTGTGGTGTATTGCTAGCGCCAGCGAGATAAGCATTTCCTTGGAGTGGATAAGCGATGACGACTACAGCAACGGCGGCGGCGGTCAAGTTTGTGCAGGAGAATCGGGCGAGGTTTGTGGAGGAGCTGAAGGCTTTATTGCGGATCCCTTCGGTGTCGACGCTGCCGGAGCATGCGAAGGATGTTCGCGCAGCGGCTGAGTTCGTTGCCGCGGAGCTGAAGCGGATTGGAATGGAGCATGTGCGGCTGATCGAGACGGCGACCAGCGAGCGGCCGGGTGGGCATCCGCTGGTCTATGCGGATTGGCTGAACGCAGTGCCTGCAGCTGATGGAACGCCGGCTCCTACGGTGCTTTGCTATGGGCACTATGATGTTCAGCCGGCTGAGCCGCTGGATGAGTGGAAGTCGCCGCCGTTTGAGCCCACGGTGCGGGATGGCGGAGCTGAAGCGGATTGGAATGGAGCATGTGCGGCTGATCGAGACGGCGACCAGCGAGCGGCCGGGTGGGCATCCGCTGGTCTATGCGGATTGGCTGAATGCAGCGCCTGCAGCTGATGGAAAGCCGGCGCCTACGGTGCTTTGCTATGGGCACTATGATGTTCAGCCGGCTGATCCGCTGGATGAGTGGAAGTCGCCGCCGTTTGAGCCTAAGGTGCGGGATGGAAATATCTATGCGCGGGGCGCGGTGGACGACAAGGGGCAGATGTGGATGCATGTAAAGGCGCTGGAGGCGCTGTTCGCTGCGGGTGGAGGACGGTTGCCGGTGAATGTTCGCGTGATCGTTGAAGGCGAGGAGGAGGTTGGAGGAGAGGGGATTGCGACGTTTGTTCGTGAGCATGGCGATGCGCTGAAGGCGGATGTTGCCCTGGTCTCGGATACGGAGATGTTTGCGCCGGAGCTGCCGACGTTGTGCGTTGGTCTGCGTGGAATGATCTATACGGAGATCGAGGTGCGAGGGGCGCGGACGGATCTGCACTCGGGGATGTACGGGGGAGCGGCGCCGAATCCCTTTGTGGCGTTGGCGCAGGTGATTGCCAAGCTGAAGGATGCCGATGGGAGGATTCTGATTCCGGGGTTCTATGACAAGGTGGTATCGCCAAGCGCAGATGAGTTGAAGGCATGGCAGGCGCTGCCGTTCGATGAGGAACACTATCGCGAGACGGAGGTGGGCTCTGTCTCGTTGACGGGGGAGCAGGGGTATAGCGTGCTGGAGCGGACGTGGGCGAGGCCAACGCTCGATGTACATGGGATGCCGGGTGGGTTTACGGGCGCGGGGGCGAAGACGGTGATTCCGGCGAAGGCGCTGGCGAAGGTGAGTATGAGGCTGGTACCTGATATGACTCCGGCGGAGAGCTTTGCGAAGTACAAGGCCTATGTGGAGTCGATTGTGCCAGCGGGGGTGGAGATCGAGGTTCGGATGATCCACTCGGGAGATCCGATTGTGGTGAGCACGGATAACTCCTATGTAAAGGCGGCGACTGAGGCGATGCACACGGTATTTGGCAAGGAGACTGTGTTTGTGCGTGGGGGTGGGTCGATTCCGATTGTTGGAGACTTCGTGAGGGAGCTGAAGATTCCTACCGTGATGATGGGGTTTGGCTTGCCGGATGACAATCTTCATGCGCCGAATGAGAAGTTCCATCTGGCTAATTTTTATCGGGGGATCGAGTCGATTGTGCGTTTTTTGAGCGGTGTGGGGGCTTGATGGTCTGGCCGGTGACATCCGATGTTGGCGGATATGTGCTGGCTGGGGGGAAGAGCTCGCGTATGGGGCGGGATAAAGCCCTGCTGGAGCTGGCGGGCAAGCCGTTGGTGTTTCATGCGGTAGGGAAGTTGCGGCGGGTTTGCGCGGATGTTCATATTTTGAGCAACAGGTCAGAGTTTGATGCTTATGCTCCACTGGTGCGGGATTTGCATGAGGGGTGTGGGCCGCTGGGTGGAATGGAGGCGGCGCTTGAGCACTCGCGGCATACGTGGAACGTGTTTATGCCAGTGGATATGCCCTTTTTGCCTTCGGCATTTTTGGACTGGTGGGTGAGGACGGTGGTTGCGCGCGAGAGGATGGGTACGCGGGTGGCTCTGCTTACGGTCGAAGGGCGTCCGCAGCCTACGTTTTGCCTGCTACATAAGGAGGTGACGCCTTATGTGCAGCGTGCGATGGAGCGGGGCGAGTTCAAGGTGTTTCCGGCGCTTGAGGCAGCGGGAAAAGAACTGGCAGCAAGAAAGGGAGTGCTTTTGGGGATTGCGTTTTTCAATCTGCCATGGGACGGGAGTGCGGAGTTCGGCAGGGGGATGGATGAAGTTGAGGATGAGCCTTGGTGGATGCCGACGGAGGCACAGTTGGCGGTAAAGCATCTCTGGTTTGCAAATCTGAACACGCCGAAGGAGTTTGCCGAGGCGGAGCAGTTTGTGGATGCTTTGGACACCTGATGCCTGCATCGATGCACAGAGATGGCCTCGGTTTGCATTAGATGGGAGAATACGAGAAAGAGGATGGGACATGACCGAGCGGGAAGAGGGAATGGAGCAACAACCGGATACGGCGAAGAAGGACAAGCGCGATGTCGTAGTCAGGAACGATTTGGAGAGTTCGACCCATGTCTCAGATGCTTTGAGTCAAAATAACGAGGAGACCCCACTGATTGAAGACGTGTCGCCGGATGTATTGCCCACGGTGGAAGAGTTCATGGAGCAGGCGGCTCAGCAGAATGAGGCGGCGGCGGAGGCAGTTCCGGATGTTAAAAACAAGCCGGGGGCTTATATCTCGTTCGAGCATGTGTATAAGTCGTTCGGAGATTTCGTGGTGCTGGAGGATGTGAGCTTCTGTGTGAATCCGGGGGAGACATTGTGCATCTTGGGCCGAAGCGGCGTGGGCAAGTCGGTATCGCTGCAGATATTGATGGGTTTTCTGCGGGCAGACGGGGGACGGGTGATGGTCGCGGGTGAGGATATCTGCGGACTCAGCGAACAGGAGTTGCAGCGGATTCGTCAGAAGGTGACGATGGTCTTTCAGAACGGGGCGCTGTTTGACTCCATTACGGTGGGGGAGAATGTGGCATTTCCACTGAGGGAGCGGATGGATCTGGCGGAAGAGCAGATGCTGCAAGTGGTGAAAGGGTTGCTTGAGATGGTGGGAGTGGCGGGCATGGAAGATCTCCTGCCTTCGGATTTGTCGACGGGGATGAAGCGATCTGTGGCGATTGCGCGAGCTCTGGCATCGCAGCCGGAGGCGGTGCTCTATGACGAGCCGACGACGATGGTGGATCCGATGATGGCGCATCTGCTGGGGAATCTGATCGAACGGCTGAAACAGCAGCTTCATCTGACGAGCATCGTTGTGACGCATGACATGCGGTTCGCGAAGAAGCTGGCGGACCGGGTAGTCTTCCTGCATGCAGGGAAGGCACATTTCTTTGGAACGATGGAAGAGATGGAGAGAAGCGATGATCCCGTCCTGCGGGAGTTTCTTGCACTGGATGAGCTGGTGATGCCAGCTTAATAGTTACTTCTGCTTGCCTGTTCTTGCGGATGTAAATAAGTGCCATCGGTATGAGTCTTCGCCATCTACTTGCAGAGGAATGCGTGAAGCAGACTATGACAGTACACATAAAGATTATTTATACGATGTGAATGAGTTAACTTCCTCTCGCCGCGAAAACCTGGGTATGGTTGCCAGTGTAAGTGCCGCCACGTATTCTATGTATAGGACGACTGTGCGCTGTGAGACACCTCCATAATTAGTTACACCCGCAAGAAACCTTGTGTTCCCAATCGTGTTGTTTACTGCAGCAACTGAATTTTTTATCGAACAGGCTGTTTGAGCGTTTTTCAGGCATCTTACGATCAGCCTTGAAATATTGCGGTGTGGAGAGGCGTTGCGAATGGCGACACCAGATTATTTACAACAGGTAATCATCTCGGGGCGAAATCGTGCTGCTCGAGACAGACGAACGTACTCGACTCGTTTTGGTTTGTTTCGCCGACCCTCGGTGACTAGCCTGGTGTGGGCTTCGCTGGACATGATGACCGTGTTTGTAGCAGTGGTGCTGGCTTTGCGGTTGCGTGTCATGCTGCCCAAGGGGATCCCCACATTTTCTGTTTTGCCGCACCTGATCCACGCGACTCCCAATATGCTGTTTCTCTATATCGGCGGGTTTGCGGCGTGCCTGATTTTTTTTACACGATCGTATGGCTTGTATGGGCCGATACAAAATCGCAGCGGACTCCATGAACAGCGAATGACGGTGCAGGCGACACTGACCTCTGG
>Ga0193743_1002624_pt1 | contig 12483 bp, 12 predicted proteins | sample L2c2metaG_FD_143038 | JGI IMG/M metagenome (GOLD analysis project Ga0193743, IMG submission 143038) | Soil microbial communities from a riparian zone of the East river system, Colorado, United States - L2c2 | ecosystem: Environmental > Terrestrial > Soil > Riparian zone | place: USA: East River... | reverse complement strand
CGGGGCCGCCGAGCCGAGGGCCGGGCGGACTCGCTCCGGTCGGGCCCGCGGCGGGCAGCGCCGGGCGCCGGCGCGGGACGGGGCGGCAACGGGAGGCTCGAGGCACGCGGCCAACCCGTCGGCGGCCGAAACCCAGGTGCCCGAACGCCCGGTGCCGGACCCGGGGCCTCCGACGGTGGTACCCGGCGGGCCAGGCCAGGCAGGATCGGCGTCGCCCAGCCAGGGCCCGCTGGGTGGCTTCGACGCGGCTCCGGACGCCTTCGCCACCCCGATCGCCGACCTGCTCGCCGGCCTGCTGTCCCGCACGGACACCGACCAGGCGGACCCGTCTCAGCCCGGCGGGCGAGGCGAGCCGAGCGGCGGGCTGGCCTTCGGCACCGGCACCGATCCGCTCGCCGGCCCGGGTCGCCCAGCCATCTGAGCAGCCCGCGGCCGGTAATCCTCGACCGGGTCACTGGGGTAGCACAAGCCCCTCGGTGGTCTCGCCGACCGTGACCTCTTCTTACTCGCCCTGAGAACACCACCGGGTTAGCCTGTGGCGATCGCGGCGGCCGGCAAGGAGCTGTCGGCGAAGACTGGGGGCGCCCGGGTGATCGAATTCCGGGAAGTGACCAAGCGCTTTCCCGACGGCACGGTCGCGGTCGACAGCCTGAACCTGCAGGTCGAGTCGGGCGGCATCACCGTGTTCGTGGGTCCGTCGGGCTGCGGGAAGACCACCTCCCTGCGGATGATCAACCGGATGATCGAGCCGACCGCCGGCACCATCTTGGTGGACGGCCGGGACGTGATGGCTGGCGATCCGGCGGAGCTGCGCCGCGGCATCGGGTACGTCATCCAGCACGCCGGGCTGTTCCCGCACCGGACCATCCTGGACAACGTGGCCACCGTGCCGCTGCTGCTGGGTTGGGACAAGAAGCGCGCGCGAGACCGGGCGGCCGAGCTGATGGCGCTGGTCGGGCTGGCCCCGGAGATGGCCAAGCGCTACCCGGCGCAGCTCTCCGGCGGCCAGCAGCAACGCGTCGGAGTTGCCAGGGCGCTGGCCGCGGACCCGCCGGTGCTGCTGATGGACGAGCCGTTCAGCGCGGTCGACCCGGTGGTTCGGGAGAGCCTGCAAGATGAGCTGTTGCGGCTGCAGGGCGAGCTCGGTAAGACGATCGTGTTCGTCACCCATGACATCGACGAGGCGATCAAGCTCGGGGACAAGGTGGCGGTGTTCCGGGTGGGCGGCCTGCTGGCCCAGTACGACGAGCCCGGCGTGCTGCTGTCCCGCCCGGCGGACGACTTCGTGGACGGCTTCGTGGGCAGGGACCGGGGGTACCGAGGCCTCGGGTTCCGGTCCGGCGACGGGCTGCCCGTCGGCGAGCTGCGCACCGTCCCGCTGAGCAGCTCCTGCGCCTCGGCCCGCGCGGAGATCGGCGACGACTGGGCGGTCGTGCTGGACGACGCAGGCCGCCCGCAGGGCTGGATCCGCGGCTCCGACCTGCCGGCGGAGGACCTCCCGATCACCTCGGCGGGCCTGGTTGCCGGCGGCTCGCTGTACAACACCGAGTCCGACTCGCTGCGGGTGGCGCTGGACGCCGCGCTCAGCTCGCCATCCGGGCTGGGCGTGGCGGTGGACGGCTCCGGTGCGGTGGTCGGCTCGGTGACCGCCGATGACGTGTTGTCCCGGCTGGCCGCCGCCCGGGCAGGCACCGAAAACGTGAGTTCCGCGTGATCTGGGAGTGGATCCCGCGTAACGCGGCGCTGATCCTCAGCCTGCTCGGCCAGCACCTGGTGCTCTCCCTGGTACCGGTGATCATCGGGTTGGTCCTCGCGGTACCGCTGGGCTGGCTGGCCAACCGGTCCCGCGCGGCCCGGGCCATCCTCATCCCGGCCGCCGGGGTGCTCTACACCGTGCCGTCGCTGGTGCTGTTCATCGTGCTTCCGGTCATCCTCGGTACCCGGATCCTGGATCCGATCAACGTGGTGGTCGCGCTGGCCATCTACACGGTGGCGCTGCTGGTCCGCTCGGTGGCCGACGCGCTGGCCGCGGTGCCGTCCCTGGTGGTCGCCGCGGCCACCGCGATGGGGTTCCGACCGGGCCGCCGGTTCGTCGCGGTGGAGTTCCCGCTCGCCGTGCCGGTGCTGGTGGCCGGACTCCGGGTGGCCACGGTGTCCAACATCAGCCTGGTCAGCGTGGGTGCGCTGATCGGCGTCGGTGGCCTCGGCCAGCTGTTCACCCAGGGTTTCAACAACAACTTCCCGACCGAGGTCGTGGTGGGCATCGTGCTGTCCATGGTGCTCGCGCTGTTCGCCGACGCGCTGCTGGTGACCCTCGGACGGTTCGCCACCCCGTGGAGCCGGGTCGGGGCGGGGAGGCCGGCATGAACCTCGGCGCATGGTTCACCGACCCGGCGAACTGGACCGGACCGGGCGGCGTGCCCACCCGGGTACTGGAGCATCTGTACTACAGCGGGCTGGCCCTGGTGATCGCAATCCTCATCGCCGTGCCGATCGGCGCCGCGGTGGGGCACACCGGCCGGGGCGGCTTCCTGGTGGTGGGCATCGCCAACTGGCTGCGTTCGCTACCCGACCTCGGCCTGCTCATCCTGATGGTGCTGCTGGTCGGCATCAGCCTGATCTCGGTCACCGTGGCGCTGCTGGTGCTGGCCATCCCGCCGCTGCTGGCCGGTACCTATGCCGGGGTCGCCAACGTGGACCGGTCGGTGGTGGACGCGGCCAGGGGCGTGGGCATGCGCGAGCGGGACATCCTGCTGCGGGTGGAGCTGCCCAACGCCCTGCCGCTGCTGCTCGGCGGTCTGCGTGCCGCCGCGTTGCAGGTGATCGCGACCACCGCCATCGCCGCCATCGCCAGCTTCGGCGGGCTGGGCCGCTACCTCATCGACGGGCAGGCGTACCGCGACTACACCGAGATGGCCGCCGGCGCGGTACTGATCGCGGTGTTGGCGCTCGTCGTGGAGGGTGTGCTGGCCGGCGTTCAGCGGCTCGTGGTGTCGCCGGGCCTGCGCGCGGTGGACACCCGGACCCGACCGCCCGCCGAACCGGCGAACGACCCGACCAGCCCTGCCCCGACGGACCGATCCAGTCACGACATGGCCGGAGTGAACTCATGAGACGCACGCTGATCGCGCTGGCCACCGGAACCGTGGCCGCACTGACCCTGGCGGCCTGCGGCGGAGGTGGTGGCGGCGGCCCACTGGACTCCGGGCCGACCGGCGGGGCGCCCTCGCCGAGCGACACCATCAAGGTCGGCTCGGCGAACTTCTCGGAGAGCCAGGTGCTGGCCGCGGTGTATGCGCAGGCACTGCAGTCCAAGGGGGTCAAGGTCGAGCAGACACCGCCGCTGGGCAGCCGGGAGGCCTACATCCCGGCAATCAAGGACGGCTCGATCGACCTGATTCCCGAGTACACCGGCACGCTGCTGCAGTACCTGGACAAGACGGCGACCCAGAGCTCGTCGGAGGAGGTGTACGCGGCGCTGCAGAAGACGGTGCCGACGCCGCTGATCGTGCTGGAGAAGTCCTCGGCGGAGGACAAGGACGCGGTGGTCGTGCCCAAGGAGGTGGCACAGCGGTACAACGCCACCTCGCTGGAAGACATCGCCCCGCACTGCGGTGAGCTCGCGTTCGGCGGTCCGCCGGAGTTCCAGAAGCGCCCGGACGGCATCCCCGGTCTGCAGAAGACCTACAACTGCTCCTTCAAGTCCTACCTCTCCCTCGACGCCGGTGGCCCGTTGACCCTGGAGGCGTTGAAGGAAAAGAAGGTCGAGGCGGCGGACCTGTTCACCACCAGCCCGAACATCGAGACCAACAATCTGGTTGCGCTCAGCGATCCCAAGAACAACTTCGCCGCGCAGAACGTGGTGCCGCTGATCAACTCGGCAAAGGCCACCGACCAGGTCAAACAGATACTCAACTCGATCTCCGCCAAGCTGACCACGCAGGGTCTGATCGAGCTGAACCGGCAGCTGGACTCCCCGGAGAAGCCGGACCCGAACACCGTGGCGAAGGCCTGGCTGGGGCAGAACGGCCTGGGCTGAGCGAAGGGCTGGACCGCCCGGGAGGAGTCGTGAGTGGCGATGGTCGCTATAGCGACCATCGCCACTCACGACTTGTGACCAGCAGCTCGCTGATGGTGGACGCGCTCAGTCCGCCGAAGCATCTCCCGAACCGCGGCCCAGGGGATGAGCCGTTCCGCCGAATGCGCGAGAATGCCGGCCATCGGGCACACGACGTTGGGAAGTCACCGGTGAGCGAATCTGACGGCATCGTGGTCCCGTCCTCGCGCGAGCTGCTGGACGACTGGCTCGCGGTACTGACCCTGATCGGCGACCCCGAGCAGGCCCCGAATGGCCCGAGGGAGCTGCTCGGCAGGGCGATCGGCAGGCACAGCTTCGACATCGAGCTGGAGACCCGGGTGTCCAGCCGGGACCAGGAGCAGCTGGCCGCGTTCACCGCCGCGATCGGCGAGATGTTCAGCCGGCAGGCCACCGTGCACTGGATCGTCGAGGAGCGGCTCATCACGGTGTTGGGCAACGTCACCGGCGAGTCCCGCGCCGAGGTCATCCAGCAGCTCGCGCTCGATTTCAGCGACCTGGACGGGACCGCCTGAGCGGGGGACCGAGGGGTAGACCCGTCGAGTGTCCCGCCGCCACCCATTCGTAGGATCGCGCCCGTGAAGCGCTCCCTCGGATCTGGGCGGAACACCCGTGCGCGTTGGTCCCGCCCGCTGGTGCTGAGTTGTCTGGTTTCGCTGGCCGCGGTGCTCGCCGTCAGCTGCGCGCCGGCGCCGATGCCGAAGGCTCCGCCGCCGCCGGCGCCCGGCTCGGTGCCCAGGGCGGTGCCCAAGCCCACCAACTGCACCCTGTCGCTCACCGACGAGACCAGCGCCCAGCAGGCGCTCGACCAGGCCGTCCCGGGCCAGCGGCTGTGCATCTTCGGCGAGTACGTGCGGGGCGCGACGCTGCGGCTGGGCAAGTCAGGCACCCCGCAGGCGCCGATTCAGCTGCAGTCCGACGGTTCCACGCTCAGCACGCTGCGGATCCAGGCGGACAACGTGGTGGTGGAGGGGTTCAACACCAACGGCGGCAACGGGATCAAGGCCAGGGGCAGCAACATCACCATCCGCAACAACGACGTGCGGGGCGCCAGCGACGACGGCATCCGCTGCAGCCCGTGCGTGAATTCCATGGTCGACAACAACACGGTCAAGGACGCGGACGGCACCGGGATCCTGATCGAGGGGCAGGGCGTCACCGCGCAGAACAACGAGGTGAGCGGGTCGCGCCGGATCACCGCGACCGACGCGGACGGAATGCGCTTCTTCGGCATCAACATGAAGTTGCTGAACAACAACGTGCACGACATCAGCCAGCGGGGCTATCCGGCCGGCCAGGAACCGCACACCGACTGCTTCCAGACCTTCGACAGCGACAGCCCGCTCACCTACGGCGTGATCATCCAGCGCAACCAGTGCGTCAACGTGGACGCACAGTGCCTGATCGCCAGCGGTACCGAGCGGCACAACGCCGGGGTGCCGAACGGGCAGGTGGCCATCCAGTTCCTGGACAACTACTGCCAGAGCGGCGCCAGCCAGGCCGTCTACCTCGAGGGTTACCCGAACGTCGTGGTCAAGGGCAACACCTTCTCCGCGCAGTACTCCACCGCTGTGTTGGCCGTGCAGGGCGCGATCAACGTCAAGGTCAGCGACAACACCATGGTCGGCCAGTTCGAGCCCTATCAGGTGGACGACGTCTCCCGGCAGGGCTTCGACGAGTCCAACAACCAGAACAAGTAGCGATCCGCGGCCGGCCGGCCGGTTCGCGCCAGCCCAGGTAACGTCGCCCGGGTGAGCGAGCTGTGCTGGACAGGGGCGGGTGAGCTGGCCCGGATGATGCGGGCCGGCGAGGTGTCCGCCCGCGAGGTGGTGACCGCGCACCTGCGGCAGATCGAGCAGGTCAACCCGGCGGTGAACGCGGTGGTCACGCTGGTCGCCGAGCGGGCGCTGGACGAGGCCGACGAGGCCGACCGGCGGTGGGCCAGCCGGTCCGAGCGCGACGGGTTGGGGCCGCTGCACGGGCTGCCGATCGCGCACAAGGACACCCACGACACCGCCGGGATCCGCACCACCTACGGCTCCCCGCTGCTGAGTGACAACGTGCCGGTCACCGACGAGCTGGTGGTCGAGCGGTTGCGCGGGGCCGGCGCGATCACCATCGGCAAGACCAACGTGCCGGTGTTCGCCGCCGGCAGCCACACCGTCAACCCGATCTTCGGGGCCACCCGCAACCCGTACAACCTGGACCGCTCGGCAGGCGGCAGCAGCGGAGGCGCGGCCGCCGCGCTGGCCTCCGGGATGCACCCGCTGGCCGACGGCAGCGACTTCGGCGGATCACTGCGCAACCCGGCCTCGTTCTGCAACGTGGTCGGCCTGCGCCCCTCGCCGGGTCGGGTGGCCACCTGGCCCGACCTGCTGCCCTGGTCGCCGCTGGCGGTACAGGGCCCGATGGGCCGCACCGTCGCCGACGTGGCGTTGGGGCTGTCCGTGCTGGCCGGTCCGGACCCGAGGGCACCGGCCGCGCTCGAGCACCCGGGCCCGGAGCTGGCCCAGCTGGGGCGACCCGGGCAGCCGGCGCCGGAGCTGACCGGACTGCGGGTGGCCTGGGCGCCGGACCTGGGCGGGCGGGTGGTGGTGGACCCGGAGGTGACCGCCGCGCTGGCGCCGGCCGCCGAGGTGTTCACCGGCCTCGGCGCCCGTGTCGAGCCGGCCTGCCCGGAGCTGACCGGGGCCGACGACGTGTTCCGCACGCTGCGCGCCTGGCGCTTCGCGATGGCGTTCGGCGCACTGGCCGAGGCCCAGCCGGAGGGGTTCAGCCCGCAGCTGCTGGACAACATCGACGAGGGTCGGCGGGTGTCCGGCGCCGACCTGGCCCGCGCCGAGGCGGCGCACACCGCGCTGTACCACCGGGTGCGGAAGTTCTTCACCGCCTACGATCTGCTGCTCGCCCCGGTCAGCCAGGTCCCGGCGTTCCCCATCGAGTGGCGCTACCCCACCGAGGTGGCCGGTCAACCCATGCAGTCCTACCTGGACTGGATGGCCTCGGCGTATCTCATCTCCGCCACCGGATGCCCGGCGCTGTCGGTGCCCGGCGGGTTCACCCCGGACGGGCTACCTGTCGGGCTGCAGATCGTCGGGCCGCACCGGGGTGATCTCGCGGTGCTCCGCGCTGGTCACGCCTTTGAACAGGTCACCAGGCACGGTGCGGTGCGCCCGCCGGTGGTCGCCGCGGCCTCCTGAACGACCCCGGCGGGGGTTGTGAGCCGGGACACATGGTGAGACGCTCTAGTCTCAGAATGTCGGCGCATCGGGGCGCGATATGGGTGAGTGCGAGCCGAGGAATTTTCTCCGGCCCTGCCTGCTGCTGTTGCTTCGCGAACGGTCCGACCACGGCTACGACCTGGTGAATCGGCTTCGTCAGCTGCACGTCGTGGATGGCGACGCCGGCGCGGTGTATCGCGCGCTGCGCGGGCTGGAGCGCGACAGGCTGGTGCGGTCCACCTGGGAGACGTCCGAAGCCGGCCCGGCCCGGCGCACTTATCAACTCACCCACAGCGGAATCGCCGACCTCGATCGCCAGGCGGTGCTGCTCGAGGCCACCCACCACACCCTGCACGTATTCCGGGGGCGCTACGAGCGGCTCGCTCCGGGTGGGTCGGATCGGCATCCCGAGCAGCAGGAGGAGAACGGCGATGTCCACGGCGGCGGTCGGCATGGTCACGGCCAGCCAGGCAATGGAGGCGTTCACCCGACGATCCGGGCCAGCGAACGCACTGGCGGGTGACGCTGAAGCGATTGCCGCGGCCTGCCATGCGATGGCCGAGCGGTTCCACCGGGGCGGCCGGCTGGTGGTCTTCGGCTCCGGTGGCTCCGGCAGCGACGCCGCGCATGTGGTGGTGGAGTTCGTCCACCCGGTGATCGTGGGCAAGAAGGCGCTGCCCGCGTTTTCGCTCACCGGACCGAACCTGGCCGCCCAGCTGGCCCTGCTCGCCGAGCCGGCGGACATCGCGCTGGGTATCTCGGCGGGCGACGCCGACGCCGAGCTCACCGAGGCGATGAGGGCGGCTCGGCGGTCCGGCCTGCTGACCGTCGCCCTGCTGGGCGGGGACGGCGACCGAGCCGCCGGCGAAGGGATCGCCGGCGGGGGGATCGCCGAGCACACCCTGGTGGTCCGCTCGGACGACCCACTGGTGGTCAAAGAGGTGCAGGTGACGACCTACCACGTGCTGTGGGAACTGGTGCACGTCTTCGCCGAACAGCCCGGGGCGTTGGCGTGACCACCCCTGAGGTGCCCCGGCTGGAGCACTGCGTGGGCGAGGTGTGCATCACCTGCTCCGACGAGGCGGTGCCGGTGCGGATCACCGAGCTGCGCCCGGACGAGCTGGCGCTGGTCGCCACCGAGGCCGGCACCCTCGAGGAGATCAGCATCGCGCTGGTGGACGCCGAGGTCGGCGACGTGGTGCTGGTGCACGCCAAGGAAGCCATCGCCCGGGTGGACGGCGGGAGTTCGCGATGACCGGGGTCGAGTCGCTGTACCCGTTCCTGTACCCCGGCGCCGAGGAGGACGGCCCGGCATCGCGCACGGCGGTGGACTCGGTGCTGGCCCAGGTGGCCCGGTCCACCCGGGACAAGGTCGCCGAGATCGACCGGGTGCGGGCCGCGCTGATCGGGACCGACGCCGGGCGGATGGCCGCCTGCGCGACCGCGATGGCCGAGCGGTTCGCCGCCGGCGGTCGGTTGTTCAGCTTCGGCAACGGCGGCAGCAGCACCGATGCCGAGGCGGTCGCCGGGCAGTTCCTCGCCCCCGCCGGCTCCGCCCGGCCGCTGCCCGCGATGGCGTTGACCAGGGACGTGGCCACCCTCACCGCACTGGCCAACGACGTGTCGTTCGAGGTGGTGTTCGCCCGCCCGCTGGCCGCGAACGGTCGGCCGACCGACATCGCCTTCGGGTTGTCCACCAGCGGCGGCTCGCGCAACGTGCTGCGCGCGTTCGTCGAGGCGCGGCGGGTCGGCATGCTCACCGTCGGCCTGGCCGGCTACTCCGGGGGCACCATGGCCGAGGCGGCCGCCCGGGGCGAGATCAACCATCTGTTTGTCATGCCGTCGGACTCGGTGCACCGCATCCAGGAGGCCCAGACGACCACCTACCACGTGCTCTGGGAGCTCGTGCAGCTCGCGCTCGTCGGCCGCTGAGGCTCGGCATGAGCAGATGACCACACGGGTGCGGGTCAGGGTGCGGGTGACCGGCATCGTGCAGGGGGTCGGGTTCCGGCCGTTCGTGCACGGGCTGGCCGGCACGCTGGGGCTGTCCGGCCAGGTGGGTAACGACTCCTCCGGGGTGCTGCTGGAGGCGGAGGGCGACCAGGCCTCGGTGCGCACGTTCCTCACCGAGCTGCTCGAACACCCACCGGCGCTGGCCGTGGTGGAACGGGTGGAAACCACCGAGATCCCGGTCACCGGCGCGGTCGACGGCCCAGCCGCGTTCCGCATCATGGCCAGCAGCGCCGGCGGCCAGCGCGACACGCTCATCTCCCCGGACACCGCGACCTGCGCGGACTGTCTGGCCGAGCTGTTCGACCCCGCCGACCGGCGATACCGCTACCCGTTCCTGAACTGCACCAACTGCGGCCCCCGGTTCACCATCGTGACCGGGGTGCCCTACGACCGGGCGGCCACCACCATGGCCGGGTTCCCGATGTGCCCGTCCTGTGCGGCGGAGTACCACGACCCGGCCGACCGGCGGTTCCACGCCCAGCCGGTGTGCTGCCCGGCCTGCGGTCCGACCTTGCGGCTGGTGGGCGCCGTCGGGGAGCCGGCGGTCGTCGGGGAGCCGGCGGTCGTTGGGGAGCCGGTCGGCCGGGTCGTTGGGGTCCCGGCGGGCTCGGAGCTGGAGCCGTTGCTCGCCGCCGTGGCCGCGCTGCGGGCCGGGTCGATCGTGGCGATCAAGGGGCTCGGCGGGTTCCACCTGGCCACCCTGGCTCGGGGGGCGGTGGGCGAGGCTGCGGTGGCCCGGCTGCGCGCCCGCAAACATCGGGAGGACAAGCCGTTCGCGCTGCTGGTCGCCGATCTGGACGCGGCGCGCGAGCTGGTGGCGGTGGACCCGGTGGCCGCCGAGCTGCTCACCTCGCGGCGCCGGCCGATCGTGCTGCTGCCCCGGTTGCCCGACGCGGCGCTGGCCTCCCAGATCGCCCCGGGCAACGACCACCTCGGGGTGCTGCTGCCCTACACCCCGCTGCATCACCTGCTGGCCGCCGAACTGGCCGAGCCGATCGTGTTGACCAGCGGCAACATCTCCGACGAGCCGATCGCCTTCGAAGAGCACGAGGCGCGAGCCCGACTGGCCCCGATCGCGGATCTGTTCCTCACCCACGACCGGCCCATCCACATGCGCACCGACGACTCGGTCCTGCGGGTGGTCCAGGGACGCCCGATGCCGATCCGCCGCTCCCGGGGGTACGCGCCGGAGCCGGTGGCGCTGCCCTGGTCCGCGCCGCGCCCGGTGCTGGGCTGCGGGGCGGAGCTGAAGAGCACGTTCTGCCTGGCCCGGGGCAGGCACGCGTTCCTCTCCCAGCACATCGGGGACCTGGAGAACTATCCGACGCTGCGCTCCTACCTGGACGGTGTGGCGCACTTCCAGGAGCTGTTCGACGTCACCCCGGCGGTGCTGGCGCACGACCTGCACCCGGAGTACCTGTCCACCAAGTTCGCGTTCGACCGGGCCGAGGAAGCCGAGCCGCCGCTCGAGCTGGTCGGCGTGCAGCACCACCACGCGCACCTGGCCGCCTGCCTGGCCGACAACGGGGTGGCCGGGCCGGTGCTGGGGGTGGCCTGCGACGGCCTGGGCTACGGCAGCGACGGCACCCTGTGGGGCGGCGAGATCATGGTGGCCTCGCTGGTTGGTTTCCGCCGGCTGGCGCACCTGGCCACGGTGCCCATGCCCGGCGGCGCCGCCGCGATCCGCGAGCCGTGGCGGATGGCCGCCGCGTACCTGCGCGCCGCCTACGGCCCCGGCGTCTGCCCGCCGGCCGCCGCCGCACTGGCCGCTCGGCAGGGCGAGCGCTGGGAACAGCTCGGGGCAGTACTGGACGCCGCTTCCAGCGGCTCGGTGAACGCCCCGCTGACCAGTAGCGCCGGGCGCCTGTTCGATGCGGTGGCCGCGCTGGTCGGGGTGCGGGACCGGGTGAACTACGAGGGTCAGGCGGCGATCGAGCTGGAGCAGCGGGTCGACCACGCCGAGCTCGGCGGCTATCCGGCGCGCCTGGTGGACGGCCTGATCATCGGGGCGGACCTGGTCAGCGGGGTGGCCGAGGACCTCGCCGCCGGGGTTGACCCCGGGGTGGTGGCCGCCCGGTTCCACAACGGCGTGGTGGACGTGCTGGCCAGGGCGTGTGCGGCGGGACGGGAGCAGACCGGGCTGGGCATTGTGGCGCTGTCCGGCGGCGTGTTCCAGAACGTGGTGCTGACCCGGCGGCTGGCCGACCGGCTGCGTGCGGACGGGTTCGAGGTGCTCACCCACCACCGGGTGCCCCCCAACGACGCGGGTATCAGCCTCGGCCAGGTCGCCGTGGCCGCCGCCCTGGACCGCGCCGCCCTGAACCGCGCCGCCGGCTCGGACTGAGCGCCGCTTGGGCTTACTGCCGCGCCCGGGGGTGTCCGCCGATTTCGCCTCGCACAGACCTGGTGCGCCCCGTGCAGACCGTGCAGGGTCTGTGCGGGTGGTACGGGGTCTGTGCGGCGGGTGTGGCGGCGTTGGCTGGTGCGTTAGTGATTGGTGCGGGTCCTCGGACGCCGGCGCGCTCGGGTGGCCGCCGAGCACGGGTTAGACGACTATCCAGAGGAGGCCGGCGGCGGCGAATCCGACGACGGACAGGATGGTTTCCAGGACGGTCCAGGTCTTCAGGGTGTCTTTCACCGACATGTTGAAGTACCGGGCGACGATCCAGAATCCACCGTCGTTGACGTGGCTGGCGATGATCGAGCCGGCGGACACGGCGATCGCGATGAGCGCCAACTGGGGCTGGGAGTAGCCGCCGGTGGCGACCACCGGTTCCAGGATGCCGGCGGTGGTGACAATCGCGACGGTCGCCGACCCCTGGGCGAGGCGCAGCGCGCAACTGATCAGGTAGCCGGCGACGATCACCGGGAGCCCACCGGCGGTCATCGAGTTGGCCAGCGCGTCGCCCACCCCGGTGGCCCGCAGCACCGCGCCGAAGAACGCGCCCGCGCCGACCACGAGCAGGATCATGCCGATCGGCTTGAGCGACTCGCCGGTGATCTCGCCGAGCTCGGTGACCGTCATGCCGCGGCGGATGCCGAGCAGGTACATGGCGACCAGCACCGCGATGGTCAGCGCGATCGCCGGCGTGCCGATGAACAGCAGCACCGACCGGAGCTGCGACGTGGCGGGCAGTGTGATGGTGGCCACCC
>Ga0193743_1002623_pt1 | contig 12488 bp, 10 predicted proteins | sample L2c2metaG_FD_143038 | JGI IMG/M metagenome (GOLD analysis project Ga0193743, IMG submission 143038) | Soil microbial communities from a riparian zone of the East river system, Colorado, United States - L2c2 | ecosystem: Environmental > Terrestrial > Soil > Riparian zone | place: USA: East River... | reverse complement strand
AGCTGCTTGGCCAGCTGCGCCACGATCCGTCCGCCGGTCGCGGCGAACGGGTGCCCGGCCGCCAGCGACGAGCCGTTGACGTTGAGCTTGGACCGGTCGATGGAACCTAGGGCCGCGTCTAGGCCGAGCCGTTCCTTGCAGTACTCCTCGGACTCCCACGCGGCCAGCGTGGCCAGCACCACCGAGGCGAACGCCTCGTGGATCTCGTAGTAGTCGAAGTCCTGCAGGGTCAACCCGTTTCGGGCCAGCAGGCGGGGCACCGCGTAGGTCGGCGCCATCAGGAGTCCGTCGTTGCCGTTGACGTAGTCGACCGCGGCGGTCTCGCCGTCGACGAAGTACGCCAGCACCTGCAGCTTGCGTTCGGCCGCCCACTCCTCGGTAGACAGCAGCGCCACCGACGCGCCGTCGGTCAGCGGCGTCGAGTTGCCCGCCGTCATCGTGGCGTCCCCGTTGCGCACCCCGAACACCGGCTTGAGCTTGGCCAGCTTCTCGGCCGACGAGTCGGGCCGCAGGTTGTTGTCGCGGTAGAGCCCGAGGAACGGGGTGACCAGGTCGTCGAAGAAGCCCCTGTCGTAGGCCGCGGCCATGTTGCGGTGACTGGCGGCAGCCAATTCGTCCTGATCGACGCGCTTCACGCCCATCTGCTTGGCCGTGATGGCGGCGTGATCACCCATCGACAGCCCGGTGCGCGGCTCGCCGTTGGTGGGGATCTCGACGCCGAGCGCGGCGGGCAACCTGCCGACCAACTTGAGCCGGTCGACGTTCGACTTGGCCCGCCGCAGTCCGAGCAGGACGCGGCGCAGGTCGTCGCCGAACGCGATGGGTGCATCAGACGTGGTGTCCACACCGCCGGCAGCGCCCGACTCGTACTGGCCGAGGGCGATGCCGTTGGCGACGGCGATGGTGGACTGCAGGCCGGTGCCGCAGGCCTGCTGCAGGTCGTATGCAGGCGTGTACGGCGACAGCGCGCTGCCAAGCACGCATTCGCGCATCAGGTTGAAGTCGCGGCTGTGCTTGAGCACGGCGCCGCCGACCACCGCGCCGAGGCGCTCGCCCTCGAGATGGAATCGGTCGATCAGCCCACCCAGCGCCGCGGTGAACATGTCCTGGTTGGACGCGTTGGCGTAGGCGCCATCCGAACGGGCGAACGGGATCCGGTTTCCGCCGAGGATCGCTACTGGGCGGGCGGATCTGAGAACGGATTTGTCAGCCACATCTACCTCTTTGTGTATGTCGTGCTCTTTGTGTATGTCGTACGTGGAGTGTCGAGGGTCATACTACCCACGGTTCTTACTCTGGAGTAAGTTCGTGATGGACACGACAACGCGGGTACACGTTCGTCCGTACCCCTTTGTCGATCCCCAATTACCCAGTTCATCCCGAAAGGCAGCGACGTGGCTACCGACCTGTTCTCCCAAGTGGTCAACTCCGGGCCCGGATCCTTCCTGGCCAAGCAACTCGGCGTACCCCAACCGCAGGCCCTGCGGCGGTACCGCGCGGGTGAGCCGGCGCTGGCCGGGTCGCTTCTCGTCGGCGGCGAGGGCCGGGTGGCCGAGCCGTTGCGCTCCGCACTGGCCGACGACTACGAATTGGTCCGCAACAACCTCGGCGGTCGCTGGGCCGATTCCTTCGGCGGGCTGGTCTTCGACGCCACCGGCATCACCAACCCGGAGGGACTCGAGGGGCTGCACGAGTTCTTCACCCCGGTGCTGCGCAACCTCGGCGCCTGCGGGCGCGTCGTAGTCATCGGCACGACTCCCGATCAGACCGGCAGCGTCGACGAACGGATCGCACAGCGGGCACTCGAGGGCTTTACCCGCTCGCTCGGCAAGGAGCTGCAGCGCGGCGCGACAATCGGCCTGGTGTACCTGGCAGCCGACGCCAAGCCCGCCGCCACCGGGCTGGAGTCGACGGTGCGCTTCCTGCTGTCGGCGAAGTCTGCCTACGTCGACGGCCAGGTGTTCTACGTCGGCGCGGAGGACTCGCAGCCGCCCGCGGACTGGGACAAGCCACTCGACGGCAAGGTGGCGCTGGTGACCGGTGCCGCGCGGGGCATCGGCGCGGAGATCGCGAAGGTGTTCGCCCGTGACGGCGCCAAGGTGGTGTTGATCGACGTGGAGCAGGCCGCCGAGGCCCTATCCGAAACTGCCACCAAGGTCGGCGGCACTGCGCTGACGCTCGACGTCACGGCCGCCGACGCCGTCGACCGGATCACCGCCCATCTCGCCGAGCACCACGGCGGAAAGGCCGACATCCTGGTGAACAACGCAGGCATCACCCGCGACAAGCTACTGGCCAACATGGACGACGCTCGGTGGGACTCCGTGGTCGCCGTGAATCTGCTTGCCCCGCAACGCCTCGCCCAAGGGCTGGTGGACAACGGCACGATCGGCGATGGCGGCCGCATCGTCGGGTTGTCGTCGATGGCGGGCATCGCGGGAAACCGCGGCCAGACCAACTACGCCGCCACCAAGGCAGGCATGATCGGCCTGACGCAGGCGCTGGCGCCCGTGCTGGCCGACAAGGGCATCACCATCAACGCCGTCGCCCCCGGCTTCATCGAGACCAAGATGACCGAGGCCATCCCGCTGGCCACCCGCGAGGCGGGCCGACGGCTCAACTCGTTGTTCCAGGGCGGCCAGCCGGTCGACGTGGCCGAGGCCATCGCCTACTTCGCCAGCCCGGCGTCCAACGCGGTGACCGGCAACACGATTCGGGTGTGCGGCCAGGCCCTGCTCGGGGCCTAGAACTATGGTGAGCAGCGTGGCGCAACGCACCGAAGGTCAACCCAATGGATTGCTGAACCTGGTCCGGGCGGCAGCGGGCGCATTGCCGTTCATCCCGCGCAACGGCGGGCTGCCCGACCGCACCGTGACGGTGGATGGGCTGGCCATCGACCCGGTCAACGTCGCCGAGTACGCCGCGGTCACCGGGCTGCGGTTCGGCGACACCGTGCCGCTGACCTATCCGTTCGCGCTGACCTTTCCCTCGGTGATGTCACTGGTCAGTGGCTTCGACTTCCCCTTCGCCGCAATGGGTTCGGTACACGTCGAGAACCACATCACGCAGTACCAGCCGATCTCGGTCACCGACACCATCGACGTCGCGGTGCACGCGGAGAACCTCCGCGAACACCGCAAGGGGCTGCTGGTGGATCTGGTCACCGACCTCAAGGTCGGCAACGACACCGCGTGGCACCAGGTGACGACGTTCCTGCACCAGCAGCGGACCAGCCTGTCCGACGAGCCCAAGCCGGAGCAGAAGAAGCAGGCGAAGCTGCCGCCACCGAACGCGGTGCTGCGCATCACGCCTGGCCAGATCCGCCGCTACGCATCGGTCGGTGGCGATCACAACCCGATCCACACCAGCTCGATCGGGGCGAAGCTATTCGGTTTCCCCACCTCCATCGCACACGGAATGTACAGCGCCGCAGCTGTTCTGGCCAACATCGAGGGCCAGATCCCCGACGCCGTGACGTACGCGGTGCGGTTCGGCAAGCCGGTGCTACTTCCTGCGCGAGTAGGCCTCTACGTCGACCGGACCACCGACGGCTGGGACTTGTCACTGCGCAACCTGTCGAAGGGCTATCCGCACCTGACGGGATCGGTCACGGCGCTGTAACCGGATACACCAGGTCGGGGTCCACGTTCTGCGCCTCGTACAACCGCTTGTAGAGCCCGCCCTCCGCGATCAGCGTGCGGTGGTCGCCCTGCTGCGCGATGCGTCCGTGCTCGATGACCAGGATGCGATCGGCAACGGCGGCGATGAAGTCCATGTCGTGACTGATCACCACGCACGTGCGGTCCTTCGCGTAGCCGCGGATCACGCCGGTCAACCTGGCCCGCTGGTCGGCGTCGAGGTTCTCGGTCGGCTCGTCGAGCAGTAGCACCTCGGGCTTGCGTAACAGGCAGCGCGCCAACGCAATCAATCGCTTCTGACCGCCTGACGGGACCTGCACGTCCACCACCGTGTCGTACCCGTCGTGCATCTTCGTCGGGTCGATGATGACGGAGTGGACGTTGGCGTTCTCGCACGCGGCCTCGATGTCTGCGTCAGTTGCCCCCGGCCGCGCCAACCGGATGTTCTCGCGGATGGTGTCCTTGGTGAAGAAGGGGAACTGGGCTAGCTTGGACACCTGGTCACGCAGCGAGGCGATGGTGACCTCGGTGATCGGGTGCCCGTCGAGCAGAACCCTGCCCCGCTGCGGGTCCAGGAACCGCAGGAGGAGGTTGTACACCGTCGACTTTCCCGATCCGATGCCACCGACCAGAGCCACCGTCTCACCCTCCTTGACGGAGAACGAGATCCCGTCCAGCACCATCTGCCCTGCGGTGTAGCCGAAGGCCACGTCCTCGAACACGAGGTTGCCGTGCACCTCGCCGAGCGCGACCGCGTTCGCGTGTTCCTGAACCGTCGGGCGGGTGTCGAGCAACTCGTACGTCGAGGCAGCGCTGGGCGAGACCGACTGGTACGTGGTGTAAGCGCCCATGACCCGTTGCGCCGCACCGAACATCGTCGGGACCATTCCGGCGAAGACCATCAAGCCTGCGAACGTGAGGCCGAAGTTCGAGCTGAATCCGATGCCGACCAGCAACACCACGACGGTGCTGAGCGCGATGAACACCTGAGATCCGTTGGCGGTGGCCTGCATCCACATCACGGTCGACGCGTCACTCTTGGCGGCGCGGTCCGACACTTCGTGAAAACGCGTGCTGCGCACGGACTGGGCGTTGAACAACTGGATCTCGGAGATCCCGCTGATCGTTTGTTCCAGTTCCGCGCCCATGGCGCGGTCCGCGTCCATCGTCCGTCGCACTGCCGCCTGGACGTGGCGGCCTGCGTACTTCAGCACCAATAGGGCCAACGGCGTGAGGACGAGCGCGGCGACCGTCATCTGCCACGACAGCGCCACCAGATAGCCGACGGCCACCACGAGAACGGCGGTGTCGATCAGCGGCGGTAACAGGCAGTTGGTCAGAAGCCGTTGCACACCAGTGGATTCCACCGTGACACGCTGCATCAGCGCACCACTGCGCGACGCCGTGAAGAAGTCCAGTGACAACGTCTGGAGGTGATCGTGGACGCGCTGCCGGATGTCGGTGACGAGCACCATCTCGACCTTCGTCCCAACCCAGGCGTTGACGAGGTACATCAGCTGGGCCAGCATCAGCGAGGCCGCCCACGTCGCCAAGAGCACCGCGAACGGCACCGAACCGGCCACCCCGCTGAGCACACCGTCGTCGCGGGCGACCAACGGACCGCGCAAATCCCATACCCCGCCGAGGTTTCCGCTAGTGCCGGCGTCTGCGACGACCTGCATCATGGGTCCGAACGCCGCGGCCGAGACATACGGCAAGGCCGATGCGATCACTCCGACGACGACTAGAACCACGATCAGGCCACGGACGGCGCGGAGCATGCCGAGGCTACGCCAGATCAGACGATCGGGGCTCACCCGAGGTGCCGACACCGCCTCGACCAATTGAGTCCACCTCTTCCGAGCAAGGAGGCAAGTTCGCAACGTGAATCGACGGTGCCTGGCGTGCTGCTGCGGAGCCTATCCGTCGAAGTTCCCGGTTGCGGCGGGAATCGCCTGACTGTCGACGGCGCTGTAGGCCGTCAATCCCTGGTCACTGCGTAGCGCGGCTGCGGCCAGCGTCCCAACGCAACCACTGCCACCAGGGCCAGACCGGCCAGCGTCAGCGGCACCGCCCAGCCCCGGCGAATCCATACGGCCCGGTTGCACTGCGCCGCATACTGAGTGGGCCCCGAGGCAGTCGCCCGAGGTGGCGGGTTCGCGGTGTACATGTCGGCTTCGACGGCCTGGTCGGCATCCGGGGCCACTGCGGTGCCGCAAGGAATCTGCATGCCCCAGGGATCGTAGTCGCCGAGCTGAATCGGATAGTAGAAGGCGACCACTCCGATGAGTGCGATGACGCCCGCCACCACCCCGACGACGAAGCGATCTCGTATCAGAGTTCTCACGCCTGCCCGCCCGTCAGCCATGTGCCGCGAGTGGACTGGTCATCAACCGTGATCGCATTCGGACCTCCGACCCAGAACGTGCTCATGTTAAGTTACTTGTAACAGCATAACAATCGCGCAGTCAACCTCTTTCTCGCAGGAGTCCCCGCCAGATGGCACCGATCCCGGATGATCCACTCGGGGACCAGATCCTGGCGGCCGCGGCACTGGTGTTCGCCGAGTCCGGCGTCCGCGGCGCAACCCTCGACGCCGTGGCCGAACGGGCCCACGTTTCCGCGCACACCGTCCGGCGCCGATGGACCGGTAAGCAGGCATTGGCGCTGGCGGTCATCGATCGGGACCTGCGCATCGAACTCGGCGACGTCGACCGGCGGATCGCCGGGCAAAGCACCGTCGAGGGGAGGGTCGCCGAGGGCGCCAGTTCGGTGTTCTGGTTTCTCCGCACCCATCCGCTGGTCGGCGGTGCGCTTGCCACCGACCTCGATCTGCTCTGGCCACCGCGGGTCGCGACCCGCTGCCCGGTCATCGCGGTGGCCACCTCACACGTCGTGGACACCCTGGTCGCCGTGGAATCCCGCGGCGGCGACACCATCGCAGATCCGGACACGTTGAGGGAGGTGATGACCCGACTGATCCATTCGCTGCTGCTGGCGCCGAGTAGCGCCGCGCCCCTCACCAGTCGTGCGTCGACCGCCGCTTACATGAGGCGCTGCCTGGTACCGCTGGTGCGCACCGCCGGAACGGCGTGAGGCCGTGCCATACTCCCTGTTAGTAATCGCGTAACACACTAACTACCGAAGGACCACGGCAATGGCCGACCAGGAGCCCGACCGCACAGGAGTCGCGATCCTCGATGCGGCTCTGCGGGTTCTCGTCGACTTCGGCGTGAAGCGCGCGACCGTCGAGCTGGTAGCCAAGTACGCCGGCGTCTCGCACATGACGGTGTACCGGCGCTGGCCCGCGAAGAACGAGCTACTCCTCACGGCCGTGATGACCGAGTTCAGGCGGCTCTTCACCGACGTGTACGAGGAAGCCCGGCAGCTGGATTCCTTCGACGACAAGGTGGTATGCGGCTTCACCGGAATCCTGTGGTGCATCCGGAGCCACCCGCTCATGGCGCGGGAACTGGCGACCGAACCGGAAGTGGTGCTGCCCTTCTTGACCACGGCCGCCGGCCCGGCCATGGACATGGCGATCGCCTTCGGCGCGGAGAACATGCGGCGAGCGGCCAAAGCCGACGGCCTCATCATCGCCGACCCCGTGGCACTCGCCGAGGTGCTGGTGCGGCTCGCGCACTCGCTGCTGCTGGCACCCCATTCGGGACCGACCTTGCAGAGCAAGGCGGAGGGGGCCGACTACGCCCGCCGCTACATTCTTCCGATTACTCGCAGCGCAACGGTGCCCGCCTGATCAGATCGGCACTCGTGCGGAGAAAGAAATCGAAGGTCGGCGCGGCGAACACCCCGGTCGCCGCGCCGACCGTCGTGCCTCCACCATGGTGTTATTCGATTAAAAGGTCAATAACATCGTAACGTCGGGTGCCGGGGCCTCGGGTCGCTACGCCCCTGCCCGCCGAGCCTCGATCTCCGAGTCGCCGCGGTCGTGCCCGCCATCGGAGGGCCTGCCCTTCAAACCCCGCCAGAACAGGTTGATCATCAACTCGGCGGCCTCGTTGACGTCGGCGTCGCCTGTGCTGACGCGGGTGGCCACCGCCTCGCCCGCACCCACCAGCGCGACGGCCATCATGTCGAAGTCGGTGTCCGGTTCGGGGTGCCGGGTACCCGAGAGCAGCAGCCTGCCGACCAGGTCGATGATCCGCTCACGGCCTTCCCGCACGGTGTGGGCGAACGCCTGCGAACTGGTGGCCTGGGTGTAGAGCACCATCCACGACGCCCGGTTGGTGTCGATGTAGCTGAGGAACGACACCACGGCGTTGCGCAGCAGTTCCTTCGGGCTCTGGGTGAAGTCGATGTCGGCGCGCACCACGTCGACGAAGCGACCCAGTTCGCGGTTCAGGCACGCGCCGAACAGCTCCTCCTTGGACCCGTAATAGAGGTAGAGCATCGGCTTGGAGATCTCCGCCTGCGCGGCGATCGCGTCCATCGAGGTCTCGTGGTAGCCGTTCACCGAGAACATCTGTACCGCGGCGTCGAGCATCTGCTGCTCACGCACAGCGCGCGGTAAGCGCTTCGTCCCTCCGGCCATTGGTTCAGGGTAAGCAATGGCCGCCTCCCGAGCCTCGCCAAGCCCGCAATGGGTCGCTCAGGGCAACAGTTCGGCGCGGCGCTGCTCCTCCCACAACGCCATGCGGGTGCGCCCGGGTTCGCCGATGGCATCCATGACCAGCGGGATGAGTAGTTCGGTCAGCAGGAAGCCCGCCGCCATGCTCTGGTAGACCGTGCCAACGGTGCTCGACGCAGCGAGCACGACCTCGGCCTCGGGTGCCACCGGACACGCGAGGTCGTCGGTGATCAGCAACACGGTGGCACCGGCACGATGCACGCTGGCGGCCAGTTCTGCGGAGCTGCGCTGATACCGGTGGTAGTCGAACACCACGACGACGTCCCTGCGAGTCAGCTCCATCATGGTGCCGAGGTCGCGGCCGCTGGGATCGGCGAGCAACCGCACGCCGGGACGCAGTTGTTCGAGATGTGCGGCCAGATGCATCGCCAGCAGGTGCGAGAACCGCCCACCGTGCAGATGGAGCGGCCTGCCGAGATCCGACAGCAGTGCCACCGCGGCCTCCAGCGCCGAGTCGGGTAGCAGGGCCAGCGTCTCGACGGCCCGGTCGTTCTGGCCGCGGGCCTGCTGCAACAGCCGATCGAGCAGGCCACCCGCCGCGGGTGCCTCCGGCAACCGGGTGATCGGTCCGCTGGACTGCGCGGTCAGCTCGGCGCGCAGCGCGACCTGCAGGTCGGTGAACCCGTCATACCCGAGGGACTGCGCGAACCTCAGCACGGTGGGCGGGCTGACCTCGGCGCGTTCGGCAAGCCTTGCGGCACTGGCCAGCCCGGCACTGGGGTAGTCGGCGAGCAGCGCGCGTCCCACCCGTCGTTCTGCGCGACTGAGGGCAGGCAGCGCCGCATTGGCGCGGGTGGCCACGCTCTCCCGTGTCATCCCGTCGCTTCGCTCGCCCTGGACGGTCACGGCGATCAACCCGTCACGAGGGGATGCAGGGTCATCGACAAGTCGGTCATCGAGATCGCGGCCACGCACTCCGGTGGCAACGGTTCCCACGCCAGGTCGCCGAAGCCGGTGGATCCGACGACCAGTGTGCCGTCATCGGGACGGGTCAACCGCAACGCAAAGTAGTCCTCGAGGTGCTCGGCGGGCAGCTCCGCGGCAGTGATCTCCTCGATGTCCTCGTCGAGCAGCCGGCTACGGGCATGCGCGTGGACGACGATCAGCTGGTCCTCGCCGAGAAGGAGTGCGTTCAGGCTGGCGTCGGGATAGATATGCCGCAGCTGAGCCACCGCCCGCCGGACCGCCTCGGCGAGATTCGGTGCGGCACCGCGGTGTTGGCGGATCAAGCCGAAGTAGCGCTCACTGTCAGTGGTGCCTCGCAGGGACGCGGCGATCCCGGGTTCGAGCAGGCCGTCCAGCAGCCCCATCGGCTTGATGGAGCCGTTGTGCGCCATGGCAATCCCGTCGGCGACGAAGGGATGGGAGTTCTGCGGCTGCACCGCAAGTCCATTGGTGGCCCAGCGCAGGTGGACCAGGGTGGCGGCGGCCCGCTGGTCGTGAGTGACCGCGGTGAAGACCGGGTCGTCCAGTGCGCTGCCTGCCGAGACCTGAGCGTGCGGATCCTCCCCCAGTTCACCGATGGCCGCGACACCCCAGCCGTCACCGTGCAGCTTGGTCAGCGCGACGAAATCCTTCAGGACCCGGTCGCCGACGGCGTCAGCGACGGTGATCGGTGTTGCGGAGACGACACTCAGCAGCCGGCACATCGGGCCATCCTCCGTTCCAAGATTTTATGAATCAATCCTAATACGCCGAATTTAAAGATTCTGAAACATTCATGACATAGCTTTCTCGAAGACCCACGTTGCCCTCTCACTACGGACGAGGAGGATGCATGCCGGTGTCGAGCGACGACCGCATCGAGGAACTGCGCGCCGACGGTGTGGAACTCGTGGCCGGTTCGGTTACCGATCTGGCAGGCGTCACCAGGGCCAAGTACGTGCCGCTGCGGCGACTCGGCGATTTCCAGCGCTCCGGGATGGGCGTTTCACAGTCATGGAGCGTGTTCTGCGTCGACAGCGGCATCGCCTTCACGCCGACCATCGGCGTCGCCGGTGACCTGAGGATCCGCATCGAACCGGCCGACGTCCGGGTGGTAGACGACGGAGTGGCCTGGGCACCAGGCAATCTCAACGACCAGCACGGCCGCGCGGCGCCGCTGTGCGTGCGCTCGATCCTCACGGCCACCGAACGGGTCGCGCAGAACCGCGGCCTGAGTGCCCTGCTCGGTGCGGAACTCGAGTGCACGATGGTCGCCCTCGACGGCAACCCCGCATCAACGGCACCGTGGTCGCCCTATGGCATCCGCACCTCGCTCGAACGCTCCGCGTTCCTGGTCGACCTTGCCGGTTCCGCCGAGCGCGCCGGGCTGAACGTCGAACAGATCCACACCGAGTACGGGCACGATCAGCTCGAGGTCTCACTGGCGCCGGACACCCCTGTCGCCACGGCCGATGCCGTCATCCTCGCGCGGATCGTGATCGGCAGGGCCGCAGCCAGGCACGGGCTGCAGATCTCGTTTTCGCCGGTGCCCTTCGAGGGTGCGGCGGGCAACGGCGCACACCTGCACTTGTCGTTGGCCGACGGCCAGGGCCCGCTGTTCTCCGGCGGTGACGGCCCCTACGGCATGCGGCCTGCCGGCGCATCCGCCATCGCCGGGGTCATCGACACGCTGCCGGATCTGCTTGGCGTTTATGCCGGTTCGGTGTTGTCGGCGCTGCGCCTCAAGCCCGGCAACTGGGCAGGAGCGGCGGCGTGCTGGGGTCTGGAGAACCGCGAAGCGGCGGTGCGGTTCGTCGCGGCCACCCCGGGAAATCCGCACGGCGCCAACGCCGAACTCAAACTCATCGACCCGAGCGCCAACCCGTACCTGGCCACGGCGGCGTTCCTCGGCAGCGCGCTGCGCGGCATCGAGCGCAGTCTCGACCTGCCCGACGAGATACCCGAGGACCCCGTCAAGTCGGGTGCGACACCGCCGCCGCTGCCGACCGAGCAGGCCGCCGCGATCGAGGCCATGGAACGCTCCGCGACCGCCGCGGAGCTGCTCACACCCGAGGTCATCGATGCGCTGGTCGCGGTACGACGGCACGAGCTGACCACGTTCGGCGGGCTACCGCCTGCCGAGACCACCCAGGCGCTGCGCCTCGCCTGGAGCTGTTGACCCCCGGAAGGAGACATCGATGAGTACGAACGTGTCGGCTGGCCAATCAGAGGGAGCCGATCGACTTCCGCACCGCCGCTTGCCGTTCTGGGTGGCGTTGGCATTGTCCGTCGCCCTGGTGGGGCCGACCTTGGCGATGTCCGGAAACGGACAGGGCCTGATCGGCACCGTCGGCAAGGCGATCCCACTGGTGTTCGTGATCGGCCTCGTCGGGGTGTCGCTGGTCGGCTACAGCTTCGTCCGGCTGACCCGCCACCTCAATCACGCCGGTTCGGCATACGGATTGGTCGGTGGGACCATCGGACCGAGGACGGGATTCTTCTCCGGCTTCGCGATGCTCGGGGCCTACTGGGGTTTCGCCATCGGGACCCTGGCCTTGACCGCCGCGTTCGTCAACGCGTTCATCGCCGAACTGCAGGCGGGCAACGACCACCCCTACCAGCTGCCGTGGTTGATCGTCGTCGTCGTGGGCGCCGTCATCTCATTCCTGTTGTCCGGCCGCGACATCCGGCTGCTGGCGAAGATCCTGCTCGCGATCGAGGGCGTCGGCATCCTGTCCATGATCGTGCTGGTGGTGGTGATCTTCGCGAAAGGAGGTGCCCCGACGACCGGGGTCGACTTCAGCGCGTTCTCGTTCGACGGCGTGTCCGCCTCGGCCGTACTCAGCGCCGTCGTCGCGGCCTTCCTGTCCTGGGCAGGTTTCGAGGCCTGCGCGTCGATGGGTGAGGAGACCGACGATCCTGGCCGCAACATCCCGCGGGCGCTGGCCGGGACACTGATCCTGACCGGTGTGCTGTTCGTCGTCGTGATGTTCGCCCAGGTGGTCGGTTTCGGAACCGACCAGGCCGGGCTCGACGCCTTCCAGAATTCCGGAAACACATTGGGGGACTTGGGCAGTAGTTACGTCGGTCAGTGGTTCAGCCTGCTGATCATCTTCACCGCGATAGTGTCGGCGTTCGGCTGTCACCTGGCCTGCGCGGCGACGTCCGGTCGGATGCTCTACGCGTTCGGGCGCGACGGCTTCGGCCCGAAGGCGTTGGCGCACATCCACGAGGGCACTGGTGGTCCACGCCGCGCGACCTGGCTGGTCGTCGGGGTC
>Ga0193743_1002622_pt1 | contig 12492 bp, 20 predicted proteins | sample L2c2metaG_FD_143038 | JGI IMG/M metagenome (GOLD analysis project Ga0193743, IMG submission 143038) | Soil microbial communities from a riparian zone of the East river system, Colorado, United States - L2c2 | ecosystem: Environmental > Terrestrial > Soil > Riparian zone | place: USA: East River... | reverse complement strand
AAAAAAAAAAAAGATCACGAAGGGGGAGGAATGATGACTTTTTTTGTAGGAGGTAGCCAAGAGTCACCAAACGACGTCCGAAGGATATCCATCATCGGTATCGCTCTGGTCAATCGACAAGGCTTCCTCGCCTGCCACCATCCCCATTTCCGCCATCTCTCCTCCGAAAGCCAGATCCTCCTCATTTCATTACGCGCCGCGCGATCAGCGAACCAGAATTGGTAGTAAAACCATTCAGGACCGCATTCTCCCAGGAAACCGGTTTCGAGACTGGGCTTGAGACTGGGGCTGGCTGTGATCCCTTGATGCGCGGGGGCAAGGGGGTCGTTCAACCAGACGGTGAACATTCGTTCGGGGAAGAGAAAAAAGAGGGCATTGAAAAGATCTTGATCGATACCGACGAAGAGACCACGCTTGAGATAGTCATCATGGTAAGCATAGTAAATACTAGCGAACCATTCGACTGTGGATTGGGATCCGCCGAAGAATGAACCTATGTAAGGAGTAAGTAATGGTTGAATAGTTGAGTAAATACAACAAAAGAAATGAACCTTCACTAAATTGTACTGGGTTAGAAGTTATAGGCCCCATGTCCTCTTGCCAATCCGAAAGCTTTGCTGCAGGCGGTTGAAAGATAGGGAGGAACAAAAGTTCGTCCTTGTCCTTTTTCGTCAACTGACTAGCCTCCTGCCATACTTGCGCTATTCGACCTGGATCGGGCCAGTTTTTATAAGCGTGGTTGTCTCTGAAACTGCCTCCATCACTCCAAAACGCATAATCGTAATGTATCCCCTTCTCCGCTAGGTTCCGGAGAGCGGTCCGCAATAAGAAAGGTTTCGCGTTCCAGACGGCGTACAGCCCTGGGGAATGACGCCAACCCTCCTTATCTATGTTGATCATTTTGGTATACGTCTCCTCGAGCCCCACCAATGGAGGTACTTCAAAGGGGGAGGAATACGAGGTATCAATCGTGATAGGTAACGAGCCACGTATGTTTGTGAACGTCTCCGCAAGGTCAGGTGTTGTAAACATGTATACGTCCGTCGTCATTGCGCCCAAAAATCGTCCTAACCAAATAGCATAGTCTTCTTTGCTGTGCTTCGACTTGGCTAGTGGGAACATAGCAGAAACCAGGAGGATACGTGTACCGTTTCCATATTGCGGAGATGTTGATTCAAAGGGTATGACTCCGAAATCAGACTGGTCGAGATCCTCGATGGTAAGCATTTTTGTTCGAGGATGGATGTAACCATCTAGGACGAGGATGTAGATGACCACAAGACTGAGCAACATAAAACCCAACCTCAGCGAACCTCGGGTTAACCGAAGAGGTATGATGATCATCGTAGAGGTGGACAGGAGCAATGGACGAGGCCGTCGTGGCAAGTGAGAACAAGAGGTTGAAACATTGAGCAGCTGGGAGATTTTATTTATTTTTGGTACGTATTTGGAATCACAACTCTCATTGGATTTAAGTAAATAAATAAGCCCTGGAGGCCTAGAATATCTAACCTAGGGTCGTGGTTATAGTCCGGCCTTGCCTTTATGGCATTTCTCCTTACCTTGTTCTTAGAGCCCCGTCATCATGTCTGAGATATTTGAATGTTGTGGATGTTGTGTCCTGTGTTGCGCCTGTTTCTGTGAGTTCTTTTTTGAAATTTTATAATTGGCTTAGTTGATCCAGTCTTTTCATAGCAATCTGCGGTCGACTTTGTCTTTACAGTAAGTATCTCAAGTTGTAGGCCACTGCCAGTTCACTACAAAACCTTTTTCGTTATAGTGCCTTGGGGGAAGAAGCATAAGACCCCAGAAGATCCCGAAGACGAGGCCTATGCTGCTGACGTTGAACGACAGATGCAGGTAGAACGAGAACATGAGGAGCGTCAGACTCATACCCAGTTACAACCACAGGCCTTGCCGAATCCATATGATAAAGCGCAGGTCAAAGACAGTGTGTTGTTGTTCAATTTTGACAGCCTGAGAGAACCTCACGTCTTTATTATTCGACAATATAGATCAAGGACAAGGGACGTGAAGCCAAATTGCTCGAGCGCTAGCGCTCGACAGTCAAAACATACCATGATTAGGAGTTTTTGACTAGATGTCACTCGACTCCCTGCTATCCTTGAATGGAAACGGCAACCCTAGCGAGGAAACAAGGCTTTTCTGTTGATCAGCACGCCACGCCATTGGACTTTAATGTATCTATCAGATATTTATTCGGACCAAAGCTATGTTTCGTACTAATGGCATATAAACTCAAATATTTGATGGAGAACGACAGTGAAGCATTCATTGAAGATGTCGTCGCATATATATTGCGGCAAAAGTATACATCCAGCAATGGCCGAAGTCCATGGATCTTCCTGAGCCAGAGCAGAACTTGCTAGGCTCACATTATGTAGTAGGATCCTTTTACCCCCCATCGCTAATGCACTCCAACCGCCTTAGGATCACCTGCAGCACGCGGCGTTATCTTGGCCAGGGACTATACGAAGAATCAAATAACACATCTGAGAAGACGAACACAATGTTCACGTTCATATTGCTTCGCCCACTTCATCATTCTCGCCCCCTTTCTTAACGTTCAACGTTCAACCCTTCTCCCCCTTCATTAGATACTGCTATAGCTATTCTTGTTTGAATTGTCGCCGGGCATCAGCTGTTGTATATGTGAAATTTGCTTGCCTCATTTTGTGCTGCGACATAGTAACCTGTTATCTATATGGCCTGAGCTCAACTCACAGGATCATCATTTCCGTTTATGCAACAAGTTGAAGCACAATGTCGTAGATCCGTATTCCCGCCAAGGAGAAACTCATTAAATTTGAAAACAAGAATGAAGACAGCAATGGCTCGGAGATTGCACAGCTCAATCCCTTGGCGGTTGATCTCCAAATCGTCGAGACCCCTCCTTCACAGTCCTATTTCGCACCGACTTCCGCTAGAAATCATTAGCCAAATATTCGGAAAAAAAAAACCTTCCATAGTTTTCAATCTTTAGCGCCTTCCATACGAAAGGTGATCCGCTACCCAAAATGGACCACTGCGGCCAGACTTTGGAGCTGTCTGCAAATACTGGAGAGCGATCACTTGGTCGACGCCCGCCCTCTGGTCCTCCATGGTCGTGCACTTCTCAAAATTCACCCTCAATAACAACCGTAGTACTCTGGTTAGAGATTGGCTTCCTCGATCCAGCCAACTTTCTCTTTCTATCCACATTTTCATCGAGCCCTTCAAGACGATCCGGGTAGTCACTGAAACGGACCTCAATTTTCTTGCAGGGATCGTCAACCAGTATTCTTCTCGTTGGCGCCATTTCGAACTCTCTATCCCATCCAAATTTGCCAGATTCTTCCGAGCAGAGGGATCCCATGCTCCTATACTCGAATCCCTTGGGTCAAACATTACCAGTCCAAGTCATCGTGGCAAGTTTAACCTGATCACTTGCCCACACTTAAAAAGAGTACACCTCGGATCTCTTCGACTCTGCCTCATCAACTTTTCATGGAATAACGTGACGCACATATGCGTACAGTCAATGTTCACTTGAATATTGCTTGAAGATCTTGCGGAACACTTGATTGACATTCTACGAGCAATGCCTTCTCTCAACAAGTTGGCCTTATCACAAATATTAAGATGGTTTTCTTCCCCACCTTGAGAATTTAGACTATACGGCCCCTTCCAGTTTCGCAAATATGGATCTAGACTCCTTACTATCTGCCGATAATGCCGTACAAGGTCCTCTCCGGTTAGGCAGACCCGACTTTCGTTCCCCAAAATCTCGCATATCCGGAAAAGCCACCCGCTTTCTCTTGGGATTAGTGGAGCGAGGCGTGAGGGTGGATGTTTGTTCTCAGTCGCGGGATGATAATCTGCAGTCTTCTATCAACTATAACAGGAACAAGGAAAAGTCGTTGCGCCAGGATTGGACTGATGACCTGGACTTGAGTCTGATACAGGATCTGTCTTGATCCTTGTGTCGCGTCTTGTGTGTATGTATTTCAAACTGAAAAGCAAAGGTGATACATGTTATCATGACCGATAAAGGGTTCAGTCATTCAAGTCTGTACTTAGCTTTGGTTGTTCAGCGCGTAAAATATATTATTTGCATCCACGGTGATCGATCATAAGCATCGCCAAAGTGGACGGAAAGTGAGCCATACATATAATCTCTTCACTTCAATCCTAACTGAGCGCCAGGCTAATCGTTGGGCAAACTAATTAAATAACACTAAGTAGGATCAAATTATATCTCATTCCGAATAAATACAACATTGTATATAGTGTTATGCCAGGAAAACCAGAAGGGCTTATTGTGCGATGATTGCAGGTCATGGGGATAAGCAGTTATCAACCAGATATCAAGATACGAGAAGTTTGAAGAGAAACAGTAAAAAAAAGAGATGGGGAGGGCAACGACAATGTCCATTGTTCAAGCACAATCCGAGCAGCAGCCAGGATTCATTTCAATACACACCCGTTCAAACATATCGAATCTTCTCCCCCATCACTGGGACGACAATGCTCTACAAAAGACCATAAGCATGAGCCAACTTTCCCCCCAAATTGGCGAAGAACCACATTCTTTTCAACGACCACGGCCCACTGCTTATTTTAGAGGATCCATCGAGAATGTTCAGGAAAGTAATCTCCCTCAGCGAACTGCCGTTCACCAAGAGAGCTCCCCCCAGCTTTATGGGCGACAACATCCTCTTCAAGTCTCCTATGCGCGATGGAGCCGTAGTCGTTGAAAACGACTTGACTCACCTCTTCCCCTACCAATCTCGGACGGCGCTGGCTCGCGCGGCGACTTTTGATGAACTTGACAAGGCCGAGAATAACGAACATGATAGCGGCGAAGCCGATGATACAAGTTTTGAAAACATGCGATTCGGGCTGGAAAACATACGACTCAGGCTGGAATCCAAGGAAATCCAAGGAGGAGGATTTGGATCGGAGGCTACAGGCCTCCATCCATTTCCTGTTGCTCGTGATGGCAGCACCCTGAAGGAAAGAGATCTTTGCTAAGAATACCCTCCGAATGACATTGGTTAAACATACCTCTGCTCTGTAGATGAATTCGGTCAAAGGGATGTCAGCATGGTGGTCAAAGACATGAACATCTTCGAAACCCTGGGTGCCGTTCTTGAACTTGATGCGCAGGAAGTCGCGGACATCAGGGGGAGAGCCACGGCGGAGCTCAATGGCGAGAGCGGAGGCGTAATCGGCTGGAGTTAGAATAGGCAAATGAGGATAGAATGATGCGCGATAAAAAACTACCACCTACGTATGCCATACATTTCTGGGTGTTTCTTGGTGACGCCAGTTTGGTGGAGAAGAGAGATGAAGGACTGGTAGGTGGTCTCGACTAACAGAAATTGGAGCGGGTCGCCATTGAAGGCAATTCTTTCCAAGGAAGTAAGGATTGTGTGGAGGATTGTTCGACCAGCAACTAAAGACGACATGTTTAGCAAGACGATCTCTGCTTTACAAATCGGAGGACTTACCATTGCCAATACCATCGATTTCTTTATCGGAGAAGACTCCAGTTTCATGATAGTTGGCCCAGTGACGTGCTTGTTCAATGAACGTAGGAGGAAGGCGGTGAGCATAGGTCTTGTTGTGCGTAAGTTCCGAGTTAATGTAATCGTAGATCTAAATTTCTCCTAGTTATACAGTACGTTTTCGTCATCAGAAAAACACTTACGTTCCACTAGATGTTTGACAAAACAATTAGTTATAGTAGACATGGCCAAAAAAAAAGAGGCTAACAATGTTCTCCAAAGTAGTTGGGCGGCCGAAGACATAGTCTTTTACACTCTTGAGGAAAGGTTGAGCCTCGCGAGCCTTGCCCTTGAAGTCATCAGAACCGTAGAAATTTTTGATATGTTTCTCGAATGCCTAGTTTGAAAAATACTTAGAATCCCGAAGGTCAAGCCAAGAATCGGTTTCGTCTTACAGGGCAGTTGGTCCAACTTTCCAGAGAACGATCGTTGCCAGGTTCCACAGTTTCGACTGCACATACACATTAGGAAATGTGTAAGCGCATAGGGGTAGAACACAGAACTCATAACTGACCTGGAACATACTGATATCCACCCAAAGGCGCAGTTATGACAGTTTCGTTGGCAAGAACGATCTTGTTGTTTGGGTTAGGCGGGAAAAGACCTTGGAGCAGAGAAATAGCAGAGTCGAAAACAACAGTGCCTTCCACGCCGGCCTTGACGCGGACCTTGACTTCACTGTTGTCGACAAGACCGGAGCGGATACCCTCAATGTATGAGGGAGACCGGCTGTCAAAGTATGTGGAACGGAGAAGAGAGCCAAGAAGGTTGGACTCAGCCTGACAAGACATGTGTCAGCCATTGGTGAATACGAGGAAGAGAGTAACTCACCTCGCCAAGAGCGGTGGTCTCGGTATTGGACCCAGCATAGGTGACTGGGTCTTGGTAGTAGTTGTATCGATCGCCATTTCTAGCGATGATGATAACACCGAGAACTTTTGACAACAGCATCTTAGATCGTCAGCTTTTTGAGGACTGAAGTAGGTTGAAGAAGAAGGATGGTCCCTTGGCAGCGCTGCATCCCTTTTAAAGGGTTTTTAGGCTCAGTCGTCCCCATGTCTTACCCTCGTGCAGGCAGCTTGACCATGGCATGAGGTATGCCTCATCACATTGACTTGGTACCGTTGTCGAAGCTAGCAAGTGTGGAGCATACTTGTCGACATCCCTGGAAATCCCCCCACGAGGTGAATTAGATAAATAAAGGGAGGTGGACGCGTTGCAGGCACCTTACGAACTAGAGAAAGTCTCTTTAACACTTCGCCCAGAATCTCTGGGGAAGAAATGCAAATGCCTGAGCATGGCAGGCAGTCATCAAAACGCCTTGGGGTAGGAAGGATGCCATACCTCTACAACTTGGGTCATTATTAATTTGATTCCTGACGAAACCTCATGTGCAGTCAAAAATATTGGTTGCGTTATAGAGGTTCGTTCATTAATGACTGGCATCAGCCGCACGGTGGAAGCAGTGCGACATATTTAATAGACTGAGCTAGGAGGAATAATATAACGAGGTCTTCGCTAAGTGAAGGCCGAGGTCGATCCACCGATGAAACTTTTATCTCGAGTGTAGCATGAGGCGCGGCACGTTGACGGCTGCCAATTTGAGATGAGAAGGTTTCTTCACACTCCTGTTGAATCGAGAAATCCGCTTTGTTAACTTTGCTGGTTTGTTCCCTAGACCAAAAAAAGACAAAGCTGATGAAAAATCAGTCAAATTGTGGGATTTAGCTACGAACAGTTGACTGGAATTTTGGTATACAACCCTGAGATCCGCGATTCGAAGCCTCGGCTTAGGTAGACATGCAGGCCAGCAGAAGCTAGCATGAGGTTAACATGAACATTTGCCTAGACGTGGATTACAATACAAAATTCTTATATAAGAACCTGGCACAGGCTAACTTTTCACTTAGAAATGAGCAAGAAACAATAAGAAAGAGACTGACTTTTTCATTATCACCACAATACATTTATCTTTTCTTTTTGCCCCTCCCTCCGCCGGTCTTGGAGGGGTGGCCTGATCCTGCTGCCTGAGTAGGTGGAACTTCAACCGAGGCACTCCCTTGTGTTGCTCCTCCACCCCCGGAGGGACCCTTCCTTCTCCTCCCTTGTCCAAATGTCGAACGTTCACTTTTCTTCAACCATCGTTCCGGATCGGGGGCAGGAGTGACACCTGGGATGACACCTGCCGGTACACGCGACATGCGTACTTTCTTCGGTGCTGGTCTGGAGTTTAGGTCTGTAGAGGGGTTTGCTGTCGCAGAATCCGAGGCGTGTGGCACAACCGTCGAGGGTAGTTGCGGAGGTAGGGCAGTCTCCAGAGTAGAAGTAATAGATGTTGGAAGTGAGTCCAAAGCATGAAGAAAACCTGTGTTGATAAAATCCAGATGGGTTTGAGACGCTTGAAGGTTGGTAAGGATATCAGAGTGTTCTTCCGAGTCCTTGAAAAACGATGAGTGTAAGTGTAAGATGCTGTTGATAGCTACTGACGGGTTCGGCGGTATCGAGCAATTGGTTGTACAAATCAAATGCAACGTCATATGATCCTTCGCGATAAGCCTGATATAAGGGAACATGAGCATTTCGCTTGCAGACGCGAAGCGAACGACATGCCAACTGGGCTTCAAGGTGTACCAGACCCCGACTATCTTCAGCGTCCTGGTCCTCTTTGATCGACTTCAGTACGTCTCTCGCTTCAGATTCATGTGAGAGACGATACAACGAATACGCTCTCTCATAAGCATGATGTGCATGGTCATCATCAGAATCAATGAGGCTGAGCGCAGCACTATACTGCTCCGTCTGTAAAAGTAAGAAGAGCTTTGTCTGGCGAGCATCTGCATCTTTGGGATCCAATCGCAGTACTGGAGTTTCAATAGAACTTTAAATACGTTCCATAGTTACATTTAACGAAATGAAAACACACTTTTGTCGCACGTCTTCACGGCGTTGCTGAAATGACCCCCATCAATCTGGGCACAGAGGGATGTGAATAGACGTTTCAAGGCTTCTTGGACGCTTAAGGGCTGTTTCGGTGTCGTCTTATGGTCCTTCCAATTGTGTTTAGTCTGCCTAGTCGCTTTTACAGATGACTTTGGAGGCATCGTGCTGTTGATTGCTCAGCGGTTTACAGACTCGTGCCAAGAAAAATTCGATGATGCTCAAAGTCGAAACTCTCACGCCATATGACACAAGCTCTCCTCTGACTTTCATCGTCTCAAGCAAGATAGTATGTCTTCCGAAGAGTATGTTGATTTTCACTTGCACCAATACCTTTCATTGACGCTGTAGTTGTCTAGTGTTCCCCCAAATGAAGCCCAAATTGAGGTTGTAGAAACCCCAAAAAGCCCCACAGGAGTCACAGAAAATGAAAAGAAGAAACGGCCACGTCTCGACCTTGGTGCAGGCCGTGAACGTAAACGAGGAAAATCCATGTTTGGTATCCTTGTCGGTACCCTAAACAAGGCCAAAATTGAGGACAAGGAGAGAAACGCAAGCGAAGCGGTGAGTAAATTTGTTCTTGAACCGGAATTTGTCAAACTTTCTAATTGGGCGATCGTAGGCAAAAAAACGACAACTAATTGACCAGAGACTACAAGCTAAGCTTCGAAAAGAGACTGATTCTGTCAGGCGTGCCGAAGAGGCTAAAAAGGACAAAACGGCTGCAAACAGGAAAGAGGAAGAACTGCAACTTAGGGACTCGATCGTATGTTACTATGGCTTATCTTTTCTTAAATGACACTTGACAATGAACCGTGAAACGCAGTACAAACTCCGTCGAACACGGCTTCCGATCCTTGCTAATTTTTTGTTCACATCCGATGTTATACCCTCCGACGACTCACCAACAACACCATCCACAAACCCTTTAGCGCCTATCCCAAGATCACACCCTCCGCCACTTTGTTACCTGCCTACCATTCTGACGCCAGCTCAAGAGGCTTTCATAACTAGAAGAAAAGCTGATGTAAGTATTATTGTGAAAGGCGTTGGTCTATATATTCGCTGATATCGGATATTTTGTCTAGGTCATTGAGGCAGCAGAAAAGGAATGGAATCTCTTCCGTGAAGAACGAATGGCTGGAATCGATGAAATTAATCGAACTCGTCAGCGTGTCGCCGAAGAAGAGGCTGCACGCAAAAATGATAAGAACCTAAATAAGGATGAGATGGAAACAGATGCCCCAGCCCATAGTGACGAAGCTCTTACATCTGCTGTAGCTGAAGATAGCGGTCGTTCCATTGTAGTTGCTGACGGCGACTCAACGAACAAAGTCGTCGACATGGATGTTGACGACGCAGCAGGGCAGATTAAAGTCAATGAGTCAGAAAGAAAGGAGGAACTGACTTCGTTGCAAGCCGATGATGATGATGCCGTCGAGTATTAGTTACTATGTCAAGGTTCGCCGTTCTCGTTTGATCATCGAGTTTTCAAGCTAACAAGAAATGCTGTACTTGCAGAATGTTATTGCTACTTTTTTTGCGTGCGTTTTTTCCCACTAATGCTCTTTGATTCTCACTTTCTTCTGTGTTGGGACATTTGCTTGTCCTCGATCGTGAGTGAATGCAGGCATCTTGTTATACCAGCCAGTCTAGGATGTGAATCTTTGGCTTTATCTTCCTGAGGATGAATATTTAGTTGCGAATATAGAGCCATAATTGAGACGCGAATCATAAGCAAGGTTCCGGGACAACGTAATCGGGAAGTATATAATAATTATTGTTGCTTGCAATGATGTCGGTTGGTGACACATTGGCAATCTTTCGCGCCCAAAGTTCGTGAACCACTACTAGGGCGTAGAACGATAAATATTAGTGTTCTGGAATTTTCTTGACGAGTAGATGTGTGCCCCATGTTAAATTTTTCAATTTGGTAAATATATGATTGTGCTTGAAAATGAGGTCCATGTGGATGCATATCTTGAACTTTTGGGACAAGAAAAATAGAATTCTTTCAGAGTAAAGTTCCTAGATGCTTTAAAAAGTGTGCCCCATAAAAAATATCTACATTGTGAAATCTGAATTCATGTATGCAACACCATAGTCACTCTTGACAGCATCACATACATGAAGTCAACTTCCACAATTTTTGCCCATTTTTTCATGATGGAGCAGAGTTAATTAGAGTATATATAAACTGTTTTCTTGAAGAATTATATTTTCCTACTGTATCATTGTCCCAAAAGTTCATTACAGTCGTTTCGGAAATTCTTGTCCAAACACTGTTTTGCGGTGTTTTAAATAAAATAAATCAAGTAAATACCAGAAAATCAGAAAATGTTAGCCTCCAGTATCCTGGCCATATTTGAGCCCTCTCATCATGGTATACCGACAGATTAGTCCAGATATGAAGAAGCGGGCTCTTCAGCTACTTGAAGAAGGCTGGGAAATGTCGGAAATCGCATATGCTCTGGGAGTATCAACCAAAAGCATTCCACGCTAGCACAACAACTACGACCTTCACGGTTGCGTCGATCCTCCATCTGCTCTGCGCGGTAGACATCGCATCCTCACTGGTGATGTCATAGGGGAGCTCCGCAAGTTTATGCAAGAAAGCCCCAAGCTATATCTTGATGAAATAGGTGAATGGCTTCCACTGTACCATAACATCCAGAAATCTGCAGGATCTGGGTATTTCGAGGAAAATCATGATTCGTGCTGCAGTGGAACGAGATGATCAGCTGCGTGCTGAATGGATGTATGACTTCCTGGCCACCTATAGTGCAGAACAAATGGTTGTCCTTGACGAGTCGAGCAAAGATGGTAAAACTCTCATTCGCAGATATGGCCGGGCACAATCAGGAGAAGATGCAGTTATACAAGTCTCATTGGATCGTGGTGTGCGGTATAGCATCTTGCCTGCCCTCACCACTGATGGCTACATTGCTGTACGTGTTGTTGAAGGCTCAATTGATGGTGAAGAGTTCTTTGATTTCATTGTCAATGATTTGGTAGGACCATTTCAACCATCTCTTGCCTTTCAATTAATGATTTCAATAGCTTGCTTGCACCAATCCTTACCCTGAACCTCACAGTGTTTTGGTTATGGATAATTGTACTATGCACAAGAGTGATGCTCTGCGTGACGTTGTTGATGTTATGGGCGTCACTAGCTTGCACTCGCGTTCGGTGCTGGGCAGAGACAGTAACAAAGAGCTAAGTTCTATTCGAGCAAAGGGCACTTCCAAAGGTTGTGAGCAAAGCGTAGTGGATTGAACCGTATAGGTACTAAGGTCAAAACTAGAGAACTACAGCTAAGTACGGGCTCTTTATATAGGTAACTACAAGGCAGTGTCCAGGGTCAAGGGTTTAGTAGTATGAGTCAGAATAGGAGTCTTGGAATAGTATGAGTCACAAAAGGAGGCAGTGTTCGGGAATGGAAATGAGTCAAAGGGGATTACTAAGCATAGTGTGGAATAGAATCAGGTAATACATTGTCACTCGACCGGCGGATCCAAGAGAGGAATTGATCGTGGATGACCTGGGTTAAGTAAAATGGTTCGTGTTCACGTTCTTCTGTTATCGTTCATAACAGTTGAGGTGTCGGGTATGTCTTGGTTCTCCCTATATTTTGTCATCTGCATGAGTAGCTGATGTCTGTCATATTTCAAGGTCGACGTCTGGTGTTTCTACCCCCATACTCCCCAGATTACAGTCCAATTGAACAGAGTTTTAGCTGTGGTATGAATTTGTTTGTTTTCATGCCACAAATCACTTCTTTTCTGATCACCACTAATTTGCTAGTAAAAGCACACCTTCGCCGCCACTACCACTGCTTTGTTGACAGTGAATGCCCAGAGCAGAACCTCATAAATGCCTGTTTTGAAGCTGTTTCACCTGAGAAAGCAAAGGGGTGGTTTCGAGATTGTGGGTATCTTCCAATGTAAAATAAACATATGTATATTCCTATGTAGTAACATGGAAC
>Ga0193743_1002621_pt1 | contig 12493 bp, 13 predicted proteins | sample L2c2metaG_FD_143038 | JGI IMG/M metagenome (GOLD analysis project Ga0193743, IMG submission 143038) | Soil microbial communities from a riparian zone of the East river system, Colorado, United States - L2c2 | ecosystem: Environmental > Terrestrial > Soil > Riparian zone | place: USA: East River... | reverse complement strand
TCGGGACCCAAAAGTTCTCGACCGCCCCTTCGTAATGAACGACCGCGTCCACACCGTAGTCGGAGTCATGCCTCCACTCCCTGAGTATCCCGACGCAAAAGCTCTGTCCACGTACCGTGGGAGTGGGCCTTGGCCTGTCTCCTGCATTGCTCTGTCCATGGCATCCCACTTTGTGTCGGTTGCCCATCGTGCGGGGAATTGGATCCTCTGCCATTCGGCGCGATTCCAGTAGCGGGTCGGGTCCCGTGTCAGTCTTGCGGCGCAACACTTTCCGAGGACCTTGCTCCAAAGGGCCGCCTCACGTCACACACTATTCTCGAGCTCGAAGAGGCTATCGGGCCGCGCTGCTGGGGGCCGCTCCGCGGATAGCCATGCTCCATGGAGCAAGCGGCGAACAGTTTCGAAGTTTCGTCGATGACACAACACGACTCGTGATCAATGCTATGGATGAAGAGCCAACGGGGCGACTCGACACTCATCAACCGTCCCTCGGAGCGTCCCGACACAAGCTGATCGGGACCGTCTGGCAATTGGTGGTGAATGGATCCACCGATTGCGACATCTACCAACGGCGGGCTCGCTACCGAAGAGGATTCACATTGTGGAAGTCACTTCTGATTCCCCTGCTCCCCGAGGGTCGTCGGAGTCTCGCTCGCGCGAGCCGGGCCTGGCCATCCCCACTCCGGCGACGTCTGACCGCAGCGCTCTCGAACAGCTCCCTAAGAGACTGATTTCAGGCTATCTCCAGTCCCCTGCACTGCGTCCGCGATTTGAATCCAAACACGCTTCAAAATCCGCGATTTGAGTACAATGTGCCGAGGGTTCGGATCAAAATCCGTGATTTGAGTGCAGCGTGACAACTGCCTCAGCAGCGATCCTCTCAATGCTCACCGAAGCACAGAATCGCCTCCAAAGCTCCTTAGCATTCATAAAATTCCCTTTCTTGAGGTGTCCCCACATTGGAAGACGCATTCCGTCATTGGCACAAAGACTTCCGGCCTGTCGCTGACCAAAATCAGCTGGCCCTCTCAGCATGACCACCCACAACCTTTGCACACTCTCCCAAAGAACCTGTACGAGCTTTTGTGGGTTCAAATCACCCGCCGTTTCATCCAGATTTGGAACCATCCTCTACCCTTGGCTGGCGCTTGGCCCTTTGAGCAGCAGGCTGAAAGCAGCCCCGAACCTCGGATTATTTGCGGCCCAGAGCTCCCCGTCGTGGGCTTCGACGATGGAGCGCGAGATGGCGAGTCCAATGCCCATCCCGTTCTCTTTGGTCGATACAAATGCGTCGAATATCCTGTCAGCGCCATCACCGGGTAGCCCGTGGCCGTTATCGATAAACTCTGTCAGTACTCGGCCGCCTTCGGCGTTCCGAATTCGAATACTTAGGAGCGGCTGTCGGTCGATGTCCTGCATTGCGTCGATCGCGTTGGTGACCAGATTGATGATGATTTGCTGAATCTGATATCGATCCACGAAAACCTCAAGGACCGGATTTTCGAATTCGTACTCGATCGGCGTAGACCTCCGGCTGGCATCCTCCTTCAAGAGCCCAATCACCTCCCCAAGAAGCTCCACCATGTTGAATGAAGCTTTAACCGTGGGCTGTTGCTTGTATAGAGAGCGAATGTTGCGTATCGCCGCATCTGCCGCGCGGCCATCGCGGATGACACGCTCGATCGAGGTGATGGAGTTCTCAATGTTCGGTGTCGCCGCATTCAGCCATCGGAAGCAGGCCTGCGCGTTCGAGAGCAATGAAGACAATGGCTGGTTCAATTCATGTGCGATCGATGCAGATATCTCTGCCACAATTGAAGCTCGTGATGTCCGGGAGAGATTCGCCTGCAGCACCCGCAGCCTACCCTCCGCAACTTTACGGTCGTGGATGTCGAGAGTGACGCCAAACCACCGGACTATGTTTCCATGGTTGTCGCGCGATGGTTCTGCGCGACTCAGGAACCAGCGCCAGGTGCCATCCGGTTTCTGAAGCCGATGCTCAGTGCCGAAAGAGTTTCCAGTCGCCAGCGCCTTGGCTAATTCCCGCGATACTAACTCGCGATCGTCGGGGTGATATTTCTCTATCCACTTTCCGTTTTGTATATCCTCGAGCGATGCTCCGGTAAGCTCGCGTGCGACCTTGTTCATGAAAGCAGCCTTGCCGTCCGGAGATATAGACCAAATAATCGTGGGCACAGTGTCCATGAGCCTCTGCATCTCCTGCTCCGACTGCTGTAGCGCCATCTCCGCCGCCTTTAAGGGCGTTGTGTCCAACATGACCCCATGAAACGCGATCCTGTTCCCAGCTTCGTCCCGAATTACGCCCGCGGAAGTGTGAAACCATCGATACTGTCCATCAGCACACATGAAGCGGTTAACGACGTCGTACCCCTCGCCCTCGGCAAGCAGCTCATTCCATACCGCCACCATTTCGGCTACATCATCGGGGTGGATAAGATCTATCCAACCTTTCTCCTGTATCCCCTTAAGAGTACGGCCACTGTATTCGACAACCCTCTTATTGATATAGGTGATTTGCCCATTCAGATCGGCTTTCCACAGAATTGCCGGCAGAGTCTCAGTGAGGAGATTCAGCTGGAGCTCCCGCTCCCTGAGCAACTCTCTTGAGCGGTAGAGATCGTCGATGTTGCTGTTCAAGGCGTACCAGCGGTATATGCTGCCATCTTCGTTGAAATATGGTTCGGCACGAGTATGAAACCAGCGATAGATCCCGTCCTCCCCGCGAAGACGGTAAGTGATTTCAATTGGTCCCTGATTCGGCGATTTGCTGTACTCTGCGACCACCGCAGCCCGGTCGTCTGGATGGATGCAGTCCAGAAAGGTCCGGTCTCGCAAATCTCTTATGACAGCACCGACGTAGCCGGACAGACGTCTGTTGGTGCGCACAACACCTTCCCCCGTCCGTGTACAGATCATCGCTGGCACGCGGTCCAGAACCTCCCGGGCCTCACGCTCGCTTGCCTGCAGTGCCTCTTGAGCCCTTACCTGCTCGTCAACGTCCACCCCGAGCAGGTACCAGAAGGCGCCGTCGCCATCCTCATGGGACGAGAGTTCGGCTCTAAGATGCTGCCATTTATACGTTCCATCGTGGACGCGAAATCGCCAGATCACATCCAAACGAACTCGTGTTCGAATGCAGTCATACCACTTAGCGCTCGCTTCCTCAAGAAATCCAGGCTCCACGCTCTCAAGCCACCCCTCTCCAAGAAGATCCTCCAGAGGACGGCCAAGCGCAGCAACGAACCTTTTGTTGGCATATATGGCCTTGCCATCAGCGTCCGCAACCAGGATGAAGCCAGGGACGCTATCCGCGACTCGGCGGAAGTCCAACCCCTGTTTGTCGCCATCAGGTCGCGAACCATTTGAAACGTAGCCGACTGTCTTTGTCAGGCCTTCCACGATGTTCTCCGAGCGATTAGGATGTTTGTTTTAGACCTTCGGTTCAATAATCTCCCTCGTCTCTATCCAGTCCACGAGAAGTCTTCTTTGTGCGAAATACCAGACACCATCGATCTTCGCGAACCTGTCAAGATAGCGGAGGGAAGCGATCATGAGATTACGCTCACTTCCACGTACCGATACATGATGCGCCACGCAATAGCTGACACCAGTTGCCTCAGTGCCATCCAATACGACCGTACTCTGGCCGTTGAAGTGAGTTGTGGTCACGTATTGGTTGAGGTTATCAAAGACGGGTGCGAGTGCATCACGGCCTTGGAATTCCTGGGATGGAATATCGCTCTTGGCGTCCATGTATACAACGAAACGCGCGTCTTCGACGAATAGAGCCATTTGGCCTTTTGCGTCCCTGCGGTCGGCGCAATGGGCATACGCGTCTACTAACTCTCTGAGCCCCAGGCGATCTGCAGCTTCTTCAGGGGAAATGCTTATATGGATTGCCATTCAATGAGGATAAAGAAGGCGAGACTGGAATGAGATCGCGCCCTCTATACATATTTATGTAGTTGACTTTTGTTGCACTTGACCCTATTGCACGTCATTAGACGTGTGAATCTAGAAGCCCCTTTGGTTCAAGCGACGACCTGAGGCTGCGCCGTCCACGTAAAAGGCGAGACTGAATTGCTGCGACCGAAATTCCTAACGCGTCAGCAGCTTGCCGCGAGGAATGATCGTGGCCATAACAGCTGGTCACAACTTCCTGCATTTTCGGCCTGCAAGTTCTCCACATGGATCACCGCTGAGTCTGAATCGATGTCTACATAGGTAAATGGATGTCCATTCCGAGTAAGGAATTCCCTCAGCGCGAGGGTGCGGGCGGAACTCCTGGCCCCGAAGAGGACGACATTTCCCTCGCCCAATTGAATCATCAATAGGCGCCGCGCGACGAAGGCCTCCATGAAGATATCGCCCAACTCGGTGTCTTTCGCCATCAGGGAAAGTACCTTATCCCGACTAAGTTCCAGAACGCTGCCGTCCGCAGTGACGCGTGCTTTGAGCAGTGATCGCTTTCCGGAAATGACGGACATCTCGCCGGTGAACTGGTTTGCTTCACGAACCGCTAGAATCTTGTCGTCCTCGCCAGTCCTGCTAATCGAGACGTTACCTTCGAACACGATGAATAGAGGCACATCCGGTTGCGAGGGTTCATAGAGAACTTCACCGGCTTGTACCGATCGAAGCTGGGCGACGGACCGAATGCGGTCTATCTGCTCCGGACTCAAATTTGGATTGTCCCGCATCGTACCCGCTCCTTTACCCCGCGCGTGCGAGGAGATACAAAGTTTTCGACCCGTAGGGCGCAAGGTTTATGAAGTGCAGAAACATACATGCAAACGGGACTTCTCATTGATGTTTCACTGGCAGTTGCATCGCCTGCCAACAGTACGATAGCCAATGGGTTCCGAGGCACGCCATTACATCTTTATGTGGATTGTCAGCGTGCTCAAAGTAGAAATCCGCCCGCTACGATAAAGATGTAATGCCCCTTATATTCCTTTCGTAATACGCTCAACACAACAACAAAACGGAAGAGACAAACGCGAACCACCTCGCGACTCTTGCCGTGAGATTATTCCCGTGGATTATCCCGACGCATGGCAGAAATGATGGATACGACTATTCTGGCTGCCTTCCTTGAGTACTCTCCGAATCCCACTTGGTTGGCAGATTCCGACGGCCGGTGTGTCTACGCAAATCAAGAGTTGAGAGAAATCACAGCCCTGAGCGCGGCTCAGCTAGGGGACTTGAATTGGCTGGAACTTGTAGCGGAAGGAGACAGACAAATGTCTTCCACTCTATGGCAGGAAGCGCGGATTCATCATCAGCCCTATCGCGCTCGTTTCTTTTTCCGTGCCAGGGATTCTGCACGAAGAAGTGCGGTGGATGCGGTCGGAACGGGACATATTGCCCCCGACGGCTCAGAAGTGTGGCTCTTTACCGCCGTCGTCTCACCGTCGGGCAAAGCGCTTCCGCCCGTCGAGGCGAATCTTCAAATGACCCTTAACGCTCTTCCAACTCAAGCCTGGTACGCCCGTGCGTCGGGGGCGCTGGCGTTCGTCAACGGGGCTACGGCGGATTACCTGGGCCTTCCATCAGATCACCCACTTCGGTTTGCTGCAGATTTCGAAGCACCATGGAACGCCCATTTGGTCTTCCTGCATCCTGAGGACCAGCCCACCTCGAGCAGGAATTGGGCAGAGCAAATTCAAACGGGGCGCCCGCGAGATGACCAATTCCGCGTATTGGGAGCCGATGGCAAATACCGTTGGTTTCTTACGCGAGCGGAGCCTCTCAAGGATTCGGATGGTCACGTTGGATATTGGGTTGGCGTGAACATCGATATCGATGACAAGAAACGAGCCAGCGAGGCTCTCGACGCAGCGCGGGAGCGAATCGGTCGCGCTACACAGTCTGCAGCAATTGCCGAACTCTCTGCGTCCCTCTCTGACAGGATTGTGCAGCCATTAGCGGCTGTCGTAGCCAACGCACGAGCAGCGCTCAATTGGCTTTCCTCTGACAACCTCAACATCTCACAGGCCAATGCCGCACTCGAAGGAGTGGTTCGAGATGGAATGTCTGCTGGCAATATTGTTCACAAGATGCGCGAACTCTTCGATCATCGTCGGCCCGAGCCACGGGCAATTGACCTGAATACTTTGGTTGAGCAGGTGATAAGCCTTCAGGCCACAGACGTCCGTGACAAGGGAGTCGCAATTGATTGCGAACTGAATCCGGACCTGCCGCCCGCCTTCGCGGATGCGGCCCAGATTCAGCAGGTGCTCTTCAATTTGGTGGTGGACGCCCGTGAAGCCATGTCTCAATCTGAGGAATCGAAGAAGCTAACGCTGAGGACTGACTTCACCGACGATCACGTTAGCCTCGAAGTCGAAAACAGCGGTGGTTGTGTCACCAGTGTGGAGCATCTGCTTGAAGCGGTCGTCGCGGATGAATCACGGGAAACAGTCGTGGCCCTGGCAATCAGTCGTTCCATCATCGCGGCGCAAGGGGGCACGCTCGAAGCTTTTCGACGTGAAGGAGGGACATGTGTTCGCATCGAGCTACCTCGCTTCAGCTCACCGTAAGCATCAATACACAAATATGTAATGGCATTGTGAACGCCACGATGCCTATGATGGCCATGACGTTGAGCTCCGGCGAGCCAGATCGCCTGCCACTAACTGCCATTTTTATCGCAAGCTAAGTTCCCAATATCGCCTTTTAACCGTTAGCGAGCGCCCGAACGATAGGAGGAGTCCATGATGTGGATCGATATTGGGGTGACCGTATTGATGACTTCCCGCATGGCACTGTTTTAGACCGGCACTTCCGCAGCTACTGGATCCGAATAATGATGCCTGCTTACCGGAGGGAGAAGATGAACAACAGGAGTGCCTCTTCGTTGTGATGGAGAAGTGAACGAACATTCTCCTCGAAAGTCCTCATCACGGAACAGCGGGCTTTTGCAATTACATATTTATGTAATGCCTGATTTGAAGGGTTGTCGATGACTTCGCTGATGTCTTTCCAATATAATCCGCTCACAAAGGTGCGCTTCCGTTTATGTAGAAGCGGTGCACCGAGCATTTTAGAGGCTTGTAGACAATGACACGCACAGCTATCAGTAGCTCACTCCGAGAGGGGATAGTGCCGTCAAAGGAAATGGTCTACATCGTCGATGATGATGCCAGTGTTGTAGACGCTCTCTCATCTCTCCTGCGTGCCAATGGCAAGCAGGTTCAAATGTTCACTTCAGGACAAGACTTCCTCCACTTCGAACGCCAGGACTCGTGTGCGTGTCTGATTCTCACTTTGAGAATGCCCGGAATGAATGGGCTGCAAGTGCAAGAGTCGATAGCCGCCCAAACGACAATACCGGTCATTTTCATTACTGGCCGCGGCGATGTTCCGTCGACTGTCACGGCGATGAAGGGAGGAGCGATGGACTTCCTTACCAAGCCTATTGACGAGACGGCACTACTTGCCTGTGTCGAAAAGGCATTCGAGCAGGATCGGAGACTTCGGTTGGCAGCAGTCGAGCAGGAGAGTCTGCTCGCGCGTTACCGATCACTGACCCCACGGGAGCAACAAGTGTTGCCGCTGTTGGTACGTGGTCTTTTGAACAAGCAGGCGGCCGGCGAATTAAGAATCACGGTGTATACCGTGCAGATACACCGGGGGCATATCATGCGGAAAATGGAAGCCAATTCTTTCGCAACTCTGGTTAAGCTCGCCAGCAAACTAAATCTTGAGTCTTCCGGAGCATCCTAGATTGCACGGAATGATTTTCCATGGACCGTACCAGAGGGGCGGAGGTTTCAATGGGCATGCAGGCCCGCACGATCGCAGTCATTGATGATGATCTCCGAGTTATCGAGTCGTTGATAAACTTACTGGCCTCGTGCGGCTATAAAGCTGAAGGCTATTGTTCGGCGGAGGAGTTTCTCGAGTCAGGCGGTCTGCAAAAGAGCTCTTGCGTCATCACTGATGTGGAGATGCGTCAGATGAGTGGACTGGGCTTGCTGCACCACATTACAACTGCTGATAGTTCGTTGCCCGTCGTTATCATTACGGGAAAGCCTTCTGAGAAGTCGCAATCGTTCTACCTTGCAAGGGGAGCGGTCGGCTTCTTCCGTAAACCGGTTGACGGCGACGCTCTGGTCGACCTTCTAAAGGGAGTTTGTAAAAGTTGAACCTTGGGGTTTATCTGCGTCTCCAGGTGGCTCGTTCGTAGACCTCGCAAAGTCCCGCTCTGCACTTTAGAGCGAAATCGTTCAGGGATCTGCATGCTGCTCCAGAGCCACTGATTTGATTTGGTCGATGCTCATGTTCGTCTCACCAGAAAGACTGCGGAGATGAACAGAATGATTTTGCTTCAGGGCAAGATTGACGCCTGCTCGAGTGTTAATTGCATCGGATTCGCTGAGGATTGTTGCGCCACAGAAGTCATGTTGAAGGCCGAGAAGCCTCGAATCGGTCGAATCTGAAATTGGAGAAGAGCTTCCGAAGATCTCTGTGGACTCGATACAAGTGCAGGAGGTCCTGATCAACCTGATTACGAATGCAATGGAGGCCATGGAAGGCAGCCTTCGTGACCCACGTTTGATCATTCGCGCCATGGCTGATCGACGAGAAATGTCAATCCAGGTGATAGATAACGGTCCAGGTGTGGACGATCCTGCAAAGCTCTTCGAGCCATTCTTCTCAACAAAGAAAGAGGGCATGGGGATTGGATTGGCAGTTTCCCGCTCGATTGTTGAAGCTCAAGAGGGCCAACTATGGGCAGAAAACAATCCTGACTTCGGCGCACGATTCGCCCTCAGGCTGCCACTGGCAAAGAATGCCTGATCAACCCTCGATAAGAGAACACGCGATCGTTTCCGCGGCTCTCGGCTACAAGGAATATGTAATTTATCGAACTCTGATGGATTGCTACGATCACGCTGTTCACCTGCTGGAATATTTCATTCCGGTTGCTTGCAACTCGACGTTCCTGACGATGCACGCCGTGAGATCCGGTGTAGCGATCGACTGTCGCGCGAACTACAAAGGAACTCACCGTGCCATATCGCAGCGTAAATCCAGATAAGGGAGAAGTCCTTAAGACCTTCATCGAGCACACCGATCAAGAAATGCTGGACGCCCTGGCTACCGCGGACAAGGCTTTTGTGTCCTGGGCGGCACGCCCAATCGAAGAGCGCGCAAAGATTATTTATGTGGGCGAACGTGCCGGACCGGTCTAGTCTCATCAGAGCCTGGTATTCCCCAGCAAGCTCCGCGCGTGGGAGATTTTGGCAACTTCCGGTGCTGATCCTGATGCTCTGTCTTCGTCAGACTGGTGCGGGGCAATGTAGCGGCATCGCTTCAACACCGCAGGCAGCCGCCGATTGCGCCGCCTATGCTGTTCCGCTGGGCAGAGTCGTACCGCTGGACTCCACGCATTCGTATTCGTTGGCCGAGTTGATTGATCTGGCCGAACGCAACAACCCAAGCACGCGGGTCGCGTGGGAGCGGGCACGGCAGCGAGCCGATGAGCTCGGCATCGCCAAGAGCTCGTACTATCCCGTGCTGGCCGGTGCAGCGGTCTTTGGCGATCAGCGGGGCATCACTCCATTTCCAAAGCCGATCGCTCCACGCGGCTATGTGATGGTCGAGGTTCCAAGCGTCATTCCACAGGTTTCGCTGGAGTATCTGCTGTTCGACTTTGGCAGACGCGGGGCCGAGGTGGATGTCGCGACGGCGGAGAAGCTGGCCGCCGGGGCGAACTTCATCCAGGCCAATCAAGCGGTGGCTTTTCGCGTCGCCAGTGCGTTTTACCAGTTGCTGACGCAGCAGGAGCGGCTGGCCGCTGCGGAGGCGACGTTGAAGACCGCGCAGACGACTGCCGATGCCGCTGAGTTTCAGTTACGCAACGGGAGGGCTACGCTGCCCGACGTTCTCAACGCTCGTGCGGAGGCATCGCAGGCCGTCTTCGACCGCGAGTCGGCCGATGGCGATGAGAAGGTTGCGCGCGTCGCTCTTACTGAGGCTGTTGGCGTCGAGCCATCGCCCAACGTCGTTATTGACGCGGCGAACTCCGCTCCTATGCCGTCTGAGCTGGCGGCTTCGATCGATGTGTTGATCGACCGGGCGATCGCCGACCGCCCGGACCTTGCGGCGCAGGCGGCCCAGATCCGCGCCGCGGATGATGCGATCCGCGCTGCTCGTTCCGATTACTGGCCGCAGATCGTGCTGGAGGGCTCGGCGGCGCAGACCTCGATCTGGCCGACGGCGGACTACGGCCAACTGGGCAACGCGAGTCAGCCGACATGGGCTGCGGCGCTCTCCGTCCGGTGGAAGCTCTTTGACGGAGGCGAACGAAAGAATGAGGTCACCAAGGCCGAATCGAAGAAGCGCGAGGCTCAAGAAATGATGCGTGAGAAGCGCGACCAGGCTACGCGCGAGGTCTGGACGGCCTATATTGGTTTTCGAACAGCCCTTCGCAAGCAGCAGGCCGCGGTCGCTCTGCTGGACTCGGCGACGGCGTCCTACTCTTCCTCGCTGGATGCGTATCGGTACGGCGTGAAGAACCTGATCGACGTAGTGACGGCCGAACGGCAGCTGGCGCAGGCGCGGCTTTCGAGCGTCTCGGCGCGATCGCAGCTTTTTCTTGAGGCGGTCAATCTTGAGTTTGTTACCGGCAACCTTCTGCGGACGGGCCCGCGGGCGACGACGAACTCGCCTTCGGTGCCTGCGGTTCTGGCTCCATCTCCCGCACCTCCACCTTCTTCGAATCCACCTCAGGACGACCGGCAGCGATGAACAGAACAGCAGTAAACTCTCTCGGCATCGGCGTTTGCCTCTTGTGCAGCGGTTGCGGACGCGCGCCGGCGATCGATGTCATCGGTTCGTTTTTTCCAGTCTGGATGGTCTGCCTTATCATCTCGATCGTGCTAGCGTCGCTGCTGCGGGTGTTCCTCCTGCGACGCCAGCTTGAGCCGGTGGTTGAACTGGCCGCACTTTTCTATCCTTCCGTCGTTCTTCTTCTCAGCTGTTTGTTGTGGCTGATCTTCTTCCGCTAAGGAGCTCCTATGGAAACCGCTACGCAGACCGCGAATCACAAACGAACCGGGCTCTGGGTCGTTCTCGGCGTAGTGATCGCAGCAGCGATCGCTCTGCTGTTGGTCGCTTATGAGGTGAACCGGTCACCTCGCACCGACGACGCCAGTGTGTGGGCGAACTACATCGAGATTGCTCCGGAGGTCAGCGGCCGCCTGGTGGAGCTTCCGGTCAAGGACAACGCTTACGTGAAGAAGGGAGACCTTCTCTTCGTGATCGATCCCCGGCCCTACCAGTACGCTCTCTCGCAGGCGCTCTCTGACCAGCAGGCGCTTGAGGAGCAGATCATCGATCTGGGGCGGCGCATTGCCGCGCAAAATAGTGCCGTCCAGGCTGCGGGCGCCGCGGTGTCGACATCGAAGACCAATATCCGGACTGCGAGCAGCAATATCGAAGGAGCCCGCGCAGCCGTTACTCGCGCCAAGGCAGCGACGGCCGCAGCCGAGGCGAAATTGAAGCTCGATACGAATGACCTGCATCGCATCGAGCCGCTGCTTCAGAAACAGTACGTTACTGCGGAGCAGGTCGATCAAGCCAATACCGCGGTGCGCGTCTCGCAGGGGAACTATGACGCAGCCCAGGCCGCGCAGGCGCAGGCGCAGGCGCAGCTGGACGAGTCTATGCTGCACCAAGAGGTGGCGGGCTCGCAGGCCGCTGAGTCCCAGGCGAAGCTCAGCCAGAGCATCCATGCTATCGACCGGATCGAGACGCTGGAGTCGCAGCGCCCTGCAAAGGCGGCAAAGGTGGACAGTGCGCGTCTCGATCTCGAGTGGACTCGCGTCGTCGCACCCTTCGATGCCTACGTCACGAGCATGAATATCTCTGTCGGAGCTTACGCCCACCCGGGCACGCAGATGTTCACGCTGATCGACACCCGCAAGTGGTATGTCATCTCGAACTACCGCGAGTCCAAGCTCAAGAGGATTCCCATCGGCGCGCCTGTTGACGTGTACCTGATGGGCCATCCCGACCGCCGCTTTAAGGGCAGGGTCGAGAGCATAGGATTCGGCGTGCTTCCTGAAGATGGCAAGCTGGCCAATGGTCTTCCCAATATTGAGCGCACGTTGAACTGGGTGCATCTCTCGGCGCGCTTCCCGGTCCGTGTGCTGATCGAAGACCCTGATCCGAACCTCTTCCGTATCGGCGAGACCGCCGTGACTGTAGTGAGGTAGCGGCCGTGGCCACGATCGTCTCTGCGTGGATTGACCGGTTCCAGCAGGATCTCGAACCCACGCCCGGCCGCTGGAGTAGTTCGCTGCGCATCGTGCTCGCCTCGGTGATCGCGCTGCTTCTGCTGATGACACTGCGCATGCCCTTCCTCGGGCTAAGCATGTACTTCGTGTTCCTTGTCGGGCGTGATTCTCCTGCCGTCTCCTTCCGATCAGGTTTGTTGTCGCTTCTTGCGCTGGCCGCGTCG
>Ga0193743_1002620_pt1 | contig 12494 bp, 12 predicted proteins | sample L2c2metaG_FD_143038 | JGI IMG/M metagenome (GOLD analysis project Ga0193743, IMG submission 143038) | Soil microbial communities from a riparian zone of the East river system, Colorado, United States - L2c2 | ecosystem: Environmental > Terrestrial > Soil > Riparian zone | place: USA: East River... | reverse complement strand
GCGCCGCTCTGTTGCGCGTTCCTGCGCGCGCTCCGGCAGCGGCGGCGCCGTGCGGCGCACCTCGTCGACAAAAGAGGGGCGGGCCGGCCGCGGCGGCGGCTCGGGGAGCTGCGGCTCGGCATGATCGAAGGCCTCGGCTCTGGCGCCATCGCCGTCGTTCCAATTGCCGGCATCGGGCAGCGGGGCAATGCGCGGCGGCAGCTCGCCACCGCCCACCACAGGCCGTGGCGCCATCTGATCGCGCGCGGGCAGGGCGCGGACGATGTTGGGTTCCACCACGATGTCGGTCGGGCCGCCGATCATCAGGAGATGTTCGATGTTGTCGCGTCGTACCAGCACCAGCCGCCGCCGGCCATCCACAGCCGCGGCGTCAATCACCGCCAGCCGTGGCATCCGGCCGCGATTGGTATTGGCGCCGAGCCGGTTGCCGGCGAATCGGCGCAACCCCCACGCTAATGCGGCGATCAGCGCCAGAACGGCCACGAACGCTAAGATGAATGTCAATGGTGCCTGCATGCTTGGTCCCCGGCAAACGGCGATGAAGTCAGAGATTTGCCCAATCTCTTAATTCCCCAGGGCAAGAACTGCCGCCCCGATCTCTTAATAACTCATGAATCGCCTGAGCCAAAATGACTTCTCATATCTTCCACCTTCGGCCAAGGCGGCTGGTTAACGGGGCTTTCGTGGCGAAAATCACCCAAGCTCTCGCCTCGGACCAGCCGCGCTGGAACGCTGATGCTGTCCGGGGAACCATCGAGGACGCGAATCTTAACCGGCTGTTAACCATACAGGCGGCAAATTCTGCCTACCCGAGGGCGCAGCGCCCAACGGCAAGGGGAGGTTCAATGTCCACTGGCGATCTTCCGATCTTGGCCGCGCTTCGCACCCGGATGCAATGGCATCAGGAGCGTCAGCGGGTGCTGGCCGAAAATGTCGCCAATTCCGATACGCCGAACTTCAAGCCGCGCGATCTGGTGGAACCGAAATTCGATGCTTCCGGCTCCAACGTCGATGGGCCGCTGGCGATGATGCGCACCAGCGGCAGCCATATGGGCCCGTCGGGGGCTCCGGAAAGTTTTGACCAAAATCGCAGGACCGGGTTCGAGACGCGGCCGGCCGGCAACGCCGTCAATCTCGAAGACGAGATGCTCAAGGTCTCGAGCAACCAAATGGACTATGCCGCAGTGACCTCGCTCTACAGCCATAATCTCCATCTTCTGAAAACCGCGATCGGGAAGGCCTAAAGGCCGGATTGATCGCAAGAAAGGGATAGCATGCCCGACCGTCAAGTCATTGCGGACTTCGCGAGATCAATGGGGATCGCGACCTCCGGCCTGCGCGCGCAGGCCGGCCGGATGCGCGTGATCTCGGAAAACATCGCCAACGCCGATTCCACCGCGGCGACCGCCGGCGGCGATCCCTATCGCCGCAAGGTGCCGACCTTTTCCTCCGAGCTCGACCGCACGCTGGATGCCAATGTCGTCGCGCTCGGCCGGGTGGTGCCGGATGCGACCGCGTTTCACGTCAAGCACGAGCCAGGCAATCCGGCGGCGGATGTCAACGGCGACGTCAAATATCCCAACGTCAATCCGATGATCGAAATGACCGACATGCGCGACGCGCAGCGATCCTACGAGGCGAACCTCAACATCCTCCACGCCACACGCACCATGATCCAGCGCACCCTCGACATCCTCAAATCCTGAAAACAGGGAAACCCTAAGCCATGGCTTCACCCTCGATTGCCGCCAACGCCTACGCGAGCGCGGCTCGCATGATGGACGCCGGCGGCATTTCCAAGCCGACCGACACGGCGGGTCCCTCGTTCGGCGATCTGCTCAAGGACGCGATCGGAAGCGTCATCGACGGCGGCCGGCAATCCGATCAGCAGACGGTCTCGATGGCGGCGGGCAAGGCCAATGTCATGGATGTCGTGACGGCCGTGGCCGAGACCGACGTCAAGATATCGACCCTGGTGTCGGTGCGCGACAAGGTGATCGCGGCTTACGAGGACATCATGAAGATGGCGATCTGAAGAAGGTGAATGGCAATAGCGAGTGGCGAATAGGGAAGACGGTGCCTGCCAGTCTGAAATCCATTCGCTACTCGCCATTCGCTCACCTCGAAACCAAGTGAAATTGAGAGAGTTGAAATGACCGGTGCTGAAACCCTCGACGTGGCGCGCGATGCGATCTGGACCATCGTCGTGGTGTCGTCGCCATTGATGGTCGTGGGCCTAGTGGTCGGCGTCGTGGTGTCGCTATTCCAGGCGCTGACGCAGATCCAGGAGCAGACCCTGGTGTTCGTGCCGAAGATCCTGGCGATTTTCGTCACGTTACTACTGGCATTGCCGTTCATGGCGGATGCGCTGCACAGCCACATGATGCGGATATCGTCGCGAATCATAGGTGGTTGAGGCACTATGCGCGGATCATGCGCGTCGATATTTCACTGCTGCCCGTGCTTGCGGCCACCTTCATGCTGGTGTTTGCCCGGGTCGGCAGCATGGTGATGCTGTTGCCGGGGCTCGGTGAATCGAACATTCCGGTTCGCATCAAGCTCGGGATCGCGCTGTTGCTGGCGCTGATCATCCTGCCGTTGCACCGCGGTGCCTATCAAATCGACATGCAGTCGATCAATCCGCTGCTGGTCATGATGATCCATGAGATCATCGTCGGCATCGTGCTCGGCGCCACCGCGCGGGTGACGCTCTCGGCCTTGCAGGTCGGTGGCGCGGTGATCGCCCAGCAGATGGGACTGGGTTTCGTCACCTCGGTTGATCCCACCCAGGGCCAGCAGGGCGTGCTGATCGGCAATTTCCTCACCATGCTCGGCATCACGCTGTTGTTTGCGACCGACAGCCACTATCTCGTCATCGCCGCCCTCAACGACAGCTACAACATCTTTTCGCCTGGCGATCTGACGCCGAGCGGCGATATCGCAGCGCTTGCCACCCGCGCCTTCGCCGCCGCCTTCAAGATCGGCATGCAATTGTCGGCGCCGTTCCTGGTGTTCGGCCTGGTGTTCAATATCGGGCTTGGCGTGCTGGCGCGGCTGATGCCGCAGATGCAGGTCTATTTCGTCGGCGTGCCGCTGTCGATTCTTGCCGGCTTCCTGGTCTTCTCGCTGGTTCTGGTGGCGATGATGGGAACCTTCCTCAATTATTTCAACGGCGTCATGCACGATTTGACGCCGTGAACCGAAAGCCGGATCGATGGCCGACGAAAACGATTCATCAGATAAAACAGAAGACCCCACCCAAAAACGTCTCGATGAGGCGCTGGAACGTGGCGACGTCGCCAAGAGCCAGGAGGTCAACACCTGGTTCATGATCGCCGGTGCGACGCTGGTGCTGTCGTCGTTTTCCGGATCGATCGGCGGAATCCGGACGCCGCTGCGCAATCTGATCGCCAATTCCTGGATGGTTCATGTCGACGGCCCTAATCTGCTGGCGCTGGCGCAACGGCTCGAATTCATGCTGATCGGAGCGCTCGGCGTGCCGTTCCTGATGCTGGCGATCGCGGCGATCGCCGGCAACATGCTGCAGCACCGGCTGGTGTGGTCGGGCGAGTCGCTGAAGCCGAGCTTCAACAAGATTTCACCCGCTTCCGGATTGAAGCGCATCTTCGGCAAGCAGGCGGCCGTGAACTTCGGCAAGGGTATCTTCAAGCTGGTTGCGCTGGGCAGCGTGATGTCGATGATCCTGTGGCCGGAGCGCCATCGCCTGGAGGCGATGTTGCAGTTCGACCCGGCCGAGATCATTGCGACGATCTCCGGCCTGGCGCTGCGATTGCTGGGGGCGGTGGTGGCGATGCTCGCGGCGGTCGCGATCGCGGACTATTTCTTCCAGTACCGGCAATGGTTCGAGCGGCAGAAGATGTCGCTGCAGGAAATGAAACAGGAGTTCAAGCAGTCCGAAGGCGACCCCCACATCAAGGGCCGGTTGCGGCAGTTGCGGATGGCGCGCATGAAGAAGCGCATGATGACCGCGGTTCCCAAGGCGTCCGTGATCATCACCAACCCGACCCACTACGCGGTTGCGCTGTCCTATGAACGCGGCATGCCGGCGCCGATCTGCGTCGCCAAGGGCGTCGATCTGATCGCGCTCAAGATCCGGGAGATCGCCAAAGCCCACGACATCCCGATCGTGGAAAACGTGCCGCTGGCGAGGGCATTGCACGCAGCGGTGGAAATCGACGCCGAAATCCCGGTCGAGCATTATCATGCGGTCGCCGAAGTCATCGGCTATGTGATGGGTCTCAAGCGCGGGCTTTCCGGCCGTCAGGCATGAAAGGGCCAAGTAATAGCCAAGGAATCGGCCGGGAATGCGCGTTAGCCACCAAATAGCCGCCTGATGGACTTGCGCTTGCCGGTCCGATTCAGGCACTCAGGAGCGGGCGTGCGCGAGCGCGTCAGATCCATGTCGACAGGCCACGTCCTTTGGTTATGACCGCCGATAGTGACCACGATCCGTCGCAACTGCCGATGACTGCGCATGAGCCGGCGCGGCGAAGCGGTAGCATCGTGCTGGTGCTGCTGGTCGCCGGCGGCATCGTCGCGGCGGCGGTCACGCTGATGACCATCGGCCGGGCGCAGGCACAGCCCTATATCCTCGGATTGCTGGCGCTGTTGGCGATGGTCGGGTTGTTCAACCTGTTCGCCTTCGCCGCCGGGATCATCCGTTTCGCCGATCGCGCGGCCGACGACCCCGTGATGGGCCATATCGCCGATCAGGACCATGACGGCCTCGCGGTCACCGATCCGCGCGGCCACGTCGTCTATTCCAACGCGACCTATCTGGCGCTGACGGGGGCTGCGACCGCGCAGGACGTGCGCCCGGTGGAGCGGGTTTTCATCGGCAATCCTGACGTATCCGAGGCGGTGTTCCGGCTGCTCAAGGCGGCGCGCGAGGGCAAGCGCCAGCAGGAGGAGGTCCGCATCGCGGGCCACGACGGCGCCCATGGCCGCTGGCTGCGGCTGCGGGTGCGGCCGCTCGGCCAGGGCAAACGTGAGGCGAAATATGCGGTGTGGTCGATCGCCGACATCACCCGCGATCGCGAGCGCCAGGAGGACGTATTCCAGGAACTGCAGCATGCGATCGAGTATCTCGATCACGCGCCTTGCGGGTTCTTCTCGGTCAATCCGGCCGGAGAACTCGTCTACGTCAATGCGACGCTGGCGAACTGGCTGGATCACGACCTCGCGGAGATCGGCTCCGGCGGGTTGAAGCTGATCGACATCGTGTCGGGCGACGGCGCCTCGCTGCTGACCTCGATCGCGGCGGTGCCCGGCGAAGTCAAAACCGAGGTGATCGACATCGACCTGCGGATGCGCGGCGGCAAGACCATGCCGGTGCGGCTCTATCACAAGCTGGCGTTCGGGGCCGACGGCGTGCCCGGCGCCTCGCGTACGCTGGTGATCAGCCGCGCGCGCGACGAACGTTCCGATCCGCAGCGCGCGGCCGAAGTTCGCTTCATGCGCTTTTTCGACCATACGCCGATGGCGATCGCGACGGTGGACCGCGCCGGCGCGGTGGTTCGCGCCAATGCGCGCTTTGCCAAGCTCGCGCAAGGCCTCGGCCTCGAAGCGAGCGCCAGCAATTCGATCTTCAGGACGGTCAACGCACGCGACCGCAGCTCGCTGATCGCGGCAATCAACCGGGCGGCCGAAGGGCAGGGCGATATTCCGCCGGTCGAGGCGATGCTCGACGGCACCGGGGAACGCTGGGGGCAGTTTTTCGTGACCGCGGTGGAGGCCGACGAGCGCGAGACCGAGGCGGCCATCGTCTACATGCTCGAGACCACCGAGCGGCGAACGCTGGAGAACCAGATCAACCAGTCGCAGAAGATGGACATGGTCGGTCAGCTCGCCGGCGGCATCGCGCACGATTTCAACAACGTGCTCTCCGCCATCATGATGGCGAACGACTTCCTGCTGAACGCGCACAAGCCGACCGATCCGTCGTTCCAGGATATCATGCAGATCAAGCAGAACGCGACGCGCGCGGCGACGTTGGTGCGGCAGTTGCTGGCGTTCTCGCGCAAGCAAACGTTGCGGCCCCAGGTGCTCGACCTCGGCGATGCGCTGTCCGACCTGACCATGCTGTTGCGCCGGCTGATCGGCGAGAAGGTCAAGTTTGATCCGGTGCATGGCCGCGACCTCTGGCCGGTGAAGGTCGACGTCTCGCAATTCGAACAGGTGATCGTCAATCTCGCGGTCAATGCCCGCGACGCGATGCCGGACGGCGGCAAATTGACCATCAAGACCGCGAACGTCTCGGCGCAGCAGGCCGAAAAGCTGTCCTACAAGGGCATGCCGCCGGCGGACTATGTCCGGATCGACGTTTCCGATACCGGCACCGGCATTCCCGCCGAGATCGTCGACAAGATTTTCGAACCGTTCTTTTCGACCAAGGAAGTCGGCAAGGGTACCGGGCTCGGCCTGTCGACGGTGTACGGCATCGTCAAGCAGACCGGCGGCTTCGTCTATGTCGAGTCCGAGGAAGGCAGGGGCACCACGTTCTGCATCTTCCTGCCGCGGCATCATCCCGAGCAGGAAGCCCACCACGAGCCGCAGGCGGCCAGCGGCGCCCCCAAGGACACGGCAATGGAGGCCAAGCCAAGGGTCGACCTGACCGGTCAGGGCACGATCCTGCTGGTGGAAGACGAGGAGGGCTTGCGCTCGCTGAATGCGCGTGGCTTGCGTTCGCGTGGCTATACCGTGATCGAGGCCTCGAATGGCATCGAGGCGCTGGAAGCGCTCGACGAGAAAGATGGCGCGGTCGATCTCGTGGTATCCGATGTGGTGATGCCGGAAATGGATGGACCGACCTTGTTGCGGGCGATGCGCGAGCGAAATCCCGACCTCAAGATCATCTTCGTTTCGGGATACGCCGAAGACGCGTTTGCAAAGAGCCTGGAGGAGAACGAGAAGTTCGACTTCTTGGCGAAGCCGTTCGCGCTCAGTGCGCTGGTCGCCAAGGTCAAGGAAACCATGGCGCCGTCGTAATGGACCGCGCCGCACCGCAACAACGGCCCGACCGCGGCGTCCCCGCGACCGAGGGCCGCAGAGCGGGTTCCCGAAAGTGGCTTCACATTCGCACTGCGGGGCCCATCTTAGAAGCACTTTCCCCTGCCGGGGATGGAGGAAAAGGTTATGAGATTTACGCAGCGCGGGCGCGCTATCGCTCAAACGCTTGCCGTCGTTCTGTCGTTGGCACTACCCTTGATGTTGGCGGTGTCGTCGGCCGACGCCCGGGTTGGCGGCGGATTGAGTTCGGGATCGCGGGGAACGCGGACGTTCTCGGCGCCGCCGAGCACATCGACCGCACCAAGCGCGGCGCAGCCGTTCAACCGCACCTTTACCGAATCGGGTAGTTCCGCGGTTGGTACGGCCAGCGCAGGTGGTGGGTTTTTCAACCGGCCGGGCGGCGGCATGCTGCGCGGCCTCGCCGCCGGCTTCCTTGGCGCCGGCCTGCTTGGCATGCTGTTCGGCGGTGGCCTGTTCGGCGGCCTCGGCGGGTTGTCGTCGCTGTTCGGCCTGATCCTGCAGATCGGGCTGATTGTCATCGTGGTTCGACTGGCGATGTCGTGGTGGCAGCGCCGCACGACGCCGGCCTATGCCGACGGCGCTACCCGAGGGCCGGGCGGCGCGTCGACCTACCGCACCGGATCGGGCTTCGGACTGGGATCGGGCAGCGCGCCGCTCGAGATTGTTCCGGCCGACTATGAAGCCTTCGAGCGGCTGCTCGGCGATATCCAGGCGGCGTGGTCGAACGAGGATGTCGCGAAGCTGCATACGCTGGCGACGCCGGAAATGGTGTCTTATTTCACCGACGATTTGCAGCGAAACAAGGCGCGCAACGTCGTCAACAAGGTCTCGGCCACCAAGCTGTTGCAGGGCGACCTCGCGGAAGCCTGGCGCGAAGGCGACACCGACTTTGCGAGCGTGGCGATGCGGTTCTCGATGATCGACAAGACCGTCGATCGCGTCTCCGGCCGGTTGGTCGAAGGCAGCGAACAGCCGAGCGAGGCCACCGAAGTGTGGACCTTCCTGCGGCCGCGCGGCGCCAATTGGGAATTGTCGGCGATCCAGCAGGCCTGACCGCCCGCGCAACGAAGAGCAAGAAGGCGCCGCGATCCATTTCGCGGCGCTTTCGATTCAGGCCGAAGCTCCGTAACAAGGATTGAGGCTATCCGACCGCCGCCATGCGCGGTATCGAGAAATTCTGGCTGGTTGTCACGGACGAGCCGCGAAACGACTTCGATCGCCGCCGGCAATTGGAACGGCTTCAACGAAATGTGGAATGACTTGTTGAGCCTGTTGGCCGAGCAGAGGTAGGTCTGATGCGCTATGAACTCTATTACTGGCCGGGCATTCAGGGCCGCGGCGAATACGTCCGTCTCGCGCTGGAAGAGGCCGGAGCCGATTATGTCGATGTCGCCCGTGGCGCGCACGGCACGGCGGCGATGATGAAGATGATGGAGGCGAAAACGACGCCGCCGTTCGCCCCGCCATTCCTCAAAGCGGGAAAGCTTGTGATCGGGCAAACCGCCAACATCCTGTTCTATCTGGGATCGCGCCATGGGCTCGCCCCCAAGACCGAAGCCGGCCGGCTGTGGCTGCATCAATTGCAGCTCACGGTGACCGATTTCGTGCTGGAAGTTCACGACACCCATCACCCGCTCGGACCGTCGCTGTATTACGAAGACCAGAAGGCGGCCGCGAAAAAACGCACCGATGAGTTCTGGAGCGAACGCGTGCCGAAATATCTCGGCTATTTCGAACGGCTGCTGGAGGACAATGGCGGAAATTATGTCACCGGCCGCCGGTTGACCTATATTGACCTGTCTACGTTCCAGCTCGTCGAAGGGCTGCGTTATGCCTTTCCAAGGCGGATGAAGGCCTTTGAGCGCAAAATCCCTGGCCTGGTCGATCTGCGCGATCGGGTCGCCGCACGGCCGAACATCACGGCTTATCTCGCCAGCGATCGCCGTATCGCCTTCAACGAAGACGGCATCTTCTCCGGCACTACGCGGCGTTGGACGGGTAAGGGGATGTCATTCCGGGATGGTCCGATAGGACCAGACCCGGAATCCCGAGATTCCGGGTCTGCGCCAAAAGGCGCATCCCGGAATGACAGTGTTTTTTTCTACAGTTTCATAAACTCGCGCCGCTATCAGGCCAGCTGATCGATGCGGGTGCCCTGTCCGGGCGGCAGCGGGGCTTGAGCCGGCGGCTGGGCGGCGCCCGCGTCGTCGGAATCGCTGTCGTTGCTCGCGGGAGGCATCGTGGTCTGGCTGGTGGTGGTGGGCAGCTGCACCGGGCTTGGCGCGGAAACGCTCGAAATGCTCATGGACGGGAATCCCTTTGACGATACCCGACTGTGAGCGGGGTCTCACCAATGCCGGATGAAGCCAATCGTTAAAAGGCAAGCGATCGGCGGCCGTTTCCCGGGGGATGGTGAACAGAAGGCTCCGGTCTGGCTGGAAATCCGACTGATCCGGACCAGGCCGGATACCTATTCGTCGGTGCTGCGCGAGATCGCGATCGAGGCTTCGGTCTTGGTCCTGACGCAGCGCATATCGAGGCGGCGATAGCGGGTCGAGACGTCGTCGCCATGGATCAGCCCCATCCGCTGGATGCAGCGGGTGACGCCTTTCAGCATGTCGTCCTTGGGCAAGGTGAAGATGATGGCCGCCCCACTGGCGGCGAGATCGACAAACGCCGGCGGCGGCTTGCGGGCGCCGGCTTTCGCGAACAACTGGTTGGAATAGCTGCGACCGGCGCAGCCGAGCGAAAGCTCCTTGGCCTGCGGATGCGACAGGTAGATCACATTGGCCGCGGTCTTGCCCACGGCAAGGCCGTCGATCTGATTCTTGAGCTGCGTCGCGAGATCGTCGCAGCGATCGGCTCGGGCCGGCGAGGCGCCCGACAAGGCGAAGAAAGCAGCGGCCAGCAGCGCCGGCGCGATCGAAGTTGCAGCGTTTTTTATCATCGGTACCCCCGCGCCATAAAAGCCCGCGCGCGGCGTTCTTGCAAGGCCCGGACACCAAGGCATGTCCGTTGCTCCTATCGGTCATGACGCTGTCATCCCGTACCTTACCTTTTCCGCCAAAAATGCTTAGAACGGTTCAATTGCCGGCGTCCCGAAGCGGACGTTTGGCCCACAAACCCCGCGAGATCCCCATGAACGCCCCCACCGCTTTTCCCGACCAGAAACCCGTTCCGCCCTATAAGCACACCCCGCTGTTTCCGCTCGGCGCCGACACCACGCCGTACAAGAAGATCAGCACCGAGGGCGTGCGGGTCGAGAAGGTCTTGGGCAAGGACATGCTGGTGGTGTCGCGCGAGGCGTTGCGGGCGCTGTCGGAGGCCGCCTTCGGCGACATCAACCACTATCTGCGGCCGGGCCATCTGAAGCAGTTGCGCAACATCCTTGACGACAAGGAAGCCAGCGACAACGACAAATTCGTCGCCTTCGATTTCCTGAAGAACGCGAATATCGCGGCCGGCGGCGTGTTGCCGATGTGCCAGGACACCGGCACCGCGATCATCATGGGCAAGAAAGGCTGCAACGTCATCACCGACGGTGATGACGAGGCGGCGCTGTCGGAAGGCGCGCGCGACGCCTATCTGCGCCGCAACCTGCGCTACTCGCAGGTGGCGCCGCTGTCGATGTATGAGGAAAAAAACACCGCCAACAACATGCCGGCGCAGTGCGAGATCTACGCCGAGGGTGATGACGCCTACAAGTTCATGTTCATGGCCAAGGGCGGCGGAAGCGCCAACAAGAGCTTCCTGTTCCAGGCAACGCCCTCGGTACTGACAAAGGATCGCCTGTTGGCGTTCCTGAAGGAGAAAGTGTTGACGCTCGGCACCGCGGCGTGCCCGCCATATCATCTGGCGATCGTGATCGGCGGCACCTCGGCCGAGCTTTGCATGAAGACCGTGAAGCTCGCGTCGGCGCGTTATCTCGATGCACTGCCCACCCACGGATCGGCCGACGGCAATGCCTTCCGTGATCTCGAGATGGAGCAAGAGATATTGAAGATGACGCAGTCGCTCGGCGTCGGCGCGCAGTTCGGCGGCAAGTATTTTTGCCACGACGTGCGCGTGATCCGGCTGCCGCGCCACGGCGCCTCGCTGCCGATCGGGCTCGGCGTTTCCTGCTCGGCCGATCGCCAGGTGCTGGGCAAGATCACAAAGGACGGCGTCTATCTCGAAGAGCTCGAGCACAATCCGGCGCAATATCTGCCGGCGGTGGAGCAGGCGCTCGGCGGCGACGTCGTCAAGATCGACCTCAACCAGCCGATGAAGGATATCCTCGCGACACTGGCAAAACATCCGATCAAGACCCGGGTATCGATGACCGGCACCATGATCGTGGCGCGCGATTCCGCGCACGCCAAATTGCGCGAGCGGCTGGAGAAGGGCGAGCCGCTGCCGGATTATTTCAAAAATCATCCGGTGTATTACGCCGGTCCCGCCAAGACCCCCGATGGTTACGCCTCCGGCGCGTTCGGCCCGACCACCGCGGGTCGGATGGATTCCTTTGTCGACCAGTTCCAGGCGGCCGGCGGCTCGATGGTGATGGTCGCCAAGGGCAACCGTGCGGTGGCGGTGCGCGAAGCCTGCAAGAAGCACGGCGGCTTCTATCTCGGCTCGATCGGCGGCGCGGCGGCCAATCTCGCCGAGCACTGCATCAAGAAGGTCGAGGTGGTGGAATATCCCGAACTCGGCATGGAAGCGATCTGGCGCATCGAGGTCGAGGACTTTCCGGCGTTCATCATCATCGACGACAAGGGCAACGACTTCTTCAAGGAATTGAATCTGGGGTGAGGGACGAGCCGCCCACATCGTCGTCCTGCCGAACGCCGGACCCATAACCCCTGGCGTCGGCCGTAAATCACGGCGTACGCCCCTTGCGTGGGCACGGGACGGCAGGAAATACGCAGGTGATTTGGGCAAAAGGTAAAGCTGAATATTTTTCGCGAGGGGGCTGGACAGGGCAAATCAGATTGAATCGTTTCAATAAATTAGGTTTTTGAGCCATGGTTGGCGGTGAGGAATCTCATTGATTGCCCTCGACGGCGTATCGGCGGAAGGCCGCATACTTCTCGCCAATCTTGAGCGCAGCTTGATACTCAGCACCATTGTACCAGGCCATGAGCGCGTCCATGCTGTCCCACTGCATGAGCACGGCGCGCTTGGGTGCCGCCGCGCCGGAGATCGCCGTTACGCCCTTGGCGCCTGCGCCTCCAGCGCCGCCGATGGCAATTTGACGACCGCCAGCTGCTTTGATGGAAGCCTGCGCCTTTGGCGCAAACTCTTTTCCATAAGCCTCCGGGTTCGTCCACCCACGGTCAGGGGGACAACGCGCTGCGGTTTAAATTCAGTTTGTGAAGGATGCTACCGATGGCACCAGGCTGCCCGTTGATCGAAGCGGAGACTTCGGTGCGCCACCGTTTTTGAGGCAGCTCTCGGGCAAGCAA
>Ga0193743_1002619_pt1 | contig 12499 bp, 9 predicted proteins | sample L2c2metaG_FD_143038 | JGI IMG/M metagenome (GOLD analysis project Ga0193743, IMG submission 143038) | Soil microbial communities from a riparian zone of the East river system, Colorado, United States - L2c2 | ecosystem: Environmental > Terrestrial > Soil > Riparian zone | place: USA: East River... | reverse complement strand
ATCAGACCGCTGAACTCCTTGCGGCCCAACGACCCAACTCAGAGGCCGCTTTTCCTTTCCTATTGCGTCCCGCAACAATAAAACTCCTTCGAGAAATGCGTCCGGTCGAGGCGGACATCCGGGGACATATACATCCACAGGCAGAAATTTATCTACGCCCTGCACAACGCTGTAGATGTCGTACATGCCGCCCGAATTGGCGCACGAACCCATGGAAATTACCCAGCGCGGTTCCATCATCTGCTCATAGAGGCGCTTGATGACGGGCGCCATCTTGATAAAGACCGTACCCGCGATAACCATGAGATCCGCCTGGCGCGGCGTGCCGCGTATCACTTCAGCGCCGAACCGGGAGATGTCGTATTTACTTGTAATGCTTGTAGCCATCTCCACGAAGCAGCAGGAGAGGCCGAAGTTGAATGGCCAGACAGAATTCTTGCGGCTCCACGCCACAAGGTCATCCAGACGGGACAGGACTAGAGTACGGCGAATCGCCTCCTCAATATATCCATCGGCCTTCTCAGCCTGCAGCAAAGCACCAGGCCGACTGATCGACCAGCGCATGACACACCGTCCATTTCTAATTCACCATCCGCACGTTTCGTTGCCTCCAATCAAGCGCGCCTACGCTCCACAGATACGCGAGCGTCGCGAGTAACACCATGATGAAAAGCAACACCTCCGCGTAGCCGGTCCATCCGGTTTCACGGACCGCGATCGCCCAGCCAAATATGAATACCGCTTCGAGATCAAATATGACAAAGAACATCGCGACCAGATAGAACTTGACCGGGAACCGCACTCGCGCGGAACCTTCTGACAGGATGCCGGATTCGTAGGGCGAACCCGTAGCTCGATCCTGGTGCCGTTGACCCAGCACGTAGGACAGGCCCAGCATGGCAACAACGAGCATGCCAACGATAACGGCATAGACTGCCAGCGGCCAAAGGTCCATAGTCCTTGCCTCGACGCGGCCTAGAGAGCACTACATCATCGAGAAGTATGGATCAAATGGAGGTAAATTGGCAACGATCTGTTGCGAAGTATCATTACAGCAATCAGTTGTCCGGAGTGGCTGCTCACCACGTTCCCCCTTCCCTCGCCTATCTCAAATCTCGGCGAAACTTGTCATAGGTCAATCGTGCTGTTTCCAGATTGCGCCCGTCCTGGGTTGCCAGCAAATCGGCATAGGCCAGGAGAGGAGGGACAACGTCCGGACAATTCTCATCAGCGGGAAGATTCCAGAATGTCTGCAAAATTTCATTGCTCCACGGTCCCGATAGACTGCATGTGGCCCCATTGGCAATAGATTCTGGATTGCAAGTTCGCACCCAGCTCCGGGTGCCTTCTGGCTGAAATCGTTCGCCTCCAGTTGCTTGGCGAATCGGGCAGGTCCAAATGAGAGCGGCGAATGCCGTGAATGTGAGGTTTGCGACAAAGCCGTCTTTTGCGGCGCGTGGGTTCAGCCACTCGGCGATTTTTCAAGTTGCGCGGCTTCAACAGTCCAGCCGTCTGTCATTCAGTTTCGGACAGGTTCCAGTCGAGAATCGCGATTTACCGCTCCAAGTCTTTTCAACCCCAATCGAACCCCAGATACCAGTGCTCGAAAGGTCTTTGCGACTCCTTCAGCACCCTTTGGAACTCCCAATCACGCTCTCCAACTCATTGAAAATACGTTGGTTACATCACTCATAACCTCAAAGGTCGCAGGTTCAAATCCTGCCCCCGCAACCATTCGCAGCCCCCGGAACCAAGCAAGTCCCACTTGCCTTCAACCACATAGAAGCCTTCCGGAGACCATGAAGCCAGAGAGCAGATAGTTCGAGTACGCGGCGCGATATCGAGGCCGTCCGCCGCCTTGTACCGCTCTGACAGACGTTTCTGGCGGTCGTGAACACGATCCCATAGTTCGGGGCTGACTATGCGAAGTTCCGGCGCCTCCACAATCTGCCATTCCGACCGAGGCCGCTTTTTGGCAACGCGCTTGTTGGTGCCACACTTGGGGTCCCTCGCTCAGTTCGAGCACGCCATCATCCGTGAGCGGCAGCGCGAGGGGATCGCACTGGCGAAGAAAGCGGGAGTCTACAAGGGACGCAAGCCGACGATGACGCCGGACAAGGTGACGGTATGCCGGCATGGAAAGCAGATACTCCTCACCTCCTTGACTCACCCGATGATTCAATCGGGACAAGCGGCACCTGATGGCCGTCTTTGAGTGTGATGGGAACGAAGGCTGCCTGGATCATACGGAACTGTAATAGTTGTTCTGGTCGCACCGTGATCTCATCGGTCCTGAAGAGTGCATTCAATCCCCCGGCGGTTGGCCCTCCGCTGGTTGCACCCGGCGCTTTGCTCGAAAGCGGCTGCACCGTAAACCCGACGACGCGCTGCCCTTCTGGAGCGTTCAAAGTCATACGTGTCAGCGCAATCGAGAGGACACCGGGTCTGCCTAAATGTCCGCCTGGGTTTGGCTTCGAGAACTGTGCCTTCCACCGGGGCGCCAGCCGGAACAAGCATGTATCCGTTCGCAATCACATTGGTTGCGACGGTCGCATGAAACGTGTCATTGACGTGCGCCGTCTTTGAGCCGATTTCCGCCGAAACATGGACCGGCAGGATCGAACCGAAGGGAAGGATGACGTTTTTGTTCTGCACGTCTCCTGATGGAGTGGGACGCACCGGCTTCGGCGTGCCGCCAACCACATTCAGGTTATTCATCACACTCTTGATGCCCTCGACGTCTTGGATTTCCGTTGTTGCGAGCACCTTTGCTGCCTGATTCCCAACCGTCCCATTCAGAGTGACCACGCCTTTCTTCACCTTCGGCGAGATCGACCCGGACCAGATATTCGGCGGCCTCGGCTTAGCGGGTTTTGTCTGACCGAAGGGTGCGCGCTGGGGCTAATGACTGGGACGATAGGGGAGACGCGTCACGCGTGTTGGCCCTCAACAGGCTGTAATAGGTCGCTGCTTCCGGTTTCAAGCCAAGGCTCTCCGCAATCTCACCGGCATGTAGCAGTGTGTTCAGGCGCCCAGGGTCTGCTAGGAGCGACAAGCGATATTCGCGAAGAGCATCGGCTGAGCGTGCCGCGAGACGAATCATGTCACCCATCATCTCTCGTGCGGGCAGCTCCAGTTCACCCTTGCCGATATGATCCTGCCGATCAGCTATGGGCCTAAGTAGGGCGACTGCAGCGTCCGTCTGGCCCTCGGCGAACAACGTCCAAGCCTTCACCTCCGCCCATTGGGCACGCGGATGTAACTTCATGGTGTTTAGATCGGATGAGCTGAGGGTTGCTTCGTAGGCAGCCAGAGCCTGTTCTGTAGCCTGTGCGTTTCGGAGATGGCCGGCAGCGACACTATGAGTCCAGTAAACGATTTGCCGAGCGAGTATGTCCGCACCGGAAGCTGGCTCCAACGCCAAGGCTGCCGGCCAGTCGCGTGTTTCGAGCGCCTGGCGAGAGGGAAAGCCCGCTTCCTTAAGCGGCCAATACTGCCGGAAACCCGGCCCGAAGTCGGTCTGGGAGATCGTCGCCGCCTCTTTTGCAACGTCCGCCGCCTTGGCATCTTGGCCGGTCTGCAGGTAGGCATACTGCAAGAACTCCATGGCGTGCAGCCGGTTCTGAGCTTCGGTATGAATGAGGGAGGGCTGCTCGGCGGCCTTTTCCGAAGCCAAGTTGGAGCGGATGACTTCGTCCCAAAGCCCAAGCCTCGCGAAGATGTGGCCCGGCATGTGCAGAGCATGGGGAACCGCCGGGGCGACCTTCGCGTAACGACGGGCGGCCTGCAGGCCGAGCGACGCCATCTGGGGGTTGTCCGCGGCATGGATGATGAAGTGGGCTACGCCGGGATTGTCGGGCTCGGCTTGCAGGACGCCGTTCAAAATCGCCAACGCCTTGCGCGTTCGAACGAGATCGGGGTCCGCGGGCATTCCGTCCTTCAGCAGCGACATGGCGTAGATCACCGCCGCTTGACGGTCGAGGGGGTAGGCGGCGGAGATCGCCCCCATGGCCGCCGAAAAACGCTGAACACGCTGATCGTGATCCGGGATGCCGTCCGCGTCGAAGATGATGGCGATGGCGTTGATATAGGCGGCTTCGCGAAGGGTTTTTCGAGTGGCCGCCTCTCCGCTGGTGATGGCCGCCTGGCCGTCCGCCAACTGCGCTCCTTCTGGCAAGGAGCGGCCTTCTATCTGCTCGTAGTCCGACATGGCCAGGCCCCAATAGGCGATTGCGCAGTCGGGCTCCTCCTTCGTTACTCGCTCAAATAGCTGATGACTTTCAGCAAACCAAAATGAGTAGAGGGCCGCTACGCCGGTATCCAGATGCTTCTTTACTTGGGGTGAACAGGAGTTTTGGAATTCGACACGGCCTACTTGCGTTGGTATGTCCATGCCAGGCATCTGCGGCAGCGCAACAGCGTAGCTCAAACTCCAAATGGCTAAAGCTGAGACGAAGGAAGTGACTCGGTTCATTTGGGCAGCCTGCAGTTCTAGTGTGGTTCAACGAGTAAGAAAGTGTCTGCCGGTTTATCCCCAAGGCCACGGAGATCAAACTGCCAGACGTTCATAGATTCCGTCCTGTGAGGCCTAGCCTACGCATGTGTGATGGAAAGCTCAGTGGTCTTCGAGGTCCTTTGGAGCATACGGCAATGGTATCGATTCGATCTCGTTCACCGTTGGCCCCGCATTCGAGAACTTCGGAGCGATCTTCATAACCTGAGCAGGAAAGTTGAGCATGCGCGCCTCAACTTGCCCGGTACGACAAATAATTCTGAAAGCAACAGGTAGGAGAGAAGTTGCGGATGGTTGAGCAGACACGGGAGCCGAGTGCTTCGGTGGAGCGATTAGCGGTGGCGCACACGGAGTAAAGCCAAACTCTGTTGTTTCTGTGGCGCCCCCAGCATTGCAAGGGTTCGTTTGATATCTCGCCGGCAAAACAATGAGGGCACCCATCGTCTAGTGCCCTCATGAGTCCGGCCTAGAAGACGATCTTGCCGCCCAGGATGATGTTCCGCGAGTTATTTGCCGAGGGCTCGAAGTTGAAAGCGGTCGACCCAAAGCTGCCAACGTCCTCAATACTCGAATCAGGCGTTCCCAGGAATTGGTGGTTCAGTACGTTGAAGACATTCATGTAGAGCTTGAGCGAGATGCCTTCGCGGATCGCCGTATTCTTGATGATTGTCGCATCCAGATTGTTGAACGACTGACCGCGACTGATAGCTCGCGGAGCGCCCGGGTATGGATTACCAACTAGGTTCGCATAGGCTTGATTGTTATATAGCCAATGCGCATCGGTCTTCGTAATCGGCGCGTTCAATTTGCCGTTCGCGTCGGTTGAAGTGTAGTTGTAGTAACCGGTCCCGTTGGTGGTGAAAGACTGCGTTGGGTCGACCACATAGACCCCCACCGATCCCGCTGGCGCCTTCGCATTGGCCAGCACCGGGCGGCAGTTATCGGTGCCGCCAATGATCGCTGCAGCGAACAGATGGTCGCAGTAACTTGTGGTGTTGATTCCGCTCCCGGTATCGGTCGGGTCTGTGAACGTCGTTGCCTGGATTGACTGATATGCGGTCCAGGGCTGACCTTCGTGGAACATATATGTCGGCGCTATCTCAAAGCCGCCAAGAGCCCTCCCCATTAGGCTGGACTGGTTCTTGTAGAAGGGCAATTCATACACCATGCCAATCGAGACAATATTGGGATAGGAGTAGTTGGCCAACCCGCGCTCTGCCGCATCGATGTCGAGTGGGTTCTGCGCAAAGGCCAGGCTGGTGTCGGTGCCAGCACCCAGGGAAGTGGCGCTATACACCTCGTCGGCGTTTGCAATCACCCTGCTATAGGTATAGCTGGCAGTTGTGGTGAGCCCGCGATAGGAACGCGTCTGCATCTGCAACTGCAGGCTGTTGTAGTTGCTGAAGGCCGTGTTGCCGCGGGTCTCCACATTGCCCTGGCTGCAGTTCAGGTGTCCGTAGCCAATCGTGGTCGAGTCCTGACATAGAGAGCTAGGCGGCGCATAGGACGGAAATGCGGTCGCTACAGGCAACAGGTATGGGTTCGCGTTGAAGCTCTGGAATTGACGCGAGACATGATTGCCAATATAGGTGGCGCCCAGGACAACGTCGTTATGAATGGAGTACTGAAGGCCGAGGCTGTACGTCTGCGCGCGCGGGTTATTCAGGTCGGTTGTGGTGTTTACGAAATTGCGCGTGCGCGGATCGACACCCCTCGGCAACGAAGCCAGATTTTGCGCACGGACCGCCGCTCCAGTCGTTCCGGAGGCTGGCAGGCACTGAGTAGAAACCCCATCGCACTTAATCGTGCCCAGATTGATTACCGGCGCAGCAGTTGCCGAATTGAGGAAGACGTTGTAGAAGGCTGGATCATATTGGATGCCGTAGCCTCCCCGGATCACCAGATTCTTCAAGCTATCCGGATTGAAGGCAAAGCCAATGCGGGGCTGGAAGTTCTTCCAGTTTTGGTTGGTGTACGGGTATGTCGTTGCGGAAAGCGGGAGCGCGGTATTCCAGAAGGGGTTAGGTCCGGTCTGCTGGGCGACCGACTCATCGTGCAGCTTGTTCACCGCCTGGTCAAAGAACTCATAGCGCAGCCCAAGGTTCAGCGTGAGGGACGGCATGATGCGGTAATCATCCTGGATGTAGAGAGAGAAGTCCGGCTCCGTGAACGGAATCACAGGGCTTCCATCTCCGAGCTGCAGGGTGCCGGCGCCTTGAATGAAGTTGTTGAAGCTGGTGAATGTGTAGCTGCCGTTGTACGAAGGCAGGAAGGTATTCGGCGAGTTCTGATAGGTGAAGTCACCCCCGAATGTGATCGAATGCTTTCCCACGCTCCAGTTCGCATTGTCCTGCACCTGCGTCACCTTCACGGTGCGTCCCTGGGGAATATTGTTCGGATAACCGTAGCTCACGCCTCCACTGATTCCGACCGAGGCTCCGCAGTCCGAGAGTGACGTTCCGACGCAGTTCGGCTGCGCGCCGCCCTGGAAGAATATCTTCGCCTGCTGAAAGCTGTAGCGCACCTGGTTGACCCAGTGCGGCGAGAACGTATGTGACCAGTCGCCACCGACCGAGTGGGTGATGCCGGGCACATCGTAGTAATTCCCGTTGTAAATAGTTCCGATGCCTGTGTTGATGTCGTTCTGATAGAGATAGCGGACAAAGACATGGTCCCGGTCCGTCGGCTGCCAATCGATACGGCCGAGATGCTGCTGGTCGTTGAAGAGGGACGAGATCGAACGCTGCACCTGAGCGAATTCAATCGGAACGGTCACGCCGTTAGGGCCGGTCACGCTACGTGTCACGGCGCTGCTCGCGATGGCGACGGCCCCGGGCTGCGCATAAGGCCCATTGTTGACCAACGATGTAACTGCGGGATTCCCCGCAAATGCGGCCTGCAACTGCTGTATGCCTGTAGGGTCCGGCGTCAGCACCGGGGACGTCGAAGGACTGGACCCCACGCGCTGGTGCTCCCAGTTCGTCGCACCGAAGAACCAGAGCTTGTCCCGGAGGAAGGGACCGCCGAACGTACCACCCCAGCGGTTATCGACCAGGCGGGGAACGGTCGGTAGGGTGCAGCCGGTCGCCGCCGGGTCCTCTCCGGGCGCGCAGAAGCCGAATGCAGAACTCTTCTGTTCGTTGTGCAGCGCGCTCAGAAACGATCCCTGGTAGAACTCGAAGCCCGACCCATGGAAGTGGTTCTCGCCGTTCTTCGTGATGTAGTTCACTACCCCGCCCATGTTGCGGCCATACTGCGCGCTGTAATTCGACGAGACCACTTGCACCTCGCGAATTGCATCCTGATTGCCGATGAATACCTGGGGCCCCGCAACCGAGTTGTCGTTGTTCGACTGACCGTCAATTTCGAAGTTATTGGAGCGGGCGCGTTGTCCATTGATGGAGAGTGAGGCGCCGTTGGTATTGCTGAAGCCAGCATCTCCGCCTGATACGACGCCCGGCTGCAACAGGACTATGGAGTCGAGGCCGGCGCCGAGAGTTAGATCTTGCAACTGGATCGGATTAAAGCTGGTGGAGACCTGAGACTGCTCGGTCTGCAGCAGTGGCGTACCCGTATCGGTCACCTGCACCGTGGTCGAGCTGCCGACGCCCACTTTGACCTGCCCGACGTCTACCACCTGGCCAGCAGCGACTCCGACGTTTTCGAGGCGTTGTTGCGTAAATCCGCTGGCCTCGACGGTGATCGTGTAGGTCCCGATGGACGCGTTCCGGATGGAGAAGTACCCCTCGCCATTGGACTTCGTTTGCAGCGTGATTCCGGTCGAAGTAGCGAGAGCGGTGACCTTTGCGTTCGGAATCACGGCGCCTTGCACGTCAACCACAGTGCCGCTCAGCGTCCCTGTAGTGATGCCCTGGGCATGAGCGAGGGACCCGAGGAATATGGAGGTAGCGGGTACGACCAGCAACGAGGCGAAAAGCAGGACATGGTGCGGATACAGAGGTCTTCTCATGAAACGGTTCCTCCCAAATGCCCTGCAAACATTTAGAGACATTCGCCCTAGTGGCGAGGCCCATGGGAACTTTTTCCGTTCAAGTTCCGATTAACATGCAAGTTGATTTCAAATGCAGCGCGTCTTTCAGCAAACGAGCGTACTCTTACCATCGCACCTTGGATGTCAGCGAAATGTAATTTTCCTTGTTGCCAGATTTCGGATTGATAGCCGCATAGAGATGATGACGAGCTGTGCGCGACTGTGTCCCCTGATTCCCGCCCCCGGGACCGCCTAAGACGGGATCGAATCGCTGAGACAGCGTCGGCATCGATGGCATCTGCTGCTCCCGTTCGCGCTTAAGATCAGCCCAGACGGCAGCGGCGGATTCTCCGACGTTGCCGCGTTCGACCAACTCACGCGCCATGGCGCTCATCATGTCGTCGTCGCTCTCGAGGGAATGAATGCCTTCGCCCGAGAACTTGCCTTCCATCATCAGAGCCACCAGCATCTTCTTCCGCATCAACCGGAGACACGTGGTCTGTGTCGTGGCCTTGGAGACGATGAACTTTACCTTCACCGGATGCTTCAGGCCGATGCGCCACGACCGGCGCGAGGCCTGTCGCAGCGTGTGGAGCGAATACCCGGTCTTGGGAACGCGAGAAGATCTAAGTTATGTGGAATATGGACTGGGCATTTGGAATGGTCTCCAGAACCTCGTGCACCCACTTGAACACGAGATGTGGCGGGCACATGCCGATGGCCGTGTACGGCCGTCCTTCTGAGTGGGTATGGGCAATCACATGCGCTACAGCAACCGACATCAGTGCAGGCGGAAAATGACTATTATCAGTGCAGGATACGGACGGCCATAATCGACGCCGCATCAGGGGTTCCGTCCATGTTCTGCGTGCGAATAAGCGCCTCGAAATAGACGGTCTGGCCGGGAGCCGCTCCCACTGCCTTGAGCAGCCGCTCCCGCTGCTCGGCGTCAGCCAGAAACAGGCCTGCGGCCTCGGTGCTCTCCTGCTGCAAACCCTGAATCAGCAGCACGTTCCCATGCCCACTCTCGGTGGGCAGCAGAGAGATAGTCGCGTAATCGGCACCTGCGGAACCGGTATCCTTCAAGCCCTCGTAAATCTTCTTTTCGCCAGGCTGAGGGTGCAGGTTCTCGAAATACTTGTTGCTTTCTCCAACCACGCCTTCCCGTTCGACAAAGCTCAGGCGCGGTTCAAACAGGGAGACCCAGGGATTCGATCCCGGGCTTCCCACCAGGATGAAGTTGCCGGTTCGGATATCCCTCAGATGAAGGTCCCTCGCAGAGCGGATCATCAACCGGCTTCGCTCGGCGCCGGCCAAATTGCCCAGCGTGTTCACCACCACCAGATCCGCATACGAGGTCAGCAGCGAATCCGAGATGTAGCTCATCAGGAGGCCCTCGCGTGAGGTCATCTCCCGGGCTGGAGGCTGAGCATGGAAGTTCGATCGCAGATATTCATCCAGCGACGCCGATCTGCCGCTCACAATGCGCATCATTCCGTAGTTCGTGTCGGCAACGATGGCCCGAGTTTCAAGGTCGTTGGAGAAAACGCTCGAGAGCGGCCATGGCGGACTCGCGGACCTGGCCGCGGTTGGGCGCATCCACAATAAGACCAGCATGGCCACTGCGAGGCAGGACGCGATTCCCCAGGGAAGGGCGACCTCGATCTGTAGCCGGGATTTTTTCTTCGGGACCGCCGGGATGGAATCCGGCGTGAGCGATTCGCCGGACGGCTTCGCGGCATAGCTCTCCCGCAGACGGAAGATGGTCGTGTAACTGCCCTTTGGAATCTCGACCACGAGGGTTTCGCCTCGTCCTTCGCCGTCGAAGTATTCGTGAAGCTTCAGACGCAGCTGACGTACCTGTACACGCACGGAACTGTCTTCCACCGGGCTGTAGCGAACAGGTTTGTGGAAGACAGCCGTTCCTATGCGTTGCTCTGTCAGCTCGGCATGCAGGCCGCGGATCGATTGTTCGGCCATGTAGCGGAGCAGATCGCGCAGGCGGGTCGACTTCTGGAAGGGAACGGTGGCAACAATCCGTTCAATGAGCAACCAGCGCTGATCTGCCAAAGGTTCTGATTCTGTCAGACTCCCATTAATCGATGATGATTCTGCTGCTGGCATGAGACGCTACAACGTATCACACCGCTCATATAGCTGACCACAACGGCGGCCGCGTGGCGACTCACATGTAGCTCTCCGGTTTTTGTGGTTATGTCCTTCCCCTCCGTCGGCTCAAGCAGCGATGATGCAATACGGCAGCTGGGCATCGCTTTATGTCCAGAAGAACGTCAGCCCGGTGTAAGGAATCTATGCCCGCTTTGTTCACCCGTCGAGAATTTGCTTTCCTGCTTACCGCCGCCGCGGCCCGGCTACCGTTTGCGCATGCCGCATCCGCCGTTACCGGCCCTTCCGTCTTCGACCAGTTCCCTGCCCGCCCAGCGGCACGTCCGCTGGACTGGAGGAAGCGCGCAGCAGATTTCGACAGCTACGTGCTGGATCCGGCCAACCATGTGCTGCGCACCAGAGACGACGGCACCAGCTTCTTTGCCTCGGCCCTGGAAGGCACGGGCGACGGCGGCCTGACCACTTTTGCCCCGATCGTACTGGGCAAGTTACTGCGCGGCGACGACGTAAGCCACCTGATGCCCTCGATGGTGTCCTATTACAGCGAGGATGCAGGTATTTTTCTGGACGGCACGCACGCGGAGCTATGCGAGTACTGGTACCTTATGAATGTCAACGCCATGGCCTTCGCCATCATCCGTCGCCATCGAGCGGATGACCCCGTGTGGCGTGACCGCGTCAAAAACAGCGCGGAGCGGCTCATCGCCGTCGCCCAACAGATCAAATACGACTTCAACGATCAGGGGTATGTCTTTACAAAGAAGGCGCCGTTCACTCATCAGGACATCTACCGTCAGCCGGACACGATTGGCGGCTACGCCTACGTTCTGCTGCTTGCGCACGGGATTCTGGGCGACCCCCGCTACCTGGATGAGGCACGGAGCGCCATGCAGCGATATTTGGCTTTTTCCGCCAATCCCTGGTACGAGATTCCCAGCGGCGCCATGGCCACAGCTGCGGCAGCGCGGCTCGATTTTCTCGGACACAAGGTCGATGTAGAGCGGGCCGTCAGCTTCGCGCTGGACCCTTCGATTCACTGCCTGCATACGGGCAAATGGGGCAATGCCGAGGTCAATGGCCTGATGGCTGGCTTCCGGACTGAGCCTCCCGGCGAGGCTTACAGCATGGAGTCGCTCGTGGCCCTACCCTACCTTTTGCCGATGGTCCGTCTGCAGCCGCAGTTTGCAAACCTTGTCGGGCGTTACGCTCTGCATGTGGCGGCTAACATGCAACTCTTTTACTCCGACTGCATACCACGCGCGAATCAGAGCCAGCCGGGCCTTACCGCGGCAGTGCCCTACGAGCGGCTCACCCGCGAAGTCAACGGCCATTCTCCCTTCTCGTCAGGAGATTACGGGAGCCACCGCTCCATTTACGGCGGGGCCTATGCCTTGTGGTGGGGCGAGCTAGTTCAGCCGGCAGGAGACGACTTCCTGCTGCGGCTCGATCTGTCCAGGTCCGATTTTCTCGCCGCTCACCCGCCGCCGGCCTGGCTCTACTACAACCCTTATCCGACGAAGAAACGTGTCACGCTGGCCCTGGGACAGGAGCGGGTCGATGTCTGGGATCTGGCGGCACAGCAGCTTCTCGGCCGAGGGCACGCCGGTAACTTTGAGCTCACTATCGGTGGAGGAGAAAGTCGTGTCATCGCCCTGCTGCCGCCAGGCACAGAGAAGAAGTCGCTGGCCAGCGTGATCGCCGGCTAGTCCGTCCCGTGGCTCGGCCCACACGTTCCGCTTCCTTGATTTAGCCGGCAGAACGGAATCGGGAATGCCAAATCCGCGGAAATCATCCGGCATTTCACATGTGAGTACCCTGGATTTTTCAGTGAATCCCTTGGCAAGGGTACAACCGGGAAACCACTCTTG
>Ga0193743_1002618_pt1 | contig 12505 bp, 13 predicted proteins | sample L2c2metaG_FD_143038 | JGI IMG/M metagenome (GOLD analysis project Ga0193743, IMG submission 143038) | Soil microbial communities from a riparian zone of the East river system, Colorado, United States - L2c2 | ecosystem: Environmental > Terrestrial > Soil > Riparian zone | place: USA: East River... | reverse complement strand
ACCCAAAAGAAACCGAGAGTGGGTCCATTGAGGAGAGATGCTGAGAACCGCTTTGGTCCATGAATCTATCTGGATTAAATCGGCTTGGGTTAGGATAAATAGTTGGGTCGTGAAGGATTCCCCTGGATTGTGTTTGATGGAATTATATTTCTCGCCTGAAGTATGGAGGAGGAGATGATCCACGTACCAAGAATTTCCAATGATCATAGTCCCAGCAGGTATAAAGTAACCATTGATCTCATCATGATGAGTGGCCATATGAGGAAGTCCTATAATATACTTTCACTTAAATACCTGTTAATCTCATATAAGACCTGTGCAACCAACCAAGGGGAGCCACTGGATTCCATCTAGAAAAAATCAATGGTAAGGTTTTCAGTCCGAAAACGAAATTTCCAAAACCTTTACCGAAGAAGTTCCTTGAGAATAGCGTTTATATACGGTAGAGACTGTCGATCGCTGAAGTCTGGAAGCCTATCGCGACCAACTACACTGTCCAATTCCTTTTGAGCCTTGACTTGCACCTCTGGATGGGTAACAATGGCGAGGACAAATGACGCTAATGTAGATACAGTCTGTTGGTCAAAGAGGTCAAACGAATGACATATTGATCAGGGTCTTTGAAGACTTACACTTTCGGCTCCAGCTGTCAACGGATAGCGGAGGTTAGGCGACAACCATGAGCTAACATCGTTCAACCTGATAAGAATAGAATATTTACCAGCGTAAGCCATGCCAGCACAATTCTTGATGATCTCCATTTCATCATGGACATTTTCCTTTGCCTCAAGATCGCTAAGCAGGTTAGCTACGAACGATGGTTCGGCTTTCCCATCTTTCTGTGAAAGTCAATGAGTCAAAAAGAAACACACACACAAAGTCAAAAAAAAGGGATCATACAAAATCCTTAACGGCAGTCGCGAAGGGAGCATCCTTCATCTCCATGACGGCTTTACGCCATTCACGCGCTTTTCTTTGAAATGACGCGCCAGGAACCCATTCACTGGTAAACACCGTGAAGCGTATGTACATCTATCAAAAAGAGAAAATACGTACGGCACATGCTTGACTGATGATCCGAAAAGCAAAAAGCAAAAAATCAGAACCACAAAATATCAATGGCCAAGAAAACATACGAATAGGGATAAAATCGACAAAAAAGGCGCCAGGACTAGCAGCCTTGCCCATTCCATCCAACGCTGTCTCCGCCACAGCGATATAGTGGTCGTCTTTGGGGGCAATAGTTATTCCATATGAGATACCCATTATGACGGCGGCGGCATTGCTATGCAGAGGTAAAAAAAAAAAGAAAGAAAGAAAAAAGGCAAAATAGTCAATCGGTAACCAACCCCTTGTGAGCTTCCGTTTCCGTTACTTACAGGCGTAAATGATAAACAAGGTCATCTGGAGTTTGAAGAAGTCGGCGAAGTAACGCGTAAGTTTCTCGCCTTAGGATGGGCCAGTAGACAGGAGCCACAGATTGTTGAAATTGACGATGAAACATACGACGATGAGCTTTCCAACGGTCGCCTGGTTAGGATAGTTAACTTCATTAGACTAGAAGAACGGCCCAACCTACGAATATGACTCACCGTATCGCATATGGCCAAAGCTGAATTCCCAGCCCATTCTTCGGAAAAGACGTCAGAGAAAAGCTTCGTGATGGGAAGGGGGGGTGGGACATACAGTTCGTTGCTCATAACCGATTCATTGCGATCCGAAAAATTGACAGAACGTTTCTCGAATAACTCATTGGCCATTTGGAATGAGTTTACGAATAGGACGTTCTTGCCGAGTACGCTAAGGAAGACCAAATCTCCTAATTTAGAGTTGTGAGTATAACGGATGTTCTAAAGGCATTTTTAATAGAAGGTAAAGACTCGCCATATTGTTTGGCTAGATGTTGATAAGCAGACGATTGGTTGTCAGGCGCTACATCAAAGATGTTTCCGACAATGGGAAGAGGTTTGGGTCCAGGTGGGTATGGGAGGTTTCGAGGATTGGCAAGTCTGTGACGGCGTCGTCTTCGAATTAATTCCAAGCAAAGGAAAAAACCGAGGCCAATAGCAAAGAAAGTAGATGGGGTGCCACCAAAGCCAGCAAGAAGAGATGCTGTCATGGTAGTGGGTAATTAAAATCCAGAGCGAAGAGTGGTATTCACTTCAGATGGGCTTTATAACAGGCATCCTATCATGATATTTCCATAAGGCAGAAGACTATTTCATGCCTATCTGAGCTAATGTCTTTTTTCGTCAAAACAACTTGGGCGCGAAGCGAGAGAGATCCGACACGACAAAAATGCATGGACCATAATCTCCGCATGGCTAAGTACCGTATGCCATGCGCGGCATCCTGAAGTTCAGTACATCCAGCAAGCTTCGGCTCGCTTGACAGTCTATATTTTTAGAACAACTGTTCGAAAAGAGTTTGCAGGTAAAGTTTGGTCAATTTTTTTTCGGAGATAACAAGGGTAACCCAAAACAAATGACGACTACTCAATACATTCCTCATCAGTCTTCGTGGAATGGAAGACATTTTGATACGGTATATCTCGGTGTGCGTAGTGGGGTGGATGAAGCGTGCAGAAAGGCCCTGCATTAATTGCATATTGTATATCGGAAGCCTATCTTTGGTAAGTTCGAAACATGCAACGTAACGAAAGATCCACACCTTTCTCTCTACATGTTGCCGTTGTTATCTTTTGCGAATGAAGCTGCCATCCTACTTGCAAGCATATATTCCATCGTTTTGGTGTTTGAAATCAGGTGTGACCATAGTATAGTATTCTTGATCCACGGCATTTTATTTGTAAGCAACGGAACGGCGTATGCACAGCAAGTAAAATATATCCGTTATTGGGAAACTGAAACGTACCCTTGTAACAATGAATAACGCGCTACCTGTGGTGCTCCATAAAACGTTTTAGGAGGTAGATTTGGCAGTCGAGCTAAGCATTTCGCACTTGCAGCTATACTCGTTCTGGGCTTCGACGACGGATGCAGGTGATCTGTGACCGATGACGTCATTTTCTCTTTTAGCGCGCCTCTCCGATACATATTTTATACTCCACCGGTTGAAGTAAGTGGTTAAGCTTGTTTCTTGGTTGTCGAACAAACGAAAATTGACTATTAACCCCATTAACCCCATCACTATTAACTTTTAGGGGGCACCAAAGGTTTGCCTCTCATAACCCATATAACCTGCGTCCACTGAGGAAAATATATATACGAATTAAGTATTTCACCAATCTGGACTAGCTTTCCGGACTTTGAAAGTGAACAATGATAAGTGTGATCGCCTGACACCAGATCTATGTTCTAAAAAGATAATATCAACGGCCCGAACTTAAGCTCCTAACTACTTGCTCCGATGAACACCTGTATAATACCTACGAATGTGTGCATCAAACTCCTGATTGAATTTTGTCATCTTTATTGAAAAATACATAGTTAGTACAAACTATATTCGTAAGGAGCGTTCAAAGCAAAGCAATAAGGACAACAAGGCAAGAAGGAACACATTTGTATAACAAGGGAAAAAATATATATAATAAAATAATATCACACTACCGTCTTGGGTATTGCATCAGGTCAAGGAGAAGCCACCAAAGTCTAAGAACGCTTCTTCCATCGACATTTTACGCACCACAAGTGCCTCTACGATCAACCTAGATTGTTGTTCCTTCTCACCACCACCACCACCACCACCACCAGAGATGGCCCCCATAGCACCAACAATATCAATCACGACTGAATCTAAATGCGATTCGGCTGTATCAGAAGCAGAAAAAGTAGGGAATGAAGGAATGGCGGTCATTGGTGTTGCGAATACGTCGTTATCGTCGTCGAACTCGTCAGTACTGCCTATAGCCGTCAGTCCAGAAACCTCATCGTTGTTTATGACCGGCTCAGGTTCTTCAACAATGCCCACATGGAGGGACTCCAAGCCGATGATGAGAACGTCAGTTTCCATGGTGGTAGTGGTAGAAGAGGCAGGCATTAATGTATCTTGACGAGACCAGTCATACACAGTATCGACGGCCTGCGTCGCATGTGCCTCCAACGCTTTCCTCTTCTCTTCTCGTCGCTTATCTCTTCCCTGCCGCCGATTATGACCTTTGTGATGGGAACTCGAATGCTCATCAGGCGCATGAGACTGATGATCGCCTTGCTCGTTGGTCACATATGTGTTAGTAGAAGACAACATACTCAGATGCTTATGTTTCTTCGTCTTCTTGTTCTTGCCACCAGCCAGATGAGCATAGTGAGGGTTGTTATGGATCCGCGTACGCACAGGACGAGGCTTGAAAACGGAGAAGATTTCGAGATCGATAGAAAACCGGTTTGGCATGGTTAGCCGTTCATCGTCTGCAGCATCTGCTGGGTCAAGTTCTTGATCCAAGTCCATGGGAAACATGGGTATCGAGGAGGAAGAAGACGAATCACTGTGCGATAGACGACGAGATGTTTTTGCATTCCCTTCCAGTACAACGGTGGCTGACGGGTCTTCTGTGTCGTCCGTCCCCGAGCAAGAATCAAAGTCTGTCTCTGTCTCCGTTGTACCACCAGGGTCAGTGGTTGTATCTCCGCCGTCCAGATATGACGAATTACCCTGGGATCTAGATCGCCTGCTTGCAGCCCCTGCCCATTCACCACTTCGTTTCGCTAAACTAGCCAATGCGGCTGGCACCTCAATCTCCTTCACCACAATGACACTGGCACCTATTTCACCTGCCATCATCTCCAAAGTCTCTAAACTCCGTTCAAGCTCTTCCCTAGGCAACCCAATAAGATCTCCAGAGTCTGCTACTCCGAGTTCGTAGTATGCCTGACCTCCTCCTTCGAGGAGGCGCCATTTCATTTGAGTGACCAGGCGCGCGAAACGTGCAGGAGATGGAGAGAGGAGTTGTAGTTTATATTCGACATTGCCGTCGTCTGCTTCAGGGACTAGTCTTGGAATAAGCTCGGCTGCCAAAGGACTAGGTGTGTGGGTGCGGTGAGCTTGGCCTTGGATAGGGGAGGGAGGGATAGATATGAGGGAATCCCAGGGGCTAGGAACACGAGGACTCTCTGATTCCGATTCACCAAACATGGTTGTCTAATCTATTTGGCTGTTAAGTTGAGTGGTTTGTTGACCGGAGTATGAGTGTAAATCTAATATTCGAGTAATCATTGTCAGGGATGTGATGGTTTGATGCTGAGCCAGATCTGTTGAGGCCCTTTATAAGAATACGAATATACAACAAGTGAGTCACTCAAGCTGTGCACATCAGAAATATGACTCCATGTCGTGGATGTTGGGATGGTGTGGTTAACGTTGTCAACATTCTCGATGGCTGGGAGTCAAAAACATGCTGTTGACTTCGATGGCTCCAGCCAAATAATGACCTTTTGTTTTCGACTAAGTTACCCCTATATATGACTCCATACAACCTTGTCTAAATAGCTAATGATACAACATAAAATACAGAAAAACTACCATTTTGTCGTCCTGTGGTTTTACAACAAACAAACAAAAAAAGTCAGAAACAGGGGGCATCAAAGCAAAATAAAATATCGTACCCAAATTTTGCCCCTGGATCAAGCTGTCGAAGCGGAGTGCTTTTCCAATCCAGTGTCTCCTTATAAACTTGATTCCCCCACCACTTTTGTATCGTATGACGCCCAATGCTACCGTGCATAGGATATTGTAAGCTGTATTTTTTGAAAAAAAAATGATTAACCCCATGGTGAAAAGCTACCTAGCGAAAGAAAATCTTACAGACCAAAAGTAAATTAGAATCAAACCAACGGCAGTCCCAGCATCGAGAGCGGCAGACAATACATCTTTTATCAACACCAAAGATTTGTCAGAGCAGTCATCCACAAAACCTGACAGCCACATACAATTATATTTAGCCCAATATGAGAAATATTTCCGTCGAACAACATATTGAAAGATGAATCCGATGATAGCCCACGGAACATAGTTGACAGCAGTTGCTGGTGGTATTTGGTCGACGCCAGAAAAAATAAGCCTTTTAGGAGGTATTGTTGACATTGACAACGCATTGACTCTCGAACACAGGGAACAACTTACGGGAAGCTAACGATGCGTTTATGTGTCAACAATACGAACATTGGTTGATAAAGGAGACTGACTTTAGATAATTTAAAATCGTATTTGGATATCGTCGGGTAATCATCCAAAGGATAACGGGGCACGCAGCGCCGATGAGGAAAAAGAAAGTTAGGCCTAGACGCATCCCTAAACAAACTGCAAATTCGTCAAAGAGATCAGAACGACACACCACTGGGGAAAGATGATTAATATGAGTTGCACTTTCAGTGAACAGAAAGAAAGACAAGCTCACTAATAGATTTGTCCCTTTGTAAATTGCAAACTGGGGCCAACGACACCCCACTACGCTTGACGTTAGAATTCAAAAATATTCATCTGATTCGCTCTCGTACTCACGATAATAGAAGCAGTTCCGAAAACTTGTGTTGAAGAGCAGGTAAAGCTGAAAACATTTTCATGAAACTTGAGAATATAAAATGGAAAATGAAATAATTACTTGTCCTTTTGGTCTTGATGACAAACATTGCTGACATGGCAAAATTCGTGAGTTTGGGTATAACGGATCGTCAAGAATTTGCATACGGGATATAAGCGAACATCCTATAGGGATGAGGTTAATCAAATGAATCAGCGGTAAAACAATAGCGCACTCACCAAGACTGCACTCCAAGTTGGACAGTTCCAGCCACAATAGTAGCAACGACCTGAGAAGTCCCTTCAAAATTCGTACTGCCTTGAATCTTTTTTTCAGCCGTACCTGACACCAGAACATTGGCCGCGGCGGAATCTTGGTAACATTGCGATTAGCAAAGATGGATTCAGAGGTAGCGTGTTTATCGTACCTTCATGTAACTGCAAAAACATCAGTACGGTGAGTGTTCGCACATCCCGCTCAACATGAGAAACTTACTGCCCCAACTTGAAATCCGCGGTAAATTGCATAGCTATTGCGTCCAACCTTTCTCAGTGGCGAACCAGGAAACAGAATAGCATGACACACCTTGCGACATTGTCACATATCCAAACGTCTTCCATTGATAGATATTAAATGTGTGAGCTTAAGAAAGTGACAAGTCTGACCTTAAATCTATGACGACGGTTATGATCAGATCGTAAAGGGAAAGCAGGCAACGTACATCATCATTGCATTCGGTTTGCCTTACGCCAGTGTCAGTCAGACCGCTTCCTGCAGATAGAAAGGAATAGGGGTACCAGGAATCATGAATGCTACGATAAGCTCCGTGATGACACTGTTGATTTGAGCGTTCAATGGACGTTTTATCTGATTTTAATCACTCACTTGAGACCAACTTGTCGATTCGTAACGGCTTGAATCATGCCGATGGGTACCACATAGACAAGGGCTTCCCGAAAGTAAAACATCGAAATTGTTGGTTTTTTTTGGGGGGGAAAAGCTCACCAATAAGAAGCGCAATCACGAGCGCCCAAATAGTCATACCAGTCGGCCAAAGCTGGATGCACACAGAAGCAAATATGAAAGTAATAACTATCAATAATAACCATCAGTATTCTATGCTTGATCGGCTTGATGAACGACCTTACCGAAAATGCAAAAGTAGTAGTACTCCGGAACTAAGGAACCACGTAACAGAGTCAGCATCACAGCCTGACAACAATCGCCTCAACACATTCAATGCCATCATGATCACTTACCCTGCGGATAATGAGACATCAATCGAGCATGAATATCAGGCTGTTCCCGCATCGAACGTCCGAAATGCAGTCGGATAGGTCTGTAAAAGTGGATAGCGGCTAGATCGCGGCATTGGTAAGGGGATGATCTAGGAACCCATGTAAAGCTTTGGCGAGTAGCGCTCTTACCATGTGTGAGAGTAGCTGTGGAAGATGACGAGTGATGATTAGACTGCTTGTAAGCGAAAGAGGGACGTACACACCAGTGATGGATAGAAAGGAGAGCCCGTAGGACATGGCAAAGGTTATTCTGTGTTGGTCAATCCCTTCATTGGTAAACCTCGAATACCGCTAAATAATTATATACACTCACGGAAGATACACGGGGCTGTACTCCCCGTATGCAGTGAGGTTAAGTGTACTGTCAGGATTGATAACCCGTGATACATTATAGGGTCTTCCCGTATTGTCATAAGCATTGAGCGACGATATCCTAGAAAATCAATGGAATCAGAAAAATGCAACTCTGAAATGGGAGATCAGGACTGACGGCATGTACTGGCTATGCCACACATCTAAGTACTACAAAATGACCAGACTTTGAGATGCGCTTCTGGAGAGTCGGAATATACACACGTAGAAGAGTGGTGTTAAGAACCCTAGGGGAATGAGTGTCAAATTCTGCCTTGAACACTTTGCGTTCTGCTCACAGTAGAAGAATAGGAAGCCGAGGACGACATTTGCTTCAGCCCACCCTTTTGGAGGCAATAGTGGTTAGAAAAAAAATTAAGGAAAAAAGCTTTAAGGTGGATCTCACATGGCGTAGCCAGGCTGATGTGTGTTATATCAGGGAGTGATTAGGCGCGATAAGACGACCATTACTCACGGACTACCGATGAAAGCAATCTGGGACCAATCAAGAGTTATCATTGAGAATCCCAAACCGCTATGGTATCTTCATTAAAGGAACATGTAAGCACCGAACAGCGTCGCGAATTGCAGGCCGATCATACCCAAACATTTGGTTGATTTTCTGATGATTTAGTTTGAGAGATTATAAATGAGGTAGCCTCTTCAGAAATGAGATGACCTACGACATTGTCCGGAGCTATCCAACACACCTAAAATTTGACATGGTGCCTCAGATTAGCAATGAACAGGTTTAGAGGGGCGTGGGTACCACCTACCCAGCTGAATACGCTGATGTATGATAAAATCAACACGTTAGTCATGAATCTAAAGAATACTTATTTCCAGAATACAAAAGGAAGATTACCTGAGAGCTTGAAATAGGTACCCTGGAACAATGGCTGTACAAAGTTTAAGAAAAGCTTTTCAATGAGTGCAATGCTCTCGGCGGAAATAAATACGGGTAAAAAGGTACCGACACCAGATGACAGCAGCAACAAAGGCATAAAGGAAGTACCGTTCCCGGCTGGGACCGTCGTGCGGACCTATGCCGGCGTAGGTTTGAGAGTGGAGCGTATTGAAGAGCGCGCAAGATACGAGCGAATTGGGCCAGACTGACAGTGAACGGTCAGTCAATACCGAGGAGGTAGCAATTGAAAGGTAAACGACATACTCATAGAAGGTGGCGCGACAAGGAAACGGCGAGCAACTCCTCCGATAGAGAATCCAATGAGCTGAGTGGACATCACGAGCATCCAATTGTCTAAATCAAAATGATCTCCATTCAGGAAGGACGGAAATGAATTGAAGCGTGAACGTTTACAGAGAAAACTCCATCTTTGGTGATAGTAAACACGCTGGACAGCTATGATGTCTGTGGCATAGGCGCTTTGCGCACCCACGCTTGCCATTATGGTAACTAAGACCTGAGGAGGAGGAGACGTGGGCTGTCAAAATAATTGTATAGACGATGAGATTGCGACGAAAATCTCACGTGTTCCTTGATAGTAAATGGGCCAGGGTTCAGCCTCATTCCGAAGATTGACATTGCTGGGCACAGTTTTACCCAAGCCCGACCAAGGGGGAACACGAGGAGCTGGGCGACGAGCTAAGCTATCTGTTAATTCTTATTTTAGTCCATAAGGATATCTTGGTGCTTACATTCCCAATTGCCACCGACGGATATCGGAAATAAAAAAATTGATTCAAGCCTGAGAGGAGGACGGCCCAAATGATGCCCAATATCCATGCGCGTATCGTCGATGCTGGCATTTCTGGATCGTCAAAGTTAGCTACCGCTGAGCGAACTTCAAGATATGGAGAGTCGTCCTCTGGATAGAATTAACGAAAACAGAAGATGGGAAACGTTTTAATGCATTGAAAGCAAAGGGACAGCGCAGACACGCACCCAGCAAGGAATCGGTGTCACAGTTGGGATCAAATACACTCAATATACCACTTCCACGTCCTGAGAAAGTGGATGAAGAATCGCACTGTGCTTGATCCTCTAGAGCTGATGTTAATGAACGGCAGTGATTGAGATAAAACAGCAATGTATATGTACTCAGTGACTTCTCTGCATCTCTTAAGCCGTAGTCCAGCGGGGTTATCTCTTTGGGATCGAAACCGCCCATCGCATCCTCACTCGTAATATCTATCTCACCTGTACCAGGTTCCGGAGGATAGACGTGGGTCGAACGATCCAGCGCAATAAAGACAGAGTGACTGACACAACTTTCGTCAAGGGATATTCCAACGTACGAGGAAAGGCAATAATTTACTTGGTTGAAATTGTGGGAGACCGAGGTGGGTGGAAATGGACAAAGTATTCTCAACGATCCAAATTAGTCTGAAAAATAGGGAAAATGAGGTTGGCGTAAGTCGTAAGAACAGAGCTAGTGATGGTTGTAAACTGCGAGCAGCATCCGGATTCCGAAAGTGGACCTCGAGTCGAAGAGGGCGGCAATCACGTGGTGCATATATATATATAGATACTACTACTACTAACATTATTACGTAAGGTATACCGCTGAACCACAGCCAACTGCCAGCTGCGATTACTTTGTTCATTCAAACCTCCGCATCATACCTGACTTGGATCTATCTATTTCTTGACAATTATCTCCCCCCTCCCCCCCTCGACCATCGGATATGGGAAGTGCACATCGTGTGAGGAGTAATTGTATACAGTCATCCACCATCAAATGATACGCCACCATCATTTGATATGCCCAATGATACACCAAGTTATTCCTCATTTCTTTGCTCTGAAATTTTACCAATAAAGTCTTCTAATATCAGTGAGTATTCTGTAAAGTAATGAGAAAAAAGGGTTCTATTTTACGGATTCTAAAATTTTGCTGTTGGTGGTAGATCACTGTACTTATGTGGCTGAAGCCCAAGAGGTTCAAAATATCTCAGGCACGCTCGGTTACCACCGAATTGCATTTTTAGAAATATCTGGAATGCTTGATGGGATTAGGCTCAATCATTCAAGCAATGCACGTGCACACCGAAAACTTTAACCTGCCAATTAAATCTCGAGTTTATATCCAAAAATTTGACTGGTCACATCTTCTAGGACCGTTATTGACACATTTTCGCCTATACGAGGACAGGACTTTGTGGGATTTGGACGGATGGGGGTCGGTGCTGCTGCTGCTGCATCCCAACCTGCGCTCTTTCTTTTTTGTGGTGCAATTAATAGTTATTTCGAATACTCGTCAATTTTACGTACTCCTCGTCAGGCTCGTGACCAGCCTGTAAGTGAGAACTTCGATATATATTATACGCAGGATTTCCTTCTTATACAGACAGTCACCGGTCTACTGCCGTGTGACCCACTTTAGTACAAGACCACTTGGACGTGGTTGGCACGGGGCTGGCTCTAAGATCTTTTTCTATCTTAGTATCTATGGAGCGGTCGGTGCCGGCTCCTCGAATGCCCGATTTCTCCTCAGCACTGAACCATGTGTTAAACAACGTCTAAATTTAAGTACTACCCATCATAGGACCCCGGTCTATATAGCTGGAGCCTTGATCCCAAAAATGGCGATTTTGTCCGGATTGGCAGATCTGGCCCTTCCAGCAACTAAAGATTGGTCTAAGTCAGCACACAGAAGTCTCACGAATGGTATTTAGCTGTGCTGCAAGTACAGAAAGTGCGATTTCAGTCGTGAGCGATGTAGTCATGCTAGTATGTAATGAGTATGTAGTCTAGTCTTATAAATCGACATCCTGCCGCTCTGTTTTTCCCAGAGCTTCAAAGTCGCTGTGAGCTCTTTCTGACCGTTACAGCTTTGAAGCTGAAGTTGGGAAAAAAACTGGCACCCGGCCTTTCGGTCAAATCGCCCAAAATTTGTCCGGATTGGGATCAGGACTCTACCTATATAGACCGGGGTCCTTCCCACCATCTTTTATCACACTGATGCTTTGATAAGGAGACAAGTTCCGCTTCTAAGAAAAGATCATGCTCTTTCCACCGTCAGTCGAACTTAGACCTATACATGAGAAAATGTTCCATCGCATTGTCTCCACTGGCACACTCTCGACCACGCACAGACCTAGATACCCGAAACTTGGGCTAGTAGCGAGTACTCCTTAGGTCTTTGTGCCTTTGCGCATTTGGGCACCGCATGCATACACCCGTCATCTGATTGTCTTTAATCTTGGCAATACCATTGCTGAGAACCGAGCCCCCTTTTGAAGGGCTGCTCCTCGCGGAATCCTGTTTAACGTGAATAGAAGGACAAGCAGCAAAGTTAACATTACGCCTCTGCTGCTGTGTATTTACATTCACATTCGCGGAGACCGAACAAAACGGTATTCCTATTTTTTTTCCACACAGCGGGCTGTTTCCACCCTCTGGAGGTCCCATACCTGT
>Ga0193743_1002617_pt1 | contig 12508 bp, 11 predicted proteins | sample L2c2metaG_FD_143038 | JGI IMG/M metagenome (GOLD analysis project Ga0193743, IMG submission 143038) | Soil microbial communities from a riparian zone of the East river system, Colorado, United States - L2c2 | ecosystem: Environmental > Terrestrial > Soil > Riparian zone | place: USA: East River... | reverse complement strand
ACTGGTCGAGCCCGACGCCCTGGTCGAGATCGAGGCCACCGCGGTGCTGCCGGAGTAACCGTCATGCGCAGGGCTTCCGTTTCCCTTCTATTGTCATTGCCGGGCTTGACCCGGCAATCCAGAGAATGTCGACATCCTCTGGATGCCCGGGTCAAGCCCGGGCATGACAGGAAAGGTGGGGCGGTTGGAATAGCTGCCAGCAGGTTGCCATGATGGACCCCACCCTCCGCTACGACGACCCGGACTGGTGCGAGCGGGAGTACAATCCGCGGGTCGCCGTGCCCGATCTCGCCGCCGTGTTCGGCCGCTGGGTCGAGACTGCGGTGGCGACCCGGGCCCGGCTGCCGCACCAGGCCGGCCTCGCCTATGGCGACGACCCGCGCGAGGTGCTGGACATCTTCCGCGCCGACCGGCCGCGTGGCACCGTGGTCTTCATCCATGGCGGCTATTGGCGCGCCTCCTCGAAGGACGAGGTGTCCTGGGCCGCGGCGGCGCTGGTCCCGGCCGGCTTCACCGTGGTGGTGCTGAACTATCCGCTGTGCCCGCAGACCACGATCGCCGGCATCACCGAAAGCTGCCGCCGCGCCATCGCCTTTGCCTGGAGGGACCTGCTGGGCGAGGCCGAGCGGCGGACCGTGATCATCAGCGGCCATTCCGCCGGCGGCTACCTCACTGCCGCCATGCTGGCCACCGACTGGGCAGCGCGCGGCCTGCCGGCGGCGCCCTTCGCCGGCGGCGTCTCGATCTCGGGCATCTTCGACCTGCGGCCGCTGCTGCGCACCAGCATGAACGAGCTGATCCGCCTGACCCCGGACCAGGCGGCGGAGTGGAGCCTGCACGAGACGCCGGAGCCGACGCTGGGTGCCCCAATGGAACTGCTGGTCGGCGGCGCGGAGCCGTCGGAGTTCCACCGCCAGTCGGCGCTGATGGCAGCGGCCTGGCCGCGCCTCGCCCGGACGCCGATATCGGTGCCCGGCCGGCACCATTTCGACGTGGTGGAGGAGATCGGCCGCCACGGCACATCGGTGTTCGACGCGGTGCTGCGGCTGGCGCGGAGCTGAGGCCATGACCATCGACCGCGCCCATTGCCAGGCCCTCGACCGCGACGATCCGCTGCGGGGTTGCCGCGACCGGTTCCTGCTGCCGGACGGCGTGCTCTATCTCGACGGCAACTCCCTCGGCGCCCTGCCGCAGGGCGTGGCCGCACGGGTCGGGGCCACGGTGACGGAGGAGTGGGGGCGGGGGCTGATCCGGTCCTGGAACACCGCCGGCTGGTACGCCTCGCCGCAGCGCGCCGGGGCGAAGACGGCGCGGCTGATCGGGGCCGGAGCGCATGAGGTCACGGTCACCGACGCGATCTCGATCAACCTGTTCAAGCTGCTGGTCGCCGCCTGCCGCATGCGGCCGGACCGCACCGTGATCGTCGCCGAGGCCGGCAACTTCCCGTCCGACCTCTATGTCGTCGACAGCGTCGCCCGGATGATGGGCTGCAGCGTCCGCCGGGTCCGGGCCGGGGAGGTCGCGGCCGCGATCGACGGCGACACCGCGGTCGCCACCCTGTCCGAGATCAACTTCAAATCGGCCGAGCGCCAGGACATGGCGGCGGTGACCGCGGCCGCCCATGCCCAGGGCGCGCTGATCCTGTGGGACCTCGCCCATTCCAGCGGCGCGGTCGACGTCCGGCTGAACGCGGCCCGGGCCGATTTCGCCATCGGCTGCGGCTACAAATTCCTCAATGGCGGGCCCGGCGCGCCCGGCCATCTCTTCGTCGCCGAACGCCATCTCGCCGCGGTCGACCAGCCGCTGACCGGCTGGTTCGGCCATGCCGAGCCCTTCGCCTTCACCGAGGAGTTCGCCCGGGCCGACGGCATCCGCAGCCTGCTGTGCTCGACCCCGCCGATGCTGTCGATGGCGGCCTATGAGACGGCGCTGGAGGCCTATGACGGCCTTGCCATGGCGGATGTCGAGGCCAAGGCGCGGGCGCTGGGCGACCTGCTGATCCGCCTGTTCGACCAGCGCCTGGCGCCGCTCGGCTGCCGGCTGGAAAGCCCGCGCGACGGGGCGCGGCGCGGCAGCCATGTCTCGGTCGGCCACGACCAGGGCTATGCCGTGATGCAGGCGCTGATCGCCCGCGGCGTGATCGGCGACTTCCGGGCGCCGGATGTGATGCGCTTCGGCCTGACCCCGCTCTATCTCGGCTATGCCGATGTGTTCGACGCGGTGGCCGCGGTCGAGGCGGTGATCGCCGGCCGGGTGTATGAGGCGCCGGAATTCCAGCGCCGCCACGCGGTGACCTGAGCACGGGCATAGGCAAGGCCGGAGCGCGAGTTCTAGACTGGCGGCATGACCTCGAGACCGGCCCATGGCTGACCCGACCGTTCCGTCCCTGATGGCCCCATCCCTGATGGACAGCTCCCGCGCCGTGCTGCGCGTGCTCGCCGCCTCCGGCCCGATCACCCGGCCGCGGCTGGGGGCGATCCTCGACCTGTCGAAGCCGACCATGTCGGCGGCGGTGTCGGAATTGAGCGCCGCGGGGCTGGTCACCGCCCACGGGTCGCACAAGGGCGCGACCGGGCGCACCGCCACGATCTACGGCCTCGGCCCGGCCGCCGGCTATGTCGTCGGCATCGATGTCGGCGCCGCCCAGGTGCGGGCCGTCGCCCATTCGCTCGACGACCGGCCGCTGGCGACGGTCGAGCAGCCGATTCCGCGGCCGAGCGGCGCCACCATCGACGAGATCGGCGAGGTCATCGACTCCGTCGCCCGGGCCACCATCCTGGCGGTGGGCGGGGAAACCCTGCGCAGCGTCGCCGTCGCCGTGCCGCGGATCGTGTCGACCCAGCGGCTGGGCCAGCGCAAGGGGCCGGAAGCGGTGCTGCGCCAGCTGCGCGCCCGGATCGACGCCCCGATCCTGCTGGAGAACAACGTCAACTGCGCCGCGATCGCCGAGCACCATTACGGCGCGGCGCGGAACCACGACGTGTTCTCCTACCTCCAGGTCGGGGTGCGCATCGGCCTGGGCATCATCGTCAACGGCCGGCTGCTGCGCGGCTTCAACGGCGCGGCGGGAGAGATCGGGCGGCTGCCCTTCCCGTGGTCGCCGGACGAGATCCCGACCCGGGAGGGGCTGGAGCACTATCTGGGATCGGCCGCGCTGGTCGAGCGCTGCGCCGCGGACTGGCCGCCGGCGGAAGGCCTGCCGCCGGCCTCGGCGAAGGAGCTGTTCGCGCGGGCCGAGGCCGGGTCGGAGACCGCGCTGCTGTGGGTGGCGCGGCACGCCGCCGACATCGGCCGGCTGGTCGCCGGCTGCGTCGGCATGCTCGACCCCGGGCTGATCGTGCTGGGCGGCGGCGTCGGCCAGAACCCGCTGATGCTGCGGGAGGTCCGGCGCGTGGCGAAGCAGCTGACCTGGCCGACCGAGATCGCGGTCAGCGCGCTCGGCGCCCACGGCACCGCGCTCGGGGCGATGCGGCTGGCGGCCGATCACGGGCTGGGTCAGATCCTGGGCGAGAACCGGCATCCGGCTGTGGTTTTGCCGCCGTTGGGCGAGAGTGAGGCGGCCGAGTAGGTTGGGTTCGCGTCTGCGAACCCAACAATGGTTCAAGCCGCACGATGTTGGGTTCGCAAGCGCGAACCCAACCTACTCACTTCGGATCGGTGCATATCCAGGTGATGCGCTGCGTGAGTCTCTTCCGCTGTCGAGACTTTTCACAATCCCTGAATTTGTCATCCCCGCGAAAGCGGGGATCTCGTAGCCCTGGGGTCGGAAAGAGATTCCCGCTTTCGCGGGAATGACGGCCAAGGGGTGGAAAGTGGCTCTCAAAAGATTCCGGAAGCTGGCTATCAAACCTCGGTCGGCGACCAGGGCTTGAGCTTGGTGTCGGTCTGGCGGTAGCGGAAGGTGGTGTTGGTCAGGCCGGCGGTGTCCTGCATCTCGGCGACGATCAGCTGTGCCGCGACGATCTGCAGGATCGCGTCGGCGATGGCGTTGCCGAACTCCGGCACATGGATCACCGTCAACTCCTCGGCGGCCTCGACGTCGCGGCGAGCGGTGATCAGCACCGACGGGCAGCCGAACCCGGCCATGTCCTGGGCGATCCGCACCTCGCGCCCGGTGCCGAAGGCGATCAGCCCGGTCCGTCCATCCTGCGATTCCATCGGCCCGTGCAGGTAGTTCAGCGTGTCCCAGGCGCAGGCCGGCACCCGCACCGCCTCGCGGATCAGCAGCGCAGCCTCCCCGGCGGTGGCGAAGGCGGCGCCGGCGCCGACCAGGTCGATCGACGCCCGCCGATACAGGCGCCGGGCGGCCTGCTTCGCCGGCTCGGCCGCTGAGGCCAGCAGAGCGCTCACGGCCTCGGGCAGGGCGGCCCAGTCGGCGGAGGGCGCGCCGCCCAGGATCCGATCCGCCAGCAGGCCGATCGCCAGCAGCGTCCCGGTGTAGCCGGTCGAACTGGCGCCGTTGTCGGCGCCGGAGGCCATGCCGATGGCCAGGCCGGTCAGCTCCGCCAGCGGGTTGTCGGTGCCGCGGCCGATGGCGATGCGCGGCAGGTCCGCCCGCATCCGCATCACATCGGCGGTCTCGCGGCTCTGGCCGGAGGCGGACAGGGCGATGAAGGCGTCGGCGGCGGCGTCCACCCCGTCATAGAGGTCGGTGGCGCAATAGGCGTAGGCACGGGTGCCGTGCGCGCGCAGGAAGCAGGCGCCGGCGATCGCCGCCTGGTAGCTGGCGCCGATCCCGGCCAGGCCGATGGCCTTGCCGGCGAAGGCCCCGAGGTCGAGCGCGTCCAGCGCACGGCCGATGGCAAGCCGGCCTTCCCTCAGGCTCTCCGGCTGCCGTGCGACGGCGTCGCGATATCCAATGCGCTGCATGGGTCTGTCTCCGGTCGGGATTCAGGAAGTCTGGTCGGCGGCGTGCACGGCGCGTTCGGCCAGCGCCAGCGCGCCCAGCACCGGCGGGTCGTGCAGCACCACCACGTCGCTGGCCGGCGACACCTCGGCCACGGCGGCCTTGAAGGCCTGCACCAGGCGGGGCTGTTCGGCGATCACTCCACCGCCGGCAACCACGCTGCCGGCATCGGCGCCGCGCGCGATCAGGATGCCGACCAGGGCGGCCAGCGCCTTCGCGCCTTCGGTGATCACGCCCAGCGCCAGGGGCGACCCGGCATCGGCCGCCGCGAACACCGCGCTGGCATACTGGCCCCAGACCACGCCGTTGCGCGTCTCGTTCAGCAGCCGGCCCATCATGGTCGGGTCGTCGGTGCCCAGCGCCCGCATCAGGGCGTCGGTCAGCGGGTCGTCGGGCGTGCCGCGGTCGATGGCGCCGCGCACCGCCCGCGCCGCATCGCGGACCAGGGACGGGGCGCTGCCCTCGTCGCCCAGGATCCAGCCCCAGCCGCCGGCCGCCAGCATCCGGCCGTCCGGCGTCCGCGCCACCGCGATCGACCCGGTGCCGACCACCACGCCGATGCCGCCGAAGCGGCCGGCGGCCGGGGCCATCAGCTCGGAATCATTGACCACCTGGACGATGCCGCCCAGGTGCCGCGCCAGCCCGGCCCGGAAGGCGCGGCACTGGTCGTCGGTGTCGCAGCCATGGGCACCGACCACGGTCGCGGCGGGATCGACGCCGCCGCACAGCGACCGGACCAGGGCGGCGAGGGCCGCGGCATCGGTCTCGACCTCGCGGATGCGCCAGCTGTCGGTCGCCAGCGTCCGGTCGGCGACGGTCTCGCCGCCGCGGGACGCCATCATCCGGGTCTTGGTGCCGCCGATATCGACGCCTGCGATGAGATGTGGGCCCACGGTCTTCCCGCCATTCCTGAGTTAGTTAGGCAGATTTACAAACTATCTAGCCAGCCGGCAAGAACTATGATTTCCTGTCCCTGCGCATAAGCACCGCAGCGGTGCAGGGGAGGCGAAAAATGAACATCTGGCGTATCGGGCGCGTGGCCCTGGCCGCGGCGGCCCTCTGGGGTTTCGCAGCGACCGCCGCACAGGCGGTCGAGCTGTCGTTCTGGACGTGGCGGCAGGAGGACAAGGCCGCCTACAACGAGCTGTTCGCGGATTTCACCAAGGCGAACCCCGACATCACGGTCAAGTTCGAGTCCTTCCCGGACGAGAGCTATCCGACCATCGTCTCGGCGGCGCTGGCGGCCGGCCATGGCGGCGACGTGATCCACACCCATGCCTATGGCTGGCTGGAGCAGTTCGTGAAGGCCGGCTATTTCGTGGCGCAGGACCAGGCCACGGTGCCGTCGCTGGCCAACATGCCGGCCGACGCCCTGATCGCCGGCACCTACCGCGCCGACGGCCGCGTCTACTCGCTGCCCTTCGCCTCGCAGACGCTGGGCCTGTTCATCAACAAGGACGTCTTCGCCAAGGCCGGGCTGACCCCGCCGAAGACCTGGGACGAGTTCCTGACCGTCAGCAAGGCGCTGAAGGACAAGGGCATCATCCCGCTGGCGAACGGGCTGGGCACCAGCTGGTTCAACGAGATGTTCGTGGCGATTTTCACCAACCCGTTCCTGGGGCCGGACTTCGTCACCGACCTGACCACGGGCAAGGCCACGTTCAAGGACCCGCGCTACATCGCGGCGCTGGGCAAGCTGCTGGAACTGCGCGACGTGATGTCCCCCGGCTATGAAGGCATCGACTACGACACCGCCGGGCAGCTGTTCGTGACCGGCCGGGCGGCGATGCTGGCCGGCGGCAGCTTCGACATCGCGACCTACAGGGCCGAGAATCCCCAGATCAGCATGGATTTCGTGGCGCCGCCGACGCCGAAGGCGGGCGACCCCGGCACCGTCACCAAATTCTATGACGGCGGCTACGCCGTGAACGCCGCATCGCCCAACAAGGAGGCGGCGCTGAAGCTGGTCAACTGGATGGGCACCAAGCAGTTCGGCGACAAGTTCTCGGCGCTGCTCGGCAACATCTCGCCGATCAAGGGCGTGGTCATCAACGACCCGCTGCTGGCCGAGGTCGCGACCTTGAACCAGACAGCGATGCCGCACATCAACGTGGTCTACTTCCGTTTCCAGAAGCCGACCGGGTCCGAGCTGCTGCAGGGCGACATCACCAAGATGATGGCCGGCAGCATCACCCCCGACCAGCTGGGCGCCGACCTGACCGCCGGCGTCGCCAAGTGGTACGCGCCGTTCCAGGGCAAGTGACATGATCCGCGACCGGCGCCGTCTTTCCGATCTTCTTCCCCGGCGCCGGTCGCTCTGGATCGCCTTCCTGCTGCTGCCGGCCGCCGCCATCATGTCGGTGTTCGTGGCCTGGCCGCTGCTGTCGGCCTTCCGCCTGGCCTTCTACCGCTTCGACGGGCTGATGCCGTCCGACTTCGTCGGGCTGGAGAATTTCCGCCAGGTGCTGACCGAAGCGCCGTTCAGCGACTGGACCTGGAACGCGCTGCACCACAACGTCATCGTGTTCTGCGCGCTGATGGTGCTGGAGAACGGCACCGCGCTGCTGCTGGCCTTCGCGCTGCTGAAGGCGCTGCCCGGCCACCGCGTGCACCAGGTCATCGTGTTCCTGCCGGTGGTGCTGTCCTCGGTCATCGTCGGCTTCCTGTGGAAGCTGTTCCTGCACCCGCTGTTCGGCCTGGTGAACCAGGCCTTGGCGTTGGTCGGCCTGCACGGCCCCGCCTGGCTCGGCCAGGAATCGACCGCGCTGGGCAGCATCATCCTGGCCAATGTCTGGCACTGGGTCGGCTTCCCGACCCTGGTGCTGCTGGCCGGCATGCAGCGCATCAGCAAGGAGGTGATCGAGGCGGCGCGGCTGGACGGCGCCGGCGACGGCACCCTGCTGCTCAAGATCATCTGGCCACTGCTGGCGCCCAGCGTCACCATCGTCACCATCCTGACCTTCATCGGCAGCTTCAACTGGTTCGAGCTGCCCTACATCATGGCCGGGCTGACCGGGTCACCGGGGGGATCCACCGACGTTTTGGGCTTGTACTTCTACCGCACCGCCTTCGGCAGCACGACGACGGGGATCCAGGATTTCGGCCAGGGCAGCGCCCTGGCGGTGCTGATGTTCCTGCTGATCGCCGGCGTCACCGCCATCGCCCTCCGGCTGCTGCGCCGCCGCGAGGTCGAGCTGTGACCGCGGCCGTGACCCAGGCCGCCGGCCCCGCCCTCGACCGCCGCTGGTCGGTGCAGACCGGCGCCATCCAGGCGCTGCTGCTGCTGAACGCCTTCATCATGGCCTATCCGCTGGTCGTGATGGTGATGTCGTCGTTCAAGACCAACGCCGAGATCTTCACCTCGCCCTTCGCCCTGCCGCAGACCATCTCGCTGGCCAATGTCGAGAAGGTGTGGACCGAGACCAACTTCGTCCGCTACCTCGCCAATTCCGTCGGCGTCACCGCGGCCTCGGTGCTGCTGATCCTGGTGGTCGGCACCATGGCCGCCTATGCCATCGCCCGGTACAAGTTCCGCTTCAGCACGCTGGTGCTGATGTTCTTCCTCAGCGGCATGACCGTGCCGCTGAAGCTGGCGATCATCCCGCTGTTCATCCAGCTCGACACGCTGGGCCTGACCAACTCCTATGCCGGGCTGATATTGGTCTACACCGCCATGGGCATCCCGTCGGCCGTGTTCATCATGACCGGCTTCCTGGCCAGCCTGCCGCGCGAGCTGGAGGAATCGGCCCGGATCGACGGCGCCAGCGAGCTGCGGGTGATGCTGTCGATCATGCTGCCGCTGGCGCGGCCGGCCATGGTGATCGTCGCCATCCAGAACGCGGTGCCGATCTGGAACGACTTCTTCTTCCCGCTGATCCTGATCACCTCGGACAACCTGAAGACGCTGCCGCAGGGCCTGACGGTGTTCATGGGCGAATTCACCACCAACTGGGGCGTGCTGTTCACCGGCCTGTCCCTGGCGGCGCTGCCGATCATGCTGGTCTACATTGCCCTGTCGCGCCAGTTCATCGCCGGCATCACCCAGGGCGCGGTCAAATAGCCGGACACACGAGGGATCATCCAGTGGCACAGCAGAACAAGGTCATCATCACCTGCGCGGTGACGGGGTCGATCCACACCCCGTCGATGTCGCCGCATCTGCCGGTGACGGCGCAAGAGATCGCCGATGCCGCGGTCGAGGCGGCGGAGGCCGGGGCGGCGATCGTGCACCTGCATGCGCGCGACCCCAAGGACGGCCGGCCCGACCAGTCGCTGGAGGCCTTCACGCCCTTCCTCGGCGTGATCAAGCAGCGCTCGAACTGCGTCATCAACCTGACCACCGGCGGCGCCGCGACCATGACGGTGGCGGAGCGGGTGCGCCCGGCCGCCACCTTCCGGCCCGAGGTCGCGTCGCTGAACATGGGGTCGATGAACTTCGGGCTCTACCCCATGCTGGGGCGGTTCAAGACCTTCGAGCACGCCTGGGAAGAACCCTATCTCGAAGGCTCGCGCGACCGGGTGTTCCGCAACACCTTCGCCGACATCGAGCACATCCTGTCGACCTGCGCCGAGAACGGCACCCGCTTCGAGATCGAGTGCTACGACATCGGCCACCTCTACACCCTGGCGCATTTCGTCGAGCGCGGGCTGGTGAAGCCGCCGTTCTTCGTGCAGAGCGTGTTCGGCATCCTCGGCGGCATCGGCCCGCATCCGGAGGATGTGGCGCATATGAAGCGCACCGCCGACCGGCTGTTCGGCGCGGATTACCGCTGGTCGGTGCTGGGCGCCGGCCGGCACCAGCTGCCGATCGCGGCCCAGGCCGTGGCGATGGGCGGCAACGTCCGGGTCGGGCTGGAGGATTCGCTGTGGATCGGCAAGGGTAAGCTCGCGAAATCAAGCGCCGAGCAGGTCCGCCAGGTGCGCCAGATCATCGAAGGCCTGGGCGCCGAGATCGCGACGCCGGACGAGGCCCGGGCGATCCTGAAGCTGAAGGGCGGCGACGCGGTCGGTTTTTAGACCTCAACTTTTATTGTCATTGCCGGGCTTGACCCGGCAATCCAGGGGCCACCAAGAGCTGTTCTTGAAAGCCCCTGGATCCTCGGGTCAAGCCCGAGGATGACAATCAGGGGGATGGTGACACCACAGCCCACCATCACTCCGCCGGCGCCAGCCAGCCGCGGTAGCGGACGATCAGCCCGGTCCAGGAGTGGCGGATCTCGACATGGAAGCGGAAGCGGCCGTCCGCTTCCGTCTCCCAGGCCTCGCCGTTCGGGGCCAGCGCCAAGGGCAGCGGCAGGCCGAACAGACTCCAGCGCCGCACCACCAGCCGCAGCCGGTCGTCCTCCAGCACCAGGGCCATGCCGACCCGGACCGGGCCGAAGCGCTCGACCACCAGGCCTTCGGACCGGCCGCGGCCGGCCTCCTGGGTGCTGGAGAAGCGCCGGCCGGCGAAGCGGCGCTGCCAGGTCTCGATGCCGTCCCGGACCTGGAAGGCCACCTCGACCGGCACCTCGCTGCCGGCGGCGGGAAAGCCGATCGCCACCGCCACCAGCCGCGACAGCAGGCCGGCGCCGCGATCGACCGCGGCGTGGCCCGCCACCCGCTTCTGGCCCTGGAGGTCGTGCAGCGCCCGCACCGTCGCCGGCAGCCGGTCCCAGGCCTCGCCGAGGAGGCGGCGATACAGCGGTTGCCGCGTGGTCTCCCCCGTGACCTCGCGCCGGCCCGTCGCGATCGCCCGGCCGGCGAACAGCGGCGCGTAGTCCGCCAGCTCCAGCTCGGTGGTCGCCGGGCGGGCGCCGGGGGCGGGGCGGATGCCCTGCAGCCGGCGCCGGATCACCGCGGCCGCGGCCATGGCCGGGATCAGCGGCCCGTCATCGCCCTCGGCCAGCAGGTGCCACGAGCGTTCGACCGGCTGGCCGCCTCCGTTGCGGCCGGTGACCACGACAATCATGCCGCTGCGATGCTCGCCCCAGCGCAATCGGGTGCTGGCGGCGTGCAGCAGCGGCGCCAGCGGCAGCAGCGAGGGCAGCAGGCCGATCCGCACCAGCCAGGCCAGGCCGCTCAGGGCCCGGTGCAGGATCTCGGGCACCGGCCCGGCGCCGATCCAGATCTCCTGCAGCCCCGGCCACAGCCCGGGCAGCAGCCGCAGGTCCGGGACATCGACCAGCGAAAACCGGGTGCTGTGCAGCGGCAGCCGGCCGGGCGGCACCACGGTCCGGCGCCGGGTCTCGATCAGCGCCCGCCCGGTCGCCGGCCGCCCGTCCCGCAGCAGGCCCACCGGCTTGCCGGCATAGGAGGCGACGGCGCGGGTCACGTTCGGCCCCAGCCCGGCATAGGGCGACGGGGCCAGCCCGGCCATGATGGTCTCGACCCGCTCCAGGCCCTGCGCCAGGTGGCGCACCGCCGCGGCGGTCAGCGCCGGAAAGCTGCTGACGCCGGACAGCACCGCCACGCCGCGGGCCCGGGCGGCGGCGTCGAGCCGGCCGATGCCGGCGACGAAATCGGTGCCGTCGGCCAAATCGAGATAGTCGGCGCCCTGGGCGATGCAGGCCTCGGCCACGCGGTAGGGGGCACCGCCATAGGCCTGGAACGGCCCGGCGGCGTCGACCACGATGTCCGGGGCGGCGGCCGCGATCTGCGCCGCCACATCGCCGTCGCGGTCGAAGGCCAGGGCTTCGGCCGACCCGCCGAGGCTTCGGCAGGCCGCCTCCGCCTTCGCCGCCGACCGGCTGGCGACCAGCAGGGTCAGGCCGGGCTCGACTGCCAGCAGCCGCACCAGCCGCCCGCCGAAGCTGCCGGTGCCGCCGATGACCAGGACGCGCAGGGGAGCCTCGCTCACGTCAAGAAGCGGTCCTCCTGGCCCGGCGGCGCCAGCATGCACACATCGCGCCGGCCGAACAGGCGGAAGCGGTTGCGGGCCACCAGGCCGTACAGCCGGTCGCGCCAGCCCCGCGGCAGCACCCGCAGCGCCGCGATCAGCGACCAGGGCAGGCCGAGGCCCAGGGCGGTGCGGATCACGCTTTCCGACTTGAACCAGGCGACGCCGTCGGCCAGCAGGATGTTGGTCTCGTAATCCTCGGGGTCGAGCCCGTAATGGACATACAGCGCCCGCCCGGTCGGGGATTGCGCCGGCAGCAGCCGGAACCGCCTGGCCCGATCATACCGCAGAATGAACCGCGCCCAGCCGGAGCACATGACGCAGTGGCCGTCGAAGATGATGACCGGCCGGTCGTCCGGGAAGGGCGGCATCGCCGGATCCTGCCGCCAGCTGTAGGGAGTCCGCATGCCGGCCCGTCTCGTTGCTGCCGGGCGGAAAGCCTAGGGCATCCGGGCCTGCGGCGCCACAGGCCCGGTCCCGTCAGGCGCGGTATTTCTCCAGCATCCGGATCGTCTCCGCCGGTTCAGTCACCATGGCGGAGTGCCCGGTATCGATGGCGTCGATCCGCACGGCGGGGTCCGCCGCCAATCTCTCCGTCGCGGCATCGAAATGTGGCGCCGGGTTGCGGGTGCAGCGGATGTAGGCTGTCGGGATTGAGGGGCGCGGCTTCAGGGCTGTGACGGGCTGATAGACGGTTCGCCAGGGATGCACGGTCAGGCGGGGGA
>Ga0193743_1002616_pt1 | contig 12517 bp, 10 predicted proteins | sample L2c2metaG_FD_143038 | JGI IMG/M metagenome (GOLD analysis project Ga0193743, IMG submission 143038) | Soil microbial communities from a riparian zone of the East river system, Colorado, United States - L2c2 | ecosystem: Environmental > Terrestrial > Soil > Riparian zone | place: USA: East River... | reverse complement strand
GATCGCCTCCATCGCCACGTCGGTGGCCGCCTGCGAGCAGTACCACTTCATCGCTGACGCCTCCGGCAGCGAGATCGGCCTGCCTGCCTTGGACGCCTCGATCACGCGAAACAGCATGTTGCGCACATTCGCACGGCGATATCCATGTCGGACCATTCGAGCATGTATCAGGCTGCCTCTCCGGGCTTTTGCCGACCGCGAGCAGGCCGCAGACCGGCCAGGGAGAACGTGGTGTGAACGAGCAGCCCGGCGCGCTCGGCCAGGGACTTGTGGCGCGGCACATAGTGCACCGGCATGTCCCGGCGGTCGCGCGGCGGAGCGGTGAACCGGGGCGCCTCCGCGAGCGGGGCGTCGGCGGGTAGACGGCCTGCTGCGCGCTTGTAGGCCGCCAACGCGCGGGGGTGCAGCCGGATCTCGTCGGGTACGACGACGAAGGCCATCTCGACGAATTTGCCGAACAGGCGCAGCACCACCTCGTCGCTCGGTGTCCACCGCATGCCCGCCTTCTCCCGGACGGCGGGGTCGAACAGCCCGGCCGCGATCCACCGCTGACCGGCGACCAGCGGCCTGAACATCTGGTCCCAGATGGGCGTCGGCATCAGCACGAACCACGGCTTGGGAATCCGGATCGAGAAGATGTCCAACGTGGCCTTGTTGATCTCGAGTTCGTCGCGACACTTGGCCTCCCAGTACTCCTGGAAGCCCTCCCACGTGCTGGGGACCGGTCGCATGCTCATGCCATACATCCGGTACCACTGCACGTGTTCGTCGAACAGCTGGCGCTTCTCGGCCTCGGTGAGGCCGCCGCAGAAGTACTCGGCGGTCTTGATGATCAGCATGAAGAACGTGGCGTGCGCCCAGTAGAACGTCTCTGGGTTGAGGGCGTGGTAGCGCCGCCCGGCGTCGTCGACGCCCTTGATCGACTCGTGGTAGCCCCGGATCTGGGCACCGGTGTCGGCGGCGCGGTCGCCGTCGTACACCACGCCCATGATCGGGAATACCGACCGGGCCACCCGCTGTAGCGGTTCGCGCAGCAGGATCGAGTGGTCCTCCACCCCGGCGCCGAGTTCGGGATACATGTTCTGGATCGCACCGATCCACACGCCCAGCATCCCGGTACGCAGGTCGCCGAAGTACTTCCAGGTCAGGGAGTCGGGGCCGAGGGGATCGGCGGAGGCGCCGGCCTTCGCGGTCGTCTTTGATCTCGCGGTCATGGTGTCCTCGCTGAGTTCCAACCGGTGGTGTGCCGCCCACGATAATGTTGACAACACGCGTTGTCCACGATTTGCGGGCGCGTCGGACGGCACCGTTACCGACCTGCGACGTCCGTGTGAGCAAGGTCGACGTCAACCGGTCGAGATCAGCATGACCAGCGGCTTCGGTGGATGCCGGGCGGAGCACTTAGGGTGGCGCTGTGGATGTCGAATCGTTCGAGGGACGATCCGGCGGGCTCGGAGGGCAGGAGCGCAGCGACTCGGGGATCAAACCGAGCGGACGGCTGGCCTGGCTGAAGAACACCAACCACAGCCCCGACGTCATCGCCTTCATCAGGCGCGCCCGTCGCGCGCTGCCTGGCGATCCGGACTTCGGGGATCCCTTGTCTGCCGCGGGCCTTGGTGGTCCGCGGGCCGCCGCACGCGCCGCGGATCGGCTGCTGGACCACGATGCCGCATCGCGGGAAGTGAGCCTGGCGGGACTGCAGGTGTGGCAGGCGCTGACCGAGCGGGTCTCCGGGCGGCCCGCCAACCGCGAGGTCACGCTGGTGTTCACCGACCTCGTCGGCTTCTCGGAGTGGTCCCTGGCCGCAGGTGACGACGCCACGTTGCGGCTGTTGCGGCGCGTCGCCCAGGTGATGGAGCCGCCGCTGCTGGCCACGGGTGGGCGCATCGTCAAACGGATGGGGGACGGCGCCATGGCGGTGTTCTCCGATCCCATCACCGCGGTGCGGGCGGTCGTCGCCGCGCTCGAGGCAGTGAAAACCGTTGAAATCGACGGCTATACGCCGCGGATGCGAGCAGGCATCCACACCGGCAGGCCGCAGCGGATGGGTTCGGACTGGCTCGGAGTCGACGTCAACATCGCGGCCAGGGTGATGGAACGCGCGACACGGGGCGGACTCGTCGTGTCGCAGACGACATTGGAGCGCATCCCCGACGACGAGTTCGAAGCACTCGGCGTCACGGCGAAACGCATACGCAAGCAGCTGTTCTCGCCGAAGATCGCCGGGGTCCCGGAGGATCTGGCCATGTACCGCTTGAGAATTCGCAGGGATTTGCCAGGTGCGGATGACGAGGAAGCCGATTCTTCTGGCGCATAGTGGTTGGTGATGGTGTCGGCAGCATTGTCCGGGCTGGTCCGGCTGCGGGTGACCGTGACGTACGCGGTGATCCTGGTCTGCGTCACCACCACTCTCTCCGTCCTCGGCCCAACCGCCGCGGATCGCGTGTTCCGGCACGCCAGCACCAATCTGCACAACCTCAACCACGGACACATCGGGACGCTGTTCGGTAGCGCATTCGTCGTCGACGCCGGTGCCCCCTACGTATGGATGCCCGGGTTGTTGTGCCTGATGGGCCTGGCCGAACTCCTTTGGCGCAGCGGGCGTCTGGTGGTGGCGTTCGCTGCAGGCCACATCGGTGCGACGCTGCTCGTCGCGCTAGGCCTCGCCGCGGCAGTGAAGCTGGCCTGGCTGCCCGTCTCCATCACCCGGGCGGAGGACGTGGGCATGAGCTACGGAGCCACCGCCGTGCTCGGAACGCTGACCGGGGCCGTGCCCCGCCGCTGGCGTCCCACCTGGATCGGTTGGTGGCTGGCGGTCGGGGTGGCAGTGGTCTGGGTGGGCCGCGACTTCACCGACGTCGGGCATGCCGTGGCGCTGGCGCTGGGGATGCTGGTGGCGACGCGGTTCGGCAGGCCAGGGCCGTGGACTTCCGTGCGGGTCGTGCTGCTGGTGGTCGGTGCGGCGTTCGGTTTCATGATCCTGGCGAGCACCGGTCCGTCGATGCTGGTCGCGGTGGTCTGTGGCGCGGCGGGGGCGGTGCTTGGCGCTCTGCTGGGTTGGTGCTGGCGGTCGGTGCGCCGCCCAACTGGCATTGGGGAACGATCTCGACGCGTCGACAAGGCCAGTTCTCCTCGCGCGTCGGGAGCACCGATACTCAAGTAGGTGGCGGGTGGACCTGGCCCCAGTCATCCAAGCTGTGCATCTGGAATCCGGATCTTCCTCACTTCGACGGAGTCGGCACCCGGGGTGAAGAGCCTACATTTTTGGCACTGGCGAATACGGCTCGCGGTCGAAGACGCACGAGGTGCTCGACGCGATGACGCGATGATGACGCGGAGGTTCGGAGTGTCGGTCATGCAAGAGGGCATCAGGTCCCTTTCGGGCAAGGCATGCATCGTGACCGGCGGCGGGCACGGCCTCGGACTGGACATCGCCGCCAGCCTGGTCAATGCCGGTGCGCAGGTGGTGATCTCGGGTCGCGACGAACGGGCACTAGAGAACGCCCGGCAACAGCTGGACCCATCGGGTGCCGAGGTCCTGTCCGTCGGCTGCGACATACGCGATGAGAAGACGATCTCGGAACTGGTCACGGCGGCGCTTGGGCGGTTCGGACGCATCGACGTGCTGGTGAACAACAGCGGCGTCGCGGGACCCACCGCGCCGGTGGCTCAATCCGAGGTGCAGCCATGGCGAGACACCGTGGAAACCAATCTCATCGGGACGTTTCTGTGCTGTCGTGCGGTCCTGCCGGTCATGATCGAGCAGGGGTGCGGCAGCATCGTGAACATCGGCACGATGACCGCCAAGCGGCCATTGTTTGGAAGGACCAGCTACGCGGCCAGCAAGTCCGCCCTGGTCGGGTTCACCCGCACGCTCGCCGTTGAGGTGGGGCCCCACGGCATCCGTGTCAACCTCGTCTCGCCGGGACCGCTCGAGGGCGACCGGATCGAGCGCGTCTTCCAAGCGCAAGCTGACAGTCGCGGCATCAGCGTGGCGGAAGCTCGACAAGAGATGGTGTCGGACTCACCCCTTGCTCGGTTGACCCCACCACGTGACGTGGCCGCCGCGGTGACCTTCCTCGCCAGCGATGCGGCCGCCTCGATCACCGGCGAGGATCTGAATGTTTCGGCCGGCATCGTCATGCACTAAGTCGCACCCCACGTTTTCGATTCCTCGAACGCGTTGCCGTAACTGAGATCGGTTGCTTCGGTGTCGCGGCGATTCTGTACCCCCACGAAAAGCTATGCGCCGCTGGGTATCCGGGCATCGTGCGTAAGGGCGACCCGGCGCGGCTGGCTACTTGTCTGCCCTGGTAGCGCCCAGGCAGCCCAATGCGCACCCTACGGCCGACCGAGTGAACCAACTAGAGGAAATGGGCCGCTGATATTCCTCGAATTAGAGGAGCAAGGTGTGGTCTGGATCACATACGCTCAACCGTGACGTTTAGCAGCGACCCGCCCCAGCAACCCGAGGAGACCGTCATGCGGCCACTTGCCGAGTCTGCCGCTCCACCCATCCCGCCACTCGGCGGATCGCGAATCAGGAATGGGCTGACCATCCTGCTGATCCTTGATCTGGCGTACTTCATCAACGCCATGGATCGGCAGGTCTTCCCTGTCATCCTGCCCGACGTCCGCGAGGCACTCGGGGTCACCAGCAGCCAGGTCGGGCTTCTCGCAACGATTTTCACCCTCGGCATGGGCCTGGCGGGAATTCCCGCCGGCTACCTGACCGACCGCTGGGGTCGCAAGAACATGATCCTGGCCGGCCTGGTCCTGTTCTCTGTGACCACCGCGCTTCAGGCATTTGCAATGAACTGGTTCGACATGGCCGCCTACCGCGTAATCTCCGGCGTCGGCGAGGGCATTCAAAATGCCGCCCTCTTTGCTGCGGCGGGCTCGTACTTCCACCGCAACCGCGGTCTGGCGATCGGCACGCTGGCTGCTGCGTATGGCGTCGGCGCCTTCACCGGTCCGGCCGTGGGTCAGCTGCTCGTCGAGGTGACCGGCCGATGGCAGACGCCGCTACTCGTCTTCGGCCTCTCCGGTGTCGTGGTGTTCATTGCGGTGGCATTCGGGGTACCGCGCGCCGCCGCCGAATACGGCGCCGACACCAAGGATGTCGCCCGGGCAGGTGAGATGGGTGTGGTGGCCTCCGACCGACTGTTCAATCGCGCCGTGGTGTGCGCGGCGGTCGCGGCCGCAGGCGCGGGTTTCGCGCTCAACGCCTGGCTCGGCCTCTATCCCACGTTCCTGCGGACGGCTCACGGTTTCACCCCCTCACAGGCCAGTGTCACGGCCAGCATGTTCGGCGTCGGCGCCCTCGCGGCGATCTTCGGCGGCTATCTGGCCGACCGGACCAGCCAGCGCATGCTCAACGTCATCGGCCTGACGGGGCTGATGGTGACGGGTGTGCTGATCTTTTCCACGTCGGCTCCGCAGGGTGTGCAGATGCTGCTGACTCTGCTCATGGGGGTGTCGTTCACTGGGGTGATCTACACCAACACGAGCGCGCTCATGCAGCGCAACGTGGCTCCTGCGCTGGTCGGGCGCGCCCAGGGCGTCTTCCTTGCTTCGCTCTACATTCCAGCCAGCGTGTCGGGCTACGTCTTCGCCCGTCTCGTCGACGTGGTGGGCTGGACGACCGGCGGTGCGCTGGTGATCGTCATCCCCTGTGTGACAGGACTTCTGGGGATGGCAGCGCTGGGTCGGCCGCGCCCGGTCGCCGCACTGCAGGCATGAACGGACACGGACCAGCGAAGGGGCGACGACCATGGCTGAACAGTTGAGCGAGGTCCGCGACGGTATGCGGATCGACTGGGACGTCGTCATCCCGGTCGAGGACGGCCACCTGGTGGCCGACGTGTTCCGTCCCGACGATGATCAGCCACACCCGGTGCTGTTGGCCGCCGGGCCATACGCCAAAGGCCTGGCGTTCGCCGAGGGCTACCCCCACCAGTGGACGAGCTTGGTCCGCGACCATCCCGAAGTCCTCGACGGCTCCACCGGGTCCTATCAAGTATGGGAGTATCCCGACCCCGAACGCTGGGTGCCCCACGGCTACGTGTGCGTGCGCGTCGACACCCGCGGAACGGGCGCCTCGCCCGGCGAAGTCGACTTCTTCTCCCCGCAGGAGACCCGTGACCTCTTTGCCTGCGTGGAGTGGGCCGGCACCCAGCCGTGGAGCTCGGGCAAGGTTGGCATGCTTGGTATCTCGTACCTGGCGTCCAACCAGTGGCAGGTCGCCGCACTGCACCCGCCGCACCTTGCTGCGATCTGCCCATGGGAGGGGGCGTCGGACTACTACCGCGAGTACACCCACCATGGCGGCATCACCTCGGAATTCATGCCCAGCTGGATGCCCTACCAGGTGGCCACCGTCCAGCACGGGCGTGGTGAAGCCGCCCCGGTCAACCCGGTCAACGGCCGCCGAGTCACCGGCCCGGACACCGTCGACGAGGCGGAAAGAGCGAAGAAGCTGATCGACATCGGCGGCGTGCTCAACGCGCACCCGTTGTGCGACAACCATTATCGCGACCGATCAGCCGACCTGTCGAAGATCACCGTCCCCGCGCTGTCGAGTGCGAACTGGGGCGGCACGGGCCTGCACTCCCGCGGCAACTTCGAGGCGTTCACCGAGGTGGCCTCCGACCAGAAGTGGCTCGAAGTGCACGGTCTGGAGCACTGGACCGAGTTCTACACCGACTACGGCCTCGAGGTGCAGCGCCGCTTCTTCGATCATTTCCTCAAAGGCGCCGACAACGGTTGGGATCGCACTGCGCGCGTGCAACTCAAAGTCCGTACCCCAGAAGGGTTCATCCGCCGCGACGAGCACGAGTGGCCTCTGGCGCGCACCCGCTGGACACGGCTCTACCTCGACCTTGCCAGCGGCGGACTCGCCGAAGCCGAACCCCGGGGGTCGGCTCGGGCATCGTTTGCGGCCAGACACGACACGCTCGTGTTCCGCACCTCGGCACTGGCCGAGCCCTCGGAGATCACCGGACCGGCGGCACTGAAGCTGTTCGTCTCCTCGTCCACCAACGACGCGGACCTGTTCATCAACCTGCACCTGTTCGACCCCGACGGCGAGGAGGTCCTGTTCACCACCGCGTTTGAGCCGCGGGCGCCGCTGACACAGGGCTGGCTGAGAATGTCGCACCGCGCGCTCGACCCGCAGCGAAGCCTCCCGTATCGGCCGTGGCACCCTCACGATCGACTCGAGACGCTGGAGCCAGGACAGACCTATGAGGCCGACGTCGAGATCTGGCCCACGTCCATCATTGCGCCCGCCGGGTACTCATTGGGGGTCTCCGTGCGCGGGATCGACTACGTGCACGGGTTGCCGGGCAAGCATCACGTCGCCTACGGCAGAGAACTGCTGGGCAGCGGACCTTACTGGCACGAGCACCCCGGTGACCGCGACAGGACGCGCTTCGATGGCACCACGACGCTGCTCAGCGAATCGGGCCGTCGTCCCTACCTCCTGTTGCCGGTGATTCCGGAGGACCCGTAGCGGTCAAACGTTCACTGCGGCAACGATACTCGCCGCTTACGGGTGGGAGCTCCGCGCGCGCGCCACTAGCAGTAACTCGCAGACCAACCTGACCCGTGGATCGTCGAGGTCGAGCCCGGAAAGCTCCTTGATCCTGGTCAACCGGTAGCGCAGCGTCGTCGGGTGCAAGTTGAGCTGCCGCGAGGCCTCGCTGGCATTGGAGCTGGCCTGAAGCCACGTCCGCAAGGTGAGTAAGAACTCGGTGTTGCGCACGGCGTCCTCGTCGACCAAGGTCTGCAGCCCGGGCAGCCACAGGTCGCCGCGCTCGTCGAGCACTTGGATCACCTCGCGCAGCACGGCGATGGGGCGGACCTTGTCTGCGTGCACGAATCGCGGAGACTCGGTGTTGCCGCCATCCAGCAGAGCACCCAGCGCGTCTTCGGTCTCGCGGCGGCGGGCGCGGATGGCGCCCAGCCCTCGTCCCAGCGAGCTGGTGGCGCCGCGCAGACGCCCTCTCAACACCGGGATCACCCGACCAACGATCTCCTCGCCGAGTCGCCGCACACCCTCCTCGTTGCTGCCGGGCGGCACTTCCACGATCGCGAAAACCGTGCGGCCCAGCCTGCTGACCGCGGCGTGCCAGCGGAATGCGGCACAGGTGAGCGCGACGTGGTCGGTGATCCGGTCCCAGGCATCGTCGGTGATGTCGAGGTCGGCGTCGGGGGTGAAGCCAAGCACGGCTGTCGTCGCTGAGCGCGCGATGCCCAGCTCATCGGCATGTCGGTGCAGTTGACCGCTGCCGTCCAGCAGCGAGCGGACCAGCTGGCCTCGTCCCCGTCGTTCCTCTTCATGGTTGTCGTAGTGGCGCAGCATATGTGGAACGGCGATTTCTGCGGACTCGCGAAGCAGCGCGGGAGCATCGACCGGCAAGGGAGTCTGTCCCTCGGCGACCCACAAGATGCCGAGCAGGCGCGAACCCGACCGCATCGCCGTGATCAGCCTGCGGCGCGCCTGCAACGGCCCGCCGACCACGTCGACCACGTCCTCAGTCGTGCGCAGCCGGTCCAGTGCACCGCTCTGGTCGAGATGTTCCAGCCACTCGATGGGCATCCGCCTGCCCAGGATTGCCCGGTCCCGGCCGACATCGGTGGGACCCATGAAGGAGGAGTACGACAGCACCTGGAAGTTGGCATCCTCGATGATCACCGGCCCGCCGACACGCTCGGCCAAGCCTTCGGCCAACGCGAACAAGTCGCCCTGAGGCAACTCACCGACTGGCGGTGTGTCGGGGCTACCCGGCGGACGGGTACGGCCCGCGGCATGCTTTTCGAGGACGTCCAGCACGGTCATCCAGGAGGCGTTGCGGCGCAGCAGGATCAGCGCACATCCCACGGGCGCGTGCGGACGTGCATCCCCGCCAGGGCTGCGCGCGACCACGGCCGCGCATTGTCGCTCGGCGGTGATCTCGAGCAGCGCGGCTAGCGCTTCCTCCCGCACGCCGACTGCCAAGACCACCGAGGAGGGGGCATCGCCGACGTCGTGTGTGTCGTCACCGAGGTCATCGGCCAGCACGACGGAGCCCAGGCGCGTCGAGGGCTCGGCTCGCTCGGTGTACTCGACGTCACTGCCGAGCCGCGCCAGGAGGTCGTCCATGGTCCAGTCCATGCTGGCTCCAAATTTTAGTGGATGAGCGACGAAGGATATCCGGTTTTCTGCGGAGATCGTGGCGGTTGCCGGAGCCTACCGTTGGCACTATGTACGCGTTCAACCTCGAGGCTGAGCAGGTCTGGGACCCGAATCGACATGTCGAGAAGATCCTGGAGACGATCAGCGGGGGCGACGTCACGGTCGCGTGTTGGGAGCCGGGGCAGTGCAGCCCCCACCACTGCCATCCCGAGGCCACGGAGATCTACTTCTGTTACACCGGTGGGGGAACGATGCGTACTCCGGATTCGGTAACCGAGGTCGTGCCGGGCTCGTTCGTGGTACATCCGCCGGGGGAGTTGCACGAGTTCGAGAACGGACCGGCTCGCTCCTTGCTGTTTCGAGTCCGATACGGCAACGACATGCGGTACCACAGCGTGGCTTGGCGCGGCCGCTCGGACTGGAAGCAGGCGCCCGAGGATGCCGCATATTTCGCGACGCTGTCGTCCGCGCCGGCTCAGCGGGCGCATCTCTGAGACGAGCGTCAGGTGAACTCGTCCGCGGACGCCTCGATCCAGTCCGACAGCCACGATTCCGGCGGATCGTCGAGCAATTCGCCTGGCATCAGCCAGTCGTAGATCTCGGCGTAGGTCAGGGTGCGTTGCCCCTCGATGCGCCGGTTCAGCATCGCCGGCGACAGCTCGTGAAAACCGTTCAGGCCCATCGACGCGACGATCTGTGCGGCGCTGGCCACCGTCGCGCGCTGGAAGTTGAACACCCGTGTGGTCTTGTCCGGCACGTCGAGCGCCCGGGTGCGGGCGGGGTCCTGAGTGGTGACACCCGTAGGGCAGTGGTTGGTGTTGCACTTCATCGCCTGGATGCAGCCGACGGCGAACATCATCGCCCGCGCGGACATTGTGAAGTCGGCGCCCTGGCACACCCGGCTGACGATGTCGACGCCGCTGGAGACCTTGCCCGACGCCCCGATCCGAATCCGGTCACGCAGTCCGGTGCCGACGAGGGCGTTGTGCACCAGCATCAGGCCCTCGGTCAGCGGCATCCCGACGTGGTCCTCGAACTCCTGCGGCGCCGAACCGGTTCCGCCTTCCGAGCCATCGACGATGACGAAATCCGGCGCGATCCCCGTCGCGAGGATCGCCTTGCAGACCGACAGAAACTCGGTGCGGGCGCCGATGCACAGCTTGAACCCGATCGGCTTGCCGCCGGACAGTCGGCGCAGGGTGGCGATGAATCCGACGAACTCCGTCGGCGTGGAAAACGCGCTGTGTGCCGGCGGTGACACCACCGTCTTCCCGATGGGTACGCCTCGAGTGGCGGCGATCTCGGCGCTGACCTTGGCGCCGGGCAACACGCCGCCCAACCCCGGCTTGGCGCCCTGGGACAGCTTGATCGAGATGGCCTTCACCGACGGCAACTGCGACTTCTCGGCGAACGCCGCCGCGTCGAAGCGTCCGTCGGCGTCGCGGCAGCCAAAGTACGCAGAGCCGATCTCCCAGATCAGATCCCCGCCGGGACGCAGGTGATACGGGCTGATCCCACCCTCACCGGTGTCGTGGGCGAACCCGCCGCGTGCCGCGCCACCGTTGAACGCCTCGATCGCATTGCCCGACAGCGATCCGAAGCTCATCGCCGAAACGTTCAGCAGCGCAATGTCATACGGCTGCGTGCAGTCAGGACCGCCGAGCCGCACCCGCGGCTCGAGGTCGTCGGCGAACCGGGCCCGGATGGAATGCCGCAGGAACTCGTAACCGATCGCGTTGACGTCGCGTTCGGTGCCGAACGGTTCGTCACCCTTGGTGCCCTTCGCGCGCTCGTACACCATGTCGCGGGTCTCCCTGTCGAACGGTGACGCCTCGGTGTTGGATTCGATGAAGTACTGCCTGATCTCGGGGCGGATGAACTCCATCAGGAATCTGGCGTGCCCGATGATCGGGTAGAGCCGCAGGATGGTGTGCCGGGTCTGGAGCAGGTCCCAGGTGCCCAGCGCCGCGAGACCGACCAGGATGGCGGCGGGTGCGGCCCACCAGCCGTGCCCGATCACGGCCAGCACGGCGGCAAGCACCCCGGCGAGGAAGATAATCGCGACGATGAGCGGCCGGATCGTCACGGCGTGAGAGTATCGCGTGTCGCGGCCCACATCCGGCCATCGCCTATGATCGCCGGGTGTCTGATCAGCCCATCGACCTCTCCGAGGACGCACTGGCGAAGGCCGTCAGCGCGGCTCGCCATGCCTTCGATCTGGCCGCTGACCTCGATGCGCTGGCCCGCGCCAAGACCGAATACCTCGGCGAGCGGTCGCCGATCGCGCTGGCACGTCAGGCACTCGGCTCGCTGCCCAAGGCCGACCGCGCCGACGCTGGGCGCCTCGTCAACGTGGCCCGCACTGATGCGCAGCACGCCTACGACGAGCGTCTCGCGGTGCTGCGCGTCGAACGCGACGCCGCGGTCCTGGTGGCCGAGCGGATCGACGTCACGCTGCCCTCGACGCGCCAGCCGATCGGTGCGCGGCACCCGATCACGATCCTGGCCGAGCACGTCGCCGACACGTTCGTCGCGATGGGCTGGGAGCTCGCCGAGGGCCCGGAGGTCGAGACCGAGCAGTTCAACTTCGATGCATTGAACTTCCCACCCGACCACCCGGCGCGCAGCGAGCAAGACACGTTCCACGTGGCGCCCGAGGGGTCTCGGCAGGTGCTGCGTACGCACACCTCGCCCGTGCAGATCCGCGCGCTACTCGAGCGCGAACTGCCGGTGTACATCGTGTCGATCGGCCGGACGTTTCGCACCGACGAACTCGATTCCACGCACACCCCGGTGTTCCATCAGGTCGAGGGGCTCGCAGTGGACCGCGGCCTGACGATGGCTCATCTGAAGGGCACGCTGGATGCATTGGCGCGGGCCGAGTTCGGACCGCAGGGCAGCACCCGGTTCCGGCCGCACTTCTTCCCGTTCACCGAGCCGTCGGCCGAGGTCGACGTCTGGTTCGAGAACAAGAAGGGCGGGCCCGGCTGGGTCGAGTGGGGCGGTTGCGGCATGGTCAACCCGAACGTGCTGATCGCGTGCGGTATCGACCCGAAGGTGTATTCGGGCTTCGCGTTCGGCATGGGTCTGGAACGAACCCTGCAGTTCCGCAACGGCATTCCCGACATGCGCGACATGGTCGAGGGCGACGTGCGGTTCTCCCTGCCGTTCGGGGTCGGGGCCTGATGCGCGTTCCCTACAGCTGGCTCCGTGACGTCGTCCGAGCCGGCGCACCGGGTTGGGATGTGTCGGCCGACGAACTCGAGCGGACGTTGATCAGCATCGGGCACGAGGTCGAGGAGATCATCCCGGTCGGCCCGGTGACCGGTCCGCTGACGG
>Ga0193743_1002615_pt1 | contig 12526 bp, 9 predicted proteins | sample L2c2metaG_FD_143038 | JGI IMG/M metagenome (GOLD analysis project Ga0193743, IMG submission 143038) | Soil microbial communities from a riparian zone of the East river system, Colorado, United States - L2c2 | ecosystem: Environmental > Terrestrial > Soil > Riparian zone | place: USA: East River... | reverse complement strand
AACGGGTGATGCGCATTCTGGGCGTTGGCGGCTTGATGAAAGCGATCCGCGCCTAAGACGAGCGCGCCGGGCCAATTGGCGCGCCTGCTCAGCCATAAACATCCGCGTTTTTACACAACCTGGGTCGATACTGTTGAAAAAGTCCAAAATTCAGTTGCTCCGAAAATCTCGCGAAGGTCGGTTTTTCGTCCGTCGCTCCAAGCCTCTGTAGGACAGGTACGAGGACCTACGATCGCTTTTGTGTGAATCGATGTGGTCCCTCCCTCACATCGCCGCTCGTGGGACGTACCAGCGGCGCTGAAAAAATTTCGTTCGTCAGCCAAAAGGACTTTTTCAACAGTATCACCTCAGAAGCCGACATTCCAAATCCAACATTACGCGAACGAACCACTACAACTGGTCTGCTGAGTTAGCGCCCTCGCTTGTCCGAGTTCGAAACTGCAGTCCGCGTTCGCTCTAAGCGCCCACCGCATTTCGCGCAATGACATTGCGATAGAATGATGCGCTGAGCTTTGGCGTTCGAAGCTGCGTGTCGAAATCTACGCGGTACAGCCCAAAGCGCTTTTCAAATCCGTAGATCCATTCGAAATTATCCATCAGGCTCCACAGGAAATAACCGCGGACCGGCACGCCCTCGGAAGTCGCACGCTGCAACTGCGTCAAATAGTTGCGTAGATACATGATGCGGTCTAGATCGTAGACGTTGCCGTCGGCAGCCAAGTTATCAGCCGAAGACGTTCCATTCTCGCTGATATAGATCGTATCGACGTTCCAGACCTTCGCCGCGAGCCGCGGCACCCAGTAGAGCGTCTCCGGGCCGATCCTGAGCCAATCGACGTTCATACGCGGAAACGAAGCCGGAAAGGGGAGAACGGAGAAGCCCGGCGCGCGGTCGGTTGCGACCACGTAGTATTGCGGCGCGTAAATGTTCAGGCCGACGAAATCGATCGGGGAGGAGATGATCTTAAGCTCGCCGGCGGTAAAATTGGGGGCGGCCGCGCCAGCATATTCGAGAAATCCGTCGGTGTATTTGCCCTCGAGGATCACGCCCAAGAAGCCCGAATTCATTTCGCGCGTCGCGATCTCCGCGGCGCGAACGTTCGCGGGCGTATCGATCGCCGGCAGGCAGGCCGCGATGTTCTCGGCCGGACCGACTTTGGTACCCGGGCGCCCACGAGCGCGGATCGCCTGCACGGCGAGACCGTGGGCCAATGCGACGTGGTGGCGGACCTGGTTCAGTTCTGCCTCCGGCAGTTTGAGGCCCGGGGCGTCAATACTCCATCCGTAACCGAAGTTCACGAACCTTCCGGCTTCGTTGAGAGTGAAGATATTCTTGACTCGATCGCTCAGGCGCTCCGCCACGTAACCCGCGTAATCCGCGAACGCCCTGGACGTTTCGCTGGACTGCCATCCGCCAAACCTGTCCTGGAGCGATTGCGGCAAGTCCCAATGGTACACCGTTGCAAACGGTTCGATGCCGTTGGTCAGAAGTTCGTCCAGAAGGCTGTCGTAGAAGTCGAGGCCTTTGGGGTTCGGCGCACCGGTTCCTTCGGGAAATACCCGCGGCCACGCGATCGAGAAACGATAGGCTTTGACGCCCAGCTCCTTTATCAGGCGAACGTCCTCCTTGTACCGATGATAGTGATCGTTGGCGCGGTCCGCGTTGCTGTGATCGCGGATCTTGCCCGGCGTGTGGGCGAACGTATCCCAGATCGAGCGCCCCCGGCCGTCTTCATCGACGGCGCCCTCGATCTGATACGCGGAGGTGGCCGTACCCCAGAGAAAGCCGTTCGGGAAGCTGGCGGCGGCGTGTCGGTCGGGTGCTGGTTTGACCTCGCCGTCCTCTGACTTCGCGGGCATCGCCGTCATTCCCAGGGCGGAAAAACCCGCGAGCTTCGCAAAATGCCGACGCGAGAACCTACCGAACATGGACTTCTCCCGTCATGCTCTCTTTCACGGGCACCCGTCTTCCGACTAGGCGCGAGGTATATCACGGATCGATTTGATAGGCGGAAATCCTGTCAATTTCGAATTCGACCGTAGCGGGAGATTCAGCGTCGACGAATCCTACGCCCTCGAAGTACTTCGAGCCCATCGCCAGGTTCGCGATCATGTACATCGGATCTTCGAAGCCGACCGGGACCTTGATATCCGAAACAGGCTTGCGGTCGACAAAATAGATAAGGCGATCCCGCGCCCAGAGCACGCCATAGTCGTGGAAATCGTTCGATGCGTCCGGCAATAAAAAGTCAAACCCGCAGGATTCCACTGAACCGGTGTGCGGACTCCGCCAGTGCGTCGTCATCACGAGGACGCCGGGCCGTTCCCCGCGCCCTTCCATCACGTCGATTTCGGGAGGCCAGCCGCCGTCATTTGCGAGAAGCCAAAAGGCCGGCCAAACAGCGCCCCCTACCGGTATCTTTGCGCGAATTTCGAAATATCCATACTTTTGCGAAAATGAACTTTGGGTGGTGAGGATGCCCGATACGTACTCATTATTGAAGAGCAACGACTTCAGTGCAGGAGGCGTGCGGGCTGCAACGATCGACAGAACTCCATCTCGAATTTTGAACGGGTCGAGGCCTAGCGGAGTTGCTGCTCGTCCACTATAGCGTGGATCCACGTATATCTGTTGTTCGCCGTTATACGTGGTTTTCCGTTTGAAGTCGGAGCCGTCTCCTCCCCAGTAGCGCGCTTCCGGCCAGGTGGCGCCCCCAGCGTAGTGAGGCACCCACTTCCCTTTCAACAATGGATGCTCGTCGAAATCATCGTGAAAGGTCCGGTGCAAGGATACCGACGCGAGCGGAGTTGCATCCGACGTCTCGATGCGACGGCATCGTTCGCCGGGCGGATCGCTCGTAGCCTGCAGGGTAAGCCGTATCGGCGCGATCTTGAGGTCCTCTTGCGCAAAAGCTGGCACGAGGGTGCTGACAAAACCGAGCATGACCAGAACTTTCGGCGTCAATTTTTCGATCCGGGCAATCCGAAATCACTCATCGGTCGCGTCCCTGAAAATGGTATCTAATTGTCATCCTAAGGATGGACAGGTTCAATGTCCTTGTGGGTCAAAACGCGAAAAACTCAACAGCAGCATTTTGGAAATGCTGCAAGTGCGTTGCATTCCATATCGCTCATTCCGCGAACAAGCAGTAGCACCCATTCCGCGCCAATCATGGAATCTGCAATGTCCGCTTTGCACCACCGATGAGCGGACATCCCGGCACGTGATTACCAAGTCCGAAAAGTGCCGATAGTGTTGCAAAAGTCTATTCGCCTCACCGATCACACATTTTCCGGGCTGTAGGCGCGGCAGTCGCATGTTGATGTGGGTAACTACTTCATTCTGCGATGAACTCACAGGCGACTTCGGTGGCGCGTTTCAGGCTACATCGATCGACGATTGCCGGTTGTTTTATCGTTTGGTCGAAAATTAGTCGGACGGCATTTTGGGACTTTTGCAACACTATCTGCCAGAAGCAGACTCAGGCGCGCCGCGCGATGCCGGGGCCATGGTGACGTTTACAGCGTGCCCGTTCACGGCCGATTATCCCGAGCAGCGCGAGGGGCAACCTAGCCAATTGTTTGCGGTCGGCAAGAATTTATTTTATTTTTGTCTCGGCCGTGATCAGCTCTTTACCTTCCGCGGTCCTGATCGTCAGCTGTACCTGTTCGCCGCTGCCGCCGGCAGGAATCGTCGCGGAAATGCGATTTCCGTTTTTCGGGTCGGCTTTCACGGCGTCGTTGAACAATACCGCGTCGCCGCGTTTCAACGTTACGCGCAACGGCGTGGCCGGTTCGATACTGAAGAACTGAAGATTCACGCCGGACGCCTCGGCCGAGAGATTGATCAGGATGCTCTCGTTCGCATGCGTCACGTTGCTCATGCCGACGGTCGAGCTGTAGGTTTCCGGAATCGACACTTCGCCGAGTGCGGGAAACTTAGCGCTGTGGAAAAACTCGTCCGACACGCCCGCCCATAATTCGATGTAAGGCCGCTGTTCGTTCGGGTCGTTGCGTGCGTCGGTTTCGTTCGTAAACGACGGAAATCCCCACGTCCACATTTTCAAGCCCGGCGTGACCGTATTGTCGGCGATGCGGATGATCCCCTCTTCGTTGTCGTGGTTGATCACGCCCCAGAAATTCCCGCCCAGCATATCGGGCGCCGCGTACGCGATGCCCATCGTCGGCCAGTTCTTGAAGTAGCGCAGTTTTTCGAAACGGCTCTTGCCCATGCCCGCGCTCTTGTCGCCGTCGGACAGATTGGTCGACCAGTCGGCCGTGCTGTAGGCCTGGATCGGCGCGATGATTTCGGCGCCGCCGGTAGTTTTAGGATTTTTCGGGTCCGATCCCGGCGCGAGCGTCGTGCACGTCCAATACTCGTATTGGATCGTCTTGTCGTGCGGATTTTTCAGCACCACGCGCGCATCGAGCGCGGCGCGATCGGCTTTCAGCGTTACATAGTAAGTCGCTTCGATACCCGTCGAGCCCCTGAACTTCCTCGGTGCCGCGGAATACTCGAAATCGTCTTTAAGCGACATCGACACCGTCACTTCGCCGGCACTCTCCTTCACCACCTTAAAATCCCACGGCTTTAGCCACGCCTTGCCGTGCTCGGCATCAGGGAACGTGGGGAAGATGCCGCCATACACCATCAGCCAGTCGTAATAAAAAATGCCGCCCTTGATCCCGTAAGGCACGCCTACTTCCGTGCGATAAAGTTGTTCGTGGCCGGTCGGTTTGTAAATGATGGAAAGAATGCGCCCGCCAAATTCGGGCAGGAGCGTTACCTTCAGATAACGGTTCTCGAGCACGTGTGTCTTGAACGTGCGATCGACGATGGTCTTCTTGTCGAGCGACCCGCTGACGAATCCGTTCTCCACATTGGTCGCGTACTTGACGGTGCTCCACGTAATCGTCGACTCTCTGAGAGACACTCTGTCGGGCACCGGCGACGCCGCATGCACGACGGCATGAAACGCACAGACCGCCGAAAGTGCTGCAACCGCGAAACGGACACGGGTACGCGAGGGAGCATGAACTGCCATTTACGTCGCCTTCGAATGAGCAGGAGCGACAATTTTAGTACATCGACGCGGCCGGCCGAAAGCAGGCTTGATCGGCTCGCCTACAGCTAATACGCCGGAATGAGGGCAATGTCCGACTCGGGTCAAACTGCGAAAAACTCAGTACGAGCAAATGTTTTCCGCTGTTGCGCCGATAGCGGACATCCTCGGCGGGATTGCGGTTCATGGAAGTCAGGGTGACGTTTTCCATGCCATAATCGCTCATTATGCGAAACGTTCGATGAAAAGGCGCGAACGTCGGCTGCGCGAGTTCAATCCAGTTGAAAGATCTGCTTTAAACCACTCGCAATGAACTGCTCTGCTCTTCTGCGTTGGCGCAACCGTAGCGCCTCGGCGCAGTTTTTGCACGCCGCTATGGGGTACGTTGTCGTCCGACGAGCCATGGAATAGTCGATCACGCTCCCAATCGCAGTTTGATCTTGTCGGCGACACGTAATGCGTTGGCGATAATGGTGAGGGTTGGATTGACTGAGCCAATTGATGGAAAGAAACTGGCATCGGTCAGATAGAGATTGTCGAGCTCGTGCGCCTTGCAATCGAGATCAAGCACCGACGTGGCGGGATCGACTCCAAATCGAGCGGTTCCGGCCTGATGTGCGGTCCCTCCGATTGGAACGTTCTGTCCAAGATAAAGACTTCGCTCCAGCAAAACGGGATGTGCCCCGGCATTGCTCAGTATTTTCTCGAGCTTTTTCTTGAGACGGTGATGCGCCTCCATGTTGCCTTCCGTAACGTCCAGCACTACGCGGCCTCCGTCGTAATAAATACGGTTTTCCGGACTTGGAAGGTCTTCGCTTGATAGCCAGAAATCCATCGAATGCCGCGCCATTTCCTCAAACGGCATTTTCGGAGCCCATTCGAGCCAGCTTGGAAGAGCTTCACCGCGAATCTGTGCGCCATGCGAGGTCGCGCACATCTGAATGAGACCGAGGGGATAATCCCAATCGTCCGACCCAAAATAGTAATCGCTAACCGCAAGTGTTTTCTGAAACATTGTATCGTTAGGTTCACGCATCAGGGCCATCAGGATCGACTGGTTGTGGCGCATGTAGTTGCGTCCAAGCTGATCGGAGCCGTTGGCAAGACCTCTCGGGTGCTTGTCGTTGCCCGATCGCAACAGCAACAGCGCCGACGATAGAGCTCCACAAGCGACGACCACAATATCGGCCGCGTATTGTTCCTCCTGCCCTCCTCGAGTGACATGAACGCTTGTCACTGTCTTACCGGATTCACCTGTCTCCAGCTTCGAAACAAAGGCACCGGTCAACAGGGTCAGATTCGGATGGGCCTTTAACGCGGGATCGACGCACATCACCTGCGCATCGGCCTTGCCATTTAGAAGGCACGGGAATCCATCGAAGGCGTCGCACCGGATGCAAATGCTGGTCGGCGTCGGCTTGCCGTCCTTTTCGTCCAGTAATATTCCGAGCGGCAGGTGAAATGGGTGCAGACCGTCCTTGGTCAGGCTTTCGCTCAGCGCCTGGACTTGCGGCTCATGCGACACCGGCGGATAGGGAAATGGCCCGCTTGCAGGCGGTTCGTTGGGATCCTCGCCACGCTGCCCGTGGACGTGGAAGAGCTTTTCGGCTTCGGAATAGTTTGGCTCGAACGCACCGTATTTTAGCGGCCACGCAGGTGAGATGCCGTCCTTGTGAACTATCTCATCGAAGTCTCGTTCGCGCATCCTAAACAGGGCCGCGCCATATACCTTGGAATTACCGCCGACATAATAGTGCAGTCCGGGATGGAAAGTTCGGCCGTCGGCGCCATACCAAGTCTCGGACGCCTGATAGGCACCATCGACAAAGACGGTCTGCGAATCCCAATTGGCCGGCGAGCGCGGCAAATAATCGCCCCGTTCAAGTAGTAAAATGCGCTTTCCGGTTGGCGCCAATTTGTGTGCAACAGAGGCGCCGCCTGGGCCGCTACCAATAATGATGACATCATAGTGATCTGGCATAACCCGCTCCTCAGCCGCCTGTTGCGAACCCCGGATAGAGCGTCATACCGCCGTCGACGAACAGAGTAGTGCCGACCACATAGTCGGATTGATCCGACGCTAGCCAGACCGCCGCGCGAGCGATGTCCTCGGGCTCGCCGATACGGCCATAAGGTACCAGCATCATAAGCTGGTCATAAGCCTCTTTGGTGTCCCAGGCGGCCGTGTTGATCGGCGTTCTGATCGCTCCGGGCGCGATGCCATTCACGCGAATCCGCTTCGGAGCAACCTCCTGCGCGATGCTTTGCATCATTAATTTAATGCCACCCTTAGACGTAGCGTAATTTGCATGCCCGGCCCACGGAATGACCTGATGGACGGAACTCATGCAGATGATTTTTCCTGCAGCACTTGATACCGAGGGGACGACCCCTCGACGCAAGAATTCCCGTACCGCCTCGCGCGCACATAAAAATTGTCCGGTCAGGTTGACGTTCAGAACCTTGTTCCACTTGTCCAGGGTCATTTCGTGAAATGCCGAGTCGCGTTGCAGTCCTGCATTGCTGACGAGAATGTCGATGGTGCCGAATTGCTGCATCATCCGGGCAAACATCGAGGCGACCTGGTCTTCGGAGGAAACATCGGCCTGGTGGGCATAGGCGTTGACGCCGGATTTCTTGATTTCCTCGACAACAGCGTTAGCGGCATCATCGTCCACTACATAGTTGACTACAACATCCGCACCGGCCTGTCCCAATGCGATCGCCACCCCCTTGCCAATTCCGGAGTTTGCGCCTGTGACGAGTGCCTTCTGACCTGTCAGAACCCTGTGAACGGCAACCGGCGGCGCGGTAGATACGGCCTCTGTCGAAGTGATCATCGTGATGACTCCAGTTGGACGGATTCCGGCGGCGAGCCGGAATCGGCTATCGCTTTGGTTCGCGAGGATGGATTGATAGCGCGACGATCGCGAGATGATGGCCGTCTGGATCAACAAAAGCTTGCGGGGTAGTTACAGCGTCGGACGAAGTCCGATCCGCTTCAAACACCAGCCGGGTTGCCGCAACGTCATTGGTGCGAAGAGCGACTTTTCTGTTGTGTGTTACAGATCGGTAGCAAAGTAATTCGACGTGAGGTGTGGCTTGCTGGGGCTCAAGGCCTGTGACTTCAACCTTCACATCGCTCACAGCATCGAGCCGCTCTTGCTCTGGCCCCACGTTGAGTGAGTGCGCAGCGGCGTGCAGGCCCAATGCCTTATAGAACGCTATGCTTCGCCCCGTATCGTAAACACTGATCGCGGAATGGTCGATGCCAAGAAAGAGATCACCCTCGGAGCGATTACTCCAGCGCTTCGGTAAATTGCCGTCCGGGAAAGCGAGCAATTCCAACGGATGGCCATCGGGGTCGCGGAATTTGAAGGCCATAACGCCCCCTGACGACGCCGGCAACTGCTGTGGCCCACCAATCGAGATCGCAGTCCATCCGCCGACGGAGGAGAGCCTTTGATAGGCTGGCTGAATATCTGCGACAACGATTGCAAAATGCTGAAAGCAAAGATCAGACGAAGCGGAAGCGGCAGGATATAAATTTCCCGGTCGGTCAAATTGCAAGAGTTCGACGATCTCACACCCGACGCTTAGCGTGATGCTATGCGCGCCGCTCTCTACGCCCATCAGCCGTTCAAAATCAGAACCCGAGCGACGCCCCGCCGCCAAGCGGCGAAAGCCCAATGCTTTCTCGTAGAATCGAGATAGCTCATCAGCACCTGATGTTGTCAAGCCGAAGGATGCGAGTCTCTTGACTCCGATGCCTGGGATCCCGCGGGTATTGAAGTCATCCATTTCAATCATTGGAATTCGCAAGGTGAGTGAGGCGCGGGTGGGTCGTCGAGCTGGATAACCATCAGCACGGCAGGAACATCTCCAATTGTGCCTGACCGATGCCCGAGCTTACCGTCGCTCTCGCGGCAGTTCTGGTCGGCGCCAAACGAGATTTCGCCGGTGCCCATCTCAACGCGGGTCCCGTCCATCGCTTCAACGAACCAGCGGCCTGATAGCGGAACAATCCATTGCGGTTTCGGATTTTCGTGCCAGGTACCGATCCAGCCGACCGGCTGTACCGTAACCATCATTGTCATCTTGCCGCTGGTGGTGCTTCCCTGCCATTGTGGGTCGGCTGGTGGCTTCATCGATTTCAATTTAAATTCAGTCATCGCGCATTTTTTCTGGCGGCTAATTCCGTCAGCATCGGTCCACAAATGCCAATAAGATATTTTCGGTCGCTGGCTCATCTCCCGTCCGCCTTTTTGTCCTGAACATAGGGATGCGACGATGCGAAGGGATCAGCCAGGAATGTCTTCAATCCAGTCGAGTTCGCGCCGAAAGCCAGGACCAGAAAACCCCCGGCGAGCGCCAGGTTTTTGAGGAAATCCCAAAAAGTGCCCCGTCCGCGGCTGACTCCCCGAAGACGGAAATCCGGTGCTTTCCAGAACTGTTTCCATAACAACGCGGTGACGACACAATAGCCGGCGAGAACGAGCGCAGCCATTCGGTCAGCGATGCCCGTGAGTATCGCCAACGACATGAAAACCTCGATGCCCAGGCCGGCGAAGATCATGATGGTCGCCAGTAAACGGTTGGGGATCGCTTCACCCGCCTGACCGACGGCCGACTTGAAGTTGAGGATCTTGTCCAACGCGCTAAAGGGCAAAAACAACATGACCAGCAACGCCCGAGCGGCAAATACAACAATTATGCTCAGGAATTCCATGCTCGATTCCTAATTCCGCGATTGAGTTTCAATAAAAGGAACGAAGAAAGCAATCGAATTAGACCGGTGCTCTTCCGTGTAAGATAACGCGGAGACGGGTCTTTATCTGCCATCTGCCAGCGGGTTATTCGCCGACCGCCACTGCAAAATCGGTCCCCTCCCATTTGTTGCGCTCGCTCCACAACACCGTAAAGCGGATCTGACTGCCGGAGACCAAAGATTGGGTCGGAATATCACAGATAAAGGTGCCCAAACCTGTCGAACGGCAAGGCGAATCCGTCGTTGTCCGCCAATCGTTCGAGGACCAGTGCACGGATGATGGCTCTAGGAGTTCCAGACGTAGCATTCGCCCAACTGCGATATGACTAATCTTGGAAGCCTTGCGCCAAACCACCGGCGCAGGCTGTGGCTTGCCTTCCAAATATCGTGCCTGCGTCTGTGGTGGCATATCGAATACAGCGCCATCCTTTAGCGATCTCAGCAGTTTGATGTGCTCGGCGTGAGCCCAGACAAGAGGCATCGCGCTGCCGGAGGGCCGTCCTAGAAACAGTTCGCGTTCAGGTAAGTCCTCGCCATCCCATATTTGCTCCGGCAAAAGCCCGCCAGGGCTTGCCGATGCCTCGAATGTCATCAACAACCGCTTCGCCTCGTCTGGTCGCCCGGCAGCGAGCTCATAATGCGCGCGCTCACCCGTCAGTAGCGGCCAAAGTCGGCCGATACCTACGCCGTCGAACGGTTCGCCATCGGCGTGTTCGCCGTAACCGTCGTCATTATAGCGATACCAATAGGGGCCAGCGGGCAGCTCGCGTTTGAGTAAGGCATCGATAGCCGCGACCGTATTGAGAATGCGCGGGTCATTGGCGGCGCGGAGACCGAAACGAACGTAAGCGAGTGCATCCGGACTCACCAAAACGCCCGCTTCAAGAGCGGCGTTGTTGTCCGCTCTGTTTCGGATTGGAATCAGACCCCGGGTGCTGAACCCGCTATCACCTCCCGAAAATCCGATCCGCATGTAGTAACCGTCAATCCGAAGCTTGCGCGATAGTTCGGTATCGGTTGCATACGTCCAGCTGTCGATCTGCTCATTCCAGCCGTCAGCAACTTCGCGCAGATATTGCGCCATGGAGACCTTACCGGCAACTTCCATCGCATCGGCCGCTGCCAACAGCGCTGAGATCTCCACCGCGAGGGTAAACGGCGAATAACCGCCATCCTCCTCCCAGCGATCCTGCTGGGTCACCGGACCGGAGCGCACGACAAAGCCAACGGCGGCTTCGACCATTTGTTCGTATCGCTTGGTATCAGCACTTGCCAAAGCGCCGGCGCGCAACAACATGTCGTAAAGCAGAATTGGAAACGCCGTCTCGTCCATCTGAACGCCCTGCCAGTACGGTCGCCCGTCAAGCCAGGAATTCTGCACCCAATGTCCGTCGGCTTCCTGGATCGCCATTAGATAATCGAGGACCGATTTTGCGGCCGCATTAGCTCCTGCTGCCAGAAATCCGCCTGCCGTTTCAACAAGATCACGCGGCCAAACCAAGTGATAACCGCCAAGATCATTGTCCCCCTTGCGAAAGCCCCAAGGGATCGAGAGACTGGCAATGATCGCACCTGATGCATCGTCACGATGCGACGCCAACACCGCCGTGCTTATTCGGTAGCGGTTCAATTCCTTCCGATCGTAAGTTTCATCAAGAGGCAGAAACTTACTCTGCAATTCCCTCCATCCAGCCGAATATTTCTTGAGCGCAGGAACTACTCCCTGTTGGAGACTGAGAAGAGCCCGAAAAGCGGCCTCTTCATGCTGCGTTCCAAGGCCCATGGCAAGAAGAGCGCGACCGTTGCTGTTAGCCAGGTCGAGCGTACCCGCCATGGCTACGTTACCGTTCTCCGCCCGCCGAAATTCAGACTTAAGACCCTCGCCTCGCGTCAATGTCTGCCAACCATCTGATGTGCCGACGTACCCAACTGATCGCTTAATCCAAGGCACCGAGGACGCGATCGCCAGCGAGGTACCGCCCCCTTCCGCAAAAAGCATCTGGCGTCCTTTGAAGTCACCGCTCCACGCCGAATTCCCAGCACCCGCGTTTACAAGGTGAGGCGCGACGAGAGCGTGAACCTGATAGTCAGACGGCTTGCCACTTAGCGCCTCGAAATGGAGCTCCTGTAGAACAACTTCACGTTCGGGATCGGACAGCACTGACTTTGTGATACGGTAGCGACCATCTTTCGACGTGTTGACCAGACGAAACGCCGGGACACCTTCCTCGATCAACACAACGGCATGGACTGTGTCGCGCTTCTCTTCAGAGAAATAATCTTTTGCCGTAACGATAAGCCCGAAATCGCGAATACATGCTTTATCTAGTCGCGGTGCATAAACTTCATTAAGAACGCCGTGGCTGATAGTGAACCATATGCGACTCTGTGCATCCGCCGACGTTCCAACCGCGCTTTTGGCGCTTGATGTCCATCGCGGCGGTATACCTGGCGCTCCAGGCGGGACCGTCTGGTCTGTCATTAATTTTCCTTTTTAAAAGTAAAGATCAAAGACTGCACGACGTTAGAACAGCGCGGATATTATCTCGGTGAACAATACTGTAATAATCATCGCAGCGAGTTCCTTTCATTTTTGCGCTTTCTTAAAATTTGAGACAAGAAAAACACCAGCGACCATTAGAGCGCACCCAACAAGGCGGCCGACGCCAGCGGGATGCTGCGCAAAACCGAAGAG
>Ga0193743_1002614_pt1 | contig 12526 bp, 13 predicted proteins | sample L2c2metaG_FD_143038 | JGI IMG/M metagenome (GOLD analysis project Ga0193743, IMG submission 143038) | Soil microbial communities from a riparian zone of the East river system, Colorado, United States - L2c2 | ecosystem: Environmental > Terrestrial > Soil > Riparian zone | place: USA: East River... | reverse complement strand
CAGGAGTCTTTTCCATATACGGAGGCGCGCGTGATCAGCCACGCGACGCCTCCCGGTCGGAGAAGTCAGCCAAATACCATTTTGGTCATGACGCTGGCCTCAGCGAGCGGATTGCTGCTTGCTTTCGGCGTTGCGCTTCTAATCGACATTTCGGAAAGCGGTTTCCGGACCAGCGATCAAGTTGAAAGGGAACTGCAGACAAGCTGTCTAGCGGTCGTGCCCCGAATGACTCTGGAACAGGGGGCATCGCCGCCGGCCGCGTCGGCAGACGCTGCCAATTCGCGACATATTGAACAAAGCGGAGTTCTGTTTGGCGTGATTAGCTCGCCATTCTCGCGATTTGCGGAGGCGTTCCGCACGATCAAGGTCAGTATTGATTTGTTTTCCGTTGCCAAGCCAGCCAAGGCGATCGGCATTACATCCACCCATCCCAATGAAGGCAAATCGACCATAGCCGGAAACCTGGCGCGCTTGATATCGCACGCCGGCGGAAACGCGATATTGCTGGATTGCGATCTCCGCAATCCATCGCTGACCCGTGCGCTTGCGCCAAGAGCAGAGCTTGGATTGCTCGATGTTATTTCTGGAAAGAAGCTGCTGACAGATGTCATCTGGACGGATCCCGCGACGTCGCTGGCGTTCGTCCCCATGGTCGCGAGGACGCGTCTTTCTCACACTAACGAGATATTGGCTTCGGCCGGGATGAAAAAGCTGATCGACGCTCTGTGCGGGGTTTATGATTATGTTCTGATAGATCTGCCGCCTCTCACGCCCGTGGTCGACGTCCGATCTACCAATCAAATTGTCGATTCTTATCTCTTTGTCATCGAATGGGGGACTACCAGCGTTGAAACCGTGGAGAGCGCCTTATCGTCAGCGCCACTGGTGTACGAAAATCTTATGGGTGTCGTTCTCAACAAGGCTGATCTGGATGTCATGCGAAACTATTCCCGTAACTCCCAGGAGCCTTACAAAAACAAGTATTATGAGCGTTATGGGTTCGAGGACTAACGTTATGGGTGCGCAAAGGGTGCATTGGTTTCTGGCCTTGGTGCGCGTCGTCGCGCCTTCTCCTGGCATGACTGCGAAGCGTAGGGGGATAGTTTCGGGCCGTTGCAGATGCCCCTCGCGATGGTCCAGGATCCATCGCAATTGCCTTCCACGTTGTGCGTCTAAGGGGTAATCATGTCGCGAATTCCCAAAATCCTGCATTATTGTTTCGGCTTCTCGGAAGATTTCGGTGGCAAGCCGTTGGGATTATCGCACTACGTCTGCATTCGCAGCGCGATCGAGCGTCTCTCTCCAGAACGGGTTTGGATCTGGAAGTGATGCGCAACTATTCGCGCAACGCGCAAGTGAACTACAAGACCAGCTATTATGAACGCTATGGGTTCGAGGACTAAGCGTCGTGGAGCGGTACTCGCCTATAGACAGTTCAAGAATGAGCCGCAATTCCAATGTCGCGTTACTAAAAATTTGTGGAACACTCGCGGTTAGCAGGAAGAAGGCATGACAAAAAGACGACTTCACGGTCGCCGTTCATTTTGACGAATAAAATGAATAGCGTTTCCATTGCACTTGCAACTTACAACGGCGAAGCTTTTTTGTTGGAGCTCCTAAGAAGCCTTGCGCGCCAAACCTATCCTATCTCCGAGTTGGTTGTGACCGATGATGGGTCCACCGATGAAACTCTAAACCTTATTTCTGCCTTTTCCGCAGTCGCGCCGTTTCCAATTCGAATCGAAAGGAATGACGAGCGCCTTGGATTTCGGGCCAACTTCATGAAGGCAGCAGGTCTCTGTAAATCTGATCTAATTGCTTTCTGTGATCAGGATGACGTTTGGCACCCGGATAAAATTCGTGCTGCGGTCGAATTTTTCGATGATCCAGATGTGATCTTTGTTCATCACAATGCAAACGTTGTAAATGCCCAAGGCATAAAAATAGGAAGCCTTCATCAAGAAGGCCAATTCATACCTACCATGAGTCCTAATTCGAGTGATCCTTGGATGATCTCACATGGTTTCACACAAATGTTTCGACGAAGCCTCACGGAATTCTCTGATCTTTGGGCAAACTCAGTTGATCCCGACCGCCCTAATAGTCAGATGGCTCATGACCAGTGGTATTTTTTCTTGGCAGCAACGCTTGGGATCGTCCGACACGTAGATATTCCGCTGGCTGACTACAGGCAGCACGGTCAGAACTCCGCTGGGTGGAACAAGGAATACAATATTCTCAACAGAATGAAGCTATGGTTCGAGAACCGCTGCGACGTTTATAGTCGATGCAGTATGGCAGCGGATCGACGCGTTTCAATCTTGCATGAAGTCGCACTAAAGTTAGAAGGCTGCTATAGAGATCGTGCAGGCGCAGCTGAAAAGCTTTATAAATTGTTGGCGGATCTATACCGTCTTCGCGTAGATGTTTATAGGCAACCGAAGATAAAGGATCGACTAAAGCGATTCAAACGATTGTTGGACAGCAACGCTTACGACAGATCGGGGCATTATACTTTCACACGAAAGGGAATGATAAAAGACCTCACCTTGGGAGTGCTTTTGGGACCTCTTGTGGGGACTTACGGACTTAGGCCTACAGGCGGCGATTCAACTTGCCGCCGGGGCAGCTGACGAGTGAAGTCAGTCCCCATCAACGCAATCCTCGGAGTCGGAGGCGGTTCGTCTGGATTTCGATCAAGCAAGAGCCAAGGACGGACAGCAATTGACTGAACTAGATGTTTGCGTAGTCACGGTAACTTATGGTCGACGGTGGCAGCTGCTGCGGCAGGTACTTCATGAATTAGTCAACCACCACGACAGAATCAGTAAGATAATCGTCGTTGATAACGGTTCGGCAGAGCCGATCTCTGAACTTGTTGATGAAAGCGGCTGGGCTCCGAAGGTAAACGTAGTCTGCTTAGGCCACAATGCTGGGTCGGCGGGTGGATTTGGAGCGGGCCTTCAGGCGGGGATGCAGTCGGGCGCTCGCTTGCTCTGGTTGCTTGATGATGACAATCGACCTCGACCAGGTGCACTCGATCGATTGCTCGCTGCCTATTCAATGATGGGAGAGGACCCCAGCGTCCTTCTTCAATCTTATCGCGGTGACCGCTACCAGTATGTTGTCGCCGCGACCGAAGGGCGGTTCGTGGGAATTATCCCAAATTCATTCCAAGGGCTTCATATCGGTAATATACCGCGTAAGCTCTTGAATCAGTTCCGCTCGCGTTCCAAAAACACTCGTATACGATTTCCGTGTGTCGAGATTGATTGTGCTCCGTACGGCGGACTGCTGCTATCGCGGCACTGGGTCGAGCAAGTTGGCCTACCAAACCCGGATTTCTTTGTTTACCTGGATGATTATGAATTTACCTATCGCATCACAAATGCACGGGGACGAATTTATCTTTGCGCAACGAGCGAGCTAGAGGACCTGGATCAATCCTGGAGCGTGAAGGACCCGGGAGCTAGATCTATATTTAGCCCAAGCGCACCGCCGCTGCGAGTTTATTACAGCGTACGCAATCAGACGTTCTTGGAAAAACGTCTATGTTCCTCGCGCGTGATCTACGTCGCCAATATGACGATTGCTCTGACAGCTCTATTCTTTTGGTCTCTCACGGCGGGACATTCGATCCGCTCTCTCGGAGCGCGGTTGAGTCTGCTCGGTCGGGCGATCCGAGAGGGGTGGAGCGGAAAACTTGGCGTTCGCGATGCTTTTTAGATACTTACTGGGTCCGCGAAGAAGCAAGACAGATTAAATCTGAACGGAGCATCGGGTAGTCGATAAGGTGAGTCCGATCAGTTACGTCCCCCTTGAGAGCGAAGATATCGGAATTCGGTCGCTAAATTGGTGTTGGGTTCGGTGCAACTCCGAGGGAATCGAGATCGTGGCGGACAAATTACTTCACGGTACCCGCGATCCGCGTCAATGGCCGCAGTACGCGCCAAGCCGTTGACCTGAACAAAATCATCAGATCAGGAGCCATAACTACAGACACGCTGAGGGCTATCAGGCCCGTGATAGTCGCTGCACCAAGCCCCTCTAAAGGACCCAATGCGGTCAATTTTGCGAGAGCCATAGCGGCCAACAACAGCAAAAGCGGAAGAGCTATCGCCTGCAGCAGAATGCGTCTCGGTATGCCGGCTGCCCAGAATAGACACGCCGCATCCGCGGCGCAACGCAGACTCCAGGCCAGTGCCGCGCCGGTGATTCCGTAGGCCGACGTCAGGCCCCAGAGGACGGCAATGAAAGGCAACACTTCGGCGGCGTGGAACTTGCCGGTAACATCGGGGCGCCCCTGGCTCTGCAGCAGTCCAAACGGCACGAAGGCGAGGCCGTTGATCCAGGCGCCGAAAAACAGGATTTCAGCCACCGGAGCTGCGACCGCCGCGAAATCGGCACTGATCCAGTACCTGAAAAACATCGGCGTGAGGATGATCGCTGGCGCGCAAATCGCGCTATAACCATAGGCCAGGGAGATCAGCGCGCGGGAGGCCAGGCTGTGCGCCTCGTCCCGCCCGACGCTCGACATCCGTGGAAACAGGGTGCGCGTCAGGGCGCCGGCGAAAATCTGGCTGCGGATGACGAGGTTCATCGGCACGGCATAATGCGCGACGGCGGCGACGTTCAGCACCGACCCGATCACGAACTGGTCGAGCGAGCTCATGATCGGGCTGACGATGCCAGATACGCTGATCCAGCCGCCATAACCCAGCAGCTTTCTGGCCTGATGCCTATCGAAGGCGCCGAACGACAACGGGCCTTCGTCGCGATAGACCGCGATCAGGATGGCCGCTACGGTCAACGCCCGCGCCACCACAGCGGCGGGGATTACGATGGCCAGCGATGGGCTGACCACGACCGCGAGGGTCACCGGCACGATCTGGCCTAGACTTGTGCCGGACACTTGGAGCACGTTCGCGAGCAGAAAACGCTCGCGCGATTCCAGCGCGCCGATGCCCACCCCCGACACCAGCGCCAGCGGGAACAGGCCGACGATCCAGGGAAATGCCAGCGCGATCTCCGGCTTCAGCTCACCTGGTACGGCGAGGACATGCTGCAACAGATAACTGCCAAAAACCGCGAGGCATAGGCTGCCAAAAAGGCCGAGGCTGAGGTTCAGGACCAGCGTCGTCACGAGGACGCGGGCGCGTGCCTCCTGCGGCGCATCGCGCAGCCGCGCCAGGGCATTGACCGCTGCGCGAGAAAGTCCAAGGTCGAGAAACCCGAAATAGCCCAGCAACACCCAGACGATCGAGAGCACGCCGTAACGTGCGTCCCCGATGTGCCGCACATAAATGGGCACCGTCACCAGCGCGACCGCGAGCGGAACAACGGCCCCGAACACATTGATGGCAAAATTGGTCTTGAGCGTGCGGCTTTTCATGAATCCGTGCTGTGCGAAGCGCTTCGCCAAACGGCAGTAAGCGCGGCTAATTTCTAGTCCTCAATGATTGCTGCTTAGGCAGACTTTGCTTCGGCTCCTTCACGAAAGTACTTTATCCGTTCCAACTCTACAGTCCGTCGACGCCATATTACCACATTCTAATACGACAGCATAAAGGCTCAATCCCTCTTTCAAATCCAATCTGACATCCTGGATTTGGCAAATCAACTGACGCAACTTGCATAGGGCGAAGAGGAGTGATTGAGGTCAAAGCTTTTTTGATTTGCCCGGTCACCGCTAGCAGGATAATCTGAGCGGTAAAAGCTCCGCTCATTGGGGTACTCAAAATGACCAATTTGATTGTCAACGCGCTAGAGAAAGTCCGGAGACATGGCGTAGGCGGTACAGCGCGCAGGATCAAAGCTCATGTTTTGCCACGTCGATCAAAGCTGCAGCGGTATGCGACGCTATTTTCAGGACACGGATTGGAAATTGGCGGGCCCAGCGACAACTTCAGGCCAATTGGATTCGTAGGTGTCTACACGGTCGCAAAACGAATCGACAATGTAAACTTCGCATCGCAGACGACATGGGAAAGGTCGATCGTTGCAGGTAACACGTTCAAGTTCCACAAGAATAACGAGCCCGGAAAGCAATTTATTTGCGAGGCTGCGGACCTATCAGTCATCCCGTCAGCTTCCTACGACTTTCTCTTGTCGTCCCACACTTTGGAGCATACGGCAAATCCAATCCAGGCTCTAAAAGAGTGGATGCGCGTATTGAAAAATGGCGGACATTTGCTCGTGGCTCTACCAGACAAAGAAAAGTGTTTTGACCACAGACGTCCCGTTACGACACTGGCACATATGATAGAGGATTTTGAGGCCGGAAAAGATGAAACTGATTTGACGCATCGTGAAGAGACCATAAAGCTTCACGACTTGTCGATGTCTCCGGAAATTCCCGACGTGGAATTCCTGGAAGCGCGATCATTGAAGAACTTTGAAAACAGATGCCTGCACCATCACACTTTCACTTCAGGATCTGCGGTTTCATTATTCAAGCACGTAGGCTTGTCAGTTTTGGAAACAGACTGGCAGCCACCTCATCACTTGTTATTTCTGATGCAGAAATAGGCGTATCTGCTCGGAGACTGACGTTGTCCTCCCGGACTTCATCCGAGAATGAGAGGGATGCTGGTGGAACGCTGGCGCCTCAACATTCCGAAACTGCCCACAATAATGGTCTGGCCGGGATAGAAAGGTATTCCTCATGTCGCTGACCGATAAGCTTATTGAGCGCGTCAGGCGATACTCGCAAGCTTTTGGCTTTCCGCTCCATGAGCCGTCGATCGAACCCTTCGTAGCGAAAGCAGAAGATGTGCCGGAAGTAGAACGATGCAGTACCGCTATGCATCGCTCATTTTACGAAAATACCGACTTTGCCGTTCACAAGTGGAGAAATTACCTCGGCGTGTATGATCGTCACCTGAGCAGATACAGGGGATCACACGCACGCATCTTGGAAATAGGAGTTTTTCGGGGCGGCTCGCTTGCAATGTGGCGTCGATATTTTGGCGAAAAAGCCTTGATATTTGGCATCGACATCGACCCTTCTTGTTCAAGGTTCGATGGGAAAGACGGACAAGTAAGGATCGGGTCTCAGGCCGATTCATGTTTTTTGAGAAATGTGGTAGAGGAAATGGGTGGAGTTGATGTAGTAATAGACGATGGCAGTCACGTAGCCGGCCACCAGCGCGCTAGCTTCGAGACCATTTTTCCGCTCGTCGACGATCACGGAATTTATATTTGCGAAGACACTCACACCGCATATTGGCGCGGGCACTTTGAGGGCGGATATCGGCGGCGATCAAACTTCGTAGAAACAACGAAGCGCTTGGTTGATGATCTGTACGTGGACTTCCACGGCAAGAAACAATCTGTAGCCAATGCACATCGCTCAATTCTCAGCATCTCCTTCTATAATAGCATGGTCGTAATAGAAAAATCTCCGCAGCCGCCGATGATGGCAATTCTGGTCAATGGCTAGTCGCATGCCGCGAAGACGGAGACATGGCCAAATTCAACAACACGGATTGGAAATTGGCGGGCCCAGCGACAGCTTCAGGCCGATTGGATTCGTAGTGTCTACACGGTCGCAAAACGAATCGACAACGTAAACTTTGCATCGCAGACGACTTGGGAAAGGTCGATCGTTGCAGTTAACACGTTCAATTTCCACAAGAACAAGGAGTGTCCGGAAAGCAATTTACTTGCGAGGCTGCGGACCTCTCGGTCATCCCGTCGGCTTCCTACGACTTTCTCTTGTCGTCTCACACTTTGGAGCATACGGAAGCGCGATCATTGAAGAATTTTGAAAACAGATGCTTGCAGGATCTGCGGTTTCATATTCAAGCACGTAGGCTTGTCTGTTTTGGAAACAGACTGGCAGCGACCTCATCACTTGCCGTTTCTGATGCAGAAATAAGCGAAGCTGTTCCGAGACTGACGTAGTCTCCCGGGATTTCATCCGAGAATGAAATAAAGGTGCTGGTGGAACGCTGGCGCCTCAACATTCCCAAACTGCCCACAATAATTGTATGGCCGGGATAGAAGGTATTCCGTAAGCGCGTAGGACACCCCACGTAGCGCGGATTGTTTGAATAGCAGAGAATCTCCTTGTGATTTGTCCAAGGAGACGGTTGTGACGGAACCTATGTCTGATAGCAGAAGCTTCGAAGTTCTCACAGCGAGCCCTGTTCGGCTGTCGAGCAGTCCGGCGCGCAGTTACCGGTCATGGTCTGATGAGGAGAAGGCCAGGATCGTCGGACAGACGTTGGTTGCCGGCGCGAATGTGTCGGCGATTGCGCGGTCAAATGGGCTGGATCCGTCACAATTTTTTGCGTGGCGTCGCAAGGCGGTAGCCTCGGGGGCGGTTGCGCCATTGGTTGGGGCGCCGAGCAGGCCGGTCAAGTTCGCGCGTTTTGAAGCGATGCGGAGCGACCTGGTAGAAATCGTTATCGGCGATGTGGTGGTGCGCGCCGGCGGGGACGTCGAACCTGATCGGCTTGCCGATGTGATCCGGGCGGTTCGCAAGGCATGATTCCGGCTGGGGTGCAGGTTTATGAGGCGAGCATGCCGGTTGACTTCGCAAGGGAGCTACCGGCTTGATGGCCCTGGTTCGGGATGGTGGCGCTGATCCATTCAGTGGCGCGCTCTACGTATTCCGCTCGAAAAGAGCGGACCGGATCAAGGCGGTCTGGTTTGATGGCACGGGGGTGTGTCTGTTTGCCAAGACGCTTGAGGACGCGCAATTCTGCTGGTCCCGGATTGGGCCGGCCACGTTGCAATTGAACCATGCACAGTTGCTTGCGCTGGTCGATGGGCTGGACTGGAAGAAGGTCCGACCGGTAGCTGTGAAGCGGCCGCAATCGATGGGCTAAAAAACCTGTGGCATTCTGAATCAGGCTTTTGAGAAGCTTGGGAAACTGGCCGCGAATATGCTGTGATGGGCTGTGATGGGCTGTGATGGCGGCGATGACGATGGCCGTTGCAGAGCTTCCCGACGACGTTGATGCGCTGAAGGCGATGATCGTCGCCATGGCCGAGCAGAGGGCGTTGCTGGAGGCACGCACCAGCCATCTCGAAGTGGTGAACAAGACGGCCGACGAGCGGATTGCGACGCTGACGGCGATCGTGAGGATGCTGGAGCGGTCGCGCTACGGTACTCGCTCGGAGCGCCTGCGCGGCGCGACATTGAACGACGAGCAGCACGCCTTCGTGTTACGCTCCAGCGCATTGCCAACGGCTGGCCCATCTCCCAGATCGAAAAACTCATGCCGTGGAACTACAAGGCCTGAACGGCCTCTGCTTGGCGCTTACGGTATTCCTCATGTCGCTGACCGATAAGCCTATTGAGCGCCCGGCGATAGGCTTTTGGCTTTCCGCTCGCTGGGCCGTCGATCGAACCCTCCGCCGGAAAGCGCAAGACGTGCTGGAAGTAGACCGATGCAGTTACGCTATGCATCGCTCGTTCTACGAAATACCGAACTTGCCGTTCACTTTATGACGATGCCTTGACCTGTTGGCAGCGCGAGAATTGAAAACCCGAGCGCGTCCGCAACGTCGTCCAGCGCAACTTTCTGCGGTTTGTAACCCGCATAAGCATAGTCATCAAAGAGCACTACGCCGCCATTTGACATCTTTGGCCAAAAGAACTTTAGCGCTTCCGCTTCTGGGATGGCGGCATTCATATCGAGATGAAGATAGGCGACCTTATCTGTCTTAACCGAATTCAAAACATCGGGAACGAAGCCTTTAACAATCTCGACATTTTTGAACTCCTTGGTTGTTTCTTTGGCCCTTTCGAGCGCGCCTGCATAACTATCGCCATATGTTTTATGAGTGCCTGTTTTTCGTTCTTCGTCCGTTATCAGCGTCTCTGACAATCCCTCAAAGGAATCGACCAAATAAAACTTCCGATTACCTGCGATATTATTCCAGTTGATATAGGTCATTGCGACACTGGACACAAAACCCATCCAGACACCGCACTCGACAAAATCGCCTTCTCTCCGAAGGGCAGTAGATGCGGCCCATGTCGCTACATGGGCGCGCCACGGACCTTGATGCACTTTCTGCGTCGGAGTTAGATCCTTGCCATGCTGATATGCAGCATGGAACTTGGGATCTGTTGTGAAGCTGGAGTCGTGGGTAGTCCGCAATCCGTCGTCAAAATAAGTGTGCGGGAACACTTTGTGGAATTCGTAACCACATGCAGCCAAGGAATTTTGCACAAGCCTTCGAAGCATTACTTCCTCGCATCGCTACGCTGACGATCATCGCTTCATTCTGTCCGAGTTTGGCAGAATTAACAAGCCATGCGGCCTCTTTGAGGCACGCCTAGCCATCACTTTCCAATTACGCCCCTCGTCCGATTCACTTCGGGCGCGCTTCCCCATAGATGAATCATCAATGGCAATCGGCAATATGGTCGCAACGCTGTCTGTTGAAGGCGGAAGCGTGAGCGCAACATGAAGGCTGGACGTCGCCGTCTTCTTTAGGGAGCCGCTAGTTGTCACCGGCTGGAGAAATCAAGCAGATATCTGTGCGGGCACTTTCTCGCTGGCTTCGGAGAGCCAGCGAGTCAAAGGCCTTTCTACGTAAACGTGGACGAAGATGGAGCTCAGGATAGACGCTCCGATCGCAACGCAGGCGAAGCTTGCGGGATGTGAGTTGTCCAATAGCCGCGCCCAGACAGCGGCGACGAGGCCCATTGCGATTGGATGAAAGAGATAAAGTGCGTACGAGGCGTCGCCGAGCAAGACCATTGGAGCGTTGGGCCGTTTGGCGAGCGCCGGCTCGAGTGAAACGGCCCCGAATACAACCAAAACCGCCGGTATCCCGAGAACCAGAAAGCGCCGGCTTTCGGAAAATAGATATTCATCAATCACGAGACCCAGAATCGCGATGAATATTGTCGCGAGTGCCAGCCACGGAAGCAGGCGCCCGCCGCGGAGGTAGATGATTCCGAGAATGACGCCGCCGCCGAACTCGAGCAACAAGGGATCGGTATAGGTTGTCAGCAGCGCGTTTGCCGGTTCGACAACGCAGCCCACGACAGTCAGAAAACAGAGGCTGGCTAATATACAGGCTGCTCGCAAAGGCCTGGATACGATTGAAAGAGCGAGCCCGAATATCAGGTAAAAGAAAAGCTCGTATTGCAGGGTCCAACCCGGGATGAGAATGGGCCAGACGTGCTTCGTGAAAGCCAAATGATAATGTGGGATCAGAAGATAGGAAAGGATCGTCGTTTTTGCAGTGACATCTACATTCGCCAGCCTGTCGGGTGCGATAAGTCTGCAAATGATCCAGATGCTCAACGCCACCCAGTAGATCGGATAGATACGTATCGCTCGCTTGCGCCAGAATAATGTCTCAGTCGTGGAAGAATTTGCGGTCGTCACCCACATGATGAATCCGCTGATCACAAAAAATATGTCGACACCCCAGATTCCGAACGCATATGGACGAAGGTCTGAACCAAGGTGATTTTCAAACGCGTGATGATACACAACCGCTAGCGCGGCGATTGCTCGCAAATACTGGATCGAAATGATCTGTTTCATCAGTCTTCAGTATTGACCAATGATCGTCCCGACACAATTGAAGTGGCGCGCAAAATGGGTCGCGTCAGTGCGTTGGCGGGAGGAAAAATGGCACCGACCATATTGATGCCAGAAAGCGTCTTGGACATGCAGCGTTTCATGAAGTCCTCTGGATCCGACGGGCTTGGGGGAACACGTCTATTTTCTGGTCGTCAACGACCATTACTTAGGCAAGCGCTTTGAGCCCTTGCTTTTATGAGAGGGATGCTATCTGCGGTAGCTACGCGCCGTTGACGCCGGTAGCCCCACAGGTGAGTATTCCCGCTGTCTTATAAAAGACCGAAAATTCGATCAGAATGCGGCCATGAAGATTGAAGTTCTGGAAATTGCGGACATCCTGCTGTTGACGCCCGCCAGGCATGGCGACTCGCGGGGTTTCTTTTCCGAGACCTTTCGCGCCGATACCTTCGCGGCGCATGGCGTGGACGCGACCTTCGTGCAGGACAATCATGCGTTCTCGGCCCAGAAAGGCGTGCTTCGTGGCCTGCACTTCCAGGTCGCTCCGCACGCGCAGGGCAAGCTTGTGAGATGCACGCGGGGCGCCATCCGAGACGTCGGCGTGGACATCCGGGCCGGTTCGCCGACCTATGGCCGCCATGTTGCCGTCGAACTGTCGGCGGCAAACTGGCATCAGCTCTGGGTGCCGCCGGGCTTCGCTCATGGCTATGTGACGCTGCAAGACGATTGCGAGGTCGTCTACAAGGTCACCGATTACTACGCGCCGGCGTGCGACCGTGGCATCGCCTGGGACGACCCGGCTCTGGGGATCGACTGGCGCATACCGGCCGATGGCGTGATTTTGTCGGAGAAAGACAAAAAGCATCCTAGGCTTTCGGATGCTGCGCCGGCTTTTCAGTTCGTTCGCTAGGGAGTTGTGGGATGCGGGTCCTCGTCACAGGCGGTGCCGGCTTCATTGGTTCGGCGGTGTGCCGTCACTTCATCCTGGATCTCGGTCATGATGTCGTCGT
>Ga0193743_1002612_pt1 | contig 12532 bp, 14 predicted proteins | sample L2c2metaG_FD_143038 | JGI IMG/M metagenome (GOLD analysis project Ga0193743, IMG submission 143038) | Soil microbial communities from a riparian zone of the East river system, Colorado, United States - L2c2 | ecosystem: Environmental > Terrestrial > Soil > Riparian zone | place: USA: East River... | reverse complement strand
GCCCTTTTTCTTTTCCTTTTTTTTTTTTTTTTTTGGATCGTGACTGAGAAATTTCGTCTTACCTTGCTATTTTTATTTTTTTGGTTTATCTTACTGATAAACTCTTCTTAGGTATTCCCCGACTTTCGCAGATAGTCGGACACCAGGTAAATATATATATAAATCATCGTGGCGTGATAGTGCGATAGATAGAGCGACTCATCTGTCTTATGTCTTATCTTTAGTTCGCTTCGGAGATGCTGTTGACGGGAAAGACAATCGATGCTGATGAAGCTCGAAATCGGTTTGGATTGTAAGCTGACTACCGCTTTACCCATTTTTTTGTTTTGTTTTTTTGCTTTTTTTTTTTTTTTCTTTTTTTTTTTTTTTTTTTTTTTTGGGTCGACGCTGACACCTTTTTATCTTTGGTCCTCTTTCGAAGCGTGAACACTGTCGTACCAGCATCAAAAGTACTCTCGACAGCCATATCCACGGCCCAACAAATTACCGCCAATTCACCGGACTCAGTGCAGAGCACGAAAGTCGGACTGCTCTTATCCCAAAAACATAATTTTCTAGAAACCTTCACGACACATGCTTGGGCACCAGAGAGCCGAAGGGTGTACAAAGGTGCTAATATTAAGGTTGGTCCTTTTGATTTTATTTGATTTTATCTACTCGGTTGAAGATTTACCTTTGCGATTTTCAGGAGGGTCTGAAAGCTTTTACTGAGGTTAGTCTTTTTTAAATTTGATATTCAGCGAGAGTGGCGCGGTTTTTTTTTTTTCCTGCCATTGACTTTGATTTCTAGAAACGTACGCCAAAGTGGATGAATCCTTCAAAGCTGTAAAAATATGCCACTTCTTCAGTACATGTCGTCATTATATCAAAAGCTATATATATATATATATATATCATAATATCCATCGACAACTTCACAATCTAAACTCTTAATTGCTCAATGTGTCATTGATAACTCAAAAGTCCGCTCTACATGCATTAGTAAGGAGCCATAATCAGGGGACACATTCTCGTAAATATATAATTTGCTTAACCCGTATCTATCTACGTTTGACAGCACCGTCCTGAGCAAAAAAACAAAAAAAAAAAAACAAAACAAAGAAAAAAGCAAAAACAAAAACAAAAGACAAAAAACCTTTAATCAGACAGGCATATCTCAACTGTCTGTAATAGCTGCCTGTCTGTCTGAGTCATATATATATATATATAACAACCCACTAAGTATATCTTATCTATATGTATGACGTGCCATCATATGCCCTTCGTTTGGGCGCGCGGTGACCCTGCGCTCGCACGCCTGAGTAACCTTGCTGCTGGCCCCCCCGTTTTCTTCAATCCCAAGACCAAGACCAAACTCGGAACTATGCAGGAGGCCCTCATTAACCCTGCAAACGTCATCCCAAAGGACCACTGTTGAACATCCAAGTCCATCCACGTCCATCCAAGTCCATCCGTCTGATTGGCAGGAGTCTGGAACTGAGAGCAAGTGGTGTATGTAAGGGTGTCTGTCAGCAAAAGCTGGTTATTGACGGAGCTACAGAAAACGTTCTCGGCCCTATCAGATTGGTCTGTTCTGCCCCTCACATGGCCACGTCAAGCTGGCAATATCCCCCATTATCTTAAGAATGAGTATCTCGAGTATTTCGCCTGCTGCTGCAGCGATGGACGACTGGAGGATTCTGTCTTTCAGGCACCCATGCTTTCGTGTCTCTTCATCCTCAAGTATCCATGTCATTGTATAAAAGGTTAGGTGTTTTTTTTTTTCTTTTCGTCTTTAGGTAGACATTGGTTCAGTAAAGTCGTAGGCAGCTAATAAAAAAAAACTCTTGACTCACCTACTATGGACCTTCAAAAACAGGAAGAGGGCCACTATGGCCCTCAAAGTGGTCCCTATGCCACACGAAATTCAACTTATTGATCATAAATTTCCTCAAGTTGCCGTCTTGACAAAAGAGGTTCACTTTTGGATATTCACTTGAATTCTTGAGGTTCTAAGTAAAACTATAATATATTTGGCAAGTGAAGAGTCCGAGTCGTTTGGAGGGTCAAAGTGGGATGTGGCGATGTGAAGATTCGTATGGTTGTCCAAAAATGGCCAACAAACAATGACAATCTGATTATTAGGAATATAGAATAGTATGTCCTGGGACCTCACTCGGGAATGTATATTGAAGCGATTACGTGCCCTAGCCTCGAACGAGGGGTAACCACGGGGTAATCCAGGCCATTGGGGACCCGGGCATATTACTCTCTATATATATCGAGATTGATAGATAAGTACCCCATACATATGCATCTATCCTGTTCACCGGTTGTTCTTGCTTAACTCTCAAAATGGTCAACCAGGACGAGGTACAACCCCATTTATATACCAAGATTGTCAAAGTGAATATGTAGTTCAATTGGATTCAGATTTCGAATCTTGATTGAACTCGAAAGTCCCTGGGCTAGGCCCTGATATTTTATAATTATGTTCTCCTGGAACCTGGATGCCTCCCGTGAAATACGTTAGAACTTCCTTCTTTTTTTTTCCAAGGCTGTGAACTAGATCAAGTAAGGAAGGACGGGCATTGGAGAGTGGATGATGAGATGACATTATCCTTGGTTGTTCAATTGGCAACAGTTTGGCGAGCCCGGCTGACACTAAAGACCCAGGCTTTTATATGTAAGTCAAAGCACTACTGAATATCGATCCCTGCCGCAACACCTTAATTTGGATTATGATAAGATAGGATAGATTATATTTGTGTTTGGACAGATATCTTGTCATCCATGTGCGCGGCGTCGCCAGAGCGCCCACTGGTTAGTTATCGTCTATGTCGCCCAAAGCACTGGATCCCCAGTGTACACTTATTGCGGCACCTTCTTGAATGGTTTTTTTATAATACTTGCGTTGTTGCAGTATTTTTGCTGTGCAACCTGGGTTCTGGAACGGCTACTAGATATAATATAACGGCATTGAATAACCTAGGAGAACTTAGGTCTTTTTGGCCCGATTCAAGAACCACACACACGGACAGCCTCAATAGACCAGAAGACGAAGACGCACATCGATCACCGGGCCAGTAGCTGCACGCGATGAACACCCTGAATTAAATTTGAAACGGCTCAAAAAAAAAAAAAAAAAACAAAACCTGGAGCCAATTTTGGTCATGGGACTCATGGACCTACGTCGCCGATGACCGTGGCTTAACGCCTCCTACTTTAATTGCTATCAAGGATCAACAATTGTTAGGCAGGGGTGGGGTGGGTGGGGTGAAACACCCTTTGAGCTAATCAGTTTCATAGATAGAGGAAAGAAACCTCACCTTCACGAAATTCATCAACTTGTGGAGACATGGCCAGATCAGGCCGCCTGGCGTGGATCGTGGGTCATGTGTTCTACCACTAACCCTAGTTCAGAATCTGTAAAAAAGTCCACCTCAGAATGTGCGTATGCGGGCTATCGCACGGACATCTGTTGAAACGTGGTTATTGCGGCGTTGTCAAACTACATTCAAACGCAAATTAATTTGCGTATAGGACTGACTCAAGTTGAAAAGATAAACTTTTTTGAAACTTGAAAGGTATTGATGGGAACAGTCCGATTTCTGTATCTTATACAAAAATTCATCTCTGTTCATGATTTAAGCTTTCGGAATAATCACATAAGGTTATAATAACTTCGATGGGGTTTTCCAATAAAAAAAGAGGTCCTCTGATGAAGAGTTAAGTCAGGAGGTTTTTCAACGTAAGTACTTACCCTACTATCAACCATACGGAGAGAGTCGCCCAAATGAGTAATTCAGCTTGAGTAATTCAGCTTTAGGAAAATTGTGCAATTTTAGATCAATCAACTTCACTTGCGGGAACTGGGCAGGGCGCCTAAGCGGTTTTATGTAACCACTTCTGAGATGAAAGGGATAATGGAAAACCTCACCAAAGTAAGCGATGTCAAGGCGTTTGTGTGATAGGTTCAGGTTCGACGCATCGCGGATGCCGGTGATAGCGGATATAGCCGGTCAATGGTACGGCAAATCCCATACCCAACGTTCTAAAGTCAATAAAGATCCCACTTCCCAAGTAAGACTAAAACCCCCAAAAAGTCAAACAACCTTTAGGTCGCGATGCTATCATCAGATATATGCCAAGACAATCTATTCAGAAAGATCCGTGCGTGTTCACACTGGGTATGAATGTGACTTTAACCAAAAATACCAGTTCAGGGTCATTCGGAGTAGGTCATTTGGGCTTCATTTGAAGCTTCATTCGAATCCCATTGTGGAGTTTCAATTGGTCAAATCAACTTTGATCATGACCGAATTCGAGTGAAAAAAAACCTCTGCCGTCGGACCTTTAAACGGCATCCGCCATCAAGTGTTGTTTTTTTTTTTCCATTGCCAAAAGCGATAGTGAAAGGTCGGACGTTTGAGAGTATTCGCAACATAACTTCACCGAATCTTAACCCATTTGAATAAATTTGAATAATCAGATAGTGTATTGAAACCTTGATACATATAAGAAATTTTGCGAAGGGATGAGATCTGAGACATGGTTGAAGTGAGGGGAGGTTTGGTTATATGAGTCTGGTCAAAGATAATTTTAACATTTACACCTTGTAATTCATATACAAATTATACTCCGGAGGGTAGAATTTTTTTTTTCAATCCAAGTTCAATGATCCCGTGAATGTTAAGTTACGAATATGCTCAAATGTCGAACCTCGTCGCTTTTGGAAAAACAATATTGATCCATCCCTTAAGCTGTGATCAGTTGATGGCAGGTGCCGTTTAAGTTGGCAATGAAAGGTCCGACGGCAGAGGTTTTCATTTGAGTTCGAGCGGTACTTTTGGCGACACTGCCGAAGCTCAAATGAAGCCCAAATGGCCTATTTTGAATGACCCTAATACTGCTCAGTATTAATGGTAACCGACTTCAAAGATGAAGTGAGAAATGTATTGAGTCTGTTCAAACATCAGCTGCTTCTCTTTCTTGATTTGTGTATATATGCCCGCCTCAAACATATCAAAGTCTCGACTATTCCCAAACGAACATCAGAAGCTGGAGGTTCTCCTCATCCCCATGTGCACTTTTCGAAAGGCACCCCGACCACTCCACCCTTAATTAGACGTGTTCTTGACCCACAAGCCTCAGGTAAAATAATCTAATCGTCCTAGCATCAAAGGACGATCGACATAACAACTCACATAGATCTGAACCAAAATTTCTCAAGAGAGATGGTTCTGTCAGTTCCGGTGTTTAATATATTTGCCTGCAACCCACATATCCATCAACGCTCGATCGACATTCAACCAGGTTTTGTTGTATAAGTACAGCGATTTCACCGCCTTGCCCAAAATTCCAGCGGCATTAATGCTGTACTTTCAGTAGACCTTTAAAAGACATATTTTTCTCTCATGGAAATAGCATATCCGACGCCCAAGGGCGAGGACATCAGGATCTCCAGGGTGTCGCTCGTTGACCTAGCCTTTTCGAGCATTGAATGTGATAGCAATCACGTCTCTGAAGGGCGTTGAACTCGATACACGGTTTTGGTGTATTGTGAAAAAATGTATGTGACGCCACATGCTAGTAGCCTGACCTCCGCCTGGCGAATTCCCTAATATAACGCGGGAAATCTCTTACTATATGTGGCGCGTATGTCGACTGGTCGGAGTCGATCGGATAGGGCCTATAGGCGTGTATAATTACGTGCCTTGTGTTACTGGGGATGGCATGCGTACGTAGTCATTGGACGTGTTTGATTGAGATAATCAAAAAAATAGATAAACTTGGAATAAATTTCCGGAGTTTTATACACGTCCGAGTCGGGGGTAAGCTGTCCTACGTCGTGCAAGATTCATGTGCCTTGTTTTTGAATTGATTCGGGGGCGCTAGTCATTCTAAGTTACAGTAGGAACGTTTTGAACAATTTTGGTTCTTTTTTTTTTGTTTTTTTACGAAATCATAAATGGTTAAATGAAAATTATGACCGTGAGAAAGGTCGTGGAAAAAATTGCTCAATTGAACCAAGGATTATCTTGGATGAATACCTCGGGAAAGGCAGGCAGCAGCTCTGCTCAGGCTCTTCAGAACCCCTCTACTGGTTCTGAACCACAAGATGTCACCGCCTTTGAGAGATGGAGAAAGAAAGCCTGGCGAGCTGCCGGCTTTGGCCTCTCTGAGGACGAACAGCTAGACTCCATGACTAGGAGCTGTGAAAAGCAAAGGGACTACCTCATGAACTATAGTGCGTACAATGATCTAATGCTTCGAACCAAAGATTTTAACGTTTCAATGTATTAACTAGGCCCAATCGTCATATTTATGCTCAAACATCTGAAATTGTCTGGATGTGAAGTGCCTCCATCCAACATTCTCTGTGCGCCGTGTGATGAGACACGAGCCGGTGGTTTTGCTCCTGACCCTGGCGCTGTTGTCTTATGTTCTGGTCGTTTCTTCAGCGAACAACATATGGAAAGCACGATTGTTCATGAACTCATGCATATGTATGATCATTGTCGCTTCAAGGTTGATTGGAGCAATCTACGACATCATGCGTGCAGTGAGGTGAGTTTGATGCGATTTTATCGCCCATTCATGGTGATATACAACACGGCAGATCCGTGCTAATAGCTTGAGTGGCGATTGTCGGTATACACGTGAACTAAACCGTGGCTTTGTGCGGTTCTCGAAACAGCATCAGGTAGAAAATTTTATTTATTTATTTTAACATCGTCTGATCGTTTCTTCTTCACACAAGGCTTGTGTACGCCGCCGAGCTATAGAGTCGGTTGCAGCAAATCCAGCATGTCCCAACGAAGGTGCTGCGGAACGTGCTGTCAATGAAGTCTGGGAGAGCTGTTTCAACGATACACGACCGTTTGATGAGGTGAGAATGGAAGCATCCCCGCTGTTTCTCTCAAACTAAAATTTGACGTTCCATCAGATCTATTGATAACCCAGGGGCAGGCTAGCCTGCGACGGATACAAGTGTTTACGACTCCCTTCCAAAACCTATTTCTCCTGTTCATTGCTAGTTCTTGTCAGGCTGGCCTGGTGAGGAAGAGGTTGTAGTGGTTGCCTTCGTAATACTTTGCATATCAAAGCGGGCGTTAATGGCCTTGAAACCGCGATTAATTTGCACATGTTTGTACTCCACAATGACTATATATAAACTTTTGGTAATTCTTTGTTTCGTTGCTCAGGTTTCCCTTTTTCTCCCTCGTTCGTCCTGCAATCTCGTTCTCTGCATACTGTAATTCTTTTCCTCTCTACTTGGACGTTCTCAAAATGTTCAGCAAGCTTAGGCGTGTTACATTTTCTCACGATTTGATGTTTTTTTACTTATCAAAGAATTTTGCAATGTTGCTCAGCCTCCTCGTGCTCGTCGCTCCTTTGGTTTCTGCTCTCACCATCTCAGCTCCAACTAATGTTACCAGTGGAGGGGTTTTTACGATTAGATGGACATCGGCTACAGGAGACCCGTATGTCAACCAAAACGTTCAATCCCTTTTCCGTTTCCCCTTCTCACGGTGGTTCTAGTGACACCTGGTCGTTTGAGTTGACCAACCCGGCGTTCAACAACGCAATCGCCATCTCCAACAATGTTGACCCGTCGCTTGGTAGTCTTACTCTGCAGTGTCCGATTGTTGCTGCTGGGTATGTTCATGCATTAGGTCACTATAACTGCTCTGATTTCTAAACCGCTCTCCCGTAGTGGCGCCTATACCATTCAAGCTGTCAACATCGGAAACATAAACCAGGTTTACGCTGAGACCCCTATCTTCTCTATTGGTGAAACTATCACCAGCTCTGGCTCGGTTACTTCGTCCACCGCTTCTGGCACTACTAGCACACAGACAGGCATAGTCACGTAAGCTATTTACTTTTCAACTATACGATAATCTAAACCAAAATTTATCAGGACTGCCAATTCACCGGTCACCACCTCCATCTCGTTGACTACCACTCCCACTGGTGCTTCTACTTTGGCTGGCACCGGCACTAGCGTCACCACTGCTGCCTCCACTACCCCCTCCACAGCCTCTGCTGCCTCCCTTCGTCTCGCTTTGACCAACGCTGGTGGTTACGCTGTCTTGATGCTGTCTGCCGTTGCTGGGGCTGCCGCTATTGCCCTTTAAAATTAGTCTTGCGACTCATCTATGCACTATTTTGATCGATTGCATCATTGGATAATTTTTGCTATCTTCCACATACTTTCGAAAATTCATTTGGATTTATTATTCTCTTGCGATTTTTTAGTCGGGACTTAGCTCTTCCATGACACAATCTGTTCTCTATTGTGCTTAGAGGAACAATGATTGAACGATTGCTTATCCATTCCTTTATACCACTAGGCATTTCTTGAAATATATTTTGTACATGTGAACTAGTGTTGTTAATAATAATAGCATAAGTAGAAATGTGCTTTTTTTCCGAAAGAACTTGGGAGGAGTGGGATCAGACTAATTTTTTTTTACAATTCCAGGTTGACGACATTGTGGGACTGATGGCAGTGTCAATGACCACCCGCCGGAATGGTGGAACGCAATATACATCTCTCTTATCCATGATTCAACTCCACGCTTATGATTCTTCTTTAGGGGTGTGTAGACCTGGTACCATGCAGACGGCGGCGGAGTGGGCTCTATACGGTGGGACCTCGGTTTGCGACAGTGGTGACTTGACAAGCTGGAGGCTCAACTAGGAATGTTTGGCTTGAGGAATATCTTCCAATCTAAATCCTCCCAATATTCATGGAATGTGCTTTTAGGACGCGATTTGATGGGATCAGTGGTAAACGTTAACAGTTGTCGATATGTCTTTTTCGACCATTTTTTCTTTTATAGCAACCCAAGGAGACTGAAACGAGTCTACAGCGGATCCAAGATCCTCTTCCTCCTGCTATTAAAAGAATGGACTCCTTTGCAGCGAGGGTTCGTATCGGTGCCCGGTCGTACGTAGTCGAAGATGCATCAAACTCAATTACTACGGCTGTGGATACGTAGTGTATGTCCTGTGGGGCTAGAGGCGAAAGATTTATGATATAAAGACTCATTTATTTTTCTGCTGATGGGTCTGTAGAATTATCTTCCTGCGAGCCATGTTCCGCCCTCTCGTCCTTCTCCCAGTCGTACGGTCCCATCTTCGCCGTCGACGTAGCTCAGCTCGTATCTAAAGCCACCTCTACTAAAGCGCATGGCGAAGGCTGCTATCATCCGCGGCTATGAAGAAACCTGTAGCGTCGGCGGCAAAGTAGACCGGACCTTTGTCCTTTCGTACAACAATGCCCTGGCAGCGGGGTCCCCGACATAGATTTATACGGCCCGTGCAATGTTGCAAATGCTCTACATCAGCTATTCACGCGCTTGAGTGTTCCACAGCCTTTAATTCGCTCGAAGGGTCGGTATTCTGAACGAACATATAGACATCGTCGTGTCGATTCGAGTCATGAGCGATCCGTAGACTGAAATTATACCACTGTTCCGAAGCCCTCGGTTCAGTCCAGATGAAATGAAAATAATCCGAAGATAAGATGTATGACCGTCTCGCACCAGATTTCAATGCGTCTTGTTCAATTAGATCGCATAATTGAAATGTAGCTATAGCTCACTATTGTTGCCCTCCATCAAATACCAACTATTCTGTCTTTGATATCGAGATTTGTACTAGTAGCAGATATGCCGCTATTTGAAATGGGAGACAATACAATAAATAAATAGTAATATATGTTACTGAAATATGAGGTGGGTGCATATGTCATGAGCGCTACAGCGACTGGAGTGCCCATATTTGAAGTCCTAGCTTATGTAACCTCGCCGTACGCCACAGGGGTAAAGGACCCACAATGATCGCTAAATGCAGAGAAAGACCGACTTGGAAAGAGTAACTGAAAGCAGAAATATGAAGCAAGTTTCCAAATAAGTTGATGTCCGATTTTCATGAGTTCGACTTTTTGAGGGTAGTGACACCTGCCAAGCGGGAGCTCAGGTCCCCAGGAAATAGAAATCTTGTGGCAGATCCTGGAAACGGATACGCCACAAGACTTACAGAGATCGAAACCAGTCCAAATCCCTCTGCATATTGGAACACCGTGGACTCGAGAAGACCATGAGGTACAGACTGCACGATCCAGTTCGAACCGCAATGAGCCTAGGGCATAAGTAGTACCTACCTTCGCACTATTTTGCTGACCCCAGGTACTTACTCCTCTGTGTTGAGATTCAGTGGGATCGGTTAGTTGGGATCCAATAATATGATTCACGTTTGGCCAGCGCAGGTCTAGCGCCTTGCAAACCAGTAAAGAAAAAAAGAAAACTACGATATGAACTATGCTACCGTGCTGACTAATCATTCCCGTTTCGTCCGAGCTTCTCACCAATATTCAACACTCTGCAGACATGATGGTTCCAAAATATAAACTTCTGTCAATGAGCTCGAAGATAAAGACAACACCAGTGCAAAATACATAAGGATCGGGTGTTATGCCGACTCGGGAGTATTCAAGTCGACAATAGCACCCAGGCAAAAGCTATTTTTAGAACATTCACTCTGCGATCGCATCTGTTGACCCGTACAGTAGGACTGCTATGAACCTAGTTGTGAGCGTGGATAAATCCAAATATTCTGTCATTGGCAATGTTTTCAATGTAGATTTCAACGGTTATTTTCATAGGCTACATACATGCTGGCACACTGAGCAAATAACTAGTTTTTGAACTACCTGGGATGTAGATCCACTTCAGGGGGTTCAAGATTTAAACCTGTTTTAAATTTGAGCCCTGCAGGAAAAATTTAAATTTTCAAATGGAAAGCTACATATATAATTTTTTTTGTTGAATTTATTGTAGTGTATAAACTGCTGGAAATTTTTTTATTTAAAATACTGGATTCACCCCAAGGATTTTTCAATATTTAAAATTCCAGATATTCCTATAGGTAGGTTAACATATAAAATATGTACTAAGATCTTGGAAAAATTCCGTATTTAGAATGTTGATTTAAATGTTGATAAAGCTGCAAGACATTTTTAAACTCTGTCCTTTGTTCCATAAATGTTTTGCAGCTTTATTCAACATTTTGAACAGCACAAATTTTTCCCAAGATATTAGCACATAAATAATATGTTAACCCTACCCATATGAATTTCTGAAATTTTATATATTGAACATCCTTGGGGTGAATCCAGTATTATACTGTATATATATTATGGCAGTTTGTACACTATAACAAATTCAAAAATGTTTTATATGTAGCTTTCTTAGTATTTCATAACACCACTACTAGATGTAATCAAAATATATCTCGAAATGGATACTTGTACTAAGTATCCATCTTAAAAACCCCAAGGAAGCTCAAAATGTCCTTCTTCAAAAAAGGTCAAGACTCAATCAGAAATTCCTGGTTCCTGTTAGGGCAACTGCGGAATGACTTAGTCGAGATCTAGCAGGGGACCCTAAACATATATATAAACATAAAATACAACAGGAAAGCGCACCTAGCAGGGGATCCTAAAAGAAAAGGATAAAGCCCTGCTAAGATGGGATGCATGTCTATATACCAAAAATTGGAGTCAAAATAATAAAATGATGAAAAATAATGAAATGATGATAAATATATAGAGAATGGTGAAACAGTGATAGGGATGCTATGTCATGTGATCATCGGACTCCAGTATTGGAGCCACGAGTGCACTCCATCTTGGACTAGTGATGATGAGGAGGAATATACAGAGGTGATGGAGAAATATTGGAGGAAACATCTAGTCGGTGGTGGCTGCCAACTTAATTCCGAGTAGTCGGTAGAGTTCCCAGGTAAATTCCACTACGAATTGTGGACCTCTATCGGAGACGACTCTCCAAGGAAGACCGTGATGTTTCCACACATGGTTGAGGAAAAGGTGTGCGGCTCCGGCGGCAGAGATTGTAGTGACAGTGGAAATGAAATGTGCACGCTTTGTGATGGAATCATGTCCTGCAGATTGTGGCAGCTCAACGATGAAGTCCATGCTGATAGTGTCCCATGGAGCAGATGGAATAGGAAGAGGGTGGAGTTCTCCAATTGGAGGATGTCGGAATGATTTGGTCCAGAGGCACATGTCACAGGTGGAGATGTACCTGCCAACATACCTTGACATCTGTGGCCACCAGTAATTCCGAGACACTAGTTCTAACGTCTTCCATCTTCCACTGTGACCGGCCAACCTAGAGTCATGAGAAAGTGCGATGATACAATGACGGAGATCAGAGGTGTCCGGAACATAGATCTTGCCTCGGAAATACAGAAGTCCATTGGATAGGGACCACTCCGCTGATTTCACGGAGCGAGCTGATGAACCTTGTAACTCCCTCACTGCTTTCGCCACTGGCTCCTCTTTCTCCCCATCTCGCGTCCCCTTCTGGATGTCCTTCAGGATTCCTCGTTCCTCTCCTGCTGTTACGATTTTTATTCCTTCACACACTCTTTTTCTTTGAACTATACTTTGGATCTTATCTTATAGGAACAACGATCTCTTGATCTCTTGATCATATCTTTTGATCTTATCTTTTGA
>Ga0193743_1002611_pt1 | contig 12535 bp, 9 predicted proteins | sample L2c2metaG_FD_143038 | JGI IMG/M metagenome (GOLD analysis project Ga0193743, IMG submission 143038) | Soil microbial communities from a riparian zone of the East river system, Colorado, United States - L2c2 | ecosystem: Environmental > Terrestrial > Soil > Riparian zone | place: USA: East River... | reverse complement strand
ACTTTAGTATTATCGCCCATGGATAGCAGGGAAAAAACTTTGCCCAGCATGGCAAACATGGGGTAACCCGGCTGGTGCGATACCTGCAGCCTGTAAGCGCAGGATATAAATTCGCCGCAATCCCAAAAACTAACAGATGGCTCTAAGGTTAAAACATACGAAGCAAAAGCTATCAGCAGGCACAACCAGCCTAACAGATTATTGATCTTATTGTACTGCATAAATAATAAGGTGTAAAAGTTTTCATCATATTTAACAGGCCACAATTTCGGCGTAAATTGCGAAACAGCCATGCACATTAACATACCTTAACATCTTTTAACAGAATTTAACTTATTGATCTTAAGCATTTAACATTTCATAACAAGCCTATGGCCGGTGTTATCACCGCAGGTGTTCGGAAGAAATAAAAACGTTGTCATTTTAACGAGCAACGAGGAGAAATTATACGACCTACAAGTTCGCTTTGTATATTATACAATTTCTCTTTCGCGCCGCGCTCATGCCGACCCATGCTCTATCGACAAGTTTTTTATAGAAATAATTCTTCCGAACACCTGCGGTGATAACACCAACCATAGGCTAAATGATCACCGCGGGCTTTCAGCCCGTGGTGATCATAGCTTCAGTTTTCAACTGAAGTGTGCGTGCATCTTAAGCCGAAGGCTTAAAACATGTTTACCACGAGCTGAAAGCTTTCGGCAGCGAACTCACGACAGTTAACTCATACACCATCCATTTTTCTGAAAAAACAGGTCGCAAAGCCTAAATTTTTTCTTACTTTTGTATCCCGTACACAAACATTTGGTTTCGGCATAAAACCGGGGCCATTTTCAAAAAAAATCATGACTAAATATATTTTTGTTACGGGCGGCGTTACCTCGTCGTTAGGAAAAGGTATTATCTCAGCTTCCTTAGCTAAACTTCTTCAATCACGCGGCTACCGTGTCACTATTCAAAAGTTTGATCCCTATATCAACATTGATCCGGGAACGTTGAACCCTTATGAACACGGAGAATGCTATGTTACCGAAGATGGTGCCGAAACAGATCTTGATCTTGGTCATTACGAACGTTTTTTAAATACCCCTACATCAAAAGCAAACAACATTACTACCGGTCGTATTTACCAAAATGTGATCAATAAAGAACGCGAAGGCGCGTTTTTAGGTAAAACCGTACAGGTAGTTCCGCATATTACCGACGAGATAAAAAGAAACATCCGCATACTGGGTGAAAGCGGCGAATATGATATTGTGATAACCGAGCTTGGCGGTACCGTGGGCGATATTGAATCATTGCCATACATTGAGGCCGTTAGGCAGTTCCGTTGGGAAGTTGGCTCAGGCAACTCTTTGGTGATACACCTTACCCTGATCCCCTTCCTGGCGGCGGCCGGCGAGTTAAAGACCAAGCCTACGCAGCACTCTGTAAAAATGTTATTAGAATATGGCATACAACCCGACATACTGGTTTGCCGTACCGAACACCACCTTACCAATGATATCCGCAAAAAAATAGCCCTTTTCTGCAACGTAAACATCAACGCAGTTATTGAATCAATTGATGCATCAACCATTTATGATGTGCCTTTGCTGATGCTGAAAGAGCAGCTGGATAAAACCGTACTTACCAAACTAAAATTATCGCACAAGCTTGAGCCCGATCTGGAAACTTGGAAAGACTTTTTGGGTCGTTTAAAAAACCCAACTGCAGATGTTCGCATAGCGCTTGTTGGTAAGTATGTGGAACTGCCGGATGCTTATAAATCCATTTCCGAAGCTTTTATACATGCCGGTGCTAAAATGGAGTGCAAGGTTAGAGTAGAGTACATCCCATCAGAAACCTTAACCCCCGAAAACGCGATTGAGCGCCTGAAAGGCTTACATGGCGTGCTGGTTGCCCCGGGCTTTGGCGAGCGTGGTTTTGAAGGCAAAATACAGGCCATACGTTACGTGCGCGAAAACAATATTCCTTTCTTTGGGATTTGCTTAGGTATGCAATGTGCCGTTGTTGAATTTGGCCGTAATATATTAGGCTTAAACAATGCCAACAGTACCGAAATGAACCCTGATACCCCATACCCGGTTATTGGCATGATGGAAGATCAGAAAACCATTACAAACAAAGGCGGCACCATGCGCCTGGGCGCTTATCCATGCGATTTGAAAAAAGGAAGCAAGGCAGCCACTATATATGGGAAAAACCACATTTCAGAGCGTCACAGGCATCGTTATGAGTTTAATAACGATTACCTGAAACAATACGAAACCGCCGGATTGATACCTTCAGGCATTAATCCCGAGAACAATTTAGTAGAGATAGTAGAGTTAAAAAATCACCCATTTTTTGTGGGCGCGCAATTTCATCCCGAATTAAAATCAACAGTTGCAAATCCGCATCCACTTTTTATTAACTTTGTCGCCGCTTCGTTGGCTTACGCCCGCAAGAAATAATAGCGAATAAAGAGTTTAGCTAAGAAGGATGAAAGATTTTGACTGGACCTCGTTTACCAAACGGATTGCTGTTAAAGCGGATCTGGCAGATATTTACAATGCCTGGACCCGCTCTGGTGACGTTGAAAAGTGGTTTTTAGAAAAAGCTGAATTTTATACTAACAAAAACGAACTTCTGGCATCTAACGATCAGGTTAGTAAAGGTTGTTCCTATAAATGGTACTGGTATTTATTCCCTGACCCTATGCCCGGCTTTATCATAGAGGCAAATGGTAAGAATTTTATACAATTTACTTTTGAAGGTGAATGCCTGGTTGATATTAATTTAACAGAACAGAACGGATATACGATAATTGAATTAAAACACCACAATATTCCTACTGATGATAACTCCAAAGAGTATGTAAGGTTAGGCTGCTCAAATGGATGGGCGTTTTACCTTACCAATTTAAAATCGGTGTACGAAGGCGGAATAGATTTGAGAAATAAAGACGAAAATTTAACAGTGATGATCAATAATTGATAAAACTGATCATTCGACACAACAAGTAATGGATAGAAATACATTTACAGGATTATTCCTGATCATGGCTATTATAGCTGGCTCGATTTATTTTTTAAAGCCATCTGATGCCGAACTTAAAAAAGAGCGCCTGGTACAGCAGCAGGACTCTTTAAAAAAGGCCGGTCTGGCCAAAGCAAACACGCCTGCTGCAGCAAAGTCTGATACGAGCAAAACGGCTGCTAAAACAACCGTAGCTGATTCGGCTACTTTAAAAAGCCCGTTTGGCGCAGCATCTGTAGGCAGCGAAAAGCTGATAACCCTTGAAAATAAGGACCTGCTTATAAAATTAAGCACACGCGGTGGTAAAGTTGCTTCTGTTGAGTTAAAAAACTTTAAAACCTATGGTAAAAAACCGCTTGTTCTTTTTAGCGGCCCTCAAACCCATTTTGGTTTAAACTTTACCGCAGGCGATAAAAACATCAAAACCGACGAGTATTATTTTACTGCAAGCGTTCCTGAACTTAAAGTTGCCGAAAAAGATTCAGCTTCGGTTACTCTGCGCTTAAGCTACAGCCCTACCCAGTATATTGATTATGTGTACTCGTTAAAAGGTACAGGTTATAAATTGGGTTTAACCATTAAACCAACCGGACTTGATGGGGTTATCAATAACAGCGGTTCTGTTAACCTAAACTGGGCAGCCAGTCTGCACAAACAGGAAAAAGACATCAAACAAGAGCGTCAGTACTCAACTGTATATTACCTTGATTCGGAAGGTCATGATGATTATCTGAGTGAAACTAAAGATGATCAAAAAGAAATCGGTGATAAAAAAATGCAATGGGTTGCTTTTAAACAACACTTCTTTTCGAACGTGCTTATAGCTAAAAACGGTATCAGTAAATCCAGCTTAGCCGTAAGTACAGATGTTACCGACACGGCCGACGTTAAAGAAATGAAGGCCGATCTGACCATTGCGCGTAGCACCGACGGCACGGTACCATTGGAGTTTTACTTTATCCCTAATCGCTACTCTACATTAAAAGCACAGGGATCTGATTTGCAAAAGTTGGTTAACCTGGGTTGGGGACCATTAAAATATATTAATCAGTTTGCTGTATTACCGGTATTTAACTTCCTGAAGCAATTTAACTGGAACTACGGGCTTATCATTTTGGCCTTAACCATTGTACTTAAGCTGGTTTTATCACCGCTTACCTACAAGTCATACCTTTCCATGGCCAAAATGCGTGTGCTGAAGCCGGAGATGGATGAGATCAAGGCTAAAGTGGGCGAAGATAACCCTACCCTGTTACAGCAGGAATACTTGAAGCTCTATAAAAAAGCGGGCGTAAACCCATTAGGCGGTTGTTTACCATTGCTTATACAAATGCCTATCGTGATCGCGTTCTTCCGCTTTTTCCCAAGCTTATTTGAGCTTAGGGGCGAAAGCTTTTTATGGATGCATGACCTGTCGACCTATGATGCAGTGGTTACTTTCCCTAACATCCCGCTTATTGGCGACCACATTAGCTTAATGTGTTTGCTGATGACCATATCAACCCTGATCTATACTTACTTCAATAACCAGATCTCGGGTGCAACCGGTCAGATGAAATACATTGGCTACATTACACCGATCATATTCCTGGCTACCCTGAACAGTTATCCCGCGGGATTGAACTATTATTACTTCCTGGCCAACATGCTTACCTTTTTACAACAATACCTGATCAAATTCATGGTTGATGACAAAAAGATACATGCCCAGATACAAGAGAACAAAAAGAAACCGGATGATCCCAAAAAGAAGAAATCAGGTTTTGGAGCACGCATGGAAGAAATGATGCGCCAGCAGCAAGTACAGCCTAAGAAAAAATAGTTTTTTTGGATGAAAGATCTTTGGATGAAGGACTAAAAGATCAAAGACAAAAGAAAATACAAAAGCCCTGAGGGATTCATCTTTCAGGGCTTTTGTATTTTATCATCTTTCACCATTATTTGATGCCAATTAATAATGATCTGAATATGTATATTTATTAAACTTAAAATTACAGATGCAGATTCTTGAAACAGCCAGATATCTTGGATCAAATGCCAGTTGCTATTATGCCAATGGTGCATGGATCAGTATAACACAATTTAACCGGGAAAACTTGTTGAATCAAGATTTGCATGCACACTTAAATCCGCATATCACATTTTTGCTGCAGGGTGGCACTCAGGAAAAACGAGCCGGAGCTACTTATGACAGGGTAGCTGGCGATATTGTTTTTTTCCATGCAGAAGAAGCTCATCAAAACAGCCACACTCCTTTGTTGTCCAAAAACATTAATCTTGAATTTGAACATCATTTTTTGCAGCAACATCATATTTCTGAAGATGATTTGAAACAAGCCCTTCAAAATAAAATACAAACTAAATTTTCATTACTAAAAATTTACAATGAGTTTCTGATCAATGATATGCATAGTCACGATTCCATAAACCTGCTGTTACTCGGATTGATCACACCTGAAAAAGCCTACCATACCCCACCCTCATGGATTAAGCTGATCAGTGATTACCTTCATGATACCGGGAATACAAAAGTAACTTTACAACAACTTGCAGAAGTTAGCGGCATTCACCCGGTTACTATCTCTAAAAACTTTCCCAAATACTTTAACTGCACTTTGGGCGAATATTTCCGCCGGATTAAAACAGAGAAGGCATTGCAACTGCTTAAAAATAATCAAATAAAACTTACGGATATAGCGTACCAATGTGGTTTTGCTGATCAAAGCCATTTTATCAGGGTGTTTAAACAATCAACCGGCTTTTTGCCCAAAACTTATCAGAATTTGTGACAGCGCTAAATTCATTCTATTTTCCTGCCTGATAACAGCTTATAATTACCGTATGAAAAGATTCCTATCCCTGTTACTTTTTTTAACGTTCCTGCATATCCAGAACAGCATCGCCCAAAAAAACGATGTGATACTAAATGCTAAACAGGTTAAAATGGTAATTGATACCCTCGGTAAAAACATGAGCAGTTATTATGTATTTCCCGATATCGGACTAAAAATTGATCAATATTTAAAAGCCCAATACAAAGCGGGAGTTTACAACAACATCACATCGCCCCAAAAACTGGCCGACAAATTATATACAGATATTAAGACTGTACATGTTGACCCGCACATGGGTATTGCTTACAGCCCTGACTTTGATAAACAACGGATACAGGATAAAAATGCCGCGCAAAAGGTAAAAGACGATTCTATTCGGCTAAACCAACTCAAGGAAACTAATTTCAACTTTAAAAAGGTGGAGATATTACCAGGAAATATCGGTTACCTGCAATTTAACCAGTTTGTTGGTGATATTAAAAACGCCAAACCAATTGTGACCGCGGCACTCACATTCCTGTCAAACACTAAAGCTTTAATTATTGATCTGCGTTATAATGGAGGGGGCAGTCCGGATATGGTAAGCCAGATTGAAAGTTACTTTTTTAAACAAAAGGTACACATGAATGACCTGGTAGACCGCCTTGGCAAAGATACCTCTATTTTTTATGCTGATCCGGCAAAAACCGATGGTATTACCTTATCCATGCCACTTTATATTCTCACCAGTAATCAAACCTTTTCGGGTGCCGAAGATTTTAGCTATGGCATGCAAAGTGTTAAAAGAGCAACTATTGTTGGCGATACTACCAATGGCGGCGCTCATCCTGTAAGTACATTTTCCATAACTAACGGACTGTTTGCACGTATCCCGTTTGCACGTTCATTAAATCCATACACCCATACCGATTGGGAAGGTACCGGCGTTATCCCGGATATTGCCACCCCATCGGCCAATGCGTTAGAGAAAGCCATTGAAACTATTTACGCCAACCGGTTGGCAAATGCAGTTCATGATGAGGAGAAAAAAATGATTAGCTGGCAGTTACATCGTTTACACGCTACTTACCATCCTTTTAAAATTGACACCAAAATACTTGAACAATATGAGGGTATTTACGACAATGGCGATTTAAAACTGTATATAAAAAATGGGGCCCTATACTGCCAGAACAAACAGCGCCGAAATTATACGTTTGAATTGATCCCTATTGCCAATTCGACATTTTTGTGGAGCGAAAACACTGATCTGGAGATTGAATTTATAAAAAACACGAACGGTAACTATACAACAATGAACTTTTTAGGCCCTGGTGGCGTACTATGGCAAGTAAGCCGCGGTAATTAATTTTTTTATCTACAAAGAACGATACCTTATCAACTGTTATAACACAGACGATAAGGTATTTTATTTTCATCCCTGATTCTTTATCCTCCTATCTTTCATCCAAAAACAAAAAAAAACTAAAACAATTAGCAAACTTGTATTACATTTGAATTATGTATGCAATTGTTGATATTGAGACTACCGGGGGGCACGCCAGCGCTAATGGCATAACAGAAATTGCCATATGCATACATGATGGTAAAAAGGTGGTTAAACGCTTTGAAACCCTGGTAAACCCGTATAAAGAGATCCCAATCTATATCAGCGCGTTAACCGGCATCACTAACGAGATGGTACAAAGCGCCCCTCCTTTTGAGGATGTTGCAGCCGATGTTTACCACCTCATCCACGGAAAAATATTTGTAGCCCATAACGTAAATTTCGACTATTCATTTGTACGTTATCATTTGGCAGCGGCAGGTTATGATCTGCAATGCAATAAACTATGTACCGTACGTTTGGGCCGTAAAATATTACCGGGTCTGCCATCCTATAGCCTCGGTCGTTTGTGCAGACATTTAGGTATCGACAATGAAAGCCGCCACCGCGCCGCAGGCGATGCCGAAGCAACAGCCGAGCTGTTCACGCTGCTGCTTAACAGCGATGGCGATGGTCATATTAAAAATGCGTTAAAACAAAATTCTAAAGAGCAGTTATTGCCCCCCAATTTACCCAAAACGGATGTGGACCAATTGCCATACGGGCCGGGAGTATATTACTTTCATGATCAAAAAGGGAAAGTGATATATGTTGGGAAAGCTAAAAATATAAAAAAACGGGTAAGCAGTCATTTTACGGGCAATAACCCCGGCCTGCAGCGACAGGAATTTTTACGCAACATTTGCCAGGTTACCTACCAGGTTTGCGGTACCGAGCTGATCGCTTTTGTACTGGAGGCTATTGAGATCAAACGTCTGTGGCCAAAGTATAACCGCTCACTAAAACGCTTCGAGAATGCTTATTGCCTTTATGCTTTTGAGGACCAGCGGGGCTATTTGCGTTTGGCAGTTGATAAACGCCGTAAATACAGCGATCCTATATATACCTGTAACTCCCTGCTGGAAGGTTACAACCTACTGAATAAGTTAATTGAGGCCTTTAGCCTTTGCCCTAAACTGTGTTTTATACAAAAAAACAATGATCCTTGTATGGGCGCCAACGGCAGCTCATGTGCCTGCGAAGGCGTAGAGCCGGTTGATGATTATAACAAAAAGGTAAACACTGCCATTGATGAACTTAAACAAGCCTTGCCAACCTATGCCATCCGCGATGAAGGTCGTACCGGCGATGAACACAGCTGCATATTGGTGGAAAAAGGCCAGTTTTATGGCATGGGTTATATCTCCCATTATTTTGATGCCGATAATATCCAACAGCTAAAAAATTACCTTACTCCTTATCCTGGTAATGACTATATCAAAAATATAGTTTCTACCTACGCCATGCGCTATCCGGATAGAATGGTGGTGTTTGCACCGTAAAAAAGCCTAAAAAACGTCCCGTCAGTCTGAGCTTGTCGAAGACTCGTGGGCGAAGGCCTCTGCGCGCGACCCTTCGACAAGCTCAGACTGACAGGCCGTTTGCTCCATCCGCACATCTACCCTAACTCTTTATCACCCGCTGTATCTCATCCAGCTTCATCAGGGCTTCAACCGGGGTTAGGGTGTTTACATCAAGGTTATTGAGCGTATCGCGGATCTTCACCAGTACAGGATCATCTATCGAGAACATTTGCATCTGCACAGCTTGCTTTTGTACTTTGCGGATGCTTTCTTTAATATGCTCGCCTCCGGTGCGCTCGTTCTCCAGTTTTTTTAATATTTCGTTGGCACGGCTCAATACTTTTGGCGGCATACCGGCCAGTTTGGCCACGTGGATACCAAAGCTGTGCTCGCTGCCTCCCGGTACCAGCTTACGCAGGAAAATGATCTGGTGACCAACCTCTTTTACCGATACGTTAAAGTTCTTGATGCGGTTAAACGTATTACTCAGCTCATTAAGCTCATGGTAATGCGTGGCGAAAAGCGTTTTGGCTTTTGCCGATGGGTGGTTATGCAGGTACTCTGCAATGGACCATGCGATGGAGATACCATCGTAAGTTGAGGTACCGCGCCCGATCTCATCCAGCAGGATCAGGCTCCTGTCCGACAGGTTATTCAGTATGCTGGCCGTCTCGTTCATCTCCACCATAAAGGTTGATTCGCCCGACGATAAATTGTCCGACGCCCCTACCCGGGTAAAAATCTTATCAACCACCCCTATCGAAGCCGATTTGGCCGGTACAAAGCAACCCATTTGTGCCATGAGCACGATGAGGCCAGTTTGCCTTAACAGGGCCGATTTGCCCGCCATGTTGGGCCCGGTAATGATGATGATCTGCTGCGTTTCCGAATCCAGATACACATCATTGGTAATATATTCTTCGCCCAGCGGCAGGTTTTTCTCTATCACCGGGTGGCGGCCGCCTTTAATATCAAGCACACGGCTCTCGTTTATATCAGGCTTTACGTAATAGTTTTTAATGGATATGGCGGCAAAATTAAGCAACACATCCAAACGGGCTATCAATTGAGCGTTGAGCTGTATAGGCTTAATATACTCGGTAAGCGAATTCAGCAGATCATTATACAGGCGGGTTTCCAGCGCCAGGATCTTCTCTTCGGCACCTAATATCTGTTCTTCGTATTCCTTTAGTTCAGGGGTAATATAGCGCTCGGCATTTACCAGCGTTTGTTTGCGGATCCACTCAGAAGGCACTTTATCCCGGTGACTGTGGGTAACCTCCAGATAATAGCCAAACACGTTATTGAACGACACTTTAAGCGATGGGATGCCGGTTGATTCTGCCTCACGTTTCTGGATCTCAAGCAGGTAACCCTTACCGCCAAAAGCTATCTTGCGCAGCCTGTCCAGCTCCTCGTTAATGCCTTCCCGCATTACCGAACCTTTTACGATCATAACCGGCGGCTCGGGGTTTAGTTCCCTTTCTATCTTTTCGCAGATGAGCGTACAGGGGTTAAGCTGTTCGCCTATAGCCCGTAGTGGCTGGCTCTCTGATGTTTCGGCTATCTTTTTGATGGAGCCAATGGCTATCAATGCCTTTTTAAGCTGACAAACCTCACGTGGATTGGCCTTTTGCAAGCCTATCTTGGAGATAAGCCTTTCCAGGTCGCCTATCTGGCGGATGTATTGCTGCAGGTTTTCGCGCAGCTCTTCCTGGGCTATCAGGTACTCCACTACACCCAGGCGGTCGTTTATAGGTTTTATTTCCTTTAGCGGCATTACTATCCAGCGGCGCAGTAAACGGGCTCCCATGGGCGAGCAGGTATGGTCAAGCACATCAACCAGGGTAAGAGCGTTCTCGTTGGCCGAGCCCACCAGTTCCAGGTTACGGATGCTGAACCTGTCAATCCACAGATACCTGTCTTCCTCAATACGGCCTATGGATGATATGTGCTGCAGGTTGCGGTGCTCGGTCTCGTTCAGGTAATGGATGGCCACGCCCGCGGCAACAATGCCCAGGTTAAGCTTATCAATCCCAAAACCTTTTAATGATTTTACGCCGAAGTGCTTGAGCAGGGTTTCGTTAGCATAATCGCCGCTGTAAGGCCATTCGTCAAGAGCGTAAGTGTAAAAGCGGTCGCCGTAAGTATCCTTAAATTCGCGCGAGCGGCTCTTGGGGTATATCACCTCGCTGGGCGAAAAACTTTGCAATAGCTTATCAATGTAATCGCTGTTACCCTGCGCGGTCAGGAATTCGCCTGTAGAAATATCAATGAGGGCAATGCCAATGGTATTTTTTTCAAAGTGCAGCGAGGCCAGGTAATTATTACTTTTTTGATTCAGTATATTATCATTGGTGGCCACGCCGGGGGTAACCAGTTCGGTAACACCGCGCTTAACAATGGTTTTGGTGGTTTTAGGATCTTCCAGCTGATCGCAGATGGCTACGCGCTGCCCGGCCCTCACTAGTTTGGGTAAATAAGTATCGAGCGAATGATGCGGGAAACCGGCCAGTTCAATGTGTGTGCCCACGCCATTGCCACGGCGGGTGAGTACAATACCCAGTATGCCTGCGGCCTTCACGGCATCCTCGCCAAAGGTTTCGTAAAAATCGCCCACGCGAAACAGCAATAAAGCACCGGGGTACTTAGCCTTTATGGCATTATATTGCTGCATTAAGGGGGTTTCTTTGGTAGTATCTTTAGCCAAGCGGTTATTCCTTTTGTTAATCGGGTAAAGTTAATGCATTGGCTGCGGTTTTAAGGGATTGTGGAAAAGTTGAGGGTTTGTGGAATATGGTGTGTTGCGGGTGGCTGGGTACTATGTGTTAATTGCAGGTTCAATTTTGGGCGTTGTAATAATTGTGGGCTCTATAGCTTTCGCTTCATCCTGGAACTGGGGCAGCCAGTAACAATACAAACTTCATCACGCTTTAATGCCTTTGTAACCTATGCAGTAAGGAAAGGCTGCTTACTTTTCACTTTAAAATACCGTTCAACAATATCGTTGTAAATGTCCCAGTCATTACCTTCAACCAGATCGGTAGGTATATAGGAACAACTTTACAGGTAATTGCCGGGCCAGTTAATAAAATATGACCGTAAACCTATTTCATTCCCTGTTCCGCTTGCAAGTTTCATTATTTATCACTTACTTTGAAATACAAAGTACTTTTAATAAATGATAAAATTCTATCAATATTTCACTCCGGCACTTCTGCTTTTACTGGCAGAGGGGTTTATTGAGCGTTATGTACATGATAACCTTATACGGCCCTATGTAGGCGATTTGTTGGTGGTGGTGCTGATCTATTGCCTTATTAAGAGTTTTTTAAATACACCTGTTCCTAAAACCGCCGTTTGCGTATTATTATTTGCTTATACGGTAGAGATATCGCAATATTTTAGTTTAGTCGGGCTGCTGGGCCTGCAAAACTCAAGACCTGCCTTGTTATTGCTGGGGAATTCTTTTTCATGGCTGGATATGCTGTGCTATACTTTGGGCATAATATTGGTAATAATTATTGAAAAACTAAGGGCTGTACCTAATACCGGCACACATAAGCCCATTAAAATAAACGTTAAATAACCATGGAGTATTTTGTTGACAAGGATTCGATAGTGCGGAAAATATGGGGTAAGGCTGATACCATCTTGTTTATTTTTGCGGGTGCTGCTGCCGAATTTGCACTAAACAAGGCGGTTGACTGGCTGTATTTTACCGGCCGGCTCCCCGCCGATCCCCTGGGGCGGCTATTCTCAACCGTGGCTTATTCCCGGCAGATCATTTT
>Ga0193743_1002610_pt1 | contig 12536 bp, 10 predicted proteins | sample L2c2metaG_FD_143038 | JGI IMG/M metagenome (GOLD analysis project Ga0193743, IMG submission 143038) | Soil microbial communities from a riparian zone of the East river system, Colorado, United States - L2c2 | ecosystem: Environmental > Terrestrial > Soil > Riparian zone | place: USA: East River... | reverse complement strand
CTTCGACGGTGACCAGATGGCAGTGCACTTGCCACTGAGCGCCGAGGCGCAGGCCGAGGCACGCATCCTGATGCTGTCGAGCAACAACATCCTGTCGCCGGCATCGGGCCGTCCGCTGGCCATGCCCCGTCTGGACATGGTGACCGGGCTGTACTTCCTGACCACCCTGATTCCCGGCGATATCGGCGAGTACGTGCCTGCCGCCAAGGATCGGGCCGAGTTCGGCGTGTACAGCTCGCCGTCCGAGGCGATCATGGCGGTCGACCGCGGTGCGCTGTCGGTGCGGTCCAAGATCAAGGTGCGGCTTACGCAGTTGCGGCCGCCCGCCGAGATCGAGGAGGCGTTGTTCGGCGAGGGTGGCTGGCGGCCAGGCGACGCCTGGATGGCGGAGACCACGCTGGGTCGGGTGCTGTTCAATGAGCTGCTGCCCAAGGCCTACGCGTTCGTCGACGAGCAGATGCACAAGAAGGTCCAGGCGCGGATCGTCAACGACCTCGCCGAGCGCTACCCGATGATCGTGGTGGCGCAGACCGTCGACAAGCTCAAGGACGCCGGCTTCTACTGGGCCACCCGTTCGGGTGTCACGGTGGCGATGGCCGACGTGCTGGTGCCGCCGCAGAAGGTCGAGATCCTCGACCGCTACGAGGCCGAAGCCGACGGGATCGAGAAGAAGTACCAGCGTGGTGCCCTGAACAAGGAGGAGCGCAACGAAGCGCTCGTCAAGATCTGGCAGGACGCCACCGAAGAGGTCGGCAAGGCGCTGGAGAAGTACTACCCCGAGGACAACCCGATCATCACGATCGTGAAGTCCGGTGCTACGGGCAACCTCACCCAGACCCGCACGCTGGCAGGCATGAAGGGCCTGGTGACGAACCCGAAGGGTGAGTTCATCCCGCGCCCGATCAAGTCCTCGTTCCGCGAGGGCCTGACGGTGCTGGAGTACTTCATCAACACCCACGGCGCCCGTAAGGGCCTGGCGGACACCGCACTTCGTACCGCTGACTCGGGTTACCTGACCCGTCGTCTGGTCGACGTGAGCCAGGACGTCATCGTTCGCGAGACCGACTGCGAGACCGAGCGTGGCATCAACGTCACCTTGGCCGAGCTGCAGGGCGACGCCGAACTCATCCGCGATCCGCACATCGAGACGTCGGCGTACGCACGTACGTTGGCCACCGATGCGGTCGACGAGAAGGGCAACGTCGTCATCGCGCGCGGCCACGACCTGGGCGACCCGGCGATCGAGGCTCTGCTCGCCGCAGGCATCACCCAGGTGAAGGTGCGGTCGGTGCTGACCTGCACCACCGGTACCGGGGTGTGCGCGATGTGCTACGGCCGTTCGATGGCCACCGGCAAGCTGGTGGACATCGGCGAGGCGGTCGGCATCGTGGCCGCCCAGTCGATCGGCGAGCCCGGCACGCAGCTGACCATGCGCACCTTCCACCAGGGTGGCGTCGGTGAGGACATCACCGGTGGTCTGCCCCGCGTGCAGGAGCTGTTCGAGGCCCGCGTGCCGCGCAACACCGCGCCCATCGCGGACGTCTCCGGGCGGATTCGTCTGGAGGAGACCGAGAAGTTCTACAAGATCACCATCATTCCCGATGACGGGAGCGAGGAAGTGGTCTACGACAAGGTCTCTCGTCGCCAGCGGCTCAAGGTGTTCAAGCACGAGGACGGCACCGAGCGACTGCTCTCCGACGGCGACCACGTCGAGGTCGGCCAGCAGCTGATGGAGGGCTCGGCCAACCCGCACGAGGTTCTGCGCGTGCAGGGCCAGCGCAGTGTCCAGATGCACCTCGTCAACGAGGTGCAGGACGTCTACCGCGCTCAGGGCGTGTCGATCCACGACAAGCACATCGAGGTGATCGTGCGGCAGATGCTTCGCCGCGTGACCATCATCGACTCGGGCGCAACGGAGTTCCTGCCCGGATCGCTGACCGAGCGTGCGGAGTTCGAGTCCGAGAACCGTCGGGTCGTCGCCGAGGGCAATGAGCCCGCGGCGGGTCGTCCCGTGCTGATGGGTATCACGAAGGCATCGCTGGCCACGGACTCGTGGCTGTCGGCGGCGTCGTTCCAGGAGACCACTCGCGTGCTGACCGATGCGGCGATCAACTGCCGCAGCGACCGGCTGAATGGTCTGAAGGAGAACGTGATCATCGGCAAGCTGATCCCGGCTGGTACGGGTATCGCCCGCTACCGCGACATCCAGGTGCAACCGACCGAGGAGGCTCGGGCCGCGGCGTACACGATCCCGTCGTACGAGGATCAGTACTACAGCCCCGACTTCGGCCAGGCATCCGGAGTTGCGGTGCCGCTGGACGACTACGGCTTCAGCGACTACCGCTAGTCACCGCTCTGCGAGAAGGCCCCGGGACATCGCGTCCCGGGGTTTTTTCGTGCCCGCAGTCTGGGTATGGGGGCGAGCGGAGCGACGGGGGAAGGATTGGCCCCTCATTGAGTCTCGTCGACTTGCCATCGGCCGCATTTGACCTAGGATATCCGATATCCAAGATTTTCGATCCGATATTTCCTAGCGGGGGCTTCAATGATTCGAACGATTCCACGTGCGCTGTTCGCGCTGCTGGCCGCGATCGCGACGCTGTGCGCCTGCACATCCACTTCGGAGGAGGCGGCCCCCAGTGCAGTGATCGCCCCGCCACCGGGCCTGGTCGAAGACGGCTACCTCACCTACGGGACCGCCGCGTCGTTCCCTCCGTTCGAATCGAAGGACAACACCGAACTCGTCGGGTTCGACATCGACATGGGCAAGCAGCTCGCGGAGTATCTGGGTCTTCGTACCAGGGTCCTCGACATCGACTTCGACGGGTTGATCCCGGCACTACAAGGTGGACGCGTCGACATCATCAACTCCGCCATGTACATCAACGATGAGCGCGCCAAGGTCGTCGATTTCATCCCGTACATGAAGATCGGCGAATCGCTCATCGGAAAGACCGATGCGAATGTCTCCGTCGCCAAGCTGCCCGACGACCTCTCGGGAAAGACGGTCGCCGTGACGCGCGGCGCGATCGGCGAGAAGTACATGAATGACTTCAACGGTCAGCTCACGGCGGCCGGCCAGCCGCCGATGACGATCATGGCGCTGCCGAACAATCAGGATGCCCTCCTGGCGGTGCAGTCCGGGCGCGCACAGCTGTTCGACACTTCCACGCCAGGGGCGGCCTACACGATTTCGCAGGGCGCTGGAAAGTTCGAGGTGCTGACCACGTTCGCTCTCGATACACAGATTGGCATCGCGGTGCCCAAGAACAAGCCGGAACTCAAGGCGGCGATCGAAGCCGCGGTGCGGCGATTCATCGACAGCGGGAAGTACGACGGGCTCGTCGGAAAGTACAACCTGCCCGCCGATTCGAAGGTGAACCAGTGACGGTGACGAGATCGGCTCGCACTCCATCGGTCGCAACCACACATCGCGGCAGGAGGTAGCCGATGACTGTCCTCGATTACGTGTTCAGTACCACCTTCTTCGAGGCGGCGTGGGTGACCCTGTACCTCACCGTCGTCTCGATGGGGCTCGGCATAGTCGGCGGGCTGCTTCTGGCTCTGATGAAAGCCGGCAACGTGGCACCGGTTCGTTGGGTCGCCGACTTCTACATCTGGCTGTTTCGCGGCACCCCTGTCCTGCTGCAACTGATCTTCGTCTTCAACGTTCTGCCGTCGTTCGGGTTGACCCTCACCCCGATCACCTGTGCCATAGTCGCCCTGAGCTGCAATGAGGCGGCGTACATGGCAGAGATCATTCGTGGCGGCCTGCTCGGCGTCGACAAGGGCCAACGGGTAGCGGCGCACATGCTTGGTTTGAGCCCCCTTCAAAGCTTGCGCTATGTCATCCTTCCGCAGACGACGCGACTGATACTGCCGCCGACCGGAAACCAGGTCATCGGAATGCTGAAGACCTCGGCGCTGGCCTCAGTGGTCGCGGTGTCCGACCTGCTGCTCACCGCCCAGCGGCAGGCCGCAGTCAACTTCGACTACATCGGCAGCCTCACCGCCGCGGCCGTCTACTACCTGGTTCTCACAACGGCTTTCACCTTCTTGCTGCGTCAGTTGGAACGCAGATTGGACGTCGACGTCCGATCCGACAAGCGGAGACGCAAGGGTGAAAAGGTACGCCGAGCCATGGAGGGGGCCGCATGACCGCGTTGCTCATCGCGCAGGGCATCACCCGCAAGTATCACGACGCGCCCGTCGTGAACGACGTTTCCCTGACGATCGAAGAGGGCGAATCGGTCGTCCTGATGGGCCCATCCGGCGCAGGCAAATCGACGGTGCTCAGATGCCTCGCGGGTCTGGAACCCCTGCAAGGCGGTCAGGTGCTCTTCCGGGATCGAGTCCTTTCCTCGACTGACGGCAAACCGCAGTCGACCTCGGGGCAGATCGGCATGGTGTTCCAGCAGTTCAACCTGTTTCCGCACCTGACCGCCCTGGAAAACGTCACTCTGGCGCCGCGCCGGGTCAAGAAGGTCCCGCAGAACCAAGCCGACGTCGACGGTACCGAACTGCTGACGAAAGTCGGCCTGGCGCACAAGATCAATCACTACCCCTCCGAATTGTCCGGCGGCCAGCAACAGCGCGTGGCGATCGCGCGCGCACTCGCGATGCACCCGGCCGTGATGTTCTTCGACGAGCCCACCAGCGCACTCGACCCCGAGTACACCCGTGAAGTGCTCGACGTGATGAAGGCCCTCAGCCGGGAGGGTATGACCTGCGTCGTCGTCACCCACGAACTGGCCTTCGCGCGAAACGTCTGCAGCCGCATGGTTTTTCTCGATGCAGGCCGGATCATTGAGGAGGGGCCGACCGCCGAGATCTTCACCGCTCCCAAGGAAAGCCGTACCAAGCAGTTCCTAGAGCAGACCCTCGTCGGCTGACTGCTGCCACGCGGAGAGTGCACCGCCGCTTGAAGAGAAAGGGCTCCGTCCGTGACAGTTCGGATACTCCAGAACGCACCAATCAACAAGCAAGAATGGGCCTACCTTCAGATACGTCACTGGATCCTCAATGGAACACTCGAGCCCGGCCAGAAGCTGGATCAGGACACGCTGGCGGGCGAGCTATCGATCAGCCGTATTCCCTTGCGGCAAGCGCTGAGTCGGCTGTTCGCCGAGGGATTCGTCGCTCACCGACCGAACCAGAGCTGGGTGGTGTCCACCGTGTCCCTGGACGACGCCCGCGACGTCTACGCCGGCCGCGAGGCGCTCGAAGTGCTGCTGACCGAGAAGGCCACACCGCTGATCACCCCGGCCGATCTCGAGGAGATCGCGGCGACTCTGGACGAGCAACAGAAGGCCCTCGACAACCGGGAGCTCGACGTCGCCCGCGACCATGACCGGGCATTCCACAACCGGATCTACGAGGTTGCCGGGATGAACCGGACGTTGCAGGCGCAGCAGCAGTTGCGCGCAATGTCCGACCGCTACATCGCGATGTACATGAGCGACATCGGCCGGGCCATCTCGGCAATGAAGGAGCATCGCGAGATTTTGGACGCCCTGGTGAGCAAGGACTTCGCGCGGGCGAAAGAGGCCACCGGACAGCATGTTCGCCACGGCATCGATGTGCTCGAAGAAGTCCTGCGATGACCTAAATCCGTTCGAGCGCGGCAGTTTCAGCTATCACACGAAAGAGAGTCGATTCGCGATGCCCACGTCTACGTCCGCCACCGTTCGTCGCCAAGAACCCTCGGCGATCGGCCGACTTGCGGTGCCCGAACTAGAACCAATGATCGGCGCCAGCCTGCGGAACGCGGAGCGCGAGCTCGCACAGACCCCGCTGGCCCCTGGATACTTCCTTGACGCCACCTATGCAGACACGCATCGGTTCCCACCGCCGACATGGGCGCTACCCACCTTCAATGAAGCCGCAGGCGGTGCCGGGATGACGTACACCCCGTACAGGGGCGACAACGGGGTGCGCGACGTCGTGGCCGCCAATGTCGAGGCGGTGCTGGGAATGCCTGCAACCGATCCGTCGGAGGTCATTCTCACCCCCGGCACCCAGGGCGCCCTATTCATCACCCTCGCCGCGCTGATCGAGCCCGGTGACACGGTGATACTGCCCGACCCCGACTACCTTTCGACGGAAAGGACGTTGCGATACTTCGGCGCCGAGGTCGTCCGCGTGCCCGTCGTCTACAACGAGGTCGGCCGCCCGGTACTGGATGCCGACAAACTCACCTCCGCTGCGCAACGCAAGCCGAAGTTGATGGTGTTCTCGCACCCGAACAACCCGACCGGGATGATCTATGCCGACTCGACACTCGAGCTCATTGCATCGCTTGCCAACGAACACAACTTTCAAGTTCTCTCCGATGAACTCTACTGCCGGCTGGTCTACGACAACGAAACCTTCACGCACATGGCCAATCTCGACGGTATGAAGGACCGCACCACAACCTTGCTCGGGCCGTCGAAGACGGAGTCGCTGTCCGGGTACCGCCTAGGACTTGCGGTCGGCCCCGCCGACCTCGTCGACCTGATGGAGGAGGTGCAATCCTGCACCGCGTTGCGGGCACCTTCCTATGCACAACACCTGCTCGCGCGTTGGCTCGCCGACGATCAGGAGTTCGTGAACGTCCGGATCACCGAATATCAGGCGTTGCGGGACGCCACCGTCGAACGGATCAACGCCTCGTCCGTGATGACGGTGCGCGCCCCCTACGGCTCGGCCTATGTGTTCCCCGAGATCACCGTGGACGCCACCGAGCAGGACGTCGCGATCGCGCTCAAGCGTGATGCCGGCATCGTGGTCAACCCCGGCTATCAGTCGGGACCGGCCGGACGCAGGCATATCCGGCTGTGCTTCGCGCAGGACGAGACGGTCTGGGACGACGCGCTTGGCCGCATCCTCGATGTCGTGGCCGCGGCCGGAAGTCAGTGATCGGTCAATTGAACGGAACCCCGCCGATTCTCGAGAAGGGGCACGAGCTCGAGACGATCGCCGGCTTTCGGGCGTGGAGCGTCGAGTTGCCTCTGCGGCGTCGACTGCGCCACGCGACGGCCGATGTTTCCGCGCTGACGTCGATCGTGGTCGAAGTCGAACTCGCCGACGGGGTTCGGGGCCACGCCGAGGTGCGCTCGAACGGCGCCTACGCGACAGGCGAGGACGAGTCGGTGATCGTGTCGGCGCTGCGCGCGGTGCGGCTGAAGGGAAGGACGATCGGCGACCTCGGCGGCGAACTGCCCGGCCGCTCGATGCTCGCCTGGATGGCGATCGACACCGCGGCATGGGACGCGGTCGCTCGCCGGTCCGACCAGCCGCTGTACCGGGTGTGGAATCCCACGGCCGCTGACGCGCATTCGATCCGCACCCACGCTCAGATCGGCTTCGGCGACGTGGGCACCTCGGTGGATCTGGCCCGCTCATACGCCGCCGCCGGTTTCGATCGGCTGAAGATCCGCGCCGGCGCACCAGACCTGCCCGCCGACATTGCGCGGGTGCGCGCGATCCGGCGAGCCGTCGGACCCGAGGTGTCACTCGTCGTCGACGTCAACGGCGGCTGGGCCTACGACACCGCTGCAGCGGCTATCGATGCGCTCGCTGATCTGGGTATCGCTTGGATCGAGCAGCCGGTGCAGGCAGTGGCCGACCTCGCCCGGCTGCGTAAGGCGGCGGCCATGCCGGTCTACGCTGACGAATCGGTTCGTGATGCAGCATCCATAGCGTCATTGGTTGCTGCCGATGCCGTCGATGGTGTGCACCTGAAGCTCGAGAAGTCCGGTACTGCAACGCGCTTGTTTCATACGGTCGCTGCTGCTAGTGCGAGCGGACTCGAGATTGCCCTCGGCCAGATGGATCAGGGTCAGCTTGGCTGCGCGGTGACCACACATCTCGCGGCGGCGCTCGAGCTGGAACGTGCCGAGCTCTGGGGATGGGCGGGAATCGCCCGAGATCTCGCCGACACGTTGGTGATGAGCTCGGGATCCGTCGCCGTGCCAACCGGTGCCGGCAACGGCGTCGGCTCCATCGATACAACATTTGCGCAGGAGATACTGTGAACGAACAGCGTTCGCCCATACCCGATGTCGTCGACCTGTTGAGTCAGTTGGTCGCGATCGATACCACCAACCCCGGCGGGAACGAGGGCGGCGCCGCAGAACTCCTCGCCGATCTGTTCATCCAGCATGGGCTCGATGCCGCTGTCGACCGCTTCGATCCCAAGCATGTGAACCTCACCGCCACGGCATCTTTCGGGATTGACGGACCGAAGTTCGTGCTCAACTCGCACCTCGACGTCGTGCCCGCAGTGGGGGAGTGGACAACGCCCGCGTTCACACCGCAGATCCGCGGTGGGCGCATGTACGGGCGCGGTAGCGCCGATGCCAAGGGAAGTCTGGCGCCGATGGCGATCGCCGTGCTGCGCTTGGTGTGTTCCGAGAATGCTCAAAACCTCCGAGGCACCGTCGTTTACACCGCGGTCGGAGATGAAGAAGTGGGGAGCCGCGGCGCCCGACATCTGCTTACCGACCTGGCCGGCGTCGACGGAGCGATCATCGGCGAGCCCACGTCGTTGCGACTGCTCAGCGCCCACAAGGGGTCAGTTCGTCCGGTCATCGAGCTGACCGGAAGGTCCGCGCACGCGGCCGCACCGCGTGCGGGCATCAACGCGATCAATGCCGTCGGCCCCTTGCTCGCGCTGATCGAAACGCACGCAGCAGAGCTCGGCGAACGCGTACACCCGCTAACCGGTTGCCCGACAATGACTCCCGTGCTCATCGCCGGTGGTGAGGCCCCCAACGCGGTCCCGTCCTCTTGCCGTGTCACCCTCGACCGGCGTCTGGTCCCCGGTGAGACGGCCGAGGCCGCCCTCACCGAAATCGAGGCACTGCTGGCAAGATTCAACGCCGAGAATGCGCCAGTGACTGCGGCGATCGTCGAATGCGCGCCGAGTACCGGCGGCCCGTCGCAGACCGCAGACAGCGACCCGTTCGTGATTTCGTGTCGGCGGGCACTCGACGAAATCGGTGCCGACTCGACGCTCAGCGGTTTGATCGTCAACTGCGACATGACGCACTTCCGGGCGGCTGGCATCCCAACCGTCGTGATCGGGCCCGGTGAGCTGGAGGTCATGCACGTTCCCGATGAGTCGATCGACGTCGATGAGCTGCGCCGCGCCGTCGATGTCTACGAGGCCATTCTGCGCCGGGTCCTGGCGTCGTGAAACTGGCGGTCGGACAACTGCCCACACGAAATACCGTGGCAGAGAACGCCGCCGCAGCGGCGGTGCTGGTGCGTGACGTGCGGGACCATGGCGCCCAACTGCTTCTGCTACCGGAGCTGTTCCTCAGCGGGTACCGTCCCGAAGCCGTCGGGGCGGACCCAGATCGCTGGGCCGTCAGTCTCGATGACCCGCGCCTTGACCCGCTGGTGCAAGTGATCCAAGAGTGTGGTGTCGCAGTCGCCCTCGGAGCCGCGCTGCAAGACACCGCCACGGGTGAACTGCACAACGCCATGCTCTGGCTCAGCGCCGACGGGGGCGTCCAGCACGTGTACTCGAAGGTGCACCTCTGGACCGCCGAGCAGCCCGTTTTCACGCCCGGTGACCGCCAGGCCATCGTGCACTTCCACGGTCTGCGTCTGGGAATCGGAATCTGCTATGACGCAGGATTTCCCGAGTTCGTCCGGTCCTACGCGCACGAGGGTGTAGATGCCGTGCTGTTCAGTTCTGCCTTCGCCGTGGGGCCAGAACAACACCGCTACGGCATCTACCATCCGGCTCGCGCGTTGGAGAACGGCGTCTACGTTGCCGTCGCCAACTGTGTCGGTGCCATTGATGCGAACGAATACTTCGGACATTCGCAGATCTACGACAGGCAGGGGCGGTGTCTAGTCGACGTCGCCGCAGAAGATCGATTCGGCCTCGCCGACATCACCGACGAGAACGGTGTCGAACTCGTCGACTATCTATCCGACCTACGCCCCGCGATGTCGGGGCCCGACCAGTTCGAAGGATGAAGACCTTGGCGCCCACATTCGACCGCAGTGAATACGCCGCACGCGTTCAGAGCTTCCAGACACGTTTGACCGCACTTGATCTGGACCTTGCTGTCGTCACCGGCCCGGAGAACATCTGTTATCTGACCGGACATCAAACCCCTGGCTACTACACCTACCAATGCCTGGTGTTGCCCCAGGTGGGCGAGCCTGCGCTGCTGACAAGGGAAACCGAGACGATCAACGGTAGGCAAACGACGTTCCTGACACACATCGTCGGCTATCCGGATATCGCCGACCCCCTGGACCGGACCGCCGATCTGGTCGCCGAACTCATCGGCTCCGGTCGCCGGATCGGACTCGAGGAAAGGTCGTGGTTCCTGACCCCCGCCCAGCACCGGCAGTTGGTGAACGCTCTCGCGCCCCGCTCGGTTCATCCGATCGACGACGACCTGGCGGAACTGCGGCTGATCAAGTCGCCGGCGGAGATTGACCAGATCCGCACGGCCGCCGAGATCAGCAACGCCGGCGTTCGCGCCGCCGCACTCGCCGCGGCGCCGGGCGCTCGGGAGCGCGACGTGGCGGCGGCCGCGTTCGCCACGATGATCACCTCGGGGTCCGAATATGTCGGCATGGAGCCGTTCGTCGCCTCCGGCCCGCGCGCGGGCACCATCCACGCGAGTTGGACTGACCGGGTGATCAACAAGGGCGAGGGTGTGCTCGTCGAGCTTGCGGCCGCCAACGGCCGCTACCACGCGCCGTTGATGCACACCGTGTGGACCGGGCCGCTCCCCGAGTTCGAAGCCCGGATGGCCAAGGCCTGCCAGGAAGCACGCGATGAGACCATCGCGTTGGTGTCGCCTGGCCACACTCCCGCCGAGGCGCACGCGCGTTGCAGGGAGGTCATCGATTCCCATGGGTTGCTCGACACCTACCGCAAGCGCAGCGGCTACTCGGTGGGCATCGCCTTCGCTCCGGATTGGGGTGAGGGACACATTCTCTCGCTCAAGGAAACCGAACACCGCTCCTTCGAACCCGGGATGGTGGTGCACGTCGTGCCGACCTTGCGCGAAGGTGACAAGGCGGGCTTCGGCTTCTCCGGCACCGTCGTGATCACCGAGGACGGGCCCGAAGTCATCACCTCGTGCGCGCTCACCGACCTTGCTGCGCAGTGACCGCATCGGACCAAGTCCGTCCCCAAGGTCGGTACCAGCCCGCCGTCATCTCGGGGAACACCGTGGTGTCGGCGGGGATGACGCCGCGGGTTGACGGCGTGCTCGCGGTCAGCGCCTGCGTCGGTTCGGACGAGCACGCAGGTGACATCGCCGTCCAGCGTGCCGCCGAACTCGCCGGCCACGCGGTCCAGCGCGCGATCGACGCCTGTCGTCAGGTGCTGCCGGAGGGCGCTGGGCTGGTGCGCCCGATCAGCTTGACCGTCTACGTCCGGTCGCGCACCGACTTCACCCGACACAGCGAGGTGGCCGACGGCGCGTCCAGCGTCGTTGCCCAGTGGTTCGATGGGCAGCTGCCTGCGCGGGCCGCGATCGGGGTGAGCAGCCTGCCCGGCGGAGCGCCCGTCGAGGTCGTGCTGGTTGCCGAATGGGCTGCTCGGTGACGCACATCTTTCTGCGCGAGCAGACGCAAAAGTGCCCCAAATCCAAGGATTTGGGGCACTTTTACGTCTGGTGGCCGCGCTATCCACAGCCCGTCAGCCCACTTATTTCGCGAAGCTGCCGCCGCGATAGAGCATCGAAGGCATGTCGCTCGACGAAGTCTTCGCCGTACACGGTGGCGTCGTGACCACGCAACAACTCCTCGCGGTGATGTCGTATCGGACACTCGTTCGGCGAATTCGCGACCGAAGAATCCTTCGTGTCTGGCACGGCGTATACGCGCAGAGCCCGCCAGACCCCATGTGTCGGCTCCGCGCACTGGAACTGGTGTCGGGCACCACGATCGTCGCGTGCATGAGCACCGCGGCGGATCTGTACGGCTTCGACACCGAGAGAGATCGTCGGATTCACGTCCTCGATCCCGGCGTCCGGATGCGGCCCAACGTTGACTTGATGGTGCACCAGCGCACCGGAGGGCGGCTGCGGCGAGTGCGGGGCAGGCTTGCCACGGCGCCAGCCTGGACCGCGGTAGAAGTCGCACGGACACTTCGGCGCCCGCGCTGTTTGGCGACCCTCGATGCTGCGTTGCGCTCCGGCGCCTGCACGGCGGCTGAATTGGCGGAGGCCGTGGCGGACCAGAAGGGCCGACGGGGCATCGTCAGTGTTCGAGAGCTCCTCGCGTTCGCCGATCCTCGCGCAGAGTCGCCGATGGAGAGCGAAGCGCGCCTCGTCTTCATCGACGGTGGCCTGCCGCTCGCAGAGCTGCAGTACGAGATCGTCGACCGTCATGGCCGGCTGTGGCGGGTCGACTTCGCGTGGCCAGACGCGAAGGTGATCGCGGAATACGACAGTGAGGAATGGCATGCGAACCCCGACGCTTTCAAGCACGACCGGATGAAGACCGCCCGGCTACAGGAATGCGGCTGGACGGTGATCCCGATGGTGGTCGACGACATCCGACGGGCGCCG
>Ga0193743_1002609_pt1 | contig 12539 bp, 13 predicted proteins | sample L2c2metaG_FD_143038 | JGI IMG/M metagenome (GOLD analysis project Ga0193743, IMG submission 143038) | Soil microbial communities from a riparian zone of the East river system, Colorado, United States - L2c2 | ecosystem: Environmental > Terrestrial > Soil > Riparian zone | place: USA: East River... | reverse complement strand
CGCGGTTGCACGCGATCTCGGCCTCCGCGCGGGCGGTGTGCGCCACGACCTTGTCGTCGATCAGCGCGGTCGCGAAGGGGTCGACGAACTCGAAGTCGCGGAGGTCGTCGAGGACCGGGCCGCGCCATTCGGTCAACGCGCTCTGCAGGTGCCTACTGGCCTGTTCGAACTGACCTGCGGCGGCTGCCTGGACGCCTGCGGTCTTGTGCCCGATGAAGCGGCCGATGTCGCAGTGGGCGTCGGCGACCGACAGCCGGTAGCCAGGGGGTGCGCTGGCCAACACCGTCTTGGGGTCGAGCCCCGCGCCTGCCACCAGCCTGCGCAGGTTGGAGACATACGAGTGCAGGCTGGCCTTGGGCTCCGGCGGCGGGAACTGCTCCCAGGCGGCGGTGACCAGCGAGTCGCTGCTCACCGGCCGATTGCGGCTCATCACCAGCATCGCCAGCACGGCCCGTTGCTTGGGCGTGCCCAACGGCAGTGGTGCGCCGTCGACGCTCATCTGCAACGGCCCGAGAACGCCGAAGTCGAGAATCATCACCGCTGATTGTGCCGCCTGCGGTGGATGCGTGGTGTAGATCTGAGTGGAACGTGTTCTAGTTTTCGACTGCTCGGAAGGGATGGCGACATGGCGTTGCGGGTCGTTCAGTGGGCGACAGGCGGGGTGGGCATCGCCGCGATCAAGGGGGTGCTCGAACACCCCGACCTCGAACTGGCCGGCTGTTGGGTGCACTCGGAGGCCAAGAGCGGCAAGGACGTCGGCGACATCATCGGCACCGCAGCGCTCGGCGTCACCGCCACCAACGACGTGGGCGCGATCATGGCACTGGACGCCGACGCGGTGATCTACGCGCCACTGATGCCCAACCCCGACGAGGTGGCTGCGCTGCTGAAATCCGGCAAGAATGTGGTGACCCCGGTCGGATGGTTCTATCCGGGCGAGAAGGAAGCCGCACCATTACGCGCGGCGGCCCTGGATGGCAACGTCACGTTGCACGGCACCGGCATCGCACCCGGCGGCATCAGCGACAAGTTCCCGCTGATGATTTCGATCATGTCCACCGGCGTGACATTCGTTCGCGCCGAGGAGTTCTCCGACCTGCGTACCTATGACGCGCCCGACGTCTTGAGGTACGTGATGGGTTTCGGGGACACCCCGGAGAAGGCGCTGACAGGACCGATGCAGAAACTGCTCGACGGCGGCTTCATCCAGTCCGTGAAGATGATCGTCGACAAGGCGGGGTTCAACGTCGACCCGAAGATCCGCGCTACCCAGGAGATCGCGGTGGCGACCGCACCCATCGACTCGCCGATGGGCGCCATCCAGCCCGGCCAGGTCGCGGCCCGAAAGTTCCACTGGGAGGCGCTCGTCGGCGACGAGGTCGTCGTCCGGGTCACGGTGAACTGGTTCATGGGCGAGGAGAACCTCGATCCCGCATGGACATTCGGCCCCGCGGGGCAGCGCTACGAGATCGAGGTGAAGGGCAATCCCGATGTCAGGGTGAGCTTCAAGGGATTCCAGTCCGAGTTCGGTGACGAACCCCCAGAGTCCGGCATCGTCGCCACCGCCGCGCACTGCGTGAACTCGGTCCCGGCGGTATGCGCGGCCGCCCCCGGCGTGGCCACCTACCTCGACCTGCCGCTGATCAGTGGGAAGGCGGCGCCGCACCTGCGGTGAGTTGCGCCACCGCGGGAAGCGAGGCGCTCCGAACGTGCGCTCAGGGTGAGAATCTCGCAAATTTCTCGCCCTGAGCGCGCACTCGGCGCGAGAGTGGGTCTAGGGATTCCAAACTAACGCGCGATCAGGCCGCCGTCGACCGTGATGACCTTGTTGGTGAGATAACCGTTGCGCAGCATGGTGATTGCCATGTCGGCGATCTCGTCGGGCCGTCCCACCCGTCCCACCGGGATGGGCACCGGCGGCGTACCGGTTTCCAGGTCCGCGGGGAACATCTTGGTGTCGCCGACCAACGCAGGGGCCAGCGAGTTGACCGTGACGCCGTCCGCCGCGACCCGCGGCGCGAGGTGGTGCATCAGCCCGTGCAGGCCCGCCTTGCTCGCAGCGTAGTGGGCGCCGACGACGCCACCGCTGAACGCCGCGACCGATGAGATGAACAGGATTCGGCCGAACCGCCGCTCGATCATCCCGGGCAGCAGCTGCTGAGCCAACAGGAACGGCGCGGTGAGGTTCACCGCCAGCGTGGCGTTCCAGGACGCGAGATCGATGTTCTCCTGCCAAGTCCACGGGCGTAGGCGGCCACCTCCTCCGCGTCGTCGCCGTGGCGGCCGTAGGCCAGGCACACGTCGACGCCCTCGTCGGCCAGTCGCCGGCCGATGGCCTTGCCGATGCCGCCCGACGCGCCGGTGAGCAGTGCGACGCGACCCGCCAGGCCCGTCACGGCCGCACCAGGATCCGGATCGGGTCGCCGTCGGCCTTGTCCAGCTTCTCGATGCCCAGTGCGACGTCCTCGAGGGGCACCACGGCACTGATCGAGCGCGACAGGTCGAGTCGTCTGAGGGATACCAACTGCGCCAGCGTGCCGATATCGGCGTTCTGGTAGCCGAGATGGCCGAGCACCTGCCGCCTGAACAGGTTGAAGATCGACGTCGGGCCAATGGTTGGCGCGTCGGCGCTCATGCCGACGCCGACCAGGCGGCCGCCGACCGTCAGGCTGTTCAACGCCTGCTCGAACGTCGACTTCAGCCCGACCGCATCGAACGCGACGTCGAGATTCCGGCCGCCGGTGGCCTCGGAGATCTTGGCGGGGAGGGCGGGGTCGCGGGCGTCGAACGCATAGTCGGCTCCAACGGCGAGCGCCCGGTCGAGAATGGCGGGCTTGATGTCGACGGCGACGATCGGTGCGGCGCCGACGAGGCGGGCCAACTGGACCATGTGGGTGCCGAGCCCGCCGACGCCCCACACCCCGACGGACTCACCGATGCCGACGTTGGCGGTTCGGACGACCGCGCCGAACGGCGTCGACACTGCGTCGGCCAGGATCGCCGCCTGTTCCAGCGGCACGTTGTCGGGAACCCTGGTGAGGCCGAAGGCTTGAGCCACGGTGTACTCCGCCCATGCGCCGTCGTAGGCGAAGGCCATCAACCGGATGCGCAGGCAGTTCGACACATCGCCGCGTCGGCAGTTCACGCACTCCAGGCACGGCCGGCCCGCGGCCACCACCACCCGGTCGCCCTCGGCCCATCCGGTCACCCCGGGTCCGAGCTTGGCGACGGTGCCCGACGCTTCGTGCCCCTGTGTCACCACGGGCAGTTGTGCAGGGAAGGTCCCGTTGATCAGGCTCAGGTCGGAATGGCAGATTCCGCAGAACGCCACCTTGACCAGAACCTCGCCGGGGCCGGGCTCCGGGATCGGAACATCCTCCACCGCAATCTTTTTGGTATCGGCGTAGAACCGCTGGGCTCTCATCGTGTTGGCCATGTCCCTCCTTCTAGGGAATTCGATAGAACGGGTTGGGTAGCAGGTAGGTCCGCTCGGCGAAGCCGCCCTCGAGATCCGACGGCTGATCGCCAATGTTGGCGATGATGGTGTAGCCGCGTCCCTGAATGTCGGCACGCTGCGGGGCCTTGAAGTCGGCTGCCGAGGCGAAGTGCGCGCCAACGGGTTCCATGATCAGCTGGGTGTATCCGGTGTAGCCGACGGCGGCCAGGTTGCGTTCGGTGGCGGCGCGTTGCGAGTCGTCACGTCCGGTGATGAAGAAGACCGCCGCGCCGCGGTCGCGGGCCGCAGTGAAGACGTCCATCGTCGGCCCGATGATGGTGGATTGGCCGGTCAGGTCCCAGGCCCGCCAACCGCACGGCCCGTGCGGCAGTTCGGCGCAGGGTCCGTCGATGACGCGGCCGAAGTCGTTGGCCTTGATGACTTCCCAATTGGACAGCGCGGTGTCGTCGATGTCGAACACCACCGCCGGTCGCTCTACCCGCGGCGCCTCCTCGTCGATCCAGGTGACCGCGGGCGCAGCGGCCAGTTGGAGATCGGTCAGATAGGCGCCGCTGTCGTAGTACTGGATGGCGTCGATCTTGAGGTCGCCGATGTTGGCCGGCTGGACCGGCGGCGGGACGATCGGTGCGGGCGGCGCGGGCGGTTCCGCGGCGGCCGACGCTGTGCCGGCGACCAGCACGATCGCGGTCGCGACTGCCGCGAGTGCGCTACGTCGGACCATGCGATGAACCCTACGTTTTGGCTCCAAGCACCCGCTGCAGGTCGGGCTTCATCTGCTGCAACTGCTGGCCCCAGTACGCCCAGTCGTGGGTTCCCGATGGCGGGAAGTTGAACACGCCGTTCGTGCCGCCCCCGGCGAGGTACTGGTCCTGAAACGCGATGTTGGTCTTCAGCGTCGAGGTTTCCAGGAGGCCGCCGCCCGGATTGCCCGCGGCGCCGAGATCGCCTGCCGTGCCGTCGCCGCAGTACACCCAGATGCGGGTCTTGTTCGCGACGAGCGTGGGGATCTGCAGCGTCGGGTCGTTGCGCGCCCACGCGGGGTCGCTGGGCGGGCCCCACATGTCCGACGCCTTGAAGCCGCCCGCGTCGTTCATCGAGATGCCCACCAACCGCGGCCAGAAACCCTGGGAGAGGTTCGTGAACCCCGAGAGCGAGCCCGCGTAGATGAATCGGTCGGGGTGGTAAGCCCCGTAGATCAGGGCGGGCGCGCCACCCATCGACAGACCCACGACCGCGTTGCCGCTCGGTGAGACGTTCTTGTTCTCCGCCAGCCACGCGGGCAGTTCCTCGGTGAGGAAGGTTTCCCACTTGTAGGTCTGGGTGGTGCCGTTGCCGACGGCGGGTTGATACCAGTCGGCGTAGAAACTCGACTCGCCACCGACGGGCATCACCAACGAGAGTCCGGACTTGTAGTACCACTCGAACGCCTGGGTATTGATGTCCCAGCCGTTGAAGTCGTCCTGCGCGCGTAGGCCGTCGAGCAGGTAGACCGCGTGCCGACCGCCGCCCTGAAACTCGACCTTGATGTCGCGGCCCATCGCTGCCGAGGGCACCTGCAGGTACTCGATCGGCAGGCCATCGCGGGAGAACGCCGACGCAGGCACCGCACCGCCCCAGAATCCGACGACCGCAGCCAGCAGCACCGCGCTCGCGGCGGCTCCCAGCGTTCTGCGCAGCATGTTGGCGAGGTTCGGCACGCCATTCTCCTGATCGACCCTGGGGCTTGACGACGGAAACGATTGCGGTGAGCGGTCGGTTACGCCTTCGAATGAGGCACTGGCCAAACCGCTTCGGGGCGCACACGATTGACGCGCCGCCTGTGCAGAGCCTATGAGAAACGTCGTTGATTAGCTAGTCGAAGTTTCTGTGGTCTGTGCCACCTGGCACACTCGGCTTCCGTGACGAAGCGCGGACTGGTGCTGGCCGGTGGTGGACTGGCGGGCATCGCCTGGGAGACCGGCATTCTGTGTGGCATCGCCGACGTGGCTCCTGAGGCGGCGCAGGCGTTACTGGGCTCCGACGTGCTGCTCGGCACCTCGGCGGGCTCGACGGTTGCCGCTCAGCTCGGTAGCGGTGCCTGCCTCGACGAGCTCTTCGCCCGTCAGGTCGCCGAGGAGTCGCACGAGATCGATTCCGGGGTGGACGTCGACGACATCGCCGAGTTGTTCGTCACCGCGATGACGACGCCCGGCGCCACCAAGGAGCACAAGCTGCAACGCATCGGCGCCATCGCGCTGGCCGCCGACACCGTCGCCGAGCCGGTCCGCCGCGCCGTGATCGCCCATCGGCTGCCGTCGCACCAGTGGCCCGCGCGGGTGTTGCGGCTGACGGCGATCGACGCCGTCACTGGGGAGCTGGTGGTCCTCGACGGCGACTCGGGGGTGGAACTCGTCGATGCGGTGGCCGCCAGCTGCGCGGTGCCGGGAGCCTGGCCGCCCGTCACGATCGGCGATCGCCGCTTCATCGACGGTGGGGTGTGCAGCACGGTGAACATGTCCGTGGCCGGGGACTGCGACGCCGTCGTCATCCTCGTGCCTGCGGGGGAGAACTCGCCGTCGCCGTTCGGCGGTGGCGCCGCGGCGGAGATCGCCGAGTTCACCGGTGAGACGATGGCCGTGTTCGCCGACGACGCGGCGCTGGTCGCATTCGGCCGCAATCCGCTCGACCCGGCGTGCCGGATCCCGTCGGCCCTCGCCGGACGCGAACAGGGCCGCCGCGAGGCCGGTCGCGTCGCGCGGTTCCTAGGGGCTTGATTCAGGGGCCGGTATTTCGAGTGCTGAGCCAACGCCGAGGGCATCGAGCGCCGCGGCGGCGAGTTCCTGACCGATCTCGATGACCTCGTCGGCGCGATGGAACTCCAGGCTCCGGCATGCGGTGCGTGGTACCTCGATGAGCAGGTCGGGCGGATAGGCCGCCAGGGTGTGGCGCATGAGCGCGGCCTGCGCGATGTCGATGGTGCGGTTCATCACCTCGAAGCTGCCCAGCCTGGGCACCGACGCCTCTTTGTCGTCGTGGTCGTCGATCTCAACGCCGTCGCTGGTGAACCGATTGAGTACCGTCCGGGCAGCGGGCGTGTCGAGCACCGTGCGGGCCGTCGACGTATCGAGCAAAGCCGTTGTGCTGCGCCACATTCGGCTGAGCAGTTCAGTCGTCGGCCCCGGTTCGGGTGGCGCCCCTGTTCGGTTGGGGTCGGCGCCGCCGAGGCTCACGGCGATGGTCAGGTCGGCATTGACCGCGGCGATCGGCGCCATCGGCAGCGGGTCGAGAATGCCGCCGTCGGCGAGCAGGCGGCCGTCGAGCACGTGGGGCTTGATCACTCCAGGTATCGCGATGGAGGCGCGAATGGCTTCGTCGACCGGCCCGCGCTGCAGCCACACCGACTTGCCCGCAATCAGATCCGTGGTCACCGCCGTGTAGGGGATGGGCAGGTCCTCGATCACGGCCTCGCCGAGGATCTCGCGGACGGCGTCGAGGATCTTCTCAGCGCGCAACACTCCCGCCGAGGTGAGCGACGGGTCGAGCAGTCGCAGCACTGCGCGCTGCGTCAGCGAGCTCGCCCAGGTGGCGTACTCGTCGAGCTTGCCCGCGGCCTCCAGCCCGCCGACCAGTGCACCCATCGACGATCCGGCGATGCCGACGATCTGGTGGCCGCGGTCGCGCAACTCGTTGATCACGCCGATGTGTGCGTATCCGCGGGCCCCTCCGCTCCCGAGTGACAGTGCGACCCGCATGGCAACAGTCTGCCCGTCCGCCGTCAGGTCGACTTCATCAGCCGCTGTGATATCGGCGCCAACACCCGCCGGGGCACGAACCGGCTGGACAGCGCCACCGCCGTGTTCGTCAGGCCGGAAACGACCGTGGGAGTTGACTTGTCGAGCGCCCTGAGGGCGGTGTCGACGACCTGCTTCGGTGTCTGGCGGCCGCGGGTCAGGAACTCCTCCCCGGTGCGGGCGAAGAACTCGGTCTCGGTGGCGCCCGGGCACAACGTCAGCACGCGCACCCCCTTTCCCTTGGTTTCCTGCCACAGCGCCTCGGTGAACGAGAGCACGAACGCCTTGGTGGCGCCGTACACGGCCATGCTCGGCGTCGGTTGGAACGCCGCCGTCGAGGCGACGTTGATGATCACGCCGTGCCGCGCCCGGGTCATCGCCGGGAGGAAGCGAGCCGTGAGATCGACGAGGGTTCCGCAGTTCAGCTGGATCTGCGCGGCGTTGCGTTCGGGATCCTGATCGACGAAGTCGCCGTGCAGTCCGACGCCGGCGTTGTTGATGAGAACGTCGATGCGACGGCCGCGGCCGCTGACTTCATCGGCTAGTTTCGCCCCCGAACCCGGCACCGACAGATCCGCCGCGATGACGTCGACCTCGATGTCGGGATGGCGTGCCAGAAGGGTGGTGCGCAGCTCCTCGAGCTTGTCGAGGCGACGGGCGACCAGCACCAGGTTGGCGCGACGTTGCGCGAGCTGATGGGCGAACTCCTCGCCGATCCCGCCGCTCGAGCCCGTGATCAGCACCGTGTCATTGGCCAGGTCCATCCGCTTCTCCCCGCTGTGAAACCGAATTCGGACGGCGATTTCCGCTGGATCCATCATGCATCGGAACACTTCGCTCGGTAGTGATCGACTGCAGGGACCCGCGCCGATTGGCCGACTTCTACGGCGGGCCGCTCGGTGGCGTGCCGGTGGCCGAGGACGACACCTGGGTGGTACTCACCGATTTGGACGTCGCGGTCGACGATGTCGGGGAGGCCGAACGAAATGTGTTGGCGCTAGGGGCGACCCGGGTGACGCCGTCGGTGAGAATCATTCCCGGGTCTATCGCGACCCGGCGGGACACACGTTCTGGCTGGTGTGGGGTGTGGGCTAGCAGCCGACGCGGCAGAAGAACGCGGCCGCGAGGAGGCCGATGATCAGCGCGATCTGCGGTTGCCCGCTGGATGCGGCGACGACGACACCGGTGATCGAGGCGATGGCGATGAGGAGGAGGACGATGCCGAGCAGCACTTTCGTGCCGTTGATCGATCCTCCGGCGGCGCGCGGAAGCGCGTTCTGGCGCTGCCCGATGGGGCCGTCCTTAGATCCGACCATTGGACATCCCTTCAAGTGATGAGGAGCACATTCTACCCATATTTGTGATTGGCGCCACAACATGTAGACGCGCTAAATGCCTGCGTGTCGGGTCTTTCCGCACCGCAGGCACCGGCAGGCATCGCGCCGCAGGACCGGCTTTCCGGCCGTCGTGATTTAAAGGCGGCGATCAGCCGCAGAGGGCGATCAGCCGCACAGGTCGTCGGCGGCGGCTTCGACCGCGACGATGACCGCAGCCTGGCGGCCCGGCGAGAGTTGCGACCACGGCGTGTTGAACGTGCCCGGTCCCGGCGCGTCCGACGACTGCACGCTGGCCAGGAACGGCTCGAACTGCGCCTTCTGGTCACCGCCTTGCTCCGTCATCCACACCTTCGCAGCGTGACAGGCCTGGAAGTACTCATCCTCGGTTGATTCGGCGGGTGTGCCCACCGCGGTGGTCACGCCGTTGGGGGAGACACTGACGGCACCCGGCGCGGCCGTGTGGGTCTCATTTGTCGTCGCCGTGGTGGGCGTCGCCGACGCCACGGACGTGGATGTCGGGGGCGACGGATTGCCGCCCTCGGACCCCGGCGAGCAGCCGGCGAGGACGGCGGAAATGGCCGACGTCGCGGCAGTCACGGCCAGGATCGGGTAGCTGCGCATGCCGCCAATCTATGCAACACTCGCGACCGTGATGGACCGGACTACGTCTCAGGAGTGTTGTCGGGCTTGACGCCCGCCCCCTGCCCGTCCTTCTCTCCTGGAGTTCGTGTCGCCATGTCACTCGCATCCCCGTCCATCGTCGCGCCGACCCGCCTGCGGTTGCCCGACCTCTTGCACACCACCGACCGGGCCGCCGACGACGTGCTGTCCGGCCGCTACGACCACCTGCTGCCTGCCGGCGGCGCGCCCATCGACGAGCGGTGGTTCACCCGGCTCCACGGTGACGACGAACTCGACGTGTGGCTGATCAGCTGGGTACCCGACCGGTCCACCGAACTACACGACCACGGCGGGTCACTGGGGGCGCTGACCGTGGTGTCCGGCTCGCTGGCCGAGACGCGGTGGGACGGCGACGGCCTGAAGCACCGACGCTTGACCGCGGGCGATCAGGCCGGCTTCCCGCTCGGCTGGGTGCACGACGTGGTGTGGGCGCCCGAGCCGACGCACGTGGCCGGGCCCACCCTGAGCGTGCACGCCTACTCGCCGCCGCTGACCGCGATGTCCTACTACGACGTGACCGATCGGAACACGCTGCGTCGCGACCGCACCGAACTGACCGACAAACCGGAGGGCGACTAGTGGCGAGCCGCATCGACGCCGCGTTGGAATCCGCGCGGGCGAAGTTGACGCGGATCGAGGCGCATGACGTGCCGGGCGCGCTGGAGCGCGGCGCGCTGCTCGTCGACATCCGTCCCGCCGCGCAACGGGCGCTGGAGGGTGACGTCGCGGCCGCGCTGGTCATCGAACGCAACGTGCTCGAGTGGCGCTGCGACCCCTCCAGCGACGCCCGACTGCCCGAGGCGGTCGGCGACGACGTCGAGTGGATCGTGCTGTGCTCAGAGGGCTACACGTCGAGCCTGGCCGCTGCGTCGCTGGTCGACCTGGGCCTGCATGCCGCCACCGACGTGATCGGCGGCTACCACGCGCTGAAGGCGGTCGGCGTCCTGGCGGCGTTGAATTTTGGTTCGAACTGACACTATTCGTCCGAGCGCAGCAGCGGACGCAGCTTCTCCGTCTTGGCCGGGGTCCATCCCGGCGGCTGCAGGATCGCCGCCCACGCATTGGCCACGTCGCGCACGTAGACGTGGCCATGCCCGTCCGGTACGTCGACGGCCACCGCCATGTCGGCAGACACCTGCAGGAACGTCACGATGGGAATCCACTCCGTGCGTGGCGACACGTCGTAGCCGCGGGGTTCGCGCAGCCAGTCCGGCTTGGTGAACAGCAGGTCGGGACTCCACCACGCGATCGGGTCGGATGCGTGCTGCAGGTACACCACCCGCGGGTTGCCCCACGGATCGGCGGGCCTGCCGAGGTTCTCCGCCTTCGCCGCGAACCTGACGTTCTCGCCCTTGTCGTAGATGGGCAGCCACTCCGGTGAACCCTCGTCGCGGTTGCGGGTCAGATCGGTCCAGATGGTGTTGTTGAACGTCGGGCCGGAGAACAGCGCGCCGTCGGTGCGCGCGACGAGGTTGTTCAGGGCCAGGAACGGCGCCTCGCCGCCGAACGAGCCGAGGCTCTCGCCGAACACGACCAGCTTGGGACGGGTGTTCTCGGGCATCTCGCGGATCAACTCGTCGACGGCCTCGAACAGCGCCTGGCCGGCCTGTCGGGCGTTCTCCTTGTCGACCAGGAACGACAGCCAACTCGGCAGGAACGAGTACTGCATCGACACGATCGCCGTGTTGCCGTTGTACATGTACTCCAGCGCGGACGCCTCGGCCTCGTTGATCCAGCCGGTGCCCGTCGTGGTCGCCACGGCGACGACCGCGCGGTTCAGCCCGCCGGTGCGCTGCAGTTCCCTGGCGGCCAGCTCGGCGGTGGCCTTGATCCCGTCGGCGGAGTTCAGCCCGGCGTAGGCGCGGATCGGTTCGATTGCCCTGGCGCCGTTGAATTTCGAGAGATCGTCGACGGTGGGCCCGCCGGTCATGAAGATCCGGCCCTGATGGCCCAGCGACTCCCAGGTGACCAGCGACTGCGGCCCGCCCGAGCGCAACGTCGTGGTGGGCGCGGGGTTGTCGGGGTCGGTCTCGTTGTTGACCGATTCGAAGGTGTTGTTGAGCGCGCTCATCGCGACGCGGACGACGACACCGTTGAGCAGCGCGATGCTGATGACGATGAGCAGCACCACCACCACGACCGCCGAAACCCTGGGCGGCGCAAAGCGTTCCAACTGGCGTACCAGATAGCGCACCAGTTTGCCGACCAGCTGACCGAGCTCGACGAACGCGAACAGGACGACGATCGACAGCACGGCAGTCAGTGGGTGGTCCCAGAAGCCCAACCGGGGTACGCCCATGTAGTCGCGGACGTCGTCCTGCCATACGTGAAACCAGATGATGGCGAGAACTTGGCCGATGATGCCGACCGCGATGAGCCCCAACCAGGCCAGCCGTGGCGCAGATGGGCTGCTGTCCTTGGAACGCATGAAGCGAACCAGCCAGACCCCGAATACGCCGAGGCCGTAACCGATCGCGCCCGCGGCACCGCTCACCAGCCCCTGGAACAGCGGGCCGCGCGGCAATAGCGACGGCGTCATCGAGAGCCAGATGAACGCCAGCCCGACGGCGGTGCCGAAGAACGTGTAGTGGCGAAGCCACCAATCTGGCTTTGCCGGTGCAGGAGCCGGTTCAGGCTCTGCCGCAGGCGGATCGTCGGCGACGTCGGCCTTGGCGTCCGTGTCTGTCACGAACGCACTTTAACGGTGCGTGAACTTCGGCGGGCGCTTCTCGGTGAACGCCGCCATGCCCTCGGTCTGGTCGTCGGTGGCGAACGCGGAGTGGAACAGCCGGCGTTCGTAGAGCAGACCCTCGGCGAGGGTGGACTCGAACGCGCGGTTGACGGCCTCCTTGGCCATCCGCGACGCAGACAACGACATGCCGGCGATGGTGGCGGCGACGGCGTTCGCCTCTTGGAGCAGCGTGTCGGCCGGGACGACGCGCGACACCAGGCCGCTGCGGTCGGCCTCGGCGGCGTCGATGGTGCGCCCGGTCAGGATCAGGTCCATCGCCTTGGCCTTGCCGATGGCGCGGGTCAGCCGCTGCGAGCCGCCCATGCCGGGCAGCACACCGAGTTTGATCTCGGGCTGGCCGAACTTGGCGGTATCCGCGGCGATCAGAAGGTCGCACATCATCGCGAGCTCACACCCGCCACCGAGCGCGTAGCCGGCGACCGCCGCGATGGTGGGGGTGCGGGTGGCGGCGAACTTCGACCACGGCTCGAAGAAGTTCGCGGCGAACACGTCGCCGAACGACAGATCGGCCATCTCCTTGATGTCCGCGCCCGCGGCGCACG
>Ga0193743_1002608_pt1 | contig 12541 bp, 7 predicted proteins | sample L2c2metaG_FD_143038 | JGI IMG/M metagenome (GOLD analysis project Ga0193743, IMG submission 143038) | Soil microbial communities from a riparian zone of the East river system, Colorado, United States - L2c2 | ecosystem: Environmental > Terrestrial > Soil > Riparian zone | place: USA: East River... | reverse complement strand
GAGCGGTGGATGTCGAAGCGCTCGGGCTCGCCGAAGATGTCGGCGTCGAAGTTCGCCGAGACGTAGGTGAGGAAGATGTCCTTGCCCTCGGGAATCCGGACGCCCCCGATCTCCACCTCTCGCGTTGCGGTCCGTCGGACGCCGCGGGCGGTCGGCTGGTAGCGCAGCCCCTCCTCGATCGCCGCGGGCAACAGCGAGCGGTCCGCCACGACCTCTCGCCACTGCCGCGGATGGCGCAGTAGGAGCCGGAGGAACATCGGCACGAAGATTGCCGTCGTCTCGACGCCGGCAACGAGCAGGCTGTTCAGCACGCCGATGACCTCGACGTTGCTCAGCGCCGTGTCCCCCTCGGGAGTCCGCGCGTGGATGAGCCCCGAAATGACGTCCTCGCGAGGTCGGGCGCGTCGCTCGGCGACGAACTCGGTCAGGAACGCCATCATCCGCGTCGCCCGCTCCGCGATCGCCCGCTCCTGCTCGTCAGTGAGCGCCGGGGCGCCCAGGTTGAGCGCAAAGTAGTCCTGCGCCCACTGGTGCAGGTCGAGGTCCAGCGACTCGGGTAGTCCGGCCAGGTCAGTAATCATCAGCACGGTCATCGGCGACGAGAATTGGCCCATCAGGTCGGCCTCGCCATCCGCCACGATCGCGTCGATCAGCTGGTTGCAGCGGCGCCGCATGCCCGGCTCGGTGGCTGCCACAGCCTTGGGAGTGAGCGCCACGTTCGCCAGGCGCCGGATCCGGGTGTGCACCGGCGGGTCTGAAAGGGTCATCGCGCGCAGTCCCGGGTGGCCGTCCGGGAACGCCGCCTGCAGCACCGGCGACTCCATCGGCTTGAACTTGTTGGTGTAGCGCGAGGAGAAGCTTCGCGTGTCCCGAAGAACAGCCATGATGTCGCTGTGTCGGGTGAAGATGTAGAGATCGAGTGGCGCGTGGTAGAAGATCGGCGCTTCCGTGCGGGCCTGCTGTAGCCATGGCTCGGCGTTCTCCGCGGCAGCCGCGGACATCGGGTCGTAGGGCTGCTCGTGAGCGAACGGACAGCGCGGGACGTCGGCCAGGTCAACGTCGGCGGTTGCCTCGGTGTCTGTCATGGTGTCACTGCCCCGGGCGACTCCACGAGCGCGACGGCGTTGGCCCAGGTCTGGTCGCGACAGGGGTACTTGCGCGGTTCAGGAATGGTCACCTGGACTTATCTCCTCGGCGCTGATCTAGATGACGGTGCGGGTCGACGACGCATTCGATCCGAAGGCCGCGGGTCTGCTAGGTGGAACGTGGTCGCGGCACGTGCACTCAGCCTGTGGCGAAGGTAGCCCAGCTCTTGATGGCGAAGTCGTTGCCGTCCGGCACGACCTCCACCGCGTGTGCACCGCCGAAGTGCGCCGGCACAACCAGGGCATTCTGCGCCGCAGCCAACGACAACACCTTCCGCCGAGAGGCCCTGGCCTGTTCCGGGTCCTCGCAGAAGCAGCTGTTCCAGTCCGGCCGGATGATCTGCACCGGACTGTGCATCAGATCGCCGACGAACACCGCCCGGTCGCTACCGGACCGCAGGGTGAGCACCCCGAGGCCGGGTGTGTGGCCAGGTGCCACCTGCAGCGAGAGGTTCTCGTCCACGTTGTGGGTGTCGTCCCAGAACACCACCTGACCAGCCCGGTGCACCGGTGCGATGCTGTCCTCGAACACGTTCTGGTTCAGCAGTTTCCCCCTTTGGGTGTGTCCGTTGACCGGGTTCCAGAACTCGAAGTCGGCACGATTGAACAAGTACTGGGCGTTCGGGAAGGTTGGCACCCACTCACGGTCCCTCAGCACGGTGTTCCACCCGACGTGGTCCACGTGCAAGTGCGTGCAGATGACCACGTCGACCTCCTCCGGGCGTACCCCGGCCTGGGCCAATCGGTCCAGGAAGTCGGTCTCCAGGTGGCCGAACACCGGGAAGTGCGGGCGGTCCTTGCCGTTGCCTGCTCCGGTGTCCACCAGGATCGTCCGCCCGGCGCTGCGCAGTACGAACGTCTGCAGGCAGGCCTGCGCCTGGTTGGTCTCGGGGTCCCAGTAATTGGGCGCCAGCCAGCTCTGATTGCTCTCCCAGGTGGCCGGGTCGCTGTCCGGGATGAACTCCGTACTTGTGGCAAACGGGCCGTTCTCCACCTCCGGGACGCGCGTGACTTCGACATCGCCGAGCTGCAAAATATCCATCGACGCTCCTGGTGATCAGCGGTGCCCACTCAATGGAGCAGCACACCGCGGCGGGCAATACCTCTGCGAAACAAGTCGAGCCCCAGAGACCTGGACATGCGGCCCAGGTAGAGCTATCTCAGCGCCGCGGCCGGTGGTCAAACCAGGTGACTTTCGTGGCCTCGCCAATAGCGCGCTCGGACATCCCTTTTGAGGATCTTCCCGGTGGCGTTGCGGGGCAACGCGTCGACCACGTCCACAGACTTCGGGCATTTGTAGGAGGCGAGATGCACGCGGCAGTGGGCCAGCAGCTGGGCCGGGTCGATCGTGTGCCCGGTGGCGGCCACCACCACTGCCCGAGGTACTTCCCCCCACTTCTCGTCCGGCACCCCAACCACCGTGACGTCCAAGACCGAGGGGTGCTCGTCCAGTACGCGCTCGATCTCCGCGGGATAGATGTTCTCTCCACCGCTGATAATCAGATCCTTGATCCGATCGGTCAGGTACAGGTAGCCGTCCTGGTCCAGGTGGCCGCCGTCGCCGGAGCGGTACCAGCCATCCTCGGTGATCACCGAGGCGGTGGCCTCCGAATTGTTCCAGTAGCCACCCATCAACTGGTCGGTATGGATCCACACCTCGCCGGGATGACCGGTTGGGACCGGTGCGCCGGTATGCACGTCGCGGATCTCAACACATGCTCCGGTGATGACCTTTCCGGCGGAGAGCAGCCGGTGCTCGTTCGCGGTGTCGGTGTGCTCGGCCTGACCCAGCATGGTGACCACACCGGCCGCCTCGGTCATCCCATAGACCTGAGCGAACCCGCCCGGGAACACCTTCATGCAGGCCCGCAACACTGAAAGTGGAATCGGTGAGGCCCCGTAAAACAACCAGCGCAGCGCGGAGAGGTCGTGGGCGGCCGCGCTGGGCAGCGCGGCGATGATGCCCATCAGCGCCGGCACCAGGAAGGTATGAGTGATCCGCTCACGCTCCAGCACGTCCAGCAGCCCGACCGGGTCCGGCGTACGCGACACCACCATTCGTGCACCTTCGGCCAGCGATGTGCCGAATAGCACAACGGATGCGATATGGAACATCGGCATGGCGAACAGAGCGGAGTCGCCGCTCCGCCATTCCAGACTGGACTCCATGTTCGCGCAGAGTGCCAGAACTGAGCGGTTCGGTAGCACCACACCCTTCGGGTGCCCAGTCGTACCAGAGGTATACAGCTGCAACACGCCGTGCTCCGAGACGGCGCGGTACGCCTGGCGGCTTGGCTCGACATCCAGCCAACCCTCATACTCGTCCGCCGACCCGCCGATCTGGATGACTCGCCGCACCGTGGTCAACCGATCTCCCAACGAGGCCACCACCTCGGCGAACTCCGCGCCGACAAAAAGCACCGTGGCGCCCGAGTCGTTGAGCACGTACTCGATCTCGGCGGGCGCCATCCGAAAGTTCACCAGTACGTTTGTGGTACCGACCTGGGCGCAGGCCAGGCTGATTTCCAACCACGACGGATGGTTGAAGTCCAGCAGCGCCACCCGGTCTCCAGGACCCAGCCCGGCGGCCACCAGTGCCGCCGCGCCCCGGGCCACCCGGTCGCCCAGCTGCGCCCACGTCCATCCCTCGTCGCCATAGCGCAACGCCTCGGCATCTGGATGCGCTCTAACCTGGCGGACGAGCAGGTCGTAGACCGTGTTGGGCTGCTGGGCCATTCGTACTCCAGGTCGTCGGGGCGAAAGGACACTGTCAGCTTGCCGTCGCCCTGTCGAAATTCCGTATACGACCGGTCACCGCGAGCGCGGCGCGACGCGAGGGCTCGGCCGCGAAGGTCTTTCATTTCTTCCTGGGGGACGCGGACCGGGAGCTGATCGAGGGCAAGCGAGGGGCCGACAACGGCTGGGGCTCGCCGTGCAGACGACGACGGCGCGGCATCTGACCGAGAGGTACGGGCGGGCCGCGGGCCGCGGCCCAGAACCCGGCGGGTGATCGAACCGGACGAGACCCCGATGGCGAGTGTCAAGCGCGGTGGGTTGCGCGGAGAACTGACGTTCTCTAGGCTCCGCACAGACGGAGAGCGATCGTTCTCCCACTGCTGCCCAGCGGCCCTGAGCCACTGCCGACTCGCCGAAAGAGGTCACTGTGAACCAGCGACCGCCGCTCCCGCCGTTCTCCCACCAGGACGCGTTGACCAAGGTTCGGGCCGCGGAGGACGCCTGGAGCGGGGTGTTACTGAACGACCCGACCGACGTGCCGGCCGAAGTCGTGAATTAGCAACGCGGAATCGCCGAGCCGTCGGCGCTCAGGGCGGACGGCCGCTGGGCGCGGTGAGGCCGGTGGCGGTGGCCTGGAGGAGGCGGGTGAGGCGTGGTTCGAAGTCGAGCGCGGCGTGGCCCCAGCTGGGTTCCTGGGCGTAGAGCTGGGCGAGTGTGGCGGTGGGATGGGCGAGTTGCCAGAGGTTGGCGGTCAGGCCCAGGGCCGTCGTGATGAGGTCCTGGACCTGGCCGGTGGTCATGGTGCCGGTAGTGGTCAGGGTGTCGACGATGATGTCGTAGGCCGCGAAGGAGTGCGTTTTGTAGCGGCGGGCGCGTTCGATGCCGACCTCGCCTTCGAGGCTGAGCGGTACGTGGGTGAGCAGGTCGCAGAACAGCGGCAGTGAGGTGAGGGTCGCGCTCACGGCGGCGGCGGTCTCGGGCGGTGTGAGGCCTCGGGCGCCGGTGAGATGGGCGGTGAGGGTGTCGCGCCACTGGTTCCAGCCGCGTTCGGCGAGTTCGAGTAGGAGTTCTTCCTTGCTGTCGAAGTAGCGCCTGATGGCGGAGGGGTGCAGGCCGGCGGCTTCGGTAACGGCCGCGAGGGTGATGTGGCGGACCCCGCCGCGGTCGGCGGCCAGGGCCCGGGCGGCATCCAGGAGGTTTTCGGCGCGGCGGAGTTTGGCCTCCTGCGAGCGGGCTCGTCGATGCATCCCTCACTGTAACGCTCGCGGGATGCGTTAAAATAACGCAATGCGATTGCGTTGAATGGCCGTGATCGGCTCAGCGCATCGCGCCCACCGACGGAGGGAGACCGGTCATGCATGCCGCAGTCGTCACACGTTTCGGGGACCCAGAGGTCTTGGAGCTCACCGAGCTGCCGGACCCGCTCCCGGGGCCTGGCCAGGTGGCGATCGATGTCAGCCACGCCGCCATCGGCCTGATCGACGTCTACATCCGGCAGGGCCTGTACAAAGACCGGGCGGGCCTGCCGCAGCCGCCGTACGTGCCCGGCCTGGAGGTGGCCGGCACCGTCCGCGCGCTGGGCGAAGGCGTGGAGGGCTTCCGGATCGGAGAGCCGGTGGTGACGCTCTCGGGAACCGGGCCCGAAGGCGGCTACGCCTCGGTCGCCGTGGTAGACGCGGCGATGACCGCCAGCCTGGAGGGCTCCGGGGTGGACCCGGCGCTGGCGGCAGCTGCCGTGCCCAACGCCGCCACCGCATACCTGGCACTCACCGGCGTAGCGCACCTGCAGCCGGGCGAGCGGGTGCTGGTACACGGAGCCTTGGGCGGGCTGGCTTCCGCCTTCCCCGGCGTGGCCCGCATCCTGGGTGCCGCCGGCGTGGTCGGCGCCGTGCGCCGTGCCTCGCTGGCCGCCGCGCGAGCCTCCGCGCTGCCCTACGACGATGTCGTGGCGAGCGAGGACCTGGTCGACGGGGTCGGCGGTCAGCGCTTCGACGTGGTGATCGACCCAGTCGGCGGCCAGCTGCGGACGGACACCTTGCAGGTGATGGCGCCGATGGGCCGGATGCTGCTGGTCGGCAACGCTAGCGGGGACTGGCAGCACACTGTACAAACCAACGCCCTGTGGGCCAGCAACCTCGCCATGCTCGGCTTCTCGGTCGGCTTCTACCTGCCCGCCCACGCCGAGCAGGCCCACCCCGCCGCCCAGTGCGCCCTGAAGGCCGTCAGCCAGGGCCTGGTCGGCATCCGCACTCAGACCCTGCCACTGGCCGAGGCCCCCGAAGCGCACCGCCGCCTCGAGAACGGATCGGTGGGCGGCCGGATCCTGCTGGAGCCCTGACGAGCAGCGCCGCGTGGTGGCCCGCTGCCACACCAGTTCCGCTGTCACCGGGCCCTGCGCCCGGCCTGTCCTAAGGACGATTCTTGTGAAGACGCTCAACCGGCAGTTCATCAACGGCCGCGTCCACAAATCCCATATCCACGACATACAGACTGAGACCGGCGCGGCCAGCGGCGAGCAGGTCGCCGAGGGTGTGCTGGGCGACGCCACCGACGCCAACCTGGCCGTCGAGGCCGCCCGGGAGGACCTGCAGAAACTGGCTGCAGCAGTGCATCTGTGTGGTGACCGCGGTAGGAGTGTGGGGGAGATGTCGCTCTTTGGGCGGGAATTGGAGAAGAAGCAGCTGGCGGAGCTGATCGACGGGGTCCGTCAGCGCGGTGGCGCGCTGATCGTGCGGGGCGAGGCGGGCATCGGGAAGTCAGCGCTGCTGGCCGAAGTGCGGGCGCTGAGCGTGACCCCAGGTATGCGCGTGCTCATCACGACCGGGGCGGAGCCCGAGGAGCATCTGCCCTACGCTGGGTTGCACCAGCTGCTGCACCCGATCCGGGGGGGCATCGACGCACTGCCCAGCCCCCAGCGCGATGCGCTCCGCGCGGCGCTGGGCCTGGCCGATGAGGCAGTGCCCGACGTCTATCTCGTTGGGCTGGCCACCTTGAACCTTCTGGCTGAGGTCGCCACTGACTCGCCGCTGGTGCTGATTGCCGAGGACGCCCACTGGTTGGACCGATCCAGCGTCGATGTACTCGCCTTTGTGGCGCGCCGTCTGCCGTCCGAGCCTATCGCGTTGATTGCGACAGTGCGTGACGGGGAGATGTCGCGGCTGGATGACGCGGGACTGCCTTCGATGAGGGTCGAGCGGCTGCCAGAGGATGCCGCGGCCGAACTCCTTGACGCGGTCGCTCCCGGCCTCGCTCCGACAGTTCGATCCCGGGTGCTGAGTGATGCGGCCGGAAATCCCTTGGCGCTGACTGAACTACCCGGCACGCTTTCGAGCCTGGCGCAGACGACACCGCGCTGCCGGCCGTCCTGCCGCTGACCGCCCGTCTGGAGGCGGCTTTCACCGCCCGTGTGGCGGGACTGCCCCCCGAGACCCGTGTGAGCCTGCTCATCGCCGCACTCAACGACAGCGGCTCCCTCGCGGAAATCCTGGAGGCGACCAGATCGGCGCTGGGAACAGCTGATGGTCTGGCGGTTCTGACTCCTGCGGCCGACGCCGGGCTGATCGAGCTTGGTCCCGGCACGCTGACCTTCCGGCATCCGCTGATGCGCTCGGCAATCCCCAGGGCGACAGACGCAGGAGAGCGTCAGGAGGCCCATCGGGCGTTGGCCGAGACGCTGAGCGGGCAGCCGGACCGGAGGGCCTGGCACCGGGCGGGGGCCAGCGCGGGGCCGGACGAGAGCGTCGCCATCGAGCTGGAGCTAGCCGCCGACCGTGCCCAGCGGCGGGGCGGCGTCGCTGCCGCCGTCGCGGCTCTGCGGGAATCGGCGCGGCTGAGCGAAGCGCCGGACCGCCGGGTCGAGCGGCTGCTGAGGGCGGCCGAGCTTGCCGTCGAGTCTGGCCGCCGAGACGTGGTCGAACGCCTGTTGGGTGAGGTTGCCAGGTCGGAGCTCTCCGCGCAGCAGCGAGCACGGGCCACCTGGATCCTGAGCGGCTTCGACGACGGAATGCGCCAGGACACCGCGGGGTCGATGGAGCTGGCCGGGCTGGCCGAGTCGGTCGCCGCCAACGGGGACGTGGACCTGGCCATGCGCATCCTCTGGAGTGCCGGGATGCGGTGTTTCTGGACCGAGCCCGGCCCGGCGGCCCGACAGCACATCCTGACCGTGACGGACCGCTTGCCTATCGGCGAGTGCGACCCCCGCGTGGTGGCGATCTCGGCGTACGTCGCTCCGATCGAGCGCGGCCGAGCAGTCGTGGCCGGCCTTCGCGAACTCGCCGGCGGGACGGGTCGAGATCCGTGGGTGGACCGCTTCCTCGGCAGCGCGGCGTTGCAGGTCGGGGCGTTCGACATTTCGGCACGCTTCTCCGCGGCCGCGCTGTGCGGCCTGCGTGCCCAGGGCAGGCTCGGGCTGCTGACCAGGGCGCTGGCAGTCCAGGCCTGCAGTTGTGTGCGCCTCGGTGATCTCGTGGTGGCGTTGCCCGCCGCGGAGGAGGCCGGCCGACTCGCCGAGGAGACCAATCAGCCCTTCATGTACGGGTTGGCCCGGGCCGTCCAGGCCGAGATTGCCGCCCTTCGCGGTGACTTCGACCAGGCGAAGGCTCTGGCCGCCGAGGCGGAGCAAGTCGGCCTCGCCGCGGGCGTCCGTCCGGTGCTGGCCACCGTGCAGATAGCGCGCGGCCTGACCGCACTCGGCGAGGGACGCTACGACGAAGCCTTCGCCGACCTGGCGCGAATGCACGACCCCGCCGACCCGGCCTACCACCTCGCCCTGCGCTGCTACTCAATCGCGGAGCTCGCGGAGGCGGCCATCCGTACCGGCCAGGCTGGCCGGATGCGCGAGATCCTGCTCGAGTTGGAGGCGTTCGCGCCGTCGACATCGTCACCGGCAATGCACATCGGCCTGCGTTACGTGCGGGCCGTCCTCGCGCCGGGGGACGAGGCGGAGGACCTGTTCAACACCGCGCTGGGCGCCAACCTGACCGGATGGCCCCTCGAACGCGGGCGTATCCAGCTCGCCCTGGGCGAGTGGCTGAGGCGCCGACGCCGGGTGGCTGAGTCCCGTGCGCACCTGCGGGCGGCCCGCGAGACGTTCGATGCGCTCGGGGTGATCCCGTGGAGTGAGCGGGCCCGCCGGGAGCTGCGCGCCGCCGGCGAGTCGAGCCCCCGCCGCGGCCCGGACGCCCGCGACCAGCTCACCGCGCACGAGCTGAGCATCGCCCAGCTGGCCGCCGAGGGCCTGACCAACCGGGAGATCGGCCAAAAACTTTACCTGTCCCACCGCACGGTGAGCACGCACCTGCACCGGATCTACCCCAAGCTCGGCGTCAGCTCCCGTACCGATCTCGAGGCGGCGCTGCGGCTGGGCACTGAACCGCCGCCGTAGCCCCCGCGGGGCGACGTACACCGACAGCGTCACCTGACAGTCGCGAGGGAGGCCGCTCCGCCCCTACGCTCGGCTCGCTGCGGTTAAGGCTGGCCGAGGGGGTTTTCGGGGTGCTCAGTAGGAGAGCGTTTTCACGCGCTTTCGCGGCCACGGTGGCGTCGGGCCAATGGCCTGTCGGTAATTCTCCTCGCTTCCCGACGCGGCCTGATGCAAGCGGCAATGCGGCCTGCGCGCGGTTAGTGCCGGGTCATGTTGGTAAATTCCGGTACGCTCGTCCCTTTTGATTGCACGGCTTGAGTGGGGTGTAAGAGCTTTGCGTGGAGAGCTTTATTTCTCGCTTTTGGGGCATGTTCGGGGTTGGTGTGGGGGGTCTGAGTTGGACCTCGGGTCGCCTATGCAGCGCCTGACGTTGTCGGTATTGTTGTTGAACGAGGGGAAGTTTGTTTCGATTGAGGCTGTAGCGGATGCGTTGTGGGGAGAGTTTGCTCCGCGTAGTGGTATGGGGGTTATTCGGACGTATGTTCACCGGCTCCGGCGGATACTGGATGTGGATGGTAGAGATTCGGCAATCAGAACACGTGGCGGCAGCTATTCTCTTGAGCTAAACGCTGAGTCGGTCGATGTGGCTCGGTTTCATTCGGAGATTGCCCGGGCTGAGGTCGCGCGCCGGGGGGGAGATTTCCCTGTTGCCGCTAAGCATTTGAGGTGCGCGTTAGGGTTGTGGACTGGAACGCCTTTGACGGGAACGCGCGGACGTTATGCTGAGAGTCAACGGGTTCGGCTTGAGCAGCTGCGTGTTGCTGCTTTGGAGCAGCTTTTCTCGGTGAGCTTGGAGCTTGGCCAGCATTCCGACGTGATCAATGACTTGAGGTCCAGTGTGGCGGCTGAGCCGTTGCATGAGCGATTGCGTGAATTGCTGATGCTGGCTTTGTATCGGTCTGGGCGGCAGGCTGAGGCATTGTTTGTGTATGAGGATGTTCGTCAGCTTCTGCGGGCTGAGCTTGGCGCGGATCCGGGACCGGCGTTGCGGGCCCTGCACCAAAGGATCCTCAAAGCTGACGCAACTTTGCTCCTGTCCGATGGTGGGGCGGAGGTCTATAAGGCAAAGGCGGTCACGCCGCGACAGTTGCCAGCGGAGCTCGGTGCCTTCGTTGGTCGTCAAGACACACTCGCTCGCCTGCTCGAGCTTACTCACCAAGCCGACAGGGCCGGCTCCAGTACCCCTGTGATCACGATCGGCGGTATGGCTGGTGTTGGCAAGACGACTCTGGCAGTGCATCTGGCGCACCGGCTTTCTGATCGCTTCCCCGACGGCCAGCTTTATGTCGACCTTCGTGGGTTTGACCTAGACGGAGCGGTACTTGAGCCGGGTGAGGCGCTGTGCGGATTCCTGGAGACGCTGGGTGTCGCCCCACAACACCAGCCCGACGATCCGGCGGCTCAGACGGCGTTGTTGCGGAGCCTACTAGTGGGTCGCCGGGTCCTGGTTCTAGTTGACAACGCCCGCGACAGCGACCAGGTCCTGCCCTTGTTGCCGGGCGGCCCGGGTTGCTTAGTCATCGTCACGAGCCGCCACGAACTGACCGGGTTGGTCGCTGTTGCGGGAGCTCATCCGGTCAGTCTCGAATCTCTGTCGCCCGAGGAGGCGAGGCATCTGCTTGCCCGCCGGATCGGGATGGACCGCGTAGCGGCGGAACCGGAGGCAGTCGGAAAGATCACCGAGCTGTGTTCGCGTTTGCCCCTCGCTCTCGCGATCGCCGCCACGCGGGCGGCGGCCCGGCCCACATTCAGCCTCTCCGCGATCGCCGCTGAGTTGAGCGAGGCGCACGGTAGTCTCGACGCTTTCGCCGGCGGCGATCGCGTGGTGAACATCCGTGCGGTGTTTTCGCGGTCGGTCGCCGCGCTCGGCTCTCAAGCCGCGAGACTTTTTCGATTGTTGGCGGTCCATCCCGGCGCCGAATTTGGCGCCTCAGCCGCCGCAGCGCTGGGGGACATGCGGGCTCATTTGGTTGTTCCCTTGCTCAATGAACTGGTGGGTGCTCACCTGCTTTCTGAATGTTCGCCCGGGCGCTACAGCTGGCACGATCTGCTCCGAGCATACGCCCATGAAGAACTTGAGGAGAAGGCATCTCCTGACGAGCAACGGGCCGCGTCGCACCGATTGCTCGATCACTATTTGCACAGCGCTCGGGCCGCTGCTCGGCTGTACTCGACTCACCCGGACTTGCCAGCCGCGCCCGCTCCAGTTGCCAATGCCTGCCCGACTAGCCTGACGAGCTACGAACATGCCACAAAATGGTTCACCGATGAGTATGACTGCCTGCTTGCCCTGCTCGATCGCGCGACAGCGTACGGTTTTCCCGGCCACACTTGGCGGTTAGGGTGGGCGCTGCGTCATTTTCAGGATCGTCATGGCTACTGGCATGACTTGGCCACTACCCAGCGGCTCTGCATGGAAGCCGCCGACGTACTGGAAAACCCCACGGCGCGTGCCTACGCCCACTGTGGGCTCGCCCGAGCCGCGACCCTCTTGGGACAACTAGCGGATGCGCAGAACCACCTCGAGCAGGCTCTTTGCCTTTTCGCCCAGACGGGGCATGATCTGGCCACGGCGTACACACACCGACAGTTCATCTGGCTCCTCGAGCTTCAGCAAGACCTCAATGGAGCTCTGGTACACACGGGCGCCGCGCTGGGGCGGTTCCAGGCAGCGGGTTCCCCTGAGGGCGAAGCGGCGGCGCTCAATCCCGGGGGCCACACTGAAGCTCTGCTAGGCCAAAATTCTGAGGGTTCGAGCTACTGCCGCGCCGTGCTCGCCCTGTTCGAAGAACCCGGCGTGATCGAGTCTTACTTGGACGCCGTGCGCCTCTTGGGGAAACTTTGGAGCTGTGACGACGAAGCCAAAGCGTCCTCTATGATGACTCCGTCGTTCTCGCGTTTCGAAAGCCCTTCGGGTCCATTTCGATCGCAGAAGCTGGAACGAGGGTCGGGACGAGGTGTAAACAGATTATCAATTGAATGACTACGTGCTTATGCTGAGCTTGGATCGTGAATAGTGATGGGACGGCGCGGCTGAACCGTGAGTTCACCGAGGATCCGCACGTACTGTACAAGCGGCTGCGGGGTGAGGGGCCGGTCAGTCCGGTGACCTTCTTGGGCGGGGTACCGGCCTGGCTCGTCACCGGCTACCGGGAGGCACGCCGGCTGCTGACCGACTCTCGGCTGAGCAAGGACCACTACCTGGCACTGGAGCTCTTCCCGCCTGGTACTACGGGAT